>JAEAME010001689.1_pt1 | contig 14469 bp, 14 predicted proteins | sample 8958731 | NCBI WGS metagenome assembly JAEAME01 (sample SAMN16933194, study PRJNA681113) | bioreactor sludge metagenome | isolation source: anerobic bioreactor sludge (Control) | place: India:Bengaluru | collected 2018-10-24 | reverse complement strand
TCAAAAACAAGATCGTTCGCAGGTTTTAATTGACGAGCAGCACCAGTTTTCACAATTAGATTTTCTGCCCCATTTCCATCTGTACCAAACACAAATTCTCCAATCTCAGCAATTCCTTCAGAACTTACTATTGCAGCACTAGCACCATCACCAAAGATAGTTCTATTACTTTTGTCTCGTTCGTGCATATATTTCGAGTACGTCTCACCAGTAAGAAGCAATACATTATGTGCTTGACCAGCTAAAATTACCGCTTTTGCCAAAGAAAGACCTGCAATAAAACCATTACAGCCTAAATTGACATCAATCGCGGTCAAATTATTTGACAGGCCTAATCTTTTCTGTATTACACATGCAGTAGTTGGTAAATGATAATCCGGACTTTGAGAAACAAATATGATATAATCTATCAATGTTTTATCATAGTTATTCACAGAAAACATTTGTTCAGCTGCTTTAATTGCTATATCGCTAGCTGTTTCATTATCGGAAACAATATGACGCTGTTTGATTCCTAATTTCTTTTCAATCTTCTCAACTGTCCATTCAGGGAAGTCTTTTGCTATCTGCTCATTAGAAAGAATACCTTCAGGCAGTGCATAATTAATTGCTTTGATATAAACTTTCATTCGTAATTTGTTTTAAGAAAGGCAATATCCTCCATCTATCAGTAAATTAATGCCTGTTACCCAACTTGATGCATCAGATAATAAATATATAGCACCATGTGCAATATCCTCAGGTGAACCAAACCGTTTCAAAGGATATTTTTCTTTCATTTTATTAATCAACTGTTCTTCAGAAAACATATCGTTTGATAGTTGTAGTAAATTTGTTTCAACGACAGCAGGACAAATAGTATTTACCCTTATTCCTTGTACAGCTAATTCAATAGCAGCACTTTTCACAAAACCACTTAATGCTCCTTTAGTTGCCGAATAAGGCGATTCTCCAATATTTCCTACATTCACACCTGACATTGAGGCAATAAAAATCACAGATGATCCCTTCTGTAACTTTTTCTTTTTTATCAACGAAGAAGTAAGGAGAATCGGAGCAATCTCATTTAAATTAACTATTTGTTCTAGAAGAGTTCTTTCAATATATTTAACTCCACAAATTGCCGGGACACCGGCGCTATGTACTATCCCGTTTATAAAAGGACAATTTTCTACTATGTTATCAATCTCTTCTTGTTTTGAAAGATCCGCTTTTATTAACATATGTCCTTCACCTTCTAACTGTGAAAAAGTTTCATTTAGGCGTTCTGCGTTTCGGCCATTAATAATAACAGTGGCACCCATTTTGGAGCACTCAATAGCGATGCTTCTTCCTATTCCGGAAGAAGCACCGGTAACAAGTATTACTTTCCCATTTAAAGAAAATGGATTGTACATTTCTTTTTATTTGCTTTCAACAAGATTGTACAATTCTTCAATAGTAGAAACACTACGCAAATCAGCTCCAGTTATTCTCTTTTCGCAGTTTTCATCAACCATTGAAATAATAGATAGAGCAGTCAAACTACCCCATTCTTTCAATGATTTAAATTCGGTGGTAGGTGTAAATTGATTAATTGGAGTCTCATCAAACTCTTCGGCGAAAGCCATTACAAATTCATCTAATGTCATAATAATCACATTTATAGTTATACTTCTTGTTCTAATTTAAAATTTCTAATTCTACCTTTATACGTTGGTACATCCAGCAAAGATTGTTGTTGTAAGTTCGGTAACATCCTACGAACAATTTTCTCTAATGTATCATCGGTTCCTACTTCATAAAACTCTGTTACTCCATTATTTGCCATATTATGAGTCATGTCAGTCCATAAAACAGGATGTGTAATATGCTGAATCAAATTATTTTTGATTTCCTCAGAATCCGTATGCGGAAGAGCGTCAACACACTGATATATTGGTATTGTAGGTTCATTAAATTTTGTATTCTTTATTATTTCACCTAATTCTTCACGAGCCTCATCCATATATGGAGTATGAAAACTTCCTCCAATTGCCAAAGGTACTGTTTTTTTTGCTCCCTCGCTCTTGAATGCCTTACATGCTATGCGAACTGCTTTTCGCGAACCTGATATAACGACCTGCCCAGGACCATTGTAATTTGCAAAATATAAAGGTTCTCCAGTCTCATCCCAAATTTCTTTAATTCGCTTTGCAATATATTCATCAGACAGACCTATTACGGCACCCATTCCGGTAGGATATTTATCACAAGCTTTCTGTCCAATCAATGCACGATTAAGCACTAAATTTAGTCCGTCCTCAAAACTAATTGTACCATTTACTACAAGGGCAGCAAATTCGCCAAGAGAATGTCCGGCAACTACATCTGGCATCACATCATCCTGACACATGGCCAATGTACATTCATAAACAAAAACTGATGGCTGAGTATTTTTCGTCTCCATTAGTTCTTCCTCATTACCAAAGAACATTACATCAGTAATCTTTCGGCCAAGAAATTCATTCGCTCTTTCAAACATTTCTTTGGCTTTAGGGAATTGATCATAAAGGTCTTTACCCATTCCCTGTTTCTGGCAGCCTTGGCCAGGAAAAATAAATGCATTCATAACTTAACAAATTAGTTTACCAATAATAATAAGGATATCCTTTATGCTTATGAGATCTTAAGAAAGAGATATAACGTTGAGAGTTAATTATTCCAACCTTTACACCCTCAATAATATCTTCTTTTAAAATGTTATTTTTTTTAATATCATTCATTAGATTATATTCAGCATAATGTAATAATGATTTCTCAAGACGACGCTCGTTAATCGTTGTTTTACATTCAAAATCTCCATCTTTAATTAAAAAATCAGATTGTTTATACCAATTAGGAATAGGCCAATCAGGATACGCCTCTTCTGCTACATGAGTAATCGTGTTACACAAAGCCAAATTCACCCCTATTCCAACTATATAAGCATTATGATCTAAACAAAATTTCCATGAAGAATTTGGACCATGAGCAGTTGGCAAATTCCCATCAATATTATTTTTCATCATTTCCTTCGCCAATGTACCTATAGCAACCATAGGATTTAGAGGAAAACGACTGACTGAACAATCGGGTCTTCTAAGCATAGAATAGGGTAATAGACCGGAAGCCACTCTTGATTTACGTGTATCATATACGCGTAGAGTTTCATAGTCAGATGTGAGCAAGTCTTCATATTTAGGAGTGTTAGTATATTTTCTTATTGCTGGCATGGCAATAGTTCCATTTTCTCCAACTAAATCAATTAACATATCAATAACTTCATCAGGCGAGAGCATTGATGATGCTAAAGCATCATAAGATGAATGAACAATTATTATATCACCTTTGTTTATACCATTGTCTTTGAGATAATTAATAATCTGAGAAAAATCAATTTTATGACTGGAAAAATTCTCTGTCGATGCCTTACTTGATTTAAAACGTTTCAGTAGCTTAACGTTTCTCCAATATAATTTTCTTAATGCTACTTCAATATAAGGAGAAATAAGAGCAATATGCTGATATATGGATGTTAATTTCATTCTTAACGAATAATTGAAGATAATTGTTTTTTAAATGTCGTAACTATTGTTTCAAAATTAAATTTTCCCATTACATAAGAACGAGCGTTATTTCCCATTATTTTTCTGACCTTTTGGTCATATATGAGAGATATTGAATCTTCAATTTCTTGATTAGAAGATTCACTAGAAATAATAATTCCAAGATTGTTGTCCGAAATAAGTTTCATAGATGCTACCTCGATAGGTCCGAATCCTAAAACTAATCGACCTGTACATAAATATTCTGGAATTTTTGTAGAAATAGATAGTCGCGTTATGCTACGATATTCTATATCGTCACTTTCAACATGAAGTAGTACATTAGCTTCATTCATTGCTTCTGATAAATCCATACCAGTTATACCTTTGTAGACTTGAATATTTGACTCCTGAAAAGCAGACTTAATTTCATCTGAAATAGGAGACATAGTGTATACTCTAAATTCGCTGTCATTCCTTAGGACTTTGGACAAACGACAAATCATTTTCCACCTGTTCAAATGCAAACCTCCAAAATACGATACAATCAGTGAGCTATGATGAATTTCTTCTACATAATCTTTTATTTCAACTGGTGTTCTTAGAATATTAAAAGGTTTGTGATAGTATTCTGAATATTCTTTACAGATAGCATCACCTATTCCAAAACAAATAGCCGATGCTTCTATGGTTTTTTGATAAAATTTTTTTGTTCTATAATGCTGTAACTTATCGATAAGTGAAGTGTATTGAGGATATAACAAATAATCATCACCGAAATAAGAACAAAGGGGCACATCGAGAAACGCACAAACATATCTTGCTATAGAATGAGAAAAACTACAATTACCACATGCAAGGAACACACAATCTGGAGAAATGGTTCTTAGCCAACTATCAAGTTCCTTTGTTTTCCACACATTAGTTGACCAAAACAAATCCCTTATCGGAGATAGTCGTTTAACAAATTTACTAATTCTCGGTTGTTTGGAAATATAATTGTCCCGATCGTATTTATTATACTCATCATCAACGACTCCTCCAACACGTCTTCTCCTCAATAATATGGCTCTTATTACATCCATATCAGTAATTGAATAATAACTTTCACAATAATCAAAGTCATCAAAACTACACCCATTAGGACGGAAGAATAATTGGAACAACTCATCACGTTTAAAACAAGAGAAAAGTGATTCAAAAGTTTTCCCATTGTTAAGTACTTTTGATGTTGGATTATTTGATACTATCAGAATATTCATGAAAAAAGAATTATTTAATTATTCAATGTATCACGTAATACATCTAAGTATCTGGAGCCAAATTTTAAATCTGGTTCAACGTAGTTGCCCTCTCCCCATTCGTTCCAAGATTTTAAAAATAATATTTGATGCTCTTTTTCTTTACCTTCTAATAAAGATATTGCTTCTTTTAAATGGACAGTAAAGTTTTCTGGAGTAGAATTTATACATACATTTTCTAAACTACCTGAGCGTGGACTTCTATCATATTGAGGGAAGATTGTTGGATAAACATTCTCCCATTTGTCTTCTTCAACAAAGAAATTTTTCATCAACTTTGAATAATCCATTGTATCAAGAAATGGAATTTTCATTTTTCGCTTTAAGAATAATTTTAATGAAAAGACGAACCGATTCTGATAACAAGCTTCTGCCCTAAAACGACCAAAAGAATTTATAGCATCAAAGCCTTTGTCTAAAACATATTTGTATATCGAACTTGCCTGATCGGTTTTAAAAAATGATCTTTGATTACCACCTTTAGTTAAGTCTTTTGATATAGCATTATTTGCTATTCCTACAAAATGTATACCTTTTAGGCCATTCTCTAAAGCAAGTTTCCTCCAAACAGATAAGAAATTAGAAACATCTTCAAATTTCATAACGTCATATATAACAAACAAAGGTTTACCATCAACAGTTATATATCGATGATCTTTAAATGCATCCAACACACTAAAAAAATGCTTTGTGTAATCATCAACACCCAAATACTGTTGCTCAACCAAGGCCTTGTCTTCTGAGAGCGTTCTTCCTTTTTGCCAAGTTTTATTCGTCCATGAATGGTTTGCCCAACACAAACAAAAAGGGAAATGCGGTTTTTTGGATTTTAACACCTCGTTAAATGGCCTTTCTAATAATTGCTTTCCATTGCCAAACCAATAATGATAATAACAAAATCCCTCTATTCCTGCATTTTTTGCCAATTCTGCTTGTTGTTCTCGAACTTCAGGTATGCGTAAATCATAAAAACCTAAATCTGCAGGTATTCTAGGTTGATAATGACCTCGAAACAATGGTTTTGCTTTAGCAACATTTGTCCATTCGGTAAATCCCTTTCCCCACCATTCATCGTTCTCTGGAATTGGATGATATTGTGGCAAGTACAATGCTATTACTCTTGCTTTCATTAATAATTATATTATAATGTTCCTTTGCCTATAATAGTATAAATTTCCTCTCGTTCAGGAATAAATGATTTGTCAAAAATTGACGTGTATGGATTAATTAGTTCACTCCATGTATGTCCCGGGTACCAAGATAATTCGCGAAACCACATATTGGAATAAGTATATAATAACGGAAGAAATATTAGAATTAGTACAAAAACATTGAGTATATTAGCCTTCATACGCGTTTTCACATATGAAATGAAGTAACAATATACTAAAATATAAAGTATTGATAAGTAATTATTATATCGATAAAAAATCGGAAGTGATTGAGCTGTACCATTTATTATTATTTTCAACATTAATAGTGGAAGTAATAACTTTATTAGACCATTTTCTTTTCGTAAGACATAGGCAATAAATAATGGGATCATTAGTAGATTGATAATAGAGCCGATAGAATAAATATTATAAGAATCTACAGCATTTAGAAAGTACACTTCATAGAAAGTCATTATAGAAAATAAAGAGCTTGATTGGACAAACAACTTATTAAAAATACTAGTAAAAAAGAAAGCCCCCACACATATCGCACCTGACAATAAGTTAAACTTTATTTTCATCACTACAGGAATTACTAATAAAAGAATAGCGCCATAATGAAATCCAATTGCAATTAATGAGAATAAATAATATCGTTTGAAATCTTTATTAATCAAATAAGGAATCGAACGTAAAAATACACAGATAGCCATTGTCTCTCTAATCGACTCACAAGTCAAAATAAAATATGGGCCCAAAAAGAATATTAATAAAATGGTAAATGTATATCTGCTGAGGCTAAAATATGAGATGGTTTTTATTACAGTAAGAACTAAAAAAGCCGATATGCAAAATTGTACTATCCAAAATTCGCTTGTAACAGTTCGCAAAAAAGATTCGAAAAGTACCCAAAGCGGAGCTTGAGAAGTGGTAAAATTATCATATGACAAGTTTAATAGTATTGGATAGTCACTATAAAATGTCATATATGAAACAGTGTCTGTACCTATTCGATATCTAAAACCAGCTAAACAAATAAGATAAAGAACCTCAAAAAAGACCCATTGCCGATGAAACCGAGTAACTCCACTATAATCATAAACAAAGATTAGTATTAGAGATAAGAATATAAAGAGAAAATATACAAACATACGTTAGCACTATAAATTTGCCCTTAATTTTCTAAGAATTGATAAAATATTAAGCTTAGACGCTATTAGAAAAGGAATAAATCCAATAATCACAACCAACTGGTCAACAAAAGGTAATGCAATAAAAGCGATTTTAAATATGTATTTATTATCAATATTATCTTTAAAATGGCAATATACTATTCGAAGATATTGATAAGCGAAATTACTTTGATTTGAATAAATCATCATTCGCTTTTCTTTTTTACTCTCCAACATATTGCTCAACATCACAAACCCTACAAAAGGAATAAATAAATCATATGATTGATTTCCAATTAAAGCAGTAACAATTCGATACTTGCTTAAGTAAATTGGAATGTCGTTTTTATATGCATAAATGAGACAAGGCATATGAGGATAACTATAATGTAGAAAGAAATATGCATCCTTCATATATTGAATAAAGTATTTGTATCTAAAAATAGTACCTGGGAGGAATGATGAATAAAGAAAATACTTATATCCCTTAGAGATAAGGGATTTTGGAGTATCCTCATATCCCCAATTCCAGGAACAGTCATTATGTGCGCCCAGTTGAATAATATCGAAGTTTTCGCTTCCAATTGCCAGTTCGACATCAGAAAAAGAAGAGAAGTCAAATGTGTCATCATCTGCAAGAAGCCACATATATTCAGTATCACAATATTCAATAGCATGAATATAGTTTTGGCTACCTCCACCCAAATTAGCAGGATGGGTCACTACTGTAAAATTTTGAAAATTATTAGCATATTCGTCACAAACCGATAAAGTATTGTCTGTAGAGTGATTATTAAGAATCGTAATTCTGCAATCACGAACAGGACTATCTGCTAACTGACGAAGCGTACGTTTCAAATACTCAGATCTATTATAAGTTGCAATAATAATCGAAAGTTTTGTCTTAATATTATCCATGCCATTCTATTTTTTTATATTTATAAATAAAATATCCCCAAGGTAATGCAACCATCAAGGTAATAGCACAATACCCAATTGTAATTCCAACTAATCCAAAAAGTTTACCAATAATGAACGTAGAAAGGACACAAAGAATCGCCATTACAATTGATTGCTTTAAAAAGGGCTCTTTTTTGTGGCAACGTAAATATGTAGCCCAGGCATTAACAAAAATATTGACATACATAGGTATCATCATTAGTATCATCGGCAAATAATCCAAGAACCTATCTCCAATCAGTTCTCCGTGAAATTTAATGCCAAAAAATCTAAGAAGCCATACTCCAGCGAACAATGCAACTAACAAAGACAAACATACTAGTGACATCTGCTTAAGTGTCACATTGAATGTTGAATCTAACTGTTTGTAATTTCTCAGTTCAATCAATCCAGAAAAGAGTGGAATTTTAGTGTTCAGCCAACTCATGGAGAAAGCTTGGATAGTAGATAGAACACTAAGAGTCATTCCCATCTGTCCTGCAACCACTGCTCCTTCTGTAGCAAACAATACCGGATTGAATAGTTGAAAAATGAAATATCCACTTATCCAACTCAGTGCTATCTTCCATTGATATGGGAAAATTTCCTTCATATAACTCACCCTTTCAGATATCTGCTGTCTCCAAAGATTTAAAAGAAGTTTGTACAAATCGGTACACATAAAATATCCGAACCATATAGCCGCACCAAGGAAAGAACTAATACCAACCACATAGAGCTTAAAGTTGCATATCAGACAAATCCACATTGAGACAGGAATAAATAGCTGCTGATAGAATCCTATCTTATTCATCTCTTTGACTTTTCCTAATCCCATCACTATTGAGTTAAATGGAGATTGGAAAAGTTTTATCGCTGTACTCACTGACAAAATCAGCCAAGGGATCTTCCATGATATAGAGCCTCCACTTTCATCATACTTTGTAAAAAATACATATCCAACAACAAGTATCACCAATAAAAAAGCTACAGAAATGATAAAATACCATTTTACACTAAAATGGACCAATGAAGCCAGACGTGACTTATACCTTTCTTCACCTGAAAAGGTAAAATCATCATTGATTTTCAAGTACACTGCCTCATGGGCCACGTATTGGGTAATTATCCCAGTTAATCCTAATTCGAAAAATGTTTGGATTGCAAGAATGCTTCCAAATGTAAAATAAAATCCTTGCTCAATTCCATTTAAGAATGATGCAATAAAGAAAATACTTACAACTCCTGTAAATGCCTGGACTAGACGTGCACCAGAAGAATAGGCAATAGATTTATCAACACCTATTTTTCTCGTTAAATTTATAATATTATTTTTCATTATTAGAGTTTCAATCCTTCAACATCTCTCAAATAAGATTGCGTTCCTACAACTTCAACAAATTCGTCAGGAATTGCAATTCTCTTAATCTTTGGATATGTTTCAATCTCTCCATTAGCATAGAGATCATTTACTATTTCTACAATAGCAGAGCCCATGCCGCATGATCTCTGATGCTCTTCTATTGTTACCAGACCTTCAGGATGATATCTCAAGATATTCTTTAGCTGAATAATATTTATCGGCTTTACGAATGGAATACTATAAAGATCATTATCAAGATTCTCATCTTCAATCTGATGACTAACTGCATTTAGAATACTTCCGCACGCAAATACAGCTTTTTTATTGCCTTCCTTTAACAAAATGGGGCAAATATCTCCAATAAGAAGTTCAATAGTTTCTTCTGTGTGAACAATCTTTTCTCCTGCTTTTCCTAAGCGAATATACATGGGACCATTGTATGAAGCAGATAGTTTTGTAACAGCTCTTGCTTCTACAGGATCTCCAGGGGTTGCTACAACCATATTAGGCAACACGCGAAGAGCTCCAATGTCTTCTGTTGCTTGATGAGTTGCACCCAGACTTCCATATGCATAACCAGCACCTACAGAAACAACCTTAACATTGAGATTATGATATGCAATATCATTACGTATCTGCTCTAAGCAACGGATAGTAGGGAAATTACCAATAGAATAGAAATAGACATTATAACCAGCCATAGAAAGACCAGCAGCAATACCTGCCATATTCTGCTCTGCTATTCCCACATTCATGAAGCGATCAGGAAATTCCTCAGCGAACGGCTCTATGACATGAAAACCTAAATCGCCAACAAGCAGAAAGATTTTATTATCTTGACGGGCTTCTTCTATTAATTGATTTATAAAGTTTGTTCTCATAAAAGTTCCTCCTTTGCTTGCTTAAGTTCTTCTTCATTTGGTGCACTATAGTGGAACTTCAAATTATTCTCCATGAAGCTAACACCCTTCCCCTTGATAGTATTTGATATAATCACTGTAGGCTTACCGGAACATTGTTTAAAACTATCGAAAGCAGAGATTATTTGATTGTAATCATGACCATCAATATTGATTACAGTCCATTGGAATGACTGCATTTTTTCAGGAAGAGGATCAAGGCACAATACGTCTTTTGTATCACCCAATGCCTGCATTTTGTTCTTATCGATAATTAAGCATAAGTTATCAAGATTATTATGAGCAGCAAACATAATTGCTTCCCAGTTGCTCCCTTCATTTATTTCGCCATCACCTATCAAACAATACACACTGTTATTCAATCCATTACGCTTTGCTCCGAGGGCCAGGCCGCATGCTACAGGTAAGCCGTGACCAAGACTACCTGTTGAAAGTTCTACACCCGGAAGCTTATGGGTGGCATGAGCAAAGAAATAAGTACCATTCTTTGCGAAGTTCTCCATAAGTTCAGTCATATTGATAAAGCCCATTTCTGCCAATAAAGCATAATAAATAGCACAACAATGGCCCTTGCTTAATATAAAACGATCACGATCAGGAGCATCCTGAGTTTCGGGTGTATTATTTAAATAGTTGATATATAGTGTAACCAACACATCTGCCATGGACAAAGCACCTCCGGAATGAGATTCATCTGCATTGTGTGCCATTTCCAAAGCTCTATAGCGAACAGTTTGAGCGAGCTTATGCAACTTATCTATTTCCATAACTTTTTATTTCGATTGCTTCAATAGTTCTTTTGAAACTGTCCCTTAAAGATATTGTTTGTTCCCATCCAAGGTTCTTCACCTTAGAAAGGTCTGCTAAAAAAGACTCCTGAGGTGCCTTCATCTTTCCATAAGTAACATTATTTGAATCAATATCAAATACTACTTTAAGTCCTCTTTCTGGGTAAAGATTTACAAGCAATTCTGCTAAATCTTTCATTGATATCTCATGATCTTTATCGCCACCTACATTATATGCACTTGCCGTTTCACCATCAAGCAAAATTTTAAAATAAGCTTTAATAGCATCTGAAACATAACAGAAAGGTCTAGTTGCCCTTCCATCACTATGCAACACGATGTCATTATGCTCAACAATAGATTTGCAAAAATCAGAAAAGGCTCTCCCATCATTAAGCTGAATATTAGGACCAAATGTATGGAATATTCTTATCATTTTGGTTTTTATGCCATACTGATAAGAATATGAGACACACATCGTCTCGCCCATTTTCTTACTTTCCGCATAACAACTTCTTACTTTTAATGGATCAACAAGTCCATATTCATCCTCTTTATAAGTAGAACCTTTAGCTATCGTACCATATATAGTACCTGAGCTAAAATAAAGGAATGACTCTACATTTTTTTTGCGTGCAAGTTCCAATAAATTATAAGTACCTAAAACATTTGCTTTGAGTGTACCCACTGGATCTGTACCATAAAATGATGGACTTGCTTGAGATGCTGCATGAATAATAAAATTAAGACCTCGCTCAATGTGTATATCTTCACAAACATCTTGTACAAGTAAATCCAAATTTTCTCTTTCTCCAAATACATCCAATGCCTTTTGACGATTTCTAACCAATGCAATTACCTTAATATTACTTCCTGTAGTTTCATTCAGATATAATAATGTTTCTACCATATATGATGGAAGCATGCCGTTAGCACCTGTTATCAGGACTGTTTTGTTGGTAAATCTTGACCAATCAATGTATTCTGCAGATACAATATTAGCAAGATCTTCTTTTACAATATTATTCATAACCATCAGCCTATAAACGATTCTATCTCCTCCAAACAAAGATCATATACATTTTCATTCTTATATTTTTTATACCAATCTGATGTAAGAGCGACACACTGATTAGCATCCAATCTCGGCTTCCATCCTAAACGTGTCTTTGCTTTCTTTATGTTCAGCATCAAAAGCTTTGCTTCATGTAGAGCATTTGGGTCAGAAACATCCTTCAAATCACCAAAACCAAAATTATCAATGATAGCAGAAGCCACTTCCCACACAGTAAGCACACTTTCTGCTTCAGGACCAAAGTTCCAGCCTTCACAATATTCTGTAGGATTATCCCACATCTTCTGAGCAAGTATCATATAACCAGAGAGAGGTTCCAATACATGTTCCCATGGACGAACGGCCTTTGGAGAACGAATCTCAATAGACTTACCAGCTTCAAGTGATCGAATGCAATCAGGAATGATACGGTCAAAAGCCCAATCACCTCCACCTATTACGTTACCGGCACGTGCAGATGCAATGCTAACAGCATGCTTATTGCCATAATCCTCCGGATTAAAGAAACTTCTTCTCCAACTCTGGATAGCAATCTCGCAAGCCCCTTTTGAAGAAGAATAAGGATCGTAACCACCAAAAGGATCGGTCTCAACATATCCCTTTATCTGCTCTTTATTATCATAGCACTTATCGGTTGTGATCATCACTCCAACCTTAACGCTGTTTGTAGCACGAATGGCTTCCATTACATTTATGGTACCCATCACGTTGGTTTGATAAGTATCTACCGGCAATTCATAACTCAAGCGGACTAATGGTTGAGCTGCAAGATGAAAAACTATCTGTGGCTGATATTCTGTAAAGAGCTGCTTAATCTTCTCGCCATCACGAATATCTGCACGAATGTCAGCATTAATCTTTGATCCAATACCTGAAAGCACGAAGTTGTCTTTCTCGCAATATGGATCTAGGCCAACACCTACAACTTCTGCTCCCAACTCGTGGAGCCAAATGGAAAGCCATGAGCCCTTAAAACCAGTATGCCCCGTTACAAGAACCTTCTTACCCTTGTAGAAGTTATTAAATATATCAATCATAAAATTTATCTACTTTTTGGAACATTAGGAATTGCATAATCCCATTTCTTCCATGGAGCTCTATCTTCTGCTAAAAGCTTTTCTAACATTTGTTTCTCACGTACATTGTCCATACACTGCCAAAAGCCGGTGTGAATGTAAGACATCAGCTGACCGTTCTCTGCCAATTTCGTAAGTGCAACGTTCTCAAATACACATGTGTCATCAGTAAGATAATCGAAAATCTTTGGTTCAAGAACCATATAACCCGCATTAATAGGAACTCCGTCAGCAATATTTTTTTCACGAAACGATTTCACTGCTCCACCTTCTATGTCGAGAATTCCTTTCTCCTGTGCCATTTTAACAGCTGTAAGAGTAGCAAGTTTTCCATGAGACTTATGAAACTCTACTAGCTTATCAATCTCAACATCGCACAAACCATCTCCGTATGTCATTAGGAAAGTCTCATTTCCTATATACTTCTGAATGCGCTTGATTCGACCGCCAGTCATAGTGTTGTAGCCTGTATCAACTACTGTTACCTTCCATGGCTCCATATTAGTTTTGTGAACGTTCATCTCGTTCTTACCATTTCGGTAATCAAAAGTAACATCAGAATTGTGGAGAAAGTAGTTGGCAAACCATTCCTTGATATACTCTTGTTTGTAACCAGCACAGATGATAAACTCGTTATGGCCATAGTAGGCATACTCTTTCATAATATGCCAAAGGATAGGCATACCACCTATCTCAATCATTGGCTTTGGCTTAAATTGGCTTTCCTCGCTAATTCTTGAGCCGAAGCCTCCGGCAAGAAGTACTACTTTCATGAATATTCTATTTTACAATTTCAAAAAATGTATCTGGTTTATCTATATTAAAATTTTCATTGCAGTACATTACTGTGACGAGGTTTTCGGTCTTCGAGAGGTTTATGATGTTATGGGTATAGCCTGGGAGCATATAAATGCATTGGATATTATCTCCGCTGACTTCAAATTTTATGACTTCGTCCGAGTCTATGCGGCGCTCTTGGATAAGGCCGTGACCTGAGACGACGATGAAAAACTCCCACTTGCTATTATGCCAATGCTGGCCTTTGGTGATGCCGGGCTTCGAGATATTGATACTCACCTGTCCGCAGTTTAGGGTGTGGATCAACTCGGTGAAAGATCCGCGGGCATCGACGTTCA
>JAEAME010001685.1_pt1 | contig 14495 bp, 11 predicted proteins | sample 8958731 | NCBI WGS metagenome assembly JAEAME01 (sample SAMN16933194, study PRJNA681113) | bioreactor sludge metagenome | isolation source: anerobic bioreactor sludge (Control) | place: India:Bengaluru | collected 2018-10-24 | reverse complement strand
TATGAACAATATTCGTAATTTCTGCATAATCGCTCATATCGATCACGGCAAGTCCACACTGGCCGACCGTATACTCGAGATGACAGGCCTGGTCAGGAAGACCAGTATGGACCAGATGCTGGACAGCATGGACCTTGAGCGGGAAAGGGGTATCACCATCAAGGCCAAGTCCGTACGCATACCCTATAAAGCCGCGGACGAAAAAGAATATATACTGAACCTGATCGATACGCCGGGCCACGTCGATTTCAGCTACGAGGTATCGCGCAGCCTGAAGGCCTGTGAAGGCGCCGTCCTGCTGGTGGATGCTACCCAGGGTGTTGAAGCGCAGACTATAGCCAATGCCAACCTGGCAGTCGATGCCGGATTGAAGATCATTCCCGTGATCAATAAAATCGATCTGCCCAACGCCATGCTTGACGATTGCGCCCTGCAGCTGTACACCATGCTGGGCCTGCATATCGAGGACATGTTACACGTCTCCGCGAAAGACGGCCGCGGGGTTAGCGAACTTCTGGAGGCCATCGTCGAAAGGATACCTCCACCGTCAGGCGATGTATCAGATCCTCTGAAGTGCCTGATCTTCGATTCGTTTTTCGATCCCTATCGGGGTGTCATTCCACATCTGCGCCTCTTCTCGGGATATATCGCCTCGGGCGACAAAATCATGCTGAAGTCATCCGGACGAACATTCGAGATCGAGGAGGTCGGCTATTTCAGCCTGGGCCTTGCCCGGTCCGAGCAGCTGCAGGCCGGTGAGGTGGGTTATGCAGTGGCTCTGATCAGAAACGCCGGCGAGATACATGTGGGTGATACCATCGTTTCGGCAGACCATCCGGACGTACCCGCCGTGCCCGGTTTCAGGCTTTCGCAGCCGATGGTGTATTGTGGAATATATCCTATTGTCACCAGCGATTATGCCAAGCTGGGGGTTGCGCTTGATAAGTTTAAACTCAACGATTCGTCCGTCGTTTTCGAAAAAGAGAATTCGGCCGCTCTCGGATATGGATACAGGATGGGGTTTCTGGGCATGCTGCACATGGAAATAGCCCTCGAGAGACTGAGGCGTGAATTTGAGCAGGATATCATAGCCACCATGCCTTCGGTGATTTACCGGGTTGTTTGCAGGGACAGTGAAGTGCTGATGCTGGATAATCCCTCAAAATTTCCGCCGGAGGGGCAAATAGAGAGGATTGAAGAGCCTGTAATCAGGACCCGGATCATCGTCCCCTCGGACTATGTAGGCCCCTGCATGGAACTGTCCGATGCCAAGCGCGGGGTACTGGTGGGCATCGAGCACCCGGATGACCGGCGCGCTATATTGACATACGATCTGCCGCTGGCCGAGATGATCACCGATTTCTACGACCGGCTCAAAAGCGTCAGCCGGGGATATGCCAGCATGGACTATGAGATGAACGGGTACCGTGCCGGAGACCTGGTCAAGGTGGATATACTGGTCAATAACGGACCGGTGGATGCGCTTTCCTATATTGCGCCCAGGGAGAACGCTGCCACCAGGGGCAGGGCGCTCATACATAAGCTGAGCAAGACCATTCCCAAGCACCTGTTCAAGATACCTCTGCAGGCGGCGATAGGTTCTCAGATTATAGCCAGAGAGGATATCTTCCCCATGCGCAAGGACGTACTGGCCAAGTGCTACGGGGGCGACATCACCAGAAAAAGGAAGCTGCTGGAAAAGCAGAAAGAGGGCAAGAAAAAAATGAAGATGGTCGGCTTCGTGGAAGTCCCGCAAGAGGCTTTCCTGTCGCTCATGAAGATCGAGGATTAGGCAGCCGATATGCGGGGACTATATATCCATATACCTTTCTGCGTAAGCAAGTGCTTCTATTGCGATTTCTATTCGGTGGTTGCTTCATCTGACCTGATAAACAGTTACATCGATGCGCTGCTGGCCGAGGCAGGCGGTTATCGCAGTATGGATTTTGAGACTCTATATATCGGAGGAGGCACCCCCAGTATCCTGGGACCCGAAAGGCTGGAGAAACTGGTTTGCGGCCTTGGTCGTATTTTTATTTTTAATGATCTGAAAGAGGCAAGCATTGAGGTCAATCCGGAATCGGCTGGAAGGGACATGCTTGAGGCTATACACAGTCTCGGCATAGGCCGGATTTCCATAGGTGTGCAATCGCTGAACGACAACGAGCTCAGAAAATCCGGGAGGGCTCATAACAGGCGGCAGGCACTGCAGGCTGTTGATATAGCTAAATCGATCGGTTTCCGTAACGTATCGGCGGACATAATCATAGGATTGCCCGGCCAGACGACGCACAGCCTGGGTGAAACACTCAATGTTCTGACGGGCGCCGGTGTAAATCATGTTTCGGCCTATTGCCTTTCCATTGAAGGGGGCACCGCCTTCCGGCGGTATCCCCCTTCCGGTCTACCGGGTGAGGAAGAACAGGCCGCCCTCTATGAATGCGCTGTGGATATTCTGCAGGGATGCGGATTGATACAATATGAGATATCGAATTTTGCCCGGCCGGGCAGCCGTTGTCTGCATAACCTCAATTACTGGAGGGGAGGAGAGTATCTGGGCCTTGGTCCGGCGGCTGCCTCTCACATTGGAGGGGAACGCTTCAGAAATGCATGCGATCTCGAACAATATCTTGCCGATCCGTTGAATGTCAGGGAAGGAGAGGAGCGGTTGGAAGATACCCGCAAGGCGGGTGAGGAGGCGATGCTGCGTTTGCGGCTTATTCAGGAGGGCCTGGATTTACGGGAAATAACCGGCAGATACGGTTGCAGCGCGGTCAACAGGCTGGAAGCAAGGTTGAATGAGCTGGTGAAACGCAGATCGCTGGTACGCGAAGGGAATGTTTTTCGTTTGCAGCCTGCAGGCGTACTGACGTCCAACAGTGTTTTCATAGATGTATTAGAGTGAAGTTACGTGCCGGGCAGGTTGCGCCGTCAGGTCACCAGATGCCGGGCACGAGCGCCTTACGATCGGCGGGATAATCGGGAAAATGCTTGTGATACCAGGCATGATGCGACATGGCGCGTGGGGCGAGGTTGGCTATGGTCCATAAAGCGAAGCTGAGCCCGGCCAGCGACCACGTTGCCAGCGCCCATCCCGTCCAGATGAGGATCTCGCCGAAATAATTGGGGCATGATATCCAGCGATACAGCCCGCCATAAGGTATTTTGTAGCCGGTTTCGCCCTGCATTCTCAGCCTGGCCAGTGTGTAATCGGCATGCCTGTTGATAACGAAACCGGAGATAAAAATCGCTGCTCCCGCCAGGAAGCGCGGATCGGCCAGCCATTGATCGGGGTAACCGCCGGATAACGTAAAAACGTAGTATCCGTTCAGCCAGGCGTTCATCAGATTGAAGAAAACGCCCGAGATTACCACAGAAAGAGGCATCTTATCGTGTGAATTCTTAAGGCTGAAAGGGTAAATGAAGGCACGATGTACGTAATGCGCCTCCCACATCAGCAGGAAGGCGGCCGAGGTAATGGAGAGCGACGCTTTCCCCAGTATAAAGCAGGCGGCAAATATCAGGGGCGACCAGGCCTCCATGATCACCCAGGCGAGCTTGCTGTTAACCGAAGGACCCCACCCGCTCTTAATATGCCGGCCGTAGGGGGCGGGAATGAACAGCAGGCTGATAAAAATGAGGGGACACAGCACCAGCCAGGTGATCAGCAGGATATTGTAAGTAGGGTCTGAGGTCATGCTATCGACGACCCCTTTTTTTGACAAAGCCGTTATCGATAAACCAGTTGATCGTATCTGCAATGGTCTCCCTGATAGGCCTGGGTTCATAACCAAGTTCGCGTGTGGCTCTGGCATGGCTGATATTGCGGTTGCCGGCCAGGGCCTTCAACGAGACACTGGTGAAGAGCGGCCTGGATCCTGTCCAGCGGGACACGGTCGTCACAATCGGGGCACAGGCCCCGGCAACCGGAGCCGGGCATACCAGCGCAGGCGGTCTTCGGCCCACTATCTGAGCTACGATGGAGGCTATTTGTCTCACCGACAGCCACGTTCCGGAGAGAAGATAATTCGCGCCGGCGGGGGCGATCTCTTCAGCCCGGATAGCGCCTTCCGCAACATCTCTGGCATCTACCCAGTCGAACCCCCCTTCCAGCAGCATCGGCACTCTGCCTTCAGCCATCATGATCAGCGCCTGTCCGAAATGCGAAGGCCTGTAGTCATGAGGGCCTATAACGGCGGTGGGATTGATGATCACTGCATTGAGGCCTTTAGTGGCGGCCTGCCGCACCAGCCTTTCTCCTAAAGCTTTGGAAATATCGTAAGGCACTGATTTCGGCGACTGCACCAGCGGTCTGGTCTCGTCTATCGGCACATCCAGCGGCTCGCTGCAGAAAGCATGTATACTGCTAAAATGCACAAGCCTTCGGACATTGTTCAGGCGGCAGGCTTCTATTACATTGCGGGTACCTTCGGTGTTGATCCTGTTACAGCGCTCGCGGTCGTTCATTAACAGTGATATATAGGCGGCCAGGTGGTATACGACCGAAGCGCCTTTGAAAGCCTGCATCAACGAGTCCAAATCGTTGACATCGCCATTGCACCGTTCAACCTGCAGGTCTTCCAGTCCCAGTGTGCTGGTGTGCGTGATGATACGCACCTGCCGGCCCTGGGCGAGCAGAGCACGGACAAGGTTTACCCCCACATGTCCAGATGCTCCGGTTACAGCTGTAATCATATGCAAGGAAAAATGTTTTTATGAAAAAGCTTCTGCAAGTTTAAATAGGTGTAATTGCCATGTCAAATATGTGTTTGCAGACGATAAAGGGACTGCGGGAGGATGCATTGATTAAGCGGAATTATATTGATATTATAAATGCCATGTCTGAAACAGGTTCATTTACACTGGATGATATATTCCATCCCCGCAGTGTGGCCATAGTAGGCGCTTCGCCCGACAATTTTATGACTTTTGCAGCATGGGCTATCAGCTCGTTGAAAGCGGCCGGCTTCCCCGCGATTTATCCGGTGAATCCGAGGCACAGCGAGGCTTTCGGTCTCACCTGCTATCCTTCAGTATCGGCCATACCAGGCCCGGTGGACCATGTCATCGTGTGCATACCCGTCGGGAAATCCATGGATGTGCTCGATGATTGCGTCAGGAAGGGCGTGATGTCCGTGCATTTTTTCACGGCCGGGTTCAGCGAGAGCGGCGACAGGGCCCGTGCAGATCTGGAAAGGGCTATGCTGCAGAAGGCACGCGCCGGAGGATTTCGCATCATAGGGCCTAACTGCACCGGTCTTTTCGTACCGGAGGCCAGGTTAACCACCTCCGACCGCATGCCGATGGAGCCGGGCGATATCGCCTTTATGTCGCAGAGCGGCGGTCACTCTCAGGATATGCCCATGCATGCCGGGCCGCGCGGCTTGCGCTTCAGCAAGGTCATCAGCTACGGAAATGCACTGGATATAGGTGAAAGCGAGTTGCTGGAATACTTCACAAACGATGTATCAACGAATATAATTGCTATATACATAGAAGGTGTGAGAGAAGGCAGGCGCTTTCGCAGTGCGCTTGAGAATGCCTGTGCAAAGAAACCTGTTGTGGTCTACAAGGGGGGCACCACGGAAGCCGGGCTGAGGACGGCCATGAGCCACACTGCCAGCATGACATCCTCGGTCAAGGCGTTTCAAGCTCTGTGCCGCCAGGCCAACGCTATCCAGGTCAATGATATTCAGGAGATGATCGACATCCTGGTCGCTCTGAGCTTCGCGCATCCTCATACGTCAGGAAATGGTATCGCAGTTGTGGGTGTGGGTGGGGGACCCAGCGTAGAGGCCGGCGACCGCATGGAGGCGGTTGGCCTAGAGCTGTCCGCGTTGAGCCCCGAGGTGCAGTCCCAACTCAGGAATATACTGCCCAACGACGGCGGCATCTTTACCAATCCGTTGGATGCCACCAATCTCATTTACCCCGACGTGATCTACAATACGTTTAAAGTAATCGGCGCCTCGCCGGGTATTGATATGATCCTGTACCATATGGGGTTCCATCCGGTGACCCGCTGGGGAGGTGGAATTTTCTCAAGCGATTTCTTCCTGAAACCCGCTTCAGAGGCTTTGCATAAGTCTCATGTTGAGATCAACAAGCCGGTACTCATGGCACTGGGGCAGGCTTCGGATATGGCCGGGATGGAGGAGATGCTCAAGGTTCAGGCCGCTTTCATTAAAGAGGGGTTGCCGGTTTTTCGTTCTATTGAAAAGGCGGGACTGGCCATGGCGAGAGTCGCTGAATGGAAGAGGAGATTTGCCCGAACATGAATATTGCAGGGGTACAGCATCATGCAGGCGCATGAGCGATTGATCGGGCCATTGGCCTGGCAGCTGCAGGATTTAAGCGTACGTATCAAGCAGCTTGAGGAAACAATCAACCAGTTGAAATCGCTGGACGCAACCATCCGCGAAGTGCAATTCATCATATACAACTACGTTGAGAAGATCAAAGAAGGCGTTGTGCTCATCCAGGATGAGAAAATCATGTGGGCCAACAAGTCGGCCTGTGAGATGTTTGGATATGAATTTGATGAGGTAGTAAACAAGTCCGCTGTGGAGATGGCCCATCCCAAGTATCGTCAGCAGCTCTCAGCCCGCTACGCCATGGTGCAGGCAGGCGATGAGGCATCCACTACCATAATTTGGCCCTTTATAAGCAAGACCCGCGAGGTTAAGTATATCCGTCCATTCAGTTATCGCGTCATGATGGAGGGGAAACCGGCCGTCATGTCGTTTTTTTATGATGTAACGGAGGAGAAGAAGGCACAGGATGAGCTGGCGCTACGGGCTGAAATGATCGACCAGATGATGGAATCCATTTTTCTGCTGGATATGAAAGGCAATATTCAATATGTCAATAAAACCGCGTGTGATTCTCTGGGCTATAAGCCGGACGAAATCACCCGGTTCAACATACTGGATATTAATGCGCGGGACCTGAAAGAAAAAGCTGATGTTCAGCTGAAAAAGGCTATTGTGCGCAAACAGGGAGCATTTAAAACGGTACACATGCACAAAGATGGCAGGAGATTGCCGGTATCCGTGCGGGTTCGCGTCATTAAAAGGGGGGAACAGGAATTTATCCTGGGTGTGGTGCACGATGTCACGCGCGACGAGGAACTATTGTGATGGCGGATAAATCCGGTCAGGCAAGCTCGAAAACAAAAGGGAAACTGGTGCATCCATTATGGACGCACCTGCCCGCAGTGCTTTTAATATTAACCGCCGTATTCTTCACGGTCAGAGCTCTCCCTCTTCCAGATCCGGCTCCGGTCCATTTCGATCTCAGCGGCCAGCCCAATGCATACGGCTCGCCCTGGCTCAGCTCAGCTCTGCTGCTGGGATTATCCGCGGGATTCCTTGTACTCTCTTTCTGGCTGGATGAGCTATGGGCGCGCCAGGAGAAGAAAAAGACCTTCAACTGGATGTCGCTTTTCGATGAGTTTGCCATAGGTAGCATGTGCGGCGTTCAAATAGCCTATGTGAATATGCTTGCATCTCAACAGCAGGTATTTCCTTTCCCCTGGATTGAAATGGTCGCGGCCTGCGGCCTGGGAACCGGCCTGGCCGTTGTCCTTGAGTTTATGCGCCCGTACCGGCACTACGAAAGGAAGCTGAAAGTGGAAGATGCCGGCCGGGTTGCCGAGGAGATAACCAGTATAGTGCAGGCGGGACGACCTGTCTCGTACTGGGAGTCGCAGAACCCGCCTTACATGGGGGCGCTGATGGTGATCGTACCATTGATCATGATCGTTGCGGCTGTCTTCACCTGGACGTCGCTGCCCTGGCTGTCGATATTGCTGGCTTTAATCGCCGTGGCCATGATCGGAACTTACGGCGGTTTTCGCACACAGGTCACCCGTGAAATGGTCACGGTCAGGATGGGACTGATGGGGATCAGGCTGCTGCAGTTGAAAACGTCGGACATTTCAAGTGTAGAAGTGCATTCATTCTCTCCCCTGCAGGACTTCGGCGGCTACGGGATACGCTTTAACCAGGAGATGCGTGCCTATTACCTGCAGGGCGACCGTGGCGTGAAAATCACTACCGGGGACGGCAGGAAATACCTCATCGGCTCCGATCATCCGGAGCACCTGGCTGCTGTGATAGAATCAGTCAGGGGATAATTCCGGCTGGCTTAGACGAAATAGCGCGGGATCATGTAGCGGACCTGGCGCAGTATGTTGGCGAAAAAGCCGATACGTTTCTTATTCTTTTTATCCATAACGTTCACCTGCTTTATTTCTCATATTTTTCGATCAGGTCAGCCGCATTCATGGCTGAAGCGGTAACCACCGGAATGCCTCCGCCCGGATGGGTTGAAGCTCCCACCAGGTAAAGCCCTTTGATGGACTTGGACTTGGCTGCCGGACGGAAACAGATGGCATGGGGCACATCCTGCCGCAGCGCGTAGATGGCGCCCTCGGGTGAGAGCAGCCTTTTTTCGAAATCGGCGGGCGTCGAGAACTCGGCCACCCGCACATGCTTCTCCAGATCGGGTATGTATCTGTCGGAATAGTATTTGATGATCTTTTGCAGCAGGTCTTTTTTCTCCGTCTCCCAGGTGGTGCCTTCCAGCTTATAAGGTCCCGGCCCCCTGGTCAGGATAATGATATTGTGTCCCCTGGGAGCCAGGTCTGGATCGGAGCGCGTGGTACAGCTGATAATGCCGAATTGCTGGGCAGGGTAACGCCCCTGCTCGTATTCATCCCACCAGTACCTGTTCATTTCCTCCATAGGAATGGTGGCCAGCGTGTGGTGCGATTCCAAAGGCGGGTCGTAGTCGACACCCAGATAGATGGTCGGCGTCGACATCGAGTACTGGTAGCTCTTCACACCCGTGCGGACTATGGAAGGCAGATGCTCCTCGCCGATCAGTTCCAGGTACAGTTTCTTAGCGTTTATATCGGATATCACAAGGTCGGCCGTGATTTCTGTGCCGTCGGCCAGCACGACTCCCGTAGCGCGGCGGTCTGTGACCATTACCTTCTTAACCAGCGTATTCAACCTGGTCGTCATACCCAGCTTCTCACCCACGCGCTTGAAGGCCGTCGGTATGGCGACCATTCCGCCTTTGCTGTAATATATCCCCTCGTGTTCGGAGTACGGTATCACGGCATAGAGGCCCGGCAGGAGCTCGGGGGGCAGTCCGGCATAAAAGCACTGGTATGACAGTGACTCGCGGATTTTATCGCTCTTGAAGAACTTCTTAAGTACTCCTTCGTAGTTGCCGTTGAAGAGAGGCATATATTTAAGCATTGTCGGCGTCTGCTGGAACATACGTATGACATCGCCCAGAGTATTGGCCGGTTTAACGAAGAATCCTTCGACTGCCGCATCGTTAAATGCTTTCATATATTTGCAGAAGTCGTACCACCCTTTGACGTCCTCGGGTGCTACCTTGGCGATCTCCTGCGCGGATTCCTCGATGGACTTGGGATAGCGCATCTTTGTGCCGTCTTTGAAGATGATAGAAAAGATGAGGTGCGGAGGTATCAGGTCAACCTCCTGGGCAATGGTGGTGCCCAGACGCTGGAAGCACCAGTCCATCACCTGGATGTCCTCGATCAGGGAGGCGCCAAGGTCGAAATGGTAACCCTCCCGCTCGAACGTGGAGCAGCATCCGCCGACCCGCTCGCTTTGCTCTAGTAATAGAACCTTGCGTCCCTGCTTGGCCATCAGGGCAGCTACGGCAAGCCCTCCGATACCGGCGCCGATAACGATCACATTGTAATCAGACATGCCTAACCTCCCAATGCAAATTCAATATTGATTGACTAGTCAATCTATTAAGTGCCCAGATTTTACAACAGCCATATTTTGTTGTCCAGTATCTGTCTGCTCAGATGAAAAACAGGTGACATTAGTAAGGAACAGGCTTAAACATGCGCCCGTTTCGGATACATCATTATAGCATTACCGCGCATTTATGGAGTGATATAATTTCATTGAGGCGGTTAAAACGGGTAAGTGCAGTTAAGATTTCATAATTCAGGTCGTCAGGATGCGGGTTTGACACTGTTTGGTTCACAATGTGATATCCTAGATTGTGCAGGCGGCAGTATGAGTAAACGGGCGCACACTTTGACTGAAACCAGGCTCAAATCCGGTGTTGAAAGCATAGCTAAAGTATTGCTCAATGACTGTAATGACGAGTCTGCTCCGCAACTGGCAATTGATTTTCTAATCTGTGAGATGGCCGTTGCGGACATGGGCGTAGTGTGGAGCTATGAGTCATCAAGTGATCGTCTGATTGCCGAGGTTGCCTGTGGTATCGATATCAACCGAATAAACCAGGTCCGACTCAATCCAGGTGCGGAAGTAATCAGCAGGATTTTTCAGCAGGGTAAAATCCAGGTATTTTCGATCGACGGCACCGCCCGGATTTCCGAGGATTACATAAAAAGAATGTTGGGTGCGAGAATTCCAGGTCAGATCCACGCGGGTGCTTTTGCCTGTATCCCATTGATGACACCAACTAATAAATATGGGATGTTGATGTTTTTCAAGTCGGGGCGCGAGGCATCGTACACGCAGGAGGATACACAGTTTTTCACGGTCATATCACACATGCTGACTCTGGCAATGAAAATGAACGCTCTTAGTAAGTCTTTGAAAGAAATGGAAGCAATCGGTAAAGACGACCAGTACAAAGCCGGGCTTATTTCTACTCTGGCTCATGAGATGCGTACACCTTTGACTTCGATCAAAGGTTATGCCACGGCATTGCTGATGAAGGAGGCCACATACAACGAAGGGACACAGCGCGAGTTCTTAGAGATAATAGACCGGGAATGTGACATACTCGAAGACCTGATTATCGATCACCTGGAATCGTCCATTATTGATGCCGGCATGATGAAAATCGATTTGCAGCCGGTGCGCCTCCCCCGGCTGGCGGCCAAGGCTGCCGATGATATAGGTCGGCGATACTCGAAACATACGGTTCTGGTTGCTTTCACGGAGGATTTCCCGCTCGTCGATGCTGATCCCGACCGTATCCTACAGGTTTTGCGCCAGTTGCTGGATAATGCGGCCAAATACTCGCCCGGGGGCGGCCTGATTGTATTGCAGGGGACGATAACGGGTGACAGAGTTGTTATAAGCGTATCCGATGAGGGCGTAGGCATAGCGCCGGAAGACCTGAATCACCTGTTTGACAGGTTTTTCCGCGCAAGGTCAAACTCTGGATCCGAAATAATCGGCACGGGGTTGGGCCTTCCTATCAGCCGCACTATAGTCGAGGCGCATGGCGGCCGCATCTGGGCTGAGAGCCAGTTGGGACAGGGGAGCAAATTTTGCTTCAGCTTGCCTTTAAAAGGGCCAAGCCAGGATATTATCGATGAGTAAAGTCAACCGGGGTAAAGAAAAGATACTGATCATCGAGGATCAGCCACAGGTTGTACGGCTGGTAAGCGAGGTATTGCGGGCAGTGGGTTACGAAGTGGTTGCTGCAGCGGGCAACGACGGCGCCGTCGAGGCTGCTGCCACCGAGCAGCCTGACCTGATATTGCTCGATATCATGTTTCCGCGGGGTCCCGATGGCTTTGAGCTTTGCCGCCGGATTCGGCAGTTTTCAGACCTGCCCATCGTTATGCTGACCGCCAGAGCGCGGGAGAGCGATATATTGCGCGGCTTTGAGGTCGGTGCGGATGACTATTTAACCAAGCCTTTTAATGCTAAAGAACTGGTGGCCAGGGTGCGAGCGGTATTGAGGCGTACTCATCAGTCCGACAAATCGGTCACGACTTCGTTAAAGTGCGGGGGACTGGTGATCAATTTTGCCCGCCACAGTGTTGAGGTCAACGGAAAAGAAGTCTCCCTGACCCGCACCGAGTTTTCTCTTTTGCGCCAGCTTGCGCTTAATCCCAACCGCGTGCTGCTAAATCAGGATTTGCTATCTTCGGTATGGGGGCAGGAATACCGGGACGATATCGATTACCTGCGCGCATATATACGTTATCTGCGGCTCAAGCTGGAGAAAGACCCCTCGCATCCTGAATATATCATCACCTCACCGGGTACTGGATATATGCTATCCTGCCCGGAAAACGACTAGGCGCCGCCCCTGCCGCCGGATGAGTCAACGCTCCGCATTATTTCCCGATTTAGTGCAAGAGGTGGGGATTTTTCATGTTTTTTTCATGAAATTCAGTGTATTTTCTATGAAATTTTAATGGGTTGCCGACTATCATGGTGGTGTACCGGAGCAGACATTGCTATGAGGCGAAAGTATCCGGTACAGGGAGGAATGAGATGAGTAAGGTTCCGATCGGGCGTGGTCGGGGAAACAGCCCAGAATCCGCGACATCCATGCCTCGCAGGTTGGACGCTGCAGGAACTGTTCAGGCTGTGGTGAATAAAGCTCTGAAGATTTCCGCTGATAAAATGGGGCTGCGTGATATCAAGTTGCTGATCGCACGCTTGAAAGCGGGTGATCCGGTTGCCTGCAGCTATTGCCATTATAATATTGCCAAGGAGCTGGGTGAGGTGCTGGGGAGTCTGGACGATAATATCAGAGCCGTCTATGCCTACGATTTTGACGATAACCTGACCGATATCAACTGCGTCGATAATGTATCGTCGTTTCCTCTCATACACATGCTTATCCGGGCGGATCGCAACACCAAAGCGCTGAATGCTTTGACCGAATCGATAGACCGTGCGCTTGTACACCATCAGAGGAGTCTGCTGGGTTTGGAGGAGCTGCAACACGTGCTGGACATACAGGTTGTCGATGATGAAGATATCAGGAACCGCACGGGATACGCCGCACTGCTGAGATCCATTTACCGGCCTCCCATCGAAGTGTGGCGCAGCAGTGGGGAAGCTCGATAGAGACATCGAGCACATGATACTGCCTTATGGATCGATACTGGCCTTAACATCATGAAATCGCCTTAAATTCAGGGAGTGCTTCAAGAATGCAAACTGCCCGTATGGGAAGCAACAGGAATCTGCTCTCGATTTTGCAGGATATCCAGAAAGAATTCGGGTATTTGCCCGAAGACAAGTTAAAGGAAACAGCTGCGACACAGGGCAGGTCGCTTATCGATGTATATGGTGTCGCGACCTTTTATCGCTCATTCAGCCTTACGCCCAGAGGACGGCACCATATAAAAGTTTGTTTGGGCACTGCCTGCCATGTCAGGGGTTCCAGCCGGCTTCTAGACGAAATCGTTCACAGGCTGGATGTCCAGCCCGGGGAGACCAGCGGCGATGGAGAGTATTCTCTGGAGACGGTGATGTGCCTGGGATGTTGTGCCATAGGGCCGGTGATGGTCGTTGATAACAAATACTACGGACAGATGTCTCCGGCCAAGATCGATACTGTACTGAAAACTTTGGATGAGAAGCGATGTCGATTACAAGAGTAATTAGACCATTACAATCTTTTGACGCTCTGGCAGATTTACGCAGCGAAATAATTACAGGTAAGTCATCCACCACACCCTGTATAACTTTATGCGCAGGCACCGGTTGCCGCGCTGCCGGAAGCGATGAAGTGAAGGAAGCTTTGATCACTGAAATCGCAAGGCAACAGCTCAATATCAAACTTGAGCTGAAAGAGACCGGTTGTCACGGTTTTTGCGAGCGGGGACCGATCGTAGTAATACGACCGGCGAAGGTGTTCTATCAGAAAGTGACACCGCAAGATATACCGGAAATCATCAGGGAAACAGTGATCAACGGCAAAATCATAGAGAGACTGCTTTATTTAGATCCCCTGACCGACGAAAGGATCACTCTTGAATCAGACGTCCCTTTCTATAAAAAACAGACGCGCATCATCCTGGGAGCCAATGGGGAGATTAATCCTACTGAGATAGAAGATTACATATCGATCGGAGGCTATTCTGCACTGAGCTCAGTTCTATCCAAGATGTCTACAGAAGATGTGATCAATGAGGTGAAGAGATCCGGTCTGCGCGGGCGGGGTGGCGCTGGTTTTTCCACAGGAGGGAAGTGGGAGCTCTGCCGGAAAGCCAGGGGCGATTTTAAATACGTAATATGTAATGCCGATGAAGGGGACCCTGGCGCGTACATGAACCGAAGTCTGCTGGAGGGCAATCCGCACAGCGTTATAGAGGGCATGATCATCGGAGGTTATGCGATTGGCGCAAACGAGGGCATTATCTATGTGCGTGATGAGTATCCTCTTGCGGTCAAGCACTGCAAAATGGCAATAAATGATGTAAAAGGATATGGTTTGCTCGGGGATAATATTCTGGGCTCAGGATTCGACTTTGATATAACTATCTCAATTGGAGCTGGCGCATTTGTCTGCGGAGAGGAGACTGCCCTGATAGCCTCAATCGAGGGGAAACGAGGCACACCGGCTCAAAGGCCGCCTTTTCCAGCCCGGAGAGGCCTGTGGAATAAGCCGACCAACATCAACAATGTTGAGACCTGGGCTAACGTACCCTTAATCATTACCAAGGGCGCGGAATGGTATGCGACGATCGGGACGGAAAAAAGCAAGGG
>JAEAME010001684.1_pt1 | contig 14507 bp, 16 predicted proteins | sample 8958731 | NCBI WGS metagenome assembly JAEAME01 (sample SAMN16933194, study PRJNA681113) | bioreactor sludge metagenome | isolation source: anerobic bioreactor sludge (Control) | place: India:Bengaluru | collected 2018-10-24 | reverse complement strand
AAATCCGGCGACAATTATTAAAAAAAAGAGCCATCCGGATGGATGACTCTTTTACGTCCCCTTCTAAAACCTTTCTCTGCTACACGGAATGGTTGAAGGTTACACACAAAGGTTCGATACAGATATTAAACTGTATCTACAACTTCGCAGATGAACTTCGTGACGCGGCTAATGCCACTTGCGTGACACCGACCGGCAATTAATCGGCAGTGCCCATATACGAACCGTAAAATGACTTTCAAGTTACGTATCCGCAGTAGATGATCTTCGCTTGAACTGCGTTACCGCAGTTCTCGCTGCAACCACGGAATGTATTCTTCCTTAAAACCTTGCGGCAATAAGGATCGTAAACACCCCGACAATGCAAACCAGTTCAAATCCAAATCTTTGATAAGTCATCCTTCGGGACTTCCCGAGAATAACTTAAGAAAGGAGTAACCCCTGCCGACGTCCCACTCAACTTTCTTGCGAAAGCGATAAGAGCGGAAAAGGCCGAAGCCTTTTCTAAACGACAGGTCTTCCCGTATAACCTACCCGCATTTAGCGAGGAGGAAAGTTTTAGGAAGGGGTGAGAAGCCGGATTAGCGGCCCCTCAACTCTTCCTAAAAATCTTTTTTTATGCCTGTTTTTCAATGGTCATCATATAAATATATACTTATTATATAGATATGTCAAGTATATTTAAAAAGTAAATGATACATGCTATATTTTTCCCGTGAAACTACAAAAAAACATCAAGCTTACGATAATCCTGACTTTGGCCGGCACCATCTTCACCGGATATATGAGCGGAACTAAATTTTTTTCCAGCACCTGTCCATTTAACGAACCATGTTCCACTTTTTTTGGTATTTCCACGTGTTATATAGGATTAGCGCTGTTTCTTGCAATGTTCATAATCTCTGTGGTCGCCTTTTTTGTGCGAAGAAAATGCCTGAAACTGGCAATCGCCAACACTACAATCGCCGGACTCGGAATAATCTTAGCCACTCATTACACTTGGCTGGACCTGAATCAATTTTTGGCCGGAAAAGGTATCTCATACACGCTTCTTTTGCCCATATGCGCCTACGGACTGTTTTTCTTCATAATAACATTCATCGTATCCTGGAAATGGTGGTCATCATGCAAACCCGATAAGATTTAAATGCTTATTCCAAAGAAATGCCTATAAACGACAGAGAACCTGATCATTCAAATTCCTTTCCGTCGGAGCCGGAAGACGGCCCGCCTACCGTAAATTATTCGGGATTCCATAGTAGAGGCGAAGAACCGGAGACAGTGCGCAACTCAGGATTCCAGGAAAAAAAAGAGCCTGGTAAAAAAAAGGAAGATAACGGCACAAATGACGTTTTTCAGACGGTGACGGGAGAATTAAGAACACGTTCGGGAGTCATTCGCGCAATCCGGGCCAGTGACATACCGGGCGTCACACCTGAAACACCTGAATATGATGATCTCAATCTTCCAATCCCGGATTTGCCTGACGCGTTAAGCGGAATATATCATCTGCGCGCACCGTCAATCCCGGGATCAATTGAAACACCCATTGAATCGGCCACAGACACACCAAGGACACTACCAATTGGCATATGTAAAAGACGTATGTTTTTCGGAATAAAGACAAGGCTTTTGGCATTTCAGGAAACCGCCACTCGATTATCTGATGCAAAATACGCGTTGGTCCGGACGTGCAGAAAAGCGCTTTTTGAAGAAATCATTGAGCCTCTTCTTAAACAGATACCGGAAACTGAAAGACTATCCCTGCGCGAAGAACTGGAGAAAGCCCTTTTCCATACAAGATGGTACAATCCGGCGAATGTGGAAAACATGATAGATGACACGAGAGAAATACTCGGCATCCGCGAATCGGAAACTCAAGGACTCCTGGATACCTAAATTCAACCAGAACACATCTTGGTAGTTATGGCAAGCCCCTGCCTCTTCCCAAAAAAGCATTTTATGTTATAATTTATAGATATGATTTATAAATTATGACATTTTTGTGAAATGGATTAGAAAAATCATAATTCTTATCATTTTGACGATGGCAACACTGACGCCAAGTCAAAACAGCTTTGCGTATCAAATTTTATTTCAGAACGACACGTTTGATACCGTTGAATCAAACGGCATATTGATAGACACGGACAATACCGCTACGGACATCACGCTTCAATTCGGTAACACGCTTGCGGAATATATAAAATGGAACAGCACAAACACGCGTTTTGAATTCAGTGATGATATAGATCTGCTTAGCAATCAAATCTACAACGCCAGACTGGAAAATATTACCGCCCTGCCGGGAGGAGCATCAGGGCTTGGAATGAGCGGAACAGGACGCATTGTGCAACTCACTGTCACCGATACGATCGCTCCCGGATGTACCGTAACATCCTGCACCCCGGGCACTTATTCCTGGGACGGAGTGAAATGGATCAAGTACGCCCCATCATGCGGACCCGGAACATATCCCACCATTGATTCCATCACCACAACAACTTTCGGGACGGACGCTACGACTCACAATGTTACCATGCCGGCATCCGTGGAAGCCGGAGATTTGCTCCTGGCTTTTTTCACGAATGACGGTAGTGCGACAGTCACAACCCCATCAGGGTGGACAGCGGTTACCACACTGGCACGCGGAACCGCCGCGCGCGGATCAATTTACGCAAAAATATCGGTCGGAACGGAAGGAGGAACAACAGTAAATTTCGTGACATCCGCCGCCGAACAGGGAGCGGCGCAAGTATACAAGATACTTTCGGCAAGCTGGTATGGCTCAATAACAAGCGGCATCGCAACCGCAAGTTACGATCCCGGAGCGGCCACGAACGCACCAAATCCCCCATCACTTACCCCGGCATGGGGAGCCGACTATGACACCTGGATTGTTTACGCCGCAGGTTCAAGCTGGACAACAGTTACAACCTACCCGACAAATTATAATAATGGTACGCATACAATTTCTAATACGGGTACCGCGGGCGCAAGCGTATCAACAGCTCGCAGAACCTTAAACGCCGCTACGGATGACCCAGGCGCGTTTGCGATGACCACAACCAGTGACGGCGTTGCTTTTACCATCGCTGTACGTCCGTTTAATTGCTCATCATCACCTGGAAATACCGCTATTGAATACGATTTCACGGCCGCGGCTGGAAACAACAATAATATCAGCATCAGTAACGCAACATACGTTCGCATGAATCAGGCACTGAACTATGCAATAACGGGTATAGCGGGAGGCAGTCCCGGAAGACAAGTCACTCTTCGCAGCACGTCAAACAACAACTCCACATTCAATAATGAAGATACGAATTCATTGGATATAAACAGGATCCGTACCCAATGGGGCGGCCAGCTGACATTAAACGGCGAGGGATCCGTAACCGTTATTTACGATTCCAATATTCAGCGCTGGGTAGTTATTTCATACAATCAGTAAAAGAAGAATAAATGGCTACAGTTAAGATAATCCGTCCGGAAGACAAGAAGATAGTAACTCTCTGGCTGGACAGTTACGATGACATTTTTTCGGATTTTGATCCGCGGTCTTATTCACAGCGCAACCTGTCTGAAGATTTTCTGACCGAATCAAAAAAAGTCGCTCATGAATATAAACCGGGTGAGCTTGACCTTACGTTGCTTATACCAAACGGAAAACGTGACATGCCCACGGAAAAGATAATAAAAAGCAGGCTGCATTCATATTTCAAAAAAAAGGACCAGCAGATGAATGAAGAAAGCAAAGAGACAAGACGTAAAGGCGGCATCTTCACGTTGCTCGGCGTCATCTGCATGGTAACGGCGGCATTCTTATTGCATCTTGGAAGTACAGGATACCTTATGAGTCTTTTTATAATAATACTGGAGCCGGCGGGCTGGTTTTTGGCATGGAACGGAATGGACCATATTCTGTTCATGTCAAAAGCGAACAAACCCGAAAGGGATTTTGCGAAAAAGATGACGCGCGCGGAAATATTGTTTGAAGCGTATTCAAACAAATGATGATTGAATGATTTTAATAAGGGTTTGTCGCCGGGGTCGTCTTTCGACGTACCTCCGGCGACCTTTTACCCGCGAATAAAAAACCTCCTTATACCTCCTCTCTGGAAAAATGCGATTACCGAATCAAGAGACGCGTTAAGCTTATCCATGGACCAATCGACGGCCGGAGTTATCCGCAACCGTGACAGGACGCTCAAAACACCCGCCACACACGAAAGTCCAAGCAGCCAGTTGGGAACCGCGGACTCGCCAGCGACCCATTTTTGATCAACGGGCAAACATGCCATCAGGCACAGGACTTGTGCAAAGAATTTCACTTTACCCACGTTCTGCGCCGAAGTCGCCCGCTGGAACCAACGGTTCTCAATCAGAGGCTTCCTTAAGACAGTGCCGATGACTTCCGTCACCAACAACCCACAAAGAAGATATCCGTCAAGATGTCCGCGATACCACATGGCAGTCATGAACGGCAGGACCGCCAACTTATCCGCCAAAGGATCGTACACCTTTCCCCACCCCTTTTTATCGGGGTTCAATGGACCAAGGGCACGGGCTGTTATCCCATCAAATGCATCCAGAGCGTAGCCAAGCGCAATCAAGCACAGGGCAACAGTGAATGATCCGTTGAAATAGAACCAGTAACCCAAATATGCGATCCAGACGCGGTGCGTGGTGATCCAGTTGGGAGACAAAAGCGGTTTCTGACCGATCCAAATCACCCACTTTTTTTTCAGCAGGTAGAAAGGGATCAGAACGGCCACGCTAATGCCCATGACTATCAGTATCTTTACCCACCAAAGAAGGTGGGTGGAACACATCAGAGCATCCATAACCTCTTCCTCCTTTGGGAGAGAATTTTGTTGTTTTTTTCAAGGAGCTTGTTCGCAGGTAGACTATTCTCCGGCGAACACACTCCCCGTTGCCAAAAAGTGATTCGACGGAAGAGACAAATCTATTACAATCCGGCGCAAAAGCAAGTGCCTTTGTGAAAAAAACATGACGCAAAATCCGAAAAAATCACTTTTTGCGCTTTGGAGACAACGCGCAAGCCCCTTCAGCCCCAAGATGCCTGTTCAGCATGAAGAGTCCCGCGATGATAAGTCCGAAGCTTAAGACCTTGAACAACCAGTTGAAATCATTGAACGCCTGAGCGAATATGGACACGCCTGAAATCGAAAGCAGAGGGATGGCGCATACGGGACAGAAAAACGTAAAGAGCCCGACCCCAAGTCCCAATCCCGAAAGCGAAGCCTCAGCAATCCTTTTTTGACGAGCTTTCTGCGCGAACATTTCAAACAATCCCGCAACCATGATACCGGTCATCAAACTCAGCAACGCACTGAAGATGATGTTTCCCGGATTCAGGTTCACGCCCATGACGCACATTTCTTCCCTGCTTCCAGGCAAAGTTGACATCAGGTAGTAATTGAAATCAAACACAAGCACTGCGACACCCATTGCCGTCATCAGATATTTTGGCTGTTTTAAGACCTTAAGAAGCGCAATTTTCATTTGCCGAGCATTTCGTTAACAAGCTTCTTGAATTTATCCAGTGAAGCGGCACCGTTCAGTACTCTTATTTCACCGGTTGCATTATTGACAAAAATATTGGCTGGCGTACCGGCAACACCGGCTTTGTCGGCATCTGCAATCTGCTGTTTAACTTTAGCGGTATATCTTCCACTATCAAGACACGTCTTGAAACTTCCGCTATTTACGCCAACTTCTCCTGCCATCTTAAGCAAATCCGCTTCCGTCAACCCGTTACCGCCGGCCTGCGTACGATCGTAAATCAGATCAAGATACTCCCAGAATTTGTCATTTCCGCCAAGTTCCGCAATGCACTCACTGGCCTCAGCCTCTTTTGTGGCCATCGGATTGTGAAAATCAAGCGGATAATGTCTGTAAACCCAGTTAACATCACCGCCATATGCTTCCAAGAGCTGGATAGCCGTCGGGTGAAACCTCTTGCAGTAAGGACATTCAAAGTCGGAATAATTCACCAGGGTGATCTTGGCGGTTTTTTCACCGCGCACATGATCTTCCGCGGTCACCGGCTTCAAATTCTGCTTAGCCAGCTCCGCCCCCTGCTTGTCCTGCTGAACCTGAGCGGCTTCCTGCTGGGCAACCTGCTCTGTCTGCTGTTCTTCGGCATACGACTTGATGGCTTCCTTGATCTTATCAACAGAAAAGACATCACAATTGGCCTTCCCTGCCGCCTGTATCCCGAAAAAAACCAACGATCCGGAGATTGCGGCTGACGCGAATATGATGGCTAAGATTAGACCTAAACTATTCTTCTGACTATCCATGATTTTTGGGTTACTGATTACTTTGCCCTGAAATTATAACAGAAATCACGTTAAATATAAACCCGTGACATGCTAACATGCAAACATGACAACAGCCTGGTATTTTAATCCTGTAATGTTTGAGGTGGGACCGGTCAAAGCGCACTGGTACGGATTCATGTACGCGCTTTCTTTTCTACTGGGCTACCTATATCTTTTGCATTCACGCCGCGGCAAAAAGCTCATTGCGGGCGAACGGGACTCATTCCTCGTATACATCATCCTGGGAATCGTTTTGGGCGGACGAGTCGGATACATATTATTTTATAATCTTGCGTACTACCTTTTGAGTCCCCAGAAAATAATCGCCGTATGGGAAGGAGGCATGTCTTTTCATGGCGGACTTTTGGGCGCGGCCCTGGCCATCACACTCTTCGCACGCAAATATGGAAGGACATTCCTGGAGCTTGGAGACATTGTTTGCGGATTCGCTCCAGTCGGACTTTTTTTCGCGAAAATCGGGAACTTCATCAATGCCGAACTATACGGAAGGATAGCAAAAACCGCGTGTATTTATTTCCCCACCGACCCCTCAAACTGCCGTTATCCGTCACAATTGCTGGAAGCATTTTTGGAAGGGATCATATTGTTGCTGATCGTCCTGTACGTGGGCAAAAAAACAAGAAAAACGGGGATTGTTTCCGCGGTATTCTTAATCTTTTACGGAATCTTCCGTATCATCGCGGAACAGTTCCGTGAACCCGATCCGCAAATAGGTTTTATTTTCGGCGTAATCACACAGGGACAAATACTTTCCTCGATCATGGTAATCGCGGGAACAATATTGCTGATCAAATTGAAAAAGACTGAACACAAATAAGCGATGAAAAAAAACATTATCGGCATGGCACCGATGGACGGCGTTACCGATGCCGCTTTTCGGCATGTTGTCGCGAAATACGGCAAACCGGACATTATCTTCACCGAATTCACTCCGGTTGAAGGGATCTGCGCGGGCGCGGAAAAGACCATGTATCCCTTCATATACGGCTCTTCTGAAAAACCGATAACGGCGCAGCTGTTCGGCGCAAGACCGGAAGCTTTTTATAAAGCGGCATTCGTGGTATGCGAACTGGGGTTTGATGGGATAGATATAAACATGGGATGTCCCGCCGTTAACATTGCGGGCAAAGGGGCGGGCGCGGGACTGATACTAAAACCTTGCCTTGCCAAAGAAATCATTTTTACGGTTAAGGAAGCAGCAAAAGACTGGAGTGAAGGAAAAAAAATCACATCAGTAAACCTTCCGGATAACATCCTCGAAAAGATTAAGAAAATGAAGAGAGGTAAAAAAATCGTCCGCAAACTGCTTCCTGTTTCGGTAAAGACAAGGATCGGATATGAAAAGGACATAGTTGAAGAGTGGATAAAAACCTTATTGCAGACAAGCCCTTCCGTCATCTCGCTTCACGGACGCACATTCAAACAAATGTACGCAGGAAAAGCTGACTGGGAATCTATCATGAAAGCGGCGCAGATAGCCAAAGGCAGCGGAACAAAAATTTTCGGCAACGGAGACATCCAGGACCTAAAAGACGCAAAACGGAAGATTAAAGACTATGGGGTGGACGGAGTGCTTATAGGACGCGCCGCGCTCGGCAACCCATGGATTTTTGCGGGACATCAGCCGACGCTGAAAGAAAAATTTGCGGTGGCGCAGGAACACTCAAGACTGTTCGTGAAAATATTCGGGCCCAAACATTTCGTGGCGATGAGAAAACATCTCGCGTGGTATTGCCGGGGATTCGCGGGAGCATCGGAAACGCGGCAAAAACTCATGACCGCCGCAAGCCCTGAAGATGTTGCGATAATACTCAAACAGGCGGCAAAGACCGGATAAATCGATTTAAGTCCGATCGGGACGCGTTTACAAAAAAACGGCTTCGTGAAAAAATGCGAATATGGAGCAGATCAATAAAATCGACATACTAATAATAGGAGGAGGAGCGGCGGGACTTCGCGCCGCAATCGCCGCGGCCGAAAGCGACCCGCGAATTTCAGTCGCGCTAATCTCCAAGGTGTACCCGGTACGCAGCCACACGGTTTCTGCAGAGGGCGGCGTGGCCGCGGCTCTGCAAAAAGGAGACAGCCCGCATCTTCACGCGGAAGACACGATCATCGGAGGGAATTTTCTTTCCGACCAGGACGCGGTGGAATTTTTCACGGCAAACGCCAAACAAGAAATAATCACGCTGGAACATTGGGGATGTCCGTGGAGCAGGACAGATGAAGGGAAGATCGCAGTACGCGCTTTCGGCGGGATGAAGACCAAAAGAACCGCGTATGCCGCGGACAAGACCGGTTTCTATCTACTGCATTCCCTTTTTGAAAGATCACTGAAATACGGAAACATCAAAAGATACGATGAATGGTACGTGACTTCCCTGTTGACCGCCGAAGACGGGATAAACGGAGCGACGGCTATTCATCAGAAAAACGGTGAAATGGCGGCATTCTCGGCAAAGACAGTAATCATGGCGACAGGCGGCGCCGGCCGGATATACCGCTTCACGACAAACTCCTTCATAAAGACGGGTGACGGGATGGCTCTGGCGTATGACGCAGGCGCCGCCCTAAAGGACATGGAATTCGTGCAGTTCCATCCCACGGCGCTGGCCAAAAATGGACTTCTTATCACGGAAGCCGCGCGGGGCGAAGGAGGTCATCTGGTCAATTCAAAGAACGAACGCTTCATGAAAAGATACTCGCCGGATAAGATGGAACTGGCCCCGCGCGATATCGTCAGCCGGGCTATCCTTTCCGAAATCGCCGCAGGAAGAGGCATGAACGGCGCGAATCAGGATCACGTCGCTTTGGACATCCGCAATCTAGGTGAAAAAACGATAAGAGAAAAACTCCCTATGGTTCGGGAAATCTGCCTACAATACGGCGGAATAAATCCGGCCAAAGAACTTATACCGATCCGCCCTGCACAGCATTATTTCATGGGAGGGATATCCGTCGACAAGGATGCGAAGACGACAATCCCCGGATTATTCGCCTGCGGTGAAACCGCATGCGTCAGCATACACGGAGCAAACCGGATCGGTTCAAATTCACTGGCCGAATGTCTGGTTTTCGGGCGCGTCGCGGGAATCAACGCATCAAAGCTGGCTAAAAACAAAGCCAAGCCCATAATATCAAAAACACAGATTACCGAATCCGAAAAAAACATCAAAGATATCCTGAGTCGGAAAGGCAAAGAGAATCTTTGCGAAATAAGGGAAGAGATGCAGATCACAATGGACGAAACAGCGGGAATCATTCGCGATGAAAAAAACCTACAACGCGGGATTGATAAAATAGCCGAACTGCGGGAACGCGCGAAACACGTTTTGATAAGGGATAAAAGCACCGTCTTCAACTCGGAGCTCATAGACCGTCTTGAGCTTGACTGCATGCTGAAGATTTCCGAAGCGGTACTGAAGAGCGCCATTCAAAGAAAAGAAAGTCGCGGCGCGCACCACCGGACCGACCACCCGAAAACCGATAACGCCGGTTTCCTTACGCATTCGATTGCTTTAAAATCGGATCAGGGGATGTGCATCTCGTCCAAACCGGTCAATATTACCGCATGGCAGCCGGACAAATAAGACCTATATGAAAAATTTTACCTTCAAAATAAGACGCTACGACCCTGTCACGGGAGAAAAATCCCTGGAAACCGCGGTTGTTCCCTATTCAAAAGACCTTACGGTCCTTGACGCGATCAATCTCATAAACGGAAAGGCAAAACATCCGGTGGCGCACAGGTCATCATGCCGCATGGGCATCTGCGGAAGTTGCAGCGCGATAATCAACGGCAAACACGGACTGATGTGTTCAACATTCTGCAGGGATCTGAAGCAGCCGATCCTTGTTGAACCGATTAAAAACTTTTCGGTAATAAAAGACCTGATTACGGACACGGACGAAGCGATGGATAAATTCCGTCAGGCAAAACCATTCATCAGGAAAGTAAAAGCGGACAAAGGAATCGAACAGTCACAGACCCCCAAACAGATGAAAAGATACGAACAGGCGAACCAGTGCATCAAATGCCTGCTTTGTTACAGCGCCTGCCCGGTTTACGGGAACAATAAAAAATTTGTAGGCCCGGCAACCGGCGCCCTTGCCCAGCGATACAATACGGACTCCCGCGACGACTTAAAAAACGAAAGGGTGGATTCCATGGCAAAAAAAGACGGTGTGTTTGAATGCAGTTTCATCGGTGAGTGTTCTTTGGCCTGCCCCAAGAACGTCGATCCTGCGGCGGCTCTCCAAAAACTGAAAGTCATGGGCGTATTCAATTCCGTAAGACCGAAAAAGAAAAAATGAGATATCTGGAACAAAAACCTGGACATTTCTGGTGGACGCGCTCCCCAAAAACAATTCTCTATTTTATAAGGGAAATAAGCGCTTTTCTTATTCTTGCCTCAATCATGGGAGTGTGCGCAATAATGTTTCAGCTTATAAATCCGTCCCCGCAAAACTACAGCGATATTCTATTGGTATTCTTATACATGGGATTCGCCGGAGCGCTGATCCACTCCGTCACATGGCTTGCGGCCATGCCTCATATTTTGCCCCTCAAACTTGATAAATCCGGGGAAAAAATAGCTTATATCATCCTTCTGGCAATATTTTTTGGAATAACACTCCTGATAAACTTCATCACTTTTCACGAACTACTCATTCTCATATGAAAATAAAAGCGATCATGTGGTTTGTTTTTTCCGGCACGGCGACCTTCTGCGCGTTCTTTCTGCCGGGGATCTTCTGGACATCAATAATTGCAGCAAAATACGGCTACAACAGCCTTCCTGGAACATACCCGAACGTATTTATCTATTTCTGGTTTTTGGTGGTCCTGCTGTTCTGCGCTCTCTTTCATGCTTTATACCGCATACCCGTATTTGTTTCCGATCTGGGATTTTCAAAAAAAGTCGTCCTTATCTCAAAGATCATATGCGTACTGATTTTCTTTATAGTGACCTGCCCATGGGTCTGGCTTGTATTTTCGCCGCATTTCTGAGGATCGTAAAAATCGTGCAGTTAATCTTTACTTTCCGGCTTCAAATACTTATAATCCGCCCACAATAAAACCAGACAGCGAATTCAATTCATCATGCAGAAAATAATCAACATCGCGATTATCGCGCACGTAGATCACGGAAAAACGACTTTGACCGACCATCTTTTACGTCAGGGAGGAGCCTTTGGAGAACACGAACAGGTAGGTGAACTCGTAATGGATTCAAACCCTCTGGAGCGGGAACGTGGAATCACGATCCTGGCGAAGAACTCTTCAATCCACTATCAGGATTATAAGATCAACATAGTGGACACGCCCGGACATGCCGATTTCGGTTCGGAAGTTGAACGAGTTCTGAAGATGGTAGACACCGTTCTTCTGCTTGTTGATGCCAAAGAAGGCCCCATGCCACAAACCAAATTCGTCCTGCAAAAGTCTTTGGCGCTGGGACTCCGCCCGATCGTCATCATCAATAAGATAGACCGGAAGGACGAACGCGCTCACGAAGTCGTAGACATGGTCTTTGATCTTTTCGTAAAACTCGGAGCATCTGACGCGCAACTGGACTTTCCGATCCTTTACAGCATCGGACGCGAAGGGATGACAAAATACCGCATGGAAGATGAAGGTAAGGACCTTACTCCCCTTTTTGAAACGATAATCAAACATGTTAAACCGTATCCGGACCTAAGCAAAGAGCCCCTTCAGCTTCAGGTAACAAACCTTGCTTACGATGACTACATCGGAAGGATTGCCATCGGACGGGTAACGAGCGGTACCATCAGTCTCAATGAACAGATCGGTATCTGCAAACGTGACGGGAAGCTGGAAAGAAAAAAAATAACAAAACTCCTCACTTTTGAAGGTCTTCACAAGATAGAAAAAGAGACGGCGCAATGCGGAGATATCGTCGCCGTTGCGGGAATTCCTGACATCACGATAGGTGAAACTATCACTGACCCGGAAACCCCGCAAGCCCTTCCTCTGCTTGAGATTGACGAGCCGACCCTGACAATGAATTTTCTTGTGAACAACTCCCCTTTCGCGGGCAAGGAAGGAAAATTCGTCACGACGCGCCACATCAAAGACCGCCTCGACCGCGAACTGCAGACAAACGTGGGCATGCAAGTGGAACCAATCGCCGGCACCGACGGATACAAAGTGTCCGGTCGTGGCGAACTTCATCTGTCCATCCTGCTTGAAAACATGCGCCGCGAGAATTTTGAAGTGCAGGTTTCCCAACCGGAAGTCATCTACAAGACGATCAACGGCGAAAGGATGGAACCTGTCGAACAGCTGATCATCAATGTGCCCGACGAATACACCGGAGTCGTGATCGAAAAACTGGGTCCCCGCAGAGGAGAGATGCAAAACATGCAGTCGGAAAACGGGAACACAAGACTAGAATACTTCATTCCCACACGCGGACTTCTGGGTTTCCGCTCGGAATTCATCATGGACACCCGGGGCAAAGGCCTTCTTGACCACAACTTTTATCGATATGAAAGACACAAGGGAGAAATAACCCGCCGCACCAACGGAGTGTTGATTTCCGGAGACAACGGAGTAAGTGTCGCTTTCGCTCTCTGGAACCTGCAGGAACGCGGAAAACTTTTCATCGGCCCCGGAACGGCGGTATACGAGGGAATGATTGTCGGTGAAAACGCCAAGAACGATGACCTGGTGGTAAACCCGTGCAAAGAAAAAAAGCTGTCAAATATGCGCACAAGCTCTTCAGATGAGGCGATCCGGCTTACTCCGCATCTTGACCTTACGCTTGAACAAGCGTTGGAATTCATAGAAACCGACGAACTTGTCGAAATAACACCCAAATCAATCCGTATACGCAAAAAAGGCCTCACGGAAAACGAAAGAAAGAGGGATTTTCGCAAGAACAGCTGAAAATGACATAAAAAAGGTTTAGCGATTGAACAAAATCGCTCTTTTTGGTATAATAGAAAGAAAACTAAAACAAAAAAACCATGGCGAACACGCCAATAACGTCGGGAGTTGACGTATCGGGCGAAGCCGTAACCGACGGGCAGATTGATTTCGGCGCACTGATCCCAACCATCGTCGAGAAATTCATCGCCGTCATTGAAGGCGTTTTGATAATAGCCGCAGGATTTTTCGCGATCCGCTACATACGGTCAAAAATGCGAAAGATCGAGTCCACTCACGAATCGCAGAGAAACGCTATCAACCTGTTTGAAAAGATAACGAGCGGCTTCATAGTCGTTATAGCAATTACGCTCGCTTTGAAAATCATCGGACTGGACATGACCCTTCTTGTCAGCGTGGCGATTCTTGGCTTAAGCTACGGCCTGCAGGACATCATAAAAAACTATGTCGCCGGGATACTTATCCTTTTCAAGGCTCCATTCAAGATCGGAGATGTCGTAAAGATCAGGGACTTCACGGGCAAAGTAAATAAGATGGATTTCCAGTCCACTACCCTTGATACCTTCGACAACAAACAGATAACGATCTACAACAGCGACGTCATGACCCAGTCGATCGTAAACTATACAAACAACTCAATGCGCCGTCTTGATGTAGATGTAACCGTCGGATACGGCTCGGACGTTCCGAAAGCGCTTCAAATCTTCAATCAGATCCTTGCAAACGACACGAGCATACTTAAAACCCCAAAGCACTCCATCGTTTTCAAAAAATACAGTGACAGCGGAGTGGCCTTCACTCTGAAGTTTTGGGTTCAAAGACCGTGCAACATCCTCAAAGTTCGAACCCATATTGCCACCCAGATCGCACAGGCTTTTGATGAGCAAAACATCATGTCTCCATACACGAAAGGTGTTGAAGCCGAAGATGAGTCCGGACTCAATAAGATCGCAGATACAAGAAAAACACGCATCACTTCATTTTTCGGCCAACCCGCGTTTGCAGTCGCCGCCGAACCGGTCCAACCGGAAGTCGCACCTGTTGCCGGCACACCGGAAGAACAGGCCGCCGCCTATCTTGCAGCCCTTCCTCCGGACTTTGAAGAACCGGAAGCGTGATTTCTTGAATTTCCCGCCTTGACTTCAGGCATCTTTTTGGCTTAAATAATGAGGCTTTTTATTCAAGAGTTTATGTCCAACAAACACGTAAATCACAAACACGGG
>JAEAME010001683.1_pt1 | contig 14512 bp, 7 predicted proteins | sample 8958731 | NCBI WGS metagenome assembly JAEAME01 (sample SAMN16933194, study PRJNA681113) | bioreactor sludge metagenome | isolation source: anerobic bioreactor sludge (Control) | place: India:Bengaluru | collected 2018-10-24 | reverse complement strand
AGGGTTTTTGAAAAGAAACCCCCTGGTATACGAAGGGCTGACGACAGAGGGATCTCCTCCGGCTACAACAAATCACAAGCGAGGGTTTTGCAAAGAATTCCTCCAGAGTATACGAGGGATTGACGAATGAAGATTTTCCTCCGGCTGAAATAAAAGTATGGAAGGATGTCTGAATAGACTACTCTGTTTTATTTTCAATGTAAAATCTCTACTTTTGATGAAATACTATTTCAATGACTCCGAGACATAAAAACTTTGTAATTCAATATCTTATTCCAGGAGTACTGTTCCTTTTCTTGTTCTTGTATTTTGCCATCTTTAATAAGTATCATATCCTTTACCTTGAGCAAAATCAATTATTCCGTTTCAATCTGTCCTACATAAGAGATTTTTTTTCAATGCCCGGAGCTTTAACTCTTCTATCTGGTGCATTTCTGACTCAGTTCTTTATAATCCCCTGGCTTGGTGCACTGATAATTACATTGAACTGCCTGTAAGTTTATTTTTCCGCAAAGTATATCCTGGGTAAGTATAATATAAAGGGTCCGGTTTTTCCCTTTATACCTGTCTGGTTGCTGGCTGTTTTGCACAGCAATGAATTATTTACTCCCGATCAGTCGATTGGATTAATGCTTGCCTTGCTTTTTGCGGCTGTTTACATCTCTGTCAGTACTCCAAAGATCCGGTATATACTGTTTCTTGCCTTATGGCCCTTATACTTTTATCTGACAGGAGGTTTTTCAATGATCTGTGTGGTTATTTGCGCACTTCATGAGCTTTTATCAGGAACAAGGAAAGATCGTTTTTTATTCGTTGCCTTTTATATTGTGGAAGGAATTTTAATACCCTGGCTTTTTTCGCGGCTGTTATTTTTTATACCTGAAGGTAAAATCTATACCTATCCTTTGATTTACACATTCCATACTTTCGAACTTGTGTGCCTGATCTTGGTTTATTTCATTTTACCGATTCTTATTGTTACGGGTTATTTTATAAATAGGGTGAAGGCCTCCGCAATAAAATCTATCAGGGGAGAGACAATCAGAATATTAACCGGAAGCCTGACGATAGTGTTGATGGTATTTGTTATATATAAATATGCTTATAATAGCAAGGCTGAAAAGATGTTTGCAATTGATTACCATATCAGGCAGGCTGAATGGAGAAAAGCATTGAAACAGGCTGAGCAATACCCGGATCTGAATACTCTTGTTATTTATTATACGAACCTTGCCTTACTTAATTCCGGTCAGCTTGGAGATAAAATGTTCGATTACCCGCAGATCGGGCCCGGGGGACTGAGATTAAAATGGGAGCGTAATTCGAATCTGGTTTTTGGAGGAGATATATTTTATTACCTCGCCTATAATAATGAAGCCTACCGCTGGGCTTTCGAGGCCATGGTGGCTAAAGGACTGAATCCCAGATCACTTAAAAGACTTATTATAACAAGTATTGTGAATGGGGAAAATGATGTGGCAGAAAAGTATCTTCATATACTTGGTCAGGCACCTTTCTATCGTAAGTGGGTGCTCAAATATGAAAGATTGCTATCCGATCCCGAAAGGCTGGAAAACGATCCGGAAATAAAACGTAACCGGAACCTGCTGGTGAATAAAGATTTTATTTCAAATGCAGGCGGTATGAATCTGGACAACCTGCTGGAAAATCACCCTGAAAACAGAATGGCGTTTGAATACCTCCTTGCTGCTTTGCTCCTTAATAAGGAACTGGATTCCTTTGCTGAAAATATCTCACGCTTGAAAGATCTTGGCTATACAGCAATACCTCTTTACTTTGAGGAAGCCTTGATCTTTTATAATTTTTATGAGAATAAGCAGATTATCCCGGAAGGATTCTCATTCCGTCCTGAGACAGTTGCCAGGTTCAACGAATATGCCGGCATCTATACAAAATTCAGGAGCGACAGGGCAGCTGCCAGATTTGAACTTGGGAAAAAATTCAGGAATACTTATTGGTACTACCTTCAATTTGCTAATATCTGATATTATGATAACAATTATAAAAATACTGCAACCAGGTTTTAAAGTCAGCCTTATTCCTTTACTGCTTTCTTTAATTCTGATCGGATGTAACCGAAAAATGCCTGAATATTCGGAAACAGGTAAAGCGGCAGAATTGTATCCGGATTATTCTTCAATTTCAATCCCGCCGAATATAGCCCCTTTAAATTTCAGGATTATAGATAAAGCTGACTTTTATCTGGCAAGATTTTATAATGATGAGGGTACAGAATTTATAATCAGGTCCAGGAAAGGAGAAATAAAAATACCGGACAGGAAATGGGAAGAACTTTTAGAGACATCCGCTTCAGGGGAATACAGAATTGATATTCTTGCCAGGAATTCAGGAAAATATACAAAATACCAGACGATCACAAATAGTATCTCTCGGGAGCCTATTGATAAATATCTTGTTTACAGGTTGATAGAGCCCGGATTTGAGACATGGAACAAGATGGGTATTTATCAGCGTGATCTTGAGAATTTCAGGCAGACGCCTATTATGCTTAACAGCTTAAGCGGAGGCAACTGTATGAATTGCCATACTTTCTCAAGGAATTCAGGTAAGGACATAATGTTCCATATGAGGGGAGAAAATGCGGGAACTATTATTTTCAAAGATGGCGAGTATTCAAAAGTCAATACTAAAACTGACAATACTATCTCAGCAGGAGTCTACCCTTCATGGCATCCTTCAGGTGATTTTATAGCGTATTCCGTCAATAATATAGTCCAGAGTTTCCCTGCGATCCCCGGAAAGAAAATTGAAGTTTATGATACTTTGTCAGATGTCGTTGTCTACGATATTAAGAAGAATTTAATAATTACCGCAGACCCGTTATCCGGACCTGACATTCTCGAAACTTTCCCTTCATGGGGGCCGGATGGCCGCTCTTTATACTACTGCAGTGCTGTGAGACAATCAATTGAAAACTATGAAGAGATCCGCTACGATCTTATGAGGATTCCTTTCGATCCTGATAATTGCAGCTTCGGGCAGCCGGAAACAATAAAAAAAGTCTCAGATACAGGAAAAAGCATTTCATTTCCAAGAGTGTCACCCGATAATAAATATCTGCTCTTCTGTCTGGCCGATTATGGTAATTTCACTCTTTGGCATCCTGAAAGCGATATTTATATGCTTGATCTCAGCACAGGAGAAGAAACTTTGCTGCCTATAAACAGCAACAGGGCAGAAAGTTTTCACGAATGGTCATCTAACGGACGATGGGTGGTTTTCAGCAGTCGCAGGGATGATGGTTTATATACACGCCCTTATTTTTCATATTTTGACCCCTCGGGTAAAATGCATAAACCATTTATCCTTCCTCAAAAAGATCCGGGATTTTACACTGATTTCATGAAATCATATAATGTTCCGGAACTAATTACCTCGAAGGTCGAATTAAATCCCCGTATACTGGAAAAATATGGGAAACAAAGTCAGATAACCAAATCCGGATTTTTAACTGATTAGGGTTTTTTAACAGGTATTAAACCGGGAATTAGTTTTTAAAAAGTACTTTCGGAGATTGATTTGTAATTATTAACCGGGTAGTGGAATAATTTAACTATCATTTTGTCTATTATTTAATATCCGGGTAACTCTAAAACCTAAAGTTTAACCTTATAATAATTTAAGAATGAAAGTAAAAATCATCAGACCATTTTTGTTAATTCTCTCATGTTTTGCGTTAATGATTTTTCTGCCAGGCAGCGAGAGTCTGCGAAAACCTATTTATCTTAATACAGCTTATTCCTTTGAAGAGAGGGCTGCCGATCTGGTGTCGAGGCTGACACTGGAGGAGAAGCAGAGCCTTCTGGGTAACAATATGGCAGCTGTGCCAAGGCTTGGGATCAATTCCTATAATGTATGGGGCGAGGCCCTGCATGGCGTTGTGGGAATGTTCAATTCCAGTGCAGGCGCTGCTACATCATTTCCCAGCAGTGCATCACTTGGTTCAGCCTGGGATCCGGACCTTATGGAACGTGAAACATCAGTCATTGCCGAAGAAGGAAGAGGCTTCAATCATGATGTTATTTCAACCCTCACCTACTGGTCTCCGGTTCTTGAGCCCGTGAGGGACCCAAGGTGGGGAAGGACGGGGGAATCATTCGGAGAAGATCCCTTTCTGGTCTCACGGATCGGCGGAGCTTTTGTCCGCGGGATGATGGGATATGATCCTGTTTATTATAAATCAGTTCCCTGCGGTAAGCACTATTTTGCAAATAACAGCGAATTTGACAGGCATGTTGGAACTTCTGATATGGACGGCAGGGATATGCGCGAATTTTATCTTTCACCTTACAGGACAATAATTGAAAAAGACAAGCTGCCAAGCATCATGACGGCCTATAACAGGGTTAATGGCGTACCTATGTCTGCAAGCATACTGTATGTTGATACAATAGCGCGCAGGGTGTTTGGATTAAAGGGCTATGTGACAGGAGACTGTTCAGCGATAGAGGATATAGAAACCGGGCATTTTTATGCAAAATCTGGCGCTGAGGCTACAGCAATGGGTTTAAAATCAGGTGTGGATACTGACTGTGGAAGCTATTATCAGCGCTATGCCCTTGAGGCCCTCGAAAAAGGCCTGATAACCGAGGCTGATATGGATATTGCCCTGGTGAACATGTTCACTATACGCATGAAGCTTGGAGAATTTGATCCTAAAAGCAAAGTCCCTTATTCGAAGATACAACCAACAGTTGTTAATTCCCCTGGCCATATTGACCTTGCAGTTGAAGTGGCTACAAAAACCCCGGTACTTTTAAAGAACAATGTAGTAAACAAAATAAACAGAAAAGCGCTCCCAATAAAAACTGAGGGACTGAAGAAGATCGCTATAATAGGCCCTCAGGCCGACAGAGTGGAACTCGGTCCTTATTCGGGAAGGCCTGATCAGAAGAATATGATATCTCTTGTTGCCGGTGTTAAAAATTATTTTGCTGAGAATGGTATCGATGCTGAGGTCATCTACAGCCCCGGAGCCAGCACCTCAAGCAGAAGCAACCTGTTTTTTGTACTCGATTTTGAAGTCGTAAAGACAGATGGTTCTGCATCAAAATATGATGCATCAAAATATGTTTCAGCATCAGAAGGTGTTTCAGTCGGCTCAGGCATGAGTTCTGAAAACTCGGTAAGGAATATCCAGGATGGTAACTGGACTTCCTATTCTGGCGTGGATATTACAAATATCGACAAAATGAATCTCAGGTTAAATGTTCCTGCTGACGGTGGTACAATTGAGGCAAGAGTTGGTTCCCCGACGGGAAATCTCCTTGCTTCTTTTGAAGCACTCCGCCAGGGAGGCCGGGCAGCAGGCGCTTACGGAGGAGCAAGAACTGTTGAAGGTAAAGTATATAAGCTTGGATTAGCAGGCCCTCAGACAATCTATCTCGTCTATCGTGCTGCTGCACTGACTGCTATTGACAAAGAGGTAACTGATCTGGCATCATCTGCTGATGTTGCAATAGTTTTTACCGGTACAGATGACCAGACTGCAGGTGAAGAAGCCGACAGGCTTACTCTTGTTCTTCCGGGCAACCAGTATGACCTTATTGATGCTGTAGCAAAAGTAAATCCCAATACGGTCGTGATAATGCAAACCCTGGGAATGGTGGAGGTTGACCAGTTCAAGGATAACCCGAACATTCCGGGAATAATCTGGACAGGATTCAATGGTCAGGCACAGGGCACTGCAATGGCCAGAATACTTTTCGGTGATGTGAATCCCGGCGGCAAGCTGAATGCTACCTGGTACAAATCAATGAATGATCTTCCTGTTATAACGGACTACAATTTGCGCGGGGGCAGTAACAGGAACGGAAGAACTTACTGGTATTTCGACAAGCCTGTTTCGTACGAATTCGGATACGGACTCTCATATACAACATTTGAATACAGCAATTTCACTATAAGCCAGAATGCAATCACTCCCAATGACAAGATCACGGTAGGTGTTGATGTAAAGAACACAGGGAGTGTCGATGGCGATGAGGTAGTTCAGGTATATGTAAAGACACCTGATAGCCCTGCATCACTGCAGAGGCCGATAAAAAGGCTTAAGGGATTCCAGAGGGTAACTATCGCAGCCGGTCAGACAAAGAGGGTATCGATAGAAGTCGATTGTTCGGATCTGTGGTTCTGGGATATGGACAATGACAGGATCACATTTGACCAGGGACGATACATATTTGAAATCGGGGCTTCATCGAAGGATATAAAAGGACAGGTGGAGGCAAGGATGAGCGGGAAATATAATGCAGTTCTGAAGACAGTCGTGGCCGAAGGCGGAAAGGTAGTCCTGGGGGCCGGGAATTCAGTGCAGACAAGTGTTACTGCTTCAATGTCGGATGACAGCTTCTATAATATCAGGAATGCAAAGGTAAGCTATATGAGCAACAACCCTTCAGTGGCAATTGTTGATGAGAAGGGACTTGTAACGGCAAAAACGGCAGGGACTGTAACAATAACAGCTTATGTAACAGTGGATGGCAAGACAGTGTCTGATAGTTACTCCATGAAGGTCATGCCTGATCTTAAGGCAGCAACAATCAATGTTAACGGCAAAAAAATAACAGGATTCAATCCGGACAGAAAAAGTTACAGCTATCTTATTGCAGCAGCACCTTCAAAGGCACCACAGGTAAGTGCCACAGCTGCCGGGAAAGATATCGATGTTGAGATCAGTCAGGCTGCTGGCGTACCCGGGTCAGCTGTTATAACACTTGCTGACAATTCGACAGTGGAACAGAACCGCTACTACGTTAATTTTGGTGTCAGATCAGTTACGGATCAATTTAGTTCCACAGCTCTTGGCAAACAGTGGAGCTGGGTCAGGGAAAATCCTGCAAACTGGAGTCTTACGAAAAAAGCCGGAGCACTTGTCATAACGAGCGCCGCAGGCGATATTCAGGCTGCAAGCAATAATGCAGAAAACATCCTTTTGCAGAGCGCTAATACGGACTGGACGATAACGTCAAGGCTTATTTTCTCAAGACGTCCGTCAGGATTCGGACAGAACGGAGGATTGGTAGCCTACCAGGATGATGACAACTATGTAAAACTGGTTTACAGTTCAGGCGGCGGAGGTCGCATGGGATTTGGTGGCGGTGGTCCCGGAGGACAGTCTGCCGGATCCCTGTTGCTTGTAATCGAGGAAAACGGAAATCAGAAAAATGCTGCCACCCTTCGTTTGAACGACATAATAAAGGATGACAATACTTTATTCCTGCGTTTTGAGAAAAAAGGCAGCCTGTTCAAAGCATCGTGTTCACCTGACGGTAAAAAATTTGTTGCTGTTGGTGAGGGTGAAGCATTGCTGAAGGATGTTAAGGCCGGGATGATCGTTTGCAACGGTGTTCCTATGTCATCAAGGTTTGGAAATATGCCGGCGATGCCCGGAACCCAGCAGCCAAGGGAACCTGAAGCTCCTTTTGAGGTCATGGTTGACTATTTTCATATCCTCAACAGCGGGTTGAGATAGATTGATGCTTAATTGATTTTACAGATTAACTTATTATAACCTTAATTAAAAGTACTATGAAAAAATTTGTTTTACGGGCCGGAATATTATTGATTTCCTGCATCGTAATTATGGCTTTCATGCCGGGAAGCAATCCGGTGAAGAAGCCTGTCTATCTAAACACTGCTTACTCTTTTGAGGAGAGAGCAGCTGACCTGGTGTCAAGGATGACACTGGAGGAGAAGCAGAGCCTTCTTGGCAATACCATGCCGGCAGTTCCCCGCCTGGGTATAAATCCTTACGATGTCTGGGGAGAAGCTTTGCACGGAGTAATGGGAAGAACTTTCATCTCCGGAAGAACTGCAACCTCTTTTCCAAACAGCGTTGCCCTCGGCTCTGCCTGGGATCCGGAATTGATGAAACTTGAAACTTCAGTAATTGCTGACGAGGCAAGGGGATTCAATTATGATATTATTTACACTCTTACTTACTGGTCACCTGTAATCGAGCCCGTAAGGGATCCCCGATGGGGAAGAACAGGAGAAGCATTCGGAGAGGATCCTTTCCTTGTTTCAGAGATTGGAAAAGGTTTTATACAGGGTCTCATGGGCAATGATCCGCTTTATCTGAAAACAGTACCCTGCGGCAAGCATTATTTTGCAAATAACTCAGAATTCAACCGTCACACGGGCAGCTCCGACATGGATGACAGGGATATGAGAGAATTCTACCTGGTACCTTACAGGAATTTAATAACGAAGCATAGTCTGCCTTCAATAATGACCTGCTATAATTCAATTAATGGCGTGCCAATGTCAGCCAGCAGATTTCTTGTCGATACAATAGCCAGGAAGACCTACGGATTGAACGGATATATAACAGGCGACTGCGGGGCAATACAGGACATTTACACCGGCCATCTTTATGTAAAGACAGGTGCTGAAGCAGCGGCGCTGGGGCTTAAATCAGGAGTTGATACCGATTGCGGAAGCGTATATCAGACAAGCGCCCTGGAAGCACTTAAGCTGGGCCTTATCACTGAAGCTGATATGGACCTCGCTCTTACAAATATGTTCACTGTAAGAATGAGAATAGGTGAATTTGATCCAAAAAGCAAAGTTCCATACGCAGGAATTCAGCCTTCCATAATTAATTCCCCAGGACATGCTGCTCTTGCAGAGGAGATAGCTACAAGAACGCCTGTCCTTTTAAAGAACAATGTTGTTGCCAGAACAGGCAGAAAAGCACTTCCGCTGAAGGCAGATGCTCTGAAGAAGATTGCCCTGATCGGGCCTCAGGCCGACAGAGTGGAACTTGGCCCATATTCGGGAAGACCCGAAGAAGCAAACAGGGTTTCTCCTCTGGCAGGGGTTAAGAAATATTTTGAAAAGAACAACATTAAAGCTGAAGTGGCTCATAATTCAGGCGGTAATACATCAAGGACAAGCGAGTTCTTCACCCTTGTAAGATTTTCAACTGTAGCTAAAGATGGTACTGTTAAGGATTTTGATGCATCAAAATTTGATGCCGCTGCTCAGGGGATAGTCGTCGGAGCCAGACAGGGACAAAGTGTTACAATGAGAGGGATAAATGATGGAACCTGGTCACAGTATAATAATGTCGATATTACTAATGTTGATTCGATAAGATTCAATCTGAATGTCTCCAATCCTGACGGAGGAATAATCGAAGTAAGGCTTGGTTCCTCAACGGGAAATCTTGTTGCTACTGCTAAAATTGCTGGCAGTCAGCAAGGTGCAGGAGGATTTGGCGGATTCGGAGGTTTTGGAAGAACAAGGCCTGTCGCTGCTAAACTGAATACCCTGGGTGTGACCGGCCCTCAAAATGTGGTGTTAGTATATCGCGCACCTGAAGGAGCACCAATTGACAAAGAAGTCACCAGTCTGGCATCTTCATCAGATGTTGCTCTTGTTTTTGTCGGAACAGATGACAGGACTGCAAATGAAGAATCTGACAGGTTCGACATACGACTTCCCGGCAACCAGTATGACCTTATTAATACAGTTGCAGCCGCAAATCCAAATACAATTGTTGTAATCCAGTCACTTGGCATGGTTGAAGTTGATCAGTTCAAGGACAATCCCAATATAGCCGGAATAATATGGACAGGCTTCAACGGGCAGGCACAGGGCGCAGCAATGGCAAAAATACTTTTTGGAGATGTTAATCCGGGGGGTAAGCTGAATGCCACGTGGTACAAGTCATTAAACGATCTGCCTCCGATCACCGACTATGATCTCAGAGGCGGGAATAATAAGAACGGAAGGACCTATTGGTATTTTGATAAGCCGGTTTCATATGAATTTGGTTATGGGCTTTCATATACGACATTTGAATACAGTAATTTCACTATAAGCCAGAATGCAATCACTCCCAATGACAGGGTCACAGTAAGCGTTGATGTTAAGAATACAGGCAGTGTCGATGGCGATGAGGTCGTTCAGATATATGTAAAGACACCTGATAGTCCTGCATCACTTCAGAGGCCGATAAAAAGGCTTAAGGGATTCCAGAGGGTAACTATCGCAGCCGGTCAGACAAAGAGGGTATCGATAGAAGTCGATTGTTCGGATCTGTGGTTCTGGGACACACCCAATGAAAGGATCACATTTGATATGGGCCGCTACATATTTGAGATAGGCGCTTCATCGAAGGATATAAAAGGACAGGTGGAAGCCAGGATGAGCGGGAGATACAATGCAGTACTCAGGACAGTTGTGGCTGAATGCGGAAAGGTTGTTTTAAAACCGGGCAACACTGTTCAGACAAGTGTGACAGCAGCAATGTCGGATGACAGCTTCTATAATATCAGGAATGCAAAAATAAGCTATACGAGCAACAACCCGTCAGTGGCAAGTGTTGATGAGAAGGGACTGGTAACGGCAAAAGGAGCTGGAACAGCTACGATAACAGCCAGTGTGACTATTGATGGTAAAACTGTTTCTGATGGTTACCCCCTGAAGGTCATGCCTGAACTTAAGGCAGCAGCTATTACAGTTAACGGGAAACGTATTGCCGGATTCAATTCTGAAACAAAAGGGTACAGCTATCTTCTGAAGACAGGTGTCAGTGCACCACAGGTAACTGCCGCAGCCTTAGGTACAGACATCACAATTGATGTTGATCAGGCGAAAAGTGTACCCGGTACTGCAATAATTACACTTACTGATAATATAACTGTTGAGAAGAATTATTATAACGTGAATTTCGGGTTGAAGTCTGTCAAGGATGAATTCAATACTTCTGCTTTAGGAAAACAGTGGAGCTGGGTCAGGGAAAATCCTGAACACTGGAGCCTGACAAAAAAAGCCGGAGCCCTTGTAATTACAGGTGAAACCGGAGACATACTCTCTGCCAACAATAATGCAGAGAATATACTTTTACAGAGTGCAAACACTGACTGGACAGTGGAATCGAGGCTTGTTTTCTCAAGAAGGCCTTCAGGATTTGCCCAGAATGCCGGACTTCTAGCCTATGCAGATGACGATAATTTCGTCAAGCTTGTTTACCGCTCAGGAGGCGGCAGAAGAGGAATGGGCGGATTCGGAGCTCCCGGTGGTGCAGGTGGACAGACCCCTCAGCCCGGAATGGTTGAGCTTGTTATAGAAAAGGATGGTTACCAGTCATCAGTAGCTACTCTCAGTATGGCAGATATAATAAAAGATAATAATACGCTTGTCTTTAAATTTGAAAAGAAAGGCAACAATTACTCTGCTTCGGTATCGCCGGATGGGAAGAACTACCGGAATATCGGAACTGCTGAGATAATGCTGAAGGATGTTAAGGCGGGAATCATCACCTGCAACGGTGTACAGGCAGCAGGGCGAGGCAATTTCCCTGGCATGGGACCGGGAGGTATGCCGGGCGGCCAGCAACAGCAAGCTCAGCCTGAGGCACCTTTTGAAGTATCCTACGACTATTTCCGTATTGCCAGCAAAGGTCTCAAATGATCTGTTTTCCGGGAAGATGAAATAATCCGGGATAGAATCATTATCACATTCTGACAGATCCTCCGGCATCCCTGATACCGGAGGATCTTTGTCTGATGTATATCAAAACGGGGATTTTTAATCCGGTTTTTATATATCCCCATTTATTATTTCTTTTGTCATGTATTATTAATAGAACCCCGGTGAGGAAATTATCTTTCAGAAAGAGTATTTACTTTATTATCGGTGTATTTTTCCTGCTGATATCGACGGGATTTTTAAACCCGGATCCGGATCGGGATATCAATCTGCAGTCAGTAACTCAGGAAAAGGCAGAAGACCCCACCGCTTACAGGAATATCATATCCTATAAGGATCTGTTTCTTGCTGTGGGAACTAATGGCAGGATCGATTTAATAAATAAGCTCGGGAAAGTCAGCAGGAATCTGATATCCCCCTGCAATGATGATCTTAATAGCGTTATCGGAGATGACATGATTATTATTGCGGTGGGCGATAAGGGAACAATACTTGTTTCTTCGGATGGGCAATCCTTTGTTAAGGCTGAATCAGGTGTCAGCACCAATATCTACAGCGTAAGCTGGTTAAATGGGATATTCATTGCAGGTTCGGAGAAAGGCACCCTGCTTATTTCGGGTAACGGGATGACCTGGAGTCAGATCAGGCTTAAGCTCAGGGGTAACATCACATCACTTTCTTCGACTTCTGAGTCCTGTTCTGGTGTGACTGACGAGGGTGAAATTATAAGATCGGGCGATGGTCTGAACTGGACGGTTACTGACTATAACAGCGAATATTCAGGTTATAGCAAACAATGCATCTTTAATAAGATCCTGTTGATACAAAACAGATATGTAATTGCCGGGAAACATACTGATGGTACTCCGGTCGTTCTTTTTTCAACCCTGGGATCTGTCTGGACAGAACGGCATCTTTTTTATGACGATGACAAGGGTATTCCGCAAATGCTGACAGGCATTCCAAATGACATTGCTTACGATGCTTACGGCGACCAGTTTTTTATTGCATGCAGCAATGGAGAAATTCTAAGTCTGCCCTCATGTTCAAAATGCAATGAATATCTGAAGATCTCGGAAAATGATCTCTATGGGATTGTCTGTACAGCAGAATCTTTGGTTACTGTGGGAGAAGGATATACTTTTAATAAAATAGATATCAGATAAGAATCCCGGATTTTCTGATTATATTAGTAATTGATATCTGATTTAATATTTTCTAAAAAATCCAACCATGACGAATATTTTAATAGGGATCATGATCCTCATTGTTGCATATATCGCAACGAAAACTGTACCATATTTATCAACCCGGAAAAATATTGTCAGAATACTGGCAGGGGTTGTTTTTCTTATTCTGGTTTTAGCAGCATCATTCGTGCAGGTGGAACCTGGCATGGTAGGTGTTAAGAAATTATTTGGCAAGGTAAGCAATAACACTCTTGAGAGCGGTCTGAACCTCATTAATCCTTTGGCAAAAGTAGTTATGTTCGACATAAGAACTCAAAACTACACTATGTCAGGTATGCGTGATGAGGGTTCCCAGCAGACAGATGATGCAATCCATGTACTGTCAGCTGATGGATTGGAAGTTATTGTAGATCTCACTGTCCTATTCAAAATTGTCCCGACTGAAGCACCAAGGATCCTTAAGGAAATAGGGACCGATTACCGTAATGTGCTTGTTCGTCCGATATGCAGGACGGGGATCAGGGACAATGCCGTTTATTATGATGCTGTATCTCTTTATTCTACAAAGAGAGATGAATTTCAGGACCGGATATTCTCAGCAATCGAATCAAGTTTCCGGGAAAGGGGATTAATGCTTGAGCAGCTTCTTGTTAGGAATCTTACTCTTCCTGAATCAGTCAAGGCGGCTATAGAGTCTAAGATCAATGCTGAGCAGGAAGCACAGAAGATGACCTTTGTTCTCCAGAAAGAAAGGCAGGAAGCTGAAAGAAAAAGAGTTGAGGCTCAGGGTATTGCTGATTATCAGAGAATTGTCAGTTCTACTTTGAATGATAGACTGCTCCAGTATGAAATGATCAAGGCCATTTCGACTTCGGCCAATACAAAAATAATAATGATGACAAATGAAAAGGGTCTGCCAATTATGGTCGACACTAAATGAACATTTTCTGTCAGTTATTTTTTACGTGGATTGGCACGGACAAGCAGGGTAAACAAAGCCATCAGCAGCAGGGCTGCTCCAAGGAACCACATTGAGGCTGTTATGCTGCCTGTCTTGTCTTTAACGATGCCGACTAATGTTGGTCCGACAAATCCTCCGAGATTACCGACAGAGTTTATTAATGCTATACCTCCCGCAGCGGCGGTACCACTTAGGAACATAGTCCCAAGCACCCAGAAGGGTCCGATGGTGGATTTTATTCCAACCAGTGCCAGAGTAAGGGTTACCATTGCCAGGTAGGGATTTTTAAGGTAGGCACTGAGAGCAAATCCTATTGCTGCAACAAAGGCTGATATTGCTATGTGCCAGCGTCTTTCCCCGGTGCGGTCTGAACTGTAGCCTACAATAAGCATTACTATCATAGCTACAACATAAGGAATTGCATTTATAAGTCCGACCATTGCATAATTGTTCACTGAAAATCCCTGGATAATTGATGGCATCCACATTTCGTATCCATAACCTCCGACATTCATAAGGAAGTATATAAGGCACAGAAGCCAGACGCGGCCACTTGACAGTGCCTCAGCCAGGCTGTGCTTTGTTTTTCCCTTTTCCTGGGCGATCTCATCATCGAGCCGGTGCTGGATCCATTTTTTCTCACCCTGCGACAGCCATTTAACCTTCTGGGGGCCGTTAGGAAGAAAAATAAAGATAACGACAGCCATCAGTACGGCAGGAATACCTTCAAGCAGAAAGAGCCACTGCCAGCCATCCAGCCCGATTTTCCCATGAAGGCCCAGAATTGCTCCGGATAATGGTGAGCCAACAATACCGGCAATAACACTGCCGGTATAGAACAGAGCTATAGTGTGTGCCCTTTCCTTGGAAGGTTACC
>JAEAME010001682.1_pt1 | contig 14516 bp, 14 predicted proteins | sample 8958731 | NCBI WGS metagenome assembly JAEAME01 (sample SAMN16933194, study PRJNA681113) | bioreactor sludge metagenome | isolation source: anerobic bioreactor sludge (Control) | place: India:Bengaluru | collected 2018-10-24 | reverse complement strand
TTCTTCTACCAGGTAGTCCATGATGTAGCGGTTGCTTCCTGAGAAAGACTTGATATATCCGGCAATATCGCTTTTTCCCAGCAGGGAAAGGGCTGCCATCTGCAGCCCCGCGGCCCAACCCTCGGTCTTTTCCCCCAGGATATTGAGTTCGTCCGTGGAGAGTTCATGTCCGGTCAGCATCTTGATTAGTTCCCTGGTTTCTGCCCTCGAAAACCGGAGGTCGTCTCCCCTGATTTCCGCCATTTGCCGGCGGGCTCGCCACCGGGCGAGCGGCAGCGGCGGATCGCTGCGGGTGGCTATCACCAGGTGTACCTGGTTGGGCATGTTTTCGATGAAAAATGATAACCCGTGGTGGATGTTGATATTTTCGATGATATGGTAATCGTCTAAAACGATAAAAATGTCATTTACCGCTTCGGCCAGGTCGTTTATCAACAGAGTCAATAAAGGTTCTATTTCCGGTGTTTCCGCCTGCGCTGAGTTGAGGATATCGATGACGGTTGTTCCTGTGCCTGGTACCGTTTGCTGTATACCGGAGGTCAGGTATCTAAGAAATCTCGTCGGATCATTGTCGCTTCTATCCAGGGTTATCCATGCCGTAGCATGCCGGTGTTCCGCCAGCCATTCACTGAGCAGGCTGGTCTTACCGAATCCGGCCGGGGCTGATATCAATAATAACCGGTTTGTTTTGGCTGCGGTAAGTTGTTCCTGGCAACGAGGCCGGGATACCATTTCCCGGCGGTATTGCGGTATATGCAGTTTCGTGCTTAACAATACATCTTTCATTCCAACAATACCTTAGCGAAGTGAAAAAGGTTACCCCATTATATCCGGGATAAACCGGCCTTGCCACCTTCGTCCGAAAATAAACCCTCTTTTATACCATTCGGCAGATGCCGCCGCCTGCTATCTCCGGTATTCTGAAATCAATTACACCGAGGAGAAAGTGCCATGAGACAACCAAGACTTCATTCGGATACCCGGTTCGAGTGCGATATCAGGTTTATGCACCACCTGGATGTTTGCTGGCTTACCTGGTTCGAAGGGCTGCTGGTCAATTTTCTTCCGGAGGGTGAAACCAGGGTCACCGGTATTGTTCCGGACCAGGCGGCCTTGTTCGGCCTGCTGAACAAGATCAGGGATCTCAATGTAAAGGTTGTTTCCGTCAATATTCAAGCATTAAAGGCATGATGATAAGGGAGGGAAAAATGGAGATTTCGGCAGTAAACAGGATCAGTAACCCGGTTTGTGCCTGGACTAGAATGGCGGTCTTTACGATGAAGCTTTTTCCCATGCTGCCTTCCAAACCCATCGATTGGGTTACCCCGAAACCAATCGTGGAGAAAGTAACATATCCAACTCAAAATGGTTATGCTGCCGGTGATTTTTACCGGCCGGCCGGGCCGGGGCAGCATCGTGCCATCCTGGTTTGCCTTGGGGTTGTACCTTTCGCTACCGATCATCCCCAGGTGCCGCGCCTGGGCGAAGCCCTGGCCCGGGCCGGTTTTGCTGCCCTGCTGTACTGGTCGCCGGCTATGAGAGACCTGCGCCTGGTTCCGGACGATGTAGAAAATATCGCCCTGGCATATGAATGGTTACTTGAACAACCTTATGTTGACGCACAACATAGCGGCCTGTTAGGTACCTGCGTCGGCGGGGCTTTTTCTTTAATGGCTGCTGCCAACCCCCGCATCCGTGACCGGGTATCCTTCGTGATAGCGTATGCTCCTTTTTCTTCCATCCATACCCTTTTACAGGACGCTGCCAGTGCCTCTACCGTACGTTCGGAAAATAGAGAAACATGGCATGTCGATCAATTAACCCGCATGGTTTTAGTCCGCTCGCTAATGGCGGAACTGGAGATTGGTGAAGCTGAACAAATTCAATCTACTCTGGACAAACCGGGATTTGATATCGATACGGCAAAACTATCAGCGGCCGGCCGGACCATTTACTCGATATTATCCCATCCGGAGCCTGAAGAAGCACATAGATTGATCGGACAGCTGCCTTCTGATTTCCTGGCGCGGCTGGAGGCAATGTCTCCCCTCGCTAGTGTTCATAATATCCGTGCTCCTTTAATTATTTTACTTCATGATAAAGGCGATTCGGTCATTCCGGTTGGTGAGTCACGCCGGTTGACGGCACAGTTATCCGGCCGGAAAGGAGTACACTATAAAGAACTGCAATTCCAGCACCTGAATCCATACAAATTACCGGTGTTCCGGCTTGTTCGCGAGTTGGCCAGGTTTTATACGGCGCTTTATCCGTTATTTTCCTGAAACCGGTGATTATCAGGAAATTCATGGTTAGTATATATCAGGATATCGCAGCCCTATCTTGCCAGCCGCGGTATAATATTACAAAACTTCATTTATAAAGGACTGCCATGAAAAAGATCGCCCTTTTTTTTGCCGCCACATTAATCCTTTTGTCCGGATGTGATTTGAACTCGAATAACGTCGTCAATGGTAATGAAATTAATACCCCCACCGAATTATCCATGGTGTACGATAAGTTCACCGGCTCCCGGCAGACGCATATTGAAGTGGCGGAAAATCAACCTGTCACCGTAGTTGTCGAAATCGTCACCGATAAAGGTTCGCTGGAGGCTACCATTGTCCGGGATGCCGGTAATGATGTCCGTTACGAGGGCCACCAGATTCCGACCTCTTCCTTTACCGTGGGGCTTGACGATCCGGGACGTTATACCCTGAATATCAAAGCGGTGAACCATGCCGGTAGTTTTTCTTTTAAATGGGGTAAGTAACGGTTCCCTCTTTAGCAGTAATTCGTTTTAAGGAGATAGATGGTGGCAAAAAAAGTATTGCTGGTCTACGCTACCCGTTACGGTGCTACTGAAACTACCGCGGCGGAGATCGCCCGGGTGCTGCAGGGGGAGGGTCTGGAGGTCAAGGTGGTTAACATAAAAAAGGAAAAGGTCAAGGACATCGCTCCTTATGACTTGATCATTGTCGGCGGGGGGATGCAGATGGGGAAGTGGCCCGGCGAGCCGGAGGCTTTCCTGGATAAGTTTCAAAAGGAATTGGCTGGAAAGAAGGTCGCCATCTTTATCTCCACTGCTTCCCAGGCTTTACTTGAACATGATAATAAGCCGGAAGAGATCGAGAAAAACCGGAAATACCTGGCGGAAAGGGCAACTAAATACAACCTGCAGCCGGTTGCCACGGCCATTCATGGCGGCGTCTGGGACTTCAATAAGATGAATTTCCTGTTCCGTAAGGCCTTGTCCAGTACTAAACCCCAGATCGAAGCCGCCGGATATAAAGAGATACAGCCGGGACTTTATGACACCCGTGATTGGGATGCCATTCGCAGTTGGGCAAAGGAACTGGCTGGCAAACTGGCATAATGCACCACCAAAGACCCCTGGGTGGTAGAAGTAGCATCTTCCGAGATCTGGTCGGATGGGGTTGCGTTGTGCGCTAAATTGAGAGGCAATGTGACCAGCTACTGGGACTGTTTTGTCAGTCAGGAACCGCTGCTGGTCCGGGCACAATGAAGCTGGTTTATTGTTGACATTCCCGTACCAGCTTCCGCCCCAGCCGTTTCAGCTTTTCTTCCAATGCCTTGTCCTGTGCCGCGTCCCCCGGTAATTTTGCCAGCGTCGTTACGCTGCCTACCCACGGCATCCGGCATAACTTGGCATAGACCTGGAAATTGCGGACCGTCTGTCCAACCCCTTCCTCGGCCACCGCCAGCCCCGCCGCCTTTTTCCCCTCCAATCTCGGCCAGATGGCGCAGGTACGGTCCAGGAAATTCTTCAGTAAACCGGAAAGCATCTCGAAATAACCCGGCGTGGCCAGGACGATGGCATCGGCGGCCAGCAGTTTCGGATAGACAGCGCTCATCTCGTCTTTGATGGTACAGATGCCTTTCCGTTCCTTGCCCCCCTCCTCACATTTCAGGCAACCCCGGCACATGCGGATATCCATCTTCCGGAGCAGCAAAATTTCCGTTTCCGCTCCGTTTTGTGCTGCTTCTGCCATCAGGGTGTTCAGCATCCACTCGGTGTTGCCCTTGCGCGGTGAACCCGATATTCCGATTATCTTCATATGCGTTCCTGGTCGCTCTACTGGACGACCCCGTTGATATACAGCACGGTGCTTAGCATGGCCAGGGCGTTCCATACCGCATGCAGGAAGAGGGTACTCCACAGGGAATTGGTTTTGAAACGTACCAGGCCGAATACGATTCCCAATATCAGGATGGATAAGATGCCGTAAACACTGTACTGCATGTGCAGCAGTGCCCAGACGACGGCGGTGATGGCAATGGTCCATATGATGCCCAGTCGGCTCTGCTGGAAACCGACAAAAACAAAACCCCGGAAGAAAGCCTCTTCGAATAACGGGGCAAAGACCACTACGGCGAGCCATAACAGGGCCGGCCAGGTGCTGGTCTCATAGGTATCAACCAGGAAGAGGGTGTCCTGGGGTGCCTGCAGGAACTGGTCGAGCACGAAAGACAAGCCGACCAGGCCGATAATTACCAGCGATAATATCAGAAAGGTTTTTTTGGGCAGCGCCTTCAAGCCCAGGTATTCCCGTATTCTCGGGCCTTTGCGCATCTTGATAAAGAAAAAGGTCAGGCCGGTACCCAGGATGGCGGAAATGATCGTGACCCAGGAGATGATGTCGCCGTTCGACGCCATATCATAGATCGCCTGGACGTCGATATTTTCGGGATCGGAGATTATTTTACCGATTATAAAAACCGCCGCGGTAATGGTTTGCGCAAACAGGTAGACGGCCAGGATGGCGATGCCCAACCCGAACGTCGCCCAGCTGCCCCATACCGGCTTTTTCTCCTCTGTTATTACTGGTTGTAGCTCGTTAATCAAAGTAGTCTTATTCTTATAATATCTTTGCTGTACTAATATTAGCTGGTATATTAAGTGAGAAGCGTATCATTGCTTGAATATCAAGTCAATATCTACTAATATTTGCTACTTCTTTCACAGGGAGAATTATATGGCCGGTATGCCGGAACAGATAGAGCTCAAGGAAGTAGATGCGACTAACGCCCGTGACATCTATACCGTGGACAGTACTTACGAGATACGTTCGCAGATTGTCCCGGCCTTTAAAGACGGTGTCTTCAGTTATGAGGTCAAGGAAACCGGCGGGATACAGTTCAAATCATATCCCGATGACCCCTTTGATTACACCGCTTACATGCATAATCCCGAAAAAGTGGCCTATTTGGCTTATCATGGCCGTCAGAACATCGGCCAGATCATCGTCAAGCGGTGGTGGAACCGCTTTGCCTGGGTGGATGATATCCGGGTCGCCCGCCAGTACCGGCAGGCTGGTGTCGGGAAAAAGTTAATGGATGCTGCCGTCTCCTGGGCACGGTTATACGGCTATCCCGGCATCATGCTGGAAACACAGGACGTTAATGTACCGGCTTGTTTGTTTTATCAGGAGTACGGCTTTACCCTTGGGGGCGTGGATAAACTGCTTTACCGGGCTTCGCTGTATCCCGGTGAAACGGCTTTGTTCTGGTATCTTGTTTTTTAACATTGCTGATTTTCAGTTACCGTTACAATATTTCGCTGGGAAAAAATAGGTCGTATCCTTTATTTACTCACTAAATCTGAATAATACGCATAAATTGTTATTGGCATTCGTTAATATCGAGTATGATATAATAATATAGTATAAGGGAATGCCTGAGAATATCAGGGACACTTAATGGGCGATGTATTCTGGTTGGCAAGTTGGGTTAAAGGGGGGGCACGGAGAAGTTGTGTCCCCCTTTTTGTTTAGGGGAATGGCTGCTGCCTGGAGTGGAAAGCTGTTGTGTAAGGAGCATTGAACTTACGATGAATAACACGAATATCGACCGTCAGGAGTATGGCGGCAAGGTTGTTTTAAGGGACGGCTCGGCAATGGCCTTCCGTCCGATCACAAAAGAGGATGCCCTGGCCTGGTTGGATTTCTATCACCGTTTGAGTGACCGTCCGGAATCTCTCCGGCTGCAGCGCGTCCCGTTTAGCATCATCATGGAAGATGCCCAGCGTTACTGTGATATCGACTATGTAAATCAGTTTGCCCTGGTAGCGGAAGTCCGTGAAGGTCGTGAGAAGTACATCGTTGCCGTCGGCCGGTATACCCGGATGCTGGACTCCCGGACGGCCGAGATGTCGCTTATTGTCCTGGCTTCTTATCAACAGAAAGGCATTGGTACCAAGTTGATCGAATACCTGGCTGCCGCCGCCCGCAGACAGGGCATCGAGTTCTTCGAAACCCGGATTCCCCAGGATAATACGGCCATGTTGTCCGTTTTCCGGAGTTATGGCTTTCCTATGAAACAATGGCTGGAAAGGGATGTTTACCGGGTCGCTTTTTCCCTGAAACGTTCCCCTCAGATCGATGAAAAGAAAGACGAACGGACGGCCCAGGCTACCCACAAGTCGCTGGACTACATCCTGAAACCGCATTCCGTTGCCGTTATCGGGGCCTCGAACCGTCCCGGGGCCATGGGCCAGCTTATCCTCCAATCGATGCTGCAGTGTGGTTTTCAAGGCCCTGTCTATCCCATCAATGCCAATTACGATACCATCATGTCGGTCCCGGCATATCCCTCGGTTCTGGCGGTTCCCGGCGATGTTGACCTGGCGGTCGTGGCCGCTCCTTCGAAGCAGATCCTCAACATCGTGGATGAATGCGGCCGTAAAAAAGTGAAGGGCATCATCGTCATTGCCGATGGTTTCCGGGAAAAAGACGAGCAGGGTGCTCTCCTGGAGAAAGAGATGGTGGATGCAGCTTTCAGTTACGGAATGCGTATCATTGGCCCGAACTGCATGGGGGCTATCAATAACGATCCCCAGGTGAAATTAAATGCTACCTTTGCCCCGGTGGCCCCGGTCCCCGGAAATATCGCCTTTGTTTCCCAGAGCGGCGCGGTCGGGCTGGGTGTCCTGGAATATGCCAACAATATGGGGCTGGGCTTGTCTTATTACGTCAGCATTGGCAACCGTGCCGATATTGCCTCCACCGACCTGCTGCTTTATTGGGAAAACGACCCGGCGGTCCGGGTGATATTGTTGTACCTGGAATCTTATGATGATCCCGAGCTGTTCGTCCGGGTGGCCCGGCGCATTTCCCGTAATAAGCCGGTGTTGGCGATCAAGGGCGGCAGCACGCCCGAAGGCTCACGGGCGACGCGGTCGCATACCGGGGCGATGTCGACTTCCAGTATGGTTTCTGCCGCCCTGCTGCGGGAAGCCGGGATTGTGGCGGTAAACACTATCAACGAACTCTTCGAGTCCGCTGTTTTACTGGCCAATCAACCCGTCCCCCGGGGCAGAAATGTGGCCGTATTGAGCAGCGGCGGCGGCCCCGGCATCCTGGCGGCGGATGCTTGTGCCCGTAGCGGCTTGAAACTGCCGGAACTTTCCTCCACAACCCTCGCCCGTATTAAATCGGTGATTAAACGTGACATTAATATCAACAACCCCATCGATTTAACTGCCGGCGTCAGCCCGGAGGAATTTGAAGCCGCCCTTAAAATCCTTGCTGAGGATAATGATTTCGATTCTATTATCATTATCTATATCCCCCCGGCGGGCCTGGATAGCTCTGCTATCGAAAAGGCCATCGGCCGCGCCGCCCCGGTGGCCCGGCAGCATGGCAAAACCTTGCTTGCCAGCTTTGTGGGCACCGTGCTTGCCAAGGGAAAACAGATGGGTGACAGCTTCATCCCGTATTATCTCTTCCCTGAAGAAGCCGTCCAGGCTTTGGCTAATGCCGTGAAATATCATGAAATAAATAATCAGACTACCGGACGCCTGCCTGATTTCCCGGACATCGACCGTGACCAGGCCCGCCGCTTATTTAGTGAAATCCTGGCTCAAAAAGGCGAAGCGCCGCTGTGGCTTGCAGCCTCGGACATTTATCAGATATTTACGTGCTACGGTATTAATTTTGCGGAAAATGCCCTGGCAGCCTCTCCGGAGAAAGCCGCAGAAATCGCTGCCCGGATTGGCTACCCGGTGGTGATGAAACTGAATTCGTCTACCATTACCCATAAGTCGGATGTCGGCGGCGTGGTCATGAATATCAAAAATCAAGATGAACTTTACCGGGCTTACGATAACATAAAAGACAACCTGGCACGAATCGGTAAGGAACGTGAGATGCAGGGCGTGATGGTACAGCGCCAGGTAGCTGAGGGGGTAGAGGCGATCGTGGGGGTCAACCGCGACCCCCTGTTGGGCCATCTTATCATGTTCGGTTTGGGTGGGGTGCTGGCGGAATTGATCCAGGATACTGCTTTGAAATTACTACCCTTGACGGACGTAAAAGTTAAAGACCTGATCAATTCGGTGAAGCTGTCCCGCCTTCTCCGAGGCTACCGGGGCATGACGGCTTATGATACCCAGTCCCTGGAGCAATTGCTGCTGCGCGTCTCCCTGCTGGTGGGGGATTTCCCGCAGATCGCCGAAATGGACCTGAATCCAGTCAAAATACAGACCGGCGGCCAGGGTTATTGGGTGGTTGACGGCCGTATCCTGATCAGTTGAATACCTGCGGTGACGGATATCTCTGTTATACGTGATCGTTGCTTGAATTATTCCGCGCCAGGGAAGGTCAGGCTGCCGGGATCGTTTTGTTAGCTGGTATTTTCCCGGCACTGAGAGCATGCAGGGAAAACTGGTAGATAAAATCGGCATATTCCTGGACGGAGACCCGTCCTTTCGGAGAGAACCAGATCCGGCTCCTGATAATTGCCGATGAAATGGTATAAACGGCCAGTTTGACATCGAGGTCCCTGAAATATCCCTGTGCGATTCCATCTGAGATTATCTGTGACAGTATCTCGTCATGCTGATTGCGTAATTCGATGACGGTACGCCGGTGCCTGGGATTCAGGTGGCTTAATTCCGAATCGGTAAGCATGCCCTGGAGTCGGTGTTTACCGAGGTGCCTCTTCACCTCGGTATCAATAAAAAGTTTTAGCTTTTCGACGGGATTTTTATCAATATCATCTTCGAGTTGTTTGGTGTCTTTTACCAGTTCCTCCAGTTCGCTGCGTAATGCTTCGAACAGGATTTCCTCTTTGTTTTTGTAATAATAGTAAACATTGGTATTTTCAAAGCCGCAGGCATCGGCGATGTCTTTCAGGCTGGTACCTTGATAACCTTTTTCCCAGAACAACTCCCTGGCTTTTTCCAGTATCTCGTTCTGCTGGGCTTTATACTTCTGTTTTTTCATCGGGTTTATTTTAACAACTATCTTTATCAGGAAACAACTAAGTCTCCGTTGTTATTGTTTTTGAGTCTTTTATTTTATATTATATTAAATTATTTGAAGATATGTTAAAATATTTTAATAAAGGTTAAAATAATTGTTTGACAGATATTAGCCTGGTACTTCCGGGAGAATGTGATGAGTATGAAAAAAAGGATATTCTACGGCTGGATATTGTTGGCGGCGCTGGTAATTCTCGGCGCCATCGGCCCGATGACCCGGTACAGCGTTTCCGCCTTCTTTCCCGACCTTTCGCAGGACCTGGGCTGGTCGCGGTCGCTCATCGGGACGGCGCAGAGTGTTTCTTTGTGGGTTTATTCGTTCGTTTCCATCCTTACCGGCCTGATGATCGACCGTATCGGTGGGCGCAAATCAGTTCTATTCGGCGGCATCATCTGTCTCGTCGGATGGCTGCTGCTGTCCACGATGAACTCGGTCTGGCAGCTCTTTCTCTATTATGGCGGTATCATGGGCATCGCCATCAGTTTCACGCACCTGGTATGTGTCCAGTCCATTTCACGGAAATGGTTCATCAAAAAAGCCGGCCTGGCCGGCGGCATCGTTGGTTCGGCGTTTGCCGTCGGTACTTCTATCTTTAGCCCGCTATTAACGTCGCTGGCCTCGGATTATGGCTGGCGTAGTGTTTCCCTGGTGGCGGCTTTTGTTTCCGGTATTCCCATCATCTTATTGGCCTTATTTGTCATCAGGGATACCCCGGAATCGATGGGCTTATCTCCAGACGGTAATCCACCGTCAGTACCTTCTCCGCAAACTGGAGGCAATGATAAACACTGGTCTGTTCGGGAAGCCCTCAAAACACGCCAGTTCTGGCTGCTGTTCATTTCCTATAGCCTGACCGGGGTAGTTTACAACGGTATCATCGGCCATATCGTTATCTGGGCGGTGGATTTAGGCAGCAGCGCTGCGGCTGCCGGTATCTTTGTGGCTTTGTTTAACGGCCCGTCAGTAGCCGCCAGGATTTGCGGCGGCATGATGGGTGATTGGTACGGCAAACAAAAAATCCTGATTATCGGTACTGCCATGTCACTCTTGGTGGCTTTATTCGGCTTTTTCGGAGTGGCTTCCGCTACCATGCTGACGGTCTTTATCATCATCATCGGCCTGGCCGCCGGCTTTTCCAACACCCTCTTTGCACCCTACCTGGGAGACCTTTACGGCCGCCAGAATGTCGGTTCGCTGTTCGGCATCCTGACTCTTGGCTGGGGATTGATCGGTGGAGTGGGGCCGCTTTTATGGGGGCGGATTTACGATTGGACGGGTGGTTACCAGATCGCTTTATTTATATCGGTCGTTTGTTACGCAGTAGCCCTGGCTGCCGTATGTATGATCCGCCCGCTGAAAGAGCCGGTCGCAGCTAAAATGACCTTAACCTTGCCCAGATCACATGCCCGGCAAGATTCAGCCGTCATAAGCTGAATCACCATGGTCAGTTAGGTTAGTGTTTTATGTTATTATTGCAATGATTGTTTTAATTTAGCCAGGGATTGAAATAATGGCCTTATCTTCCGGAGTATCGTTACGGTTGCTCGGGGAATTCAAATTGTGCGGTTCTGATTGGGACAATCAGCAATTTGCTGGTTTATTTGTAAAGCTTGGTGAAGTCGCTAATACTGCGGGAGGACCGGCCCGGTATGTCCGTTATTACGGCCAGGTTTCGGGGCAAACCGAAGTTCGTTTTTTCGGTATCGGCATCGATACCGTGCCCTCCATCCCGCCGGGAATGGTTGTTGTTGCATTGGATACGAATTCGATAGCTGTTTACCGCCCCGCCCCGGCCGGCCCAATCCTGATATGGCGTGACTGCCTTTGCTGGAACTGGCTTAATGGTTCTGTCGCCACGGCACCGGTAGGCGAGTTCACGGTGCGCAGTCCTGCCGATTGGACGGTTAAAGCGGATCATCCCATGGTCGAGTTTATCTTGTCGGCTAATGCCTATTACGAAAGCGGCAAAATACTAAATGATGAAGTAGCCCTGGTGGAATATGACCGGCAATGGCCGGCACAGTATGAAGAAATAGCAGGTTGGCTGCGTCATACTTTACCCCCGGAGCTTGTCCTCCGGGTTGAGCATTATGGCAGCACTGCCATCCCTGGTATACCGGCGAAACCGGTCATCGATATCCTGCTTGAAGTCCCCTCGTTTGCTGAGGCCAGGCGTCAACTGATCCCGGCTTTCAATCGTCCGGATAGTGAATATTGGTGGTATCACGATCATATGGTATTTATTGTGCGTGACCGGCCGATGGGTGTTCGAAAATACCACCTTCATGTCGCTCCTGCCGGACATCCTGTCTGGGATGGCCTGGCCTTCCGGGATTATCTGCGGTCACATCCAACTGCAGCTGAACGATATGCTGCTCTCAAGCGCAAGCTGGCTTCCCAGCATCTTGCAGACCGCGAAGCATATACGGACAGTAAAGCGCAATTTGTGCGTGAAATTACGAAGCAAGCCCTTGCCATCTCTTCTCCTGAAAAATATGGGGAGTAAAACCGTTCCTATTCTTCGCTTCATGTCCGGTTGAAATACGGATGTCTGGACTCTGAATCATTAATATTGCTGCGTGTTAGTCTCGGGCGTTATGATTGTGCTATGAAACCGGTGATCGAAAGCCGCCACGGTGCCTATCTGGGTATCGATTCGCATGTTCTCGGTAGTTTTCGCTGCCGGTATCATGGCCCTCATTTTGATGTCTACGACTCTTCTGATAACACCAATCGTCTTATCCTGGTAAAGTCCTCCCGTATGCCGGATGATGAGGATCTGGTCAAGGGTGTTTACGGTATCGATTTCAACCGGCCTAAACCAGAGTTGCCGGAAGCCATGCGGTATGCCGCCGCTTTACCGCAAGGCTACCAGTGGCTCAACGGCAATGCTTTTGCTGCTGGGATTAAAGAAGAATATGAAAAGAAAGCCTCGGTTTGGGATGCCTTCTACTCATATATCTGGGGTAATGAGGCTCAGACCGTTTGGGTTGCCCCCCATTCCGGTGGTGTGAACCGGGCTCCAGATGATGTCCTGCGTTTTCCGGAACTCATGATCGATAGTTTCACTGCCGGTATCACTGCCTTTTGTGCTTTGAAGAATACCCGACAGCCCCTTCAACGTATCATGATAGCCATCCACAGTACCGGCCACCTGGGCGGTGTTGTTAACCTGGGCGATTTCGGTATCCTTGACAAACAGGCGATGAAATCAGCGGCAGCCTGCATGGAAGCTAAATATCATGACCGGGCTCAAACCCAGGCGGAAGCGTTTAAACGGGAATTTTCTACCACGATGATGAAGGTCCTGGCCGAGATTCAACAAAAGCGCGGTACCCTGGATCCGGAGGAACTAAGGCGTGTTTCGTATGACGATTATTTGACAGTCAGGTATTATGAAAAAGGACTGGCTCTTTACCGGCAGCCGCTTGCGGTACATTCCTTGCCCGGATTCCAGGATGCTTTACAGGGTATTGCTGAAATCCAGGTTCCGGTTGTCACTGTCAATTACTTCTACACCGGCAGAAATGTGGCGAGGCTTCTGGGTCTGCCGCAGCAGATCACTGCCGGGCAAATGGGTTCCGCCTTGGTCGTTGAGTGTTCCCGGACATACTCGGCTAACGACCCGGATCTGGTCTCGGACATTATCCTGGATGTAAAGAACGAATTATTTTCTGGAATGATAAACTAATATTGGTGCTTGTATATGTTGATTATCAGGCAATATGTGGCGTCGGACTGTAAAGCAGTTAGATCACTTCATGATCTAGCCCTTGGTCAAACGGGGGCACTCCTTCCACAGAGTGCTCTGGATGAAGATTTGGATAATATCAAGAAACTTTATCTGGATGAAAAAGGAGAATTTCTGGTCGGTATCCTGGACGGTAAACTGGTTTGCATGGGAGCTCTCCTGAGAAAATCTAACACTCTTGCCGAGATCAAGCGGATGCGTGTCCATCCGGAATATCAGCGTAGAGGATTTGGCCGGGAGATTCTTGATGCCCTGATAAAACGTGCTTTACAACTTGGATATTCTCAACTCTGCCTGAATACTACTGATAAACAATTCGCTGCTCAAAAGTTATATGAAAAGAACGGATTTAAGGAAACTCACCACTCGCTTTTTTCGGGGCTGGAATTGATATTCTATGAAAAACGACTGGAGGGAAAGTAACGTTTCAGGTTTTCCTTTACGGTGCTGGTTTCGAAATATCGTAAGAATATATCATACAGACGCCATCTGGATTCCTTCGACTACGAGTCGACCAAAGTTCAGAATGACCATTCTAAGACTATTTGATAAGTTCTGTGAACTTATAAGACGGGATGTTGTTAAGATTGATTAAAGACAGGTTAATTTGATCTCTATTAAGACAGCCCGGTTGGCCATCAGGAATTTTATCCCCGATGACTGGCACGAGCTTCAAGAAGTTATTATTGACAAGGAATCGTCTGCTTATGCGGCTTACGATTACCCGTTTCCCACATCGGATAACCCCGTACAGGAAATAACCGGGCAATTCGCCCAAAATGATGACTTCCTGGCAGTCTGCGAACAGTCCTCGCAAAAAGTCATCGGCTATATCGCTGTCAACGTGGAGGATACGGAGACGAGGAACCTGGGTTATACCTTGCATTCTGCTTACCACCGGCACGGTTATGCCGCTGAAGCTTGTATCGCCGTGATAAATTATGCCTTTCGTAATCTGGGTGTTGAGAAGTTTACCAGCGGTACTGCTAATCTGAATCACCCGTCATACCATTTATTGATAAAATTAGGTTTTCAGAAAACCGGAGAGACTGTCACTTCCTTCCGTACGGCACCGGATGGGAAACCCATCGAATTTACCGGCTCCTCCTTTTTACTTGATAAGAGTGAGTGGCTGAAACAGGACTATGCCAGCTTGACATAAGATGAAAAGCCGGGCCAGCAGGTTTTATTACCTTCCTGGTCCGGCTTTCTAAAGCACCGGGTATATTTTATTTTCTGAAGAAACTTGTACTATCTCCAGGTATCGATACTGAAAGCCTGGCCATGGCCGCCGCTGTACCGCCCTGAAGCCGTTTCTTCCATGTTGATAACGACGATATTATAGTCGTTGAAGGGATTATTGCCGCCAGCCGGCACCATGTATTCGTCTGGTAGTTCCCGCCACGGCTTGCCCGAGGTCGGCTCGATACCCAGCCAGCCGTTGGTGGTGAAGTCGGGCATGCCGCGCATGCGGTACCTGCTTA
>JAEAME010001681.1_pt1 | contig 14516 bp, 14 predicted proteins | sample 8958731 | NCBI WGS metagenome assembly JAEAME01 (sample SAMN16933194, study PRJNA681113) | bioreactor sludge metagenome | isolation source: anerobic bioreactor sludge (Control) | place: India:Bengaluru | collected 2018-10-24 | reverse complement strand
AAATAATTACGATGATACGGCTCCGCCAAAGACAGGGACAGGAACAGGACTCATTAATGTGGTGCGGCGGCTCGAATTATTCTATGGTGAAAAAGCTTCACTGAAAACAACAAAAGAGAATGGCATTTATACAGTTACACTTAAAATCCCGTCAGATATTTAACAGTTACTGAAATTCCCGCTTGTACAGTTTGGAAATCAATTTGAATTTTGAGGATAAAGATTACTAAAGCCTGAGAAAATCTGCATAACTTTAGGCAGAATATTGTATTTAATATGGATAAGATCAAGGCACTTATAATTGATGATGAAGCTCCTGCACGCGAAATAATTAAAAAATATCTCGAGGATTTTGCAAACATTGATGTGGTGGCAGAGTGTTCTGATGGTTTTTCGGGATTGAAGACAATAACATCTTTGAAACCTGATATTGTTTTCCTTGATATTCAGATGCCCAGGCTGACTGGTATCGAATTGCTTGAAGTAATGACAGAAAAACCAGAAATAATATTTACAACAGCCTATGATCAGTTTGCAATAAGAGCATTCGAGCTCAATGCTGTTGATTACCTGCTGAAACCATTTCAAAAAAGAAGATTCCTTGAAGCTGTTCAGAAAGCTGTTGAAAAGATACAATCAGCCGGTGATGACAGAAAACCTGCCAGCCAGCTGCTTGCACTTAGCCCTGAATCAGCTCCTCCTGTTACAAGGATAGTTGTCCGCAAAGGAAATGCAATAAATCTTATCCCGGTTGAAGAACTAAAATATCTTGAAGCACAGGATGATTATGTAATGATACACTATACAAACGGAAAAGCCCTTAAGCAGCAGACAATGAAATTTTATGAAGATAAGCTGCCCAAAACTGATTTTGTAAGGATCCACAGATCCTATATAGTCAGGGTAGAAGAAATTAAAAGGATAGAGCCATACGGAAAAGATAATCACGTTGCAATCCTTAAGTCCGGAGATAAGCTTCCTGTAAGCCGTTCAGGTTATAAGCAAATTAAGGAAGATCTGAATTTTTAAGGATCGAGTTCCAAACAATTACTTCAATCTGCTGCACTTATCGTAGCGGCTTAGCGGCTTGTATTTTTTGAACCTGAAACAAGGCACAGGATCGAAACCGTGTGTGCCCCCCGGGCGGCATCTGAGTATCCTGTCAGCTCCCATAATGAAACCTGCAAAAGGGCCATGGATATTTAGTGCATCAAGCATGTATTGGGAACATGAAGGAATATGCCTGCAGGAAGGCCTTAAAAAAGGAGATATAAAAAACCTGTAGATATGAACAGGCACTGAAAGTATAAAGATCAATATGGCTCTTGTTAGTTTTAACATAAGCCAAATATAGTAAAAGTGGACCTGTAAGATAATAGGCACAGGCCGGAGATTACTGCCAATTTGTCAAACCGATAAGCCGGAATCGATATTGGCAGGACTTTTGAAGGAATTAAAAAAATAATTAATTATGACTGGAAATATCTGGATTATATTTATTGTATTCATGATCCTGAGCTGGATCGTAAGTGCAACACTGAAATCAAAATTTAAAAAATACTCCAAAATCCCTGTTGACAGCGGGATGTCGGGAAAGGATGTGGCTGAGAGAATGCTTCGCGACAACGGTATATTTGACGTGAAGGTTGAGAGTGTAGCAGGAAGCCTGACTGATCACTATAACCCCCAGACTAAAACAATCAATCTGAGTCAGGATGTATATAACAGCAGAAGTATCGCCGCTGCCGCAGTAGCAGCTCATGAAACTGGTCATGCTGTTCAGCATGCCACTGCATATGCATGGCTGTCATTCCGCTCTAAAATGGTACCTGTAGTAAGCTTTTCTTCAAAATGGGTTCAATGGGTATTGCTTGCAGGCGTTATACTTGTAAATACCTTTCCGGGTCTCCTTCTCGGCGGTATTGTACTCTTTGCACTGACTACCCTTTTCAGCTTTATAACACTTCCTGTTGAAATAAACGCCAGCCAGCGTGCCCTGGCATGGCTGTCAACAACCGGTATTACATCTTACCAGAATCATGATAAGGCACAGGATGCATTGAAATGGGCAGCATATACTTATGTTATAGCAGCTCTGGGTTCCCTTGCAACACTGCTTTATTACATAATGATCTTTACCGGATCAAGGGATGATTAATTATTTGAGGCTTGTTATCAAGCAGGCCTGAGATTACCTGCCTTCAACTTCAAGCCAGCGGGTGTATTTATGTATCGATCTGATAATAAGCCATATAGCAACAGCGCTAATAAGCATAATTAACCATATATGGGTCATGAATATTCTGCCCGTCAGGTAGAAGTTCCTGAACAGGTCAAGTATTGCAAATATGATAAAGATGTTAACGAAACTGTTGTATTCCCTCTTCAGCACATTTCTTAATGAAAAACCAAGTTTAGGTGAGATCCAATTAAATTTATAAGGGAAAAAAGCTGCTACCTTTCCTGACCACTTATCATAAGCTTCTCCGAATTTTCTTCTGAGGAACTGTTCCTCAGCAAACATTATCCTTTCATAATAAAGCCAGTAAACAAGCAAAAAAACAACTGCAAACCATGCTGACCGGATGAAAACTACCGGCCCGAGCCACATGAAGAAATTTCCGAGGTAGAGAGGATGCCTGATAATAGAATAAAAACCGGTAGTATTCAGTTCATCAGCAATCTGACCCGCAGAGGTATTTCTCCCGGAAGTGTTCCTGGGTGCAAAACCAACTGTGAAGACTCTTATCAGTTCGCCGAAAATACTGATCCCGAGAAATATCATTTCATCACGGAGATCAAAGATTATTACCTGCCTGTTTCCAAGGTACATCATTATAAGTCCTGAAAAGACCAGTATCAGCGGAAGCCAGCTTCTTCTTCTGAACAGCCAGTTACCGCTGCTCTCCAATTCATGCACCAATGCCATTATGCTTGTTTTTGTAGCGACAAAAGTAGAAAATTCCTAGAAACTGTGCTTCACCCTGAGATAAACAAGGTTCATCTTTGTTTTATCGCCCCCCATTTCACCGTCATAATGCTGCCATATACAGGAAAAATCAAGATTCTCAGCTAAAGAATAATCAAGGGAGGGGCCTGAAAAATATCCTTTGAGATCAGGAAACCACATAGCCGAAATACCTATATTAAGAAGAGGTGTGGCTGCCCAGGTGAACTGCCCGAAAGCTGTGAATTCCGAAAATGCCAGGTCCTTTGCTGAAAGATTTCCGGAATAGAGCCTGTTAAAACTATTGATATTCAGAGGGTTATTACAGTACATAAGTTGCACCTGAGCTATTGAATTATTTTTAAAAATCCTGTCCAGCCCGGCAGTCAGGATCACCGTTCCGCTTGTGTCCCTGAATTCTTTCAACGGATGGAACCACGTACCTTCTCCCCTGAATGAAAAAGAACCGGCATGACCTGACCATCCGGCTCCGGCTGTAAGATCCCGGCTGTCTGAATATCCTGTCAGCAACTGAATATCATATCCCCATTTACTGAAGCGGTAGAGAGCGGCAGCCGTTATTTCATTATCGTTGTCTCCCTTTATTGCAAATTCTATCACAGATGACGGATCCGGGTAATACTGTAACCTCAGGGCATCACTACCCGGCCTCTCAGCATAGTCAACATCAAAAAAAGAATAAGCATTGAATATGTCATTCGGATTCCATATCAAAGCCTGGCCCCAGTTAATTCTCTGCCTCCCTATTCTTGCCTGGAACTTATTGAAATTAAGATCTATATATAGCCGATCGATTGTGGAATTAAGAAAAAATGAATTTTTCTCGATTATATTCCATGACAGGTCTGCCATGCCTTCATCTGCACTTATGATCTCAGAATATGAATTCCCCATTTTTGCCATATCGCCGGTGAAGAGGCGGTTTCTAAACTCTGCAACAATCGTAATATTATCTTGCGGATAATATTTCAGATTCAACCTGTTATGCAGAACATTGTCGAATATCATTGGTCCTGATAATGAATCAAATATTGCACTCTCCATAGTCACAATATATCCGCTGAGGGAAAACCGGCCGGGTTTCTCCTGTGAAAAAGCGGCTGAAACACTTAAAAACAATATTAAAACCGATAGGAAATATTTGTCTGCTTTGCACATGTTTTTAAAAATCACTCCGGTAATTATTCTCTTTTATCGTCAGAAACGACCTGCCCGTCTTCAAGGGTGATTATGCGGCGTGCCATTTTAACAACCCGGGGATCGTGTGTTGAAAATATAAAAGTTATTTTTTCCTCGAGATTCAGCTTTTCCATAATTTCAAGCAATGTTGTTGCTGCTTTTGAATCCAGGTTGGCTGTCGGTTCATCTGCAAGCACGAATTTTGGTTTTGAAGCCAAGGCCCTTGCAACAGCAACCCTTTGCTGCTGACCCCCTGATAATTTAGCCGGCCGGCTGTTTATCCTGTCCTCAAGCCCTACGGCTTTCAGAAGTTCAAAAGAACGTTCTTCCCTGGTTTTCCTGGCCCATTTCTGAAGTGACATTATAAACTCTACATTTTCCTTTGCTGTAAGAACGGGAATAAGATTATATGACTGAAACACAAATCCTATATTCCTCATCCTGAAATCGATGAGGGCTGAGGATTTCAGTGTCGAAAGATCAACTCCATCAATGATTATCTTACCAGAAGTTGGAAGATCAAGTCCGCCGAGCAGGTTCAGCAATGTAGTTTTGCCTGATCCCGAAGGCCCTACAATAGCAACAAACTCACCTTCCTCAAAATCGAGGGTCACATTATTTACAGCATGAACCTTTACCTCGGAGGAATTGTATATTTTGTTAACTTCCCTTATTTCAATGACTTTCATGGCATAACAAATTTTATTTCTGATTATTCTGTTCTTATTGCTTCAACCGGATTGAGTTTCAGCGCTTTGCGTGCAGGGTATATTGAAGATAGTATTCCCGTGAGAATTATCATAATTGTTGTCATAACAAAAAACCCTGTGTCGATTACGGGAAACAAATGTGCCGAATAGCCAATGGCTTCAAATCCTTCCGAATAGTTTACAAGATTGATCCCCTTCTTTGCAGTTGCTGCAATTACCGTGCCTCCTACAGCCATGCCTGAGATGCCTCCGACAATTGAAAGGAACACTGATTCAAGCATTATCATTGTGAATATCCTCCTTCTGTTCATCCCTATTGCGGCAAGCATGCCGATTTCCTTTGTCCTTTCGAGGACCGACATCAGCATTGTGTTTACTATACCAAAAGCCAGGGCGGCAAGAATAATTGCCATGAACAAGCCATATATCTGTTGCATCATATCTGAGAACATAGCCAGATCCGGCTGAATTTCCTTCCAGCTCAATATCTCATAGTCAGGAAGCAATTCTCTCAACTGTGCTGTTGCTTTATCAGTAAGTGAATTTGCTTCAAGTTTCCCGATTATCCTGTGAAATGCCCCCTCAGGCAATCCCGTCAGGGTCCTTAGCTCTGATTCAGGAACAAATACAGAAAAGGACTCAAACATGTCGTTGTTTGTTCTGAAAATTCCACTGACCCTGAATGCTGCACCTGTCTGGATATTATTTACATCAAGGAAGGTCAGTATTATCCTGGATCCGCTCCTGTATGACCATGCTGATTCCTTTATGGATAGGGCATATTTCCTTATCTCAGAAGCATCAAGTATCTCTTCAACAGCTCTGGAGAACTTTTTATCCGATGTAAACCTCTTGTCAGATAACGGCTGAAGCCTGTCAATTACATTTTCCGGGACCTTTGCTTCTCTCAATCTTGCAATTGCATCCTCGTCAATAATAAATCTTATTATGTTCAGCTCCCTTGCAAGTTTTTCGCCAATAAATACATTGTTGAATTTTGTATCCGATTCGAGGAAAGATCCTGTTCCCGGGATGAGCTTCCCGGATAAAGTGAACATCTCCTTTTCTTTCTGCACATCTATACCGGAAATTTCAACGCCAGTGCTTTTTGCAGAAGTTGAGGCTATGCCGCGAACGATAATCCTGGCAGTTGTTTCCTTCATACCGGGCACAGTCTGCATGGCAGAGATAATGCCTTCCCTGTCCTTCACGATACTGTTCAGGTCGGTACTGTTCCTGAAATCTTTATTATTAATCTGGATATGGGATAATTCTTCATTAACTGATGCATCAATTCTCTGAACGATTGCACTGTTCATTATTGCAATTGCAAAGACCCCTGCAAATACTCCAACGGTTACAGCAGCAATAACTATCAGACTTCTTGATTTGTTACGCCAGACATTTTTCCAAGCTATGCCGGTTATCATGACATTGTAATAATTAAGCTTTCAGTGAATTAATGACATTTATCCTGTATATCTTTCTTATACTGAACAGAACTGCGATCGTAAGTATAATCAGAACCACAACAGTCTGCCACAGATAATATGAATCCGGCAAAAGTGTAGGCATAACAGGTTCAAAACCATAATCTTCCCACATATGTGCCATCTGGCCCCTGAATCTCAGCGGATTAAAATTAAAATAGAAAACAACAGGCAATGATATTATAACGCCTGAGATAACACCAAGCATTCCTGTCATCAGCAGTTCAATTGCAATCACTTTTGATAATCTGTGTTTCTGCATCCCAACTGAAACCAGCATCCCGAATTCTCTTCTTCTTTCAGCAAGCATCATAAGAACTGTCCCAAATACACCGAAAGCAATAACAAGGTAAAGAATGCCGATCATTATCATCCCGGATTTATTATCAGCATCGAGCTGATTGACGAGAAGTGCATTAAGCTCTCTCCAGTTCCTTATAGTCAGAGGTTCCAGAACCATTCGCTGCAAGCTGCTGTTGACCTCCTTAACTTTTTCCTCATCATTATCCTTAAGAGTAATAACAGCAGACGTTGACTGTCCTTCTGCCCCGTACAATTCCCTTGCAGTACTGATTGGAAGATAAACTATTGAATTATCGATATCGGGGGCAGGAAGCTTAACAATTCCGCTAACGATGTACTGGCCTGCCGCCGACACTCCCTGGTATCCCTGCCCTATCAGAACAATTGTATCCCCAATGCTTATATCAAGATATTCAGACAGGCCATTACCTATGAGGACTTCATCCGAGTCTGCCTCAGTAAAGTACCTGTTTGGAAAGGAAGAATGCTTACGGAAGACCGGAAGAAGTTGAGAAGAGTCTTTGACAGATATTCCAAGATCAAGCATAAGTCTTCCCGTTCCTGAATAAGATTCATCCCTGAATACTTCCAGAAGCTCTTTCATCTTCTCCGGCAGGGGCTCATTTTTCAATTTTGCAACAGCATCTTCATTGAGCCTGAATTGCACCATCCTGCTCTCTATATCCGAGACTTCATTTTCCTTTTCAGGATCAATGCCCATTACAATAACTCCATGTGTATGACTCCCTGCTGCAGCAAGAGCAAAAGACTCGAGCCTGGGAACAATATGATCAACATTATCAATACTTTCAATCATTTCAAGCAGGACCTGATCAGCATTGAAACTGTTATCAAGAACCGGATCGTCGAAGTAATCCTGGTGCTGTAATTGAAGGTATCCCGAATAGGATTCTATAATATTCCTGAACATCCTGTCGTATGATCCCAGCTGTATTGACCGCATAATCAATGCGAAGAAAACTGCAAAAAAAACCGAAGCTGCAGTAATAATTGTTCTCCGTTTATTCCTCCAGAGATTCTTCCAGGCCAGTTGAAAATCATTCATCTCTTTGCCCTTTTATACTATTGTTTACCAAATAACCCTGTACACTGCACCCTGTGCCTCTTATCTCTCTTTATCTTACAACCTTCATATTCTGCTGAGAAAAGAAGCTCTCTTCAATATTAATATTGAATTTCATTTCAACAATTCTCAGCTCGGTTTTCTGACCTTCAGTTTCTGCCGGAACAAGTTCAATCAGGGTAGGCAGGAGCCGGCCATCCATAATTTTAAGATCTGAAGCAGTTTCAGATCTTACAAGGTAACCATCCTCATCATATAGTTCAGCCTTCAATACGATAAACTCTTTCTTATCAACCCACCATAATTGTGAACCCCATAAGATTTCTGCATTTTCTTTTGCGCTGAGTTTTATCCTATAGCACAATTGCCCGTCAATAAGCTCTTCTCCTTCAGATGAATGATAATAATCATCTACAACAGAAGATTCTCTCAGTATGTCATCATTTGTGTAATCTGAGCCCATCCAGCCCTGAGACATCATTGAAGGAGGGAGCTTGATAAGCCTGTTTATAGTAGGGTTCCAGCTCCACATCTCATTTTTCCTTTTAAGGAAAGACTGTCCCTTCTCGCGAGCCGGAGCTGTAATAAGTGTAAGCGCGAAATCATCTTCTCTTGACCAGGACTTGAATTCGACGGTTCTCTGCCATGCCGGCCTTACAATTGTCATTTTCATAACACTGTAGCCTGATTGCTCGCCTTTGAATTTTTCGTCTGCTCTTTTTATGATTTCTGTTGCAGATAAGACCTGAGCATATGTGCTTAAAAGAGATCCACCTGCAAAAAACAAGATCAGACCCAATGACAGATTTCTTTTCATTGCTTTTCTATTTATAAAGCGCAATTATATTGTTTACACTTTTTTCAAAGTATTCATTATCCTGATCAGTATAGATATATGTAATTGCAAAGCCCTTAATTGTCAATATGAACATACTCAGTTCAAGAACGGGATCAAAGTCAGGACCCCTGGCGGTCTTTTTCCGTTCAAAATAATCTGAGAATGTTTTCATTATTCTTGAAATGAAATGACCTTCACCTGAATATTTTGCTGCTTCAAGAAGAGATTCAGTACCCATAAAAGTTGTGAGAAACTTTTCCCTTACCTCATCCTGCATTAATACCTGAACCAATAACCTCCAGAATATCTGTTTCTCTTTTAATATCTGTGCAATTTTCCTTATAAAAAATTCAAACTCATCAGCAGATAGCACTCCGTCCCTGTTAATATCAAAATAATCGTAAACTTCTAATACCGATCTCCTGATTATTGAATCGAGAAGATCTTCCTTGCTTTTAAAATAATTATACAACAAACCTTTGGAAATCCCCGCATTTTTTGCTATATTGTTAATAGTAGTGCCATGAAAACCATCCCTGGCAAAATGCTCAAGAGCAGTATTCATAATAAGGCTCTTCTTCTCCTCCCTTATCTCTTCAAACTGAAGCTTTGTCCTGGGTGACATTTTTGACTGAGCGTTCGTTCAATAAATATAGTCAATAAAAACCGTTTTTGATTGAACGGTTAGTCAAAGTTAAATTTATTTTTTTAATCACCAAAATTTTTCAGCATTTTTTTTAAAAAATTATTTGAAAAAAGCAGGATTTATTCCAGAAATGACTGATAATGTCCTTAAGCTTTCACGTTTCGTATGTTATTCAATATAATCCGGTTGTTACTGATCAACAAATACCCTAGTCCTCCCTTACACTAAAATAAATAATACGGTTTGTTATGTCCTTGCAGGCTTTTCACAGTTTCTTCATAAATAATTTCGTTCCTTTGACGTTTTTATAAAAGGAGAGAAAATATCCGGATTGCTGCTTATGATTAATAGAAAGAAGAACAGGTTTCCCGGCGGAAAAATTTGCGGCAGAAGCAATCGTTTCGCATTTTCTTTAAGAGTTTTGATTCTTAAGTCGGTACTTCTTTTTGCTGTTTTTGTTGAACCTGTTTCAGGAGTATCTTCAGATTCAAGATATAAGTTTGATATAGCTGCCGGTTATGGTTTTCCTGAAACATTGTGCCTGAAACTAAGGTATGGAAATAATTTTCAGGCAGGGTTCAGTCAGTCATTCGATACTCAGGGACTGGGGGCAAGTGCTGCGGAATTCTATTATCGCATTGGTGAAAAACCTCGTTTCTCAGAACAGAAACCCTGGTACATTCTTTTAGGGGCGGCTGCATATATATTCGAGACGGATTATAAAAAGGAATACAGCTTCCTTTTATATCCCAGAATAGGAAGAACATTTGAATTCTCAAAGTATTCAGGAATAAATGCTGACATTGGTTTTGGCACACCTTTAGGCCGTGACAAGGCTTCTTCGGATCCCATCCCTCCTGTAATTCTCACAGGAAGTATAAACCTGTATTTCAGGTTTTAATAGCCAAATCAGGTTAGCAGGCATCAATAAATATTATAAGCTGAAACTACATTTTGCATCTTTTCTGCAACATCCTGCAAGGCTTTTCCGTTAAGGCAGGAAATGAAATATTTGATTTATGGCTTCTGATATTTCAGAAAAGATTTTCTATCTTTAACAGTTGTACCTAAAACAATTATGCAATGGCAAGTCTTAAATTTCTGTTGGGACTGATCCCCTCGACCGCTAAAATTGAACAGGCAGAAAAGGCTCTGGTTGCTGAATTCAGCAAGCTTAACGCTTTTTCTGAATCTGATACTCTTAAAAAATTCAATGAGCTGAAGGATCTGATCAACTCATCAGATTTTATTCAAAAGAAAAAAGAAATAGAATCCCTCTCTTATAAAAACTCTGAAGAATACCTGAAAGAAAAAGAATTCCTTTCGCTTCAGAAAGCGAAGGACATTGTGCTCTATTTCCGGACCATTGCGGGATCAATGCTCAAAAAATTCAAAGACCTTGACGGCTCCGAGAAGATTTCGAATTTCGAATCGCTTCAGAACCTCGTCAAATCGCTGGAATTCAGGGAAAAGATAAAAACTAAAGAATTTAAAAACAGCGCCGACGAGAAAAAACTTCTTGAATTTAAAAGACTGAAAGAGAGCTCTGAAATAAAAGATTACTATGGGTTTAAAAAATCAAAGGAATATTCAAATTTCCTTAATCTTGACGGATCATCAAGGCTTGCAAGGTACAATGAACTAAAGGACTATGTAGCTACTGCCGGATTCAAGGAAAAAAAGAATTACCTCCTGGATAAAAAAAGATTTGAAAAGACCGAAATGTTTTCAAAGATCCGGGAATTTGATAAGATCAAAAAAAACGAGGACATTATCTGGTACTTCAAAACAAAAGATTCAAATAAATTCAATATTCTGACAGAAAGGGAGCTTACTTTCAGTGATGAATTTGATGGAGACAGGCTTGACACAGGTAAATGGCTTACAAATTACTTCTGGGGAGATAAGCTTTTAAATGACAGGTATTCTGTTGATCCCGATCTTCAGGCCTATACGGAGAAGGATAATTTTGAGGTGCGCAACAGCCTTCTGAAAATAATAACAAAACCCCAGAAAGTACAGGGGAAAGCATGGACTGCAGGTGGTTTTAAAATAAAAGAGTTCTCATTCACTTCAGGCATACTTAATACAGGTAAAAGCTTCTATCAGAAGTACGGGATCTTCAGTGCAAAAGTGAAACTGGGCAATCCTGCAGCAAAATGCGCTTTCTGGATGCTTGCAGATAAAATCACTCCTCATATCGACATATGCCGTACGACTGACGGAAAAGTATTCTTCGATTATTTTGGCTCAGCAAATAAAAGAGTAAAAACTTCCGTGGGCGGAAAATATGCCAACGATTTCTATATCTATACCCTTGAATGGACGCCGGATAAACTTACATGGAAAATAAATGACACTGAAGTTTTTTCAACTACTTCTGATGTCCCCCAGGTTCCTATGTACATTGGTTTTTCAGGTGGTCTGAATAAACCTGTCAATAGTATGATGACAACAGAAATTGACTGGGTAAGGGTTTACCAGCCTAAGAAATAATATTTCTTTCTTACGGTCTCCCTCCTCCTGTAACTTTTCGAATTTTTGTTCGTCTTTACAGTGCATTTTAATTTATGACTGTAAAGGAATACAACAGATCTGTTGAAGAATATGCCGATTCCGTTTATCGCTTCATAAGGGCTGATATGAAGGATGATGAACGTGCAAGCGATGTTGTGCAGGACACGTATGAAAAATTATGGCGTCATGTGACAGAACTGGATTATCCTGTTGTCAAATCATGGCTGTTCTCGACTGCCTATCATACAATGATTGACATAATCCGGAAAGAAAAAAAGATGTCTTCAGCCGATACTGCAACATTTGAAGATCTGCAATATGACAGCCATTACACCGATATTAATGAAATACTTCATGCAGCCCTGTCAAGGATCCCTGAACAACAGCGATCAGTTGTACTGCTTCGCGATTATGAAGGTTACAGCTATAAGGAAATCGGTGAGATAACAGGCCTTACCGAAGCACAGGTAAAGATCAATATCTACAGGGGAAGAATAGCCCTCAGGAATTTTATCGGAAAAATTGAAATTTTAATCTGATATGAAGCCTGACAGATCCAATTACGAAATATGGCTCATCGATTTGATTGATGGGGTCCTCGAAAAAACGGAAACTGACAAAATACTGAAGTTTCTTGAGGAGAACCCTGATATTAAGGAGGAAGCTGAATCACTTATGTTCTCTCGTCTTTCTCCTTATCAGTATCCCATGCCTGATAAACATGAAATGAAGAGATCATTGTATGATCTGACCCCATCACAATTTGAATTCCTCTCTGTCGCATATCTTGAAAATGACCTGAAACCTGATCAGATTGAAGAAATCAACCAGTACATGACTGAAAAGCCGGATGACAGGAAAATATTTGAAACCTTTCAAAAAATCAGACTTGTTCCGCCCGAAATAAATTATTTAAATAAAAATCGTCTTAAGAGACAGACCCCTGGCGCAAGAATATTAAGGATCTCACTTGCCGGATTAAGCGCTGCCGCTGCAATAGCTCTTCTTGTAATAAGCATCATTGCCGTTTCGGATAATGTTAAGAAACAGCAGGTTGTTATTGCTGAAAATAACATTAAGTACATTCCTCCAACTGAGGCTGTTATACTAATTCCCCAGACATTGCATGATCCTCCGGTCAAATCCGCAAAAAATAAAGTTCCCGAAATAAAACCTGTGAAAGAGACATTAATATCCGAAGATGTCAATTTTGAGAATCATAACATTTCAGAAAATAATGCGGAAATCATATTAATCAGGCAGGCTGAAAATGATCCTCTGATTTCAGAAATTTCGACAGAGAATATAAAAATATCTCTGAGCAATGGGCTGACAACAAATACTCTGATTGAGCCTCTTGCCAAGTTTCTTCCAGATGAAATAATCGAAGATGCCCGTAGCCACGCCAATAAATTTCTGGCCAGGACATTCCGGGAAAAAATACTCAGGAAAGATAGTTTTTCAGAAGAGCCTGTCAGACCTTTTGAATTGGCACAGGCCGGAATCGAGGGCTTGAATAAACTCATGGGCTGGGAAATGGCCCTTGTAAAAACAACTGATACAGAAGGTGACACAAGATCTGTATATTTCAGTTCAAGGCTCCTTAAATTCAATATCCCGGTAAAAAAAGAAGAAGCAAACCCGTAACTTTTAAGTGAATCTTTGCGTCTCACGGCAGGAAATACATAAATCGACTACAATGAAAAATACAATTGCATTTTTATCATTAATATCAATATTAATCAGCGGATCCGGACAGGAAATTCCGGCTGAAGAAAAGGATTCTGAAACTCACAGGCCAGGTGCCGACACAAATGATGTTGTGCGGGTAATTGCAGGAGACGAAAGACTGATTATTGAAAGCGATACAGGCAAAGTGAGGATCATTACCGGCAACAGCGAAATAATTATTATGGATTCTTCAGACAAAAGGCTGCCTAAAATTGAAACCAGGAAGAGGGAGTCAGAAGAATCAGAAGAACCTGAGGATTATGATAATGACCGTGAGGAAAGGCTTCACAGGAGAAAGCATTTCAGGGGACACTGGGCCGGTTTAGAAATAGGTTTTAATGATTATTTAACTTCAGGATACAGCACTTTTATTCCTGAAGAAATTGATTATATGTCACTTCACACAGGTAAATCGGTTAATTTTAATATCAATTTCTCCCAGCTCAGCATAGGACTGACCCGGCATACCGGATTTGTTACCGGATTAGGACTGACCTGGAATAATTATGTATTTGACGGTAATAATAATATCCAGAAAGGGGCAAACGGTGTTATCGAGATCCTCAATCCTCCGGATATACTGAAAAAATCAAAGTTCACAACATTGTATTTGCATGTACCGATCCTGCTTGAGTTTCAGATACCTACGGATCATCAACGACTTAATCTGTCAATCGGAACGATCGGAGCAGTGAAGCTCCATTCACATTCAAAAATGATCTTTGAAAATAATGATAAGGTCAAATCAAATGATGATTTCAGCCTTAACATGCTGAGAGCGGGGGCAACCGCCAGGATCGGGTATGAGAATTTCAGTATTTATGGCACTTATTATTTCACTCCTCTTTTTAAAACGGGAAAAGCTCCTGATGGTATAGATCTTTTCCCATGTGAAATAGGTCTTGCGTTCAATATTAACTGATGATTTTGATTCTTTCCGGCCGGGATATATATTTGTAATTCAAATTTATAGTCGGGATGCCGGATGACAAATTATCACAGCGCGAAATAAGAAGATAAAGCAGGCAGATTAAGCACCCTGAAATATGT
>JAEAME010001680.1_pt1 | contig 14526 bp, 14 predicted proteins | sample 8958731 | NCBI WGS metagenome assembly JAEAME01 (sample SAMN16933194, study PRJNA681113) | bioreactor sludge metagenome | isolation source: anerobic bioreactor sludge (Control) | place: India:Bengaluru | collected 2018-10-24 | reverse complement strand
AACTCATAGGCATTGAGGGACGTTTCCTTGAGATCCCTGTTGCCACCTCCGGTCATGGGAAAGCTGTAAAAATTGCCTCCCCCCAGGTCAACGGTCATTACCCATGGATAATCAAAGTATTGGACAAGAACCGTGGGCGCCACATAGGCTCGATTGTACGAAATCCGGAAGGTTTGCCCTTTTGCAGGCTTCACCATAAAGGTCGTGCGGGGAGAAAAAACCGCGCCATCCAGGGATTCGAACTTGTCAATCCGCGCGCCGATCACCCAGCGGAAATGGTCGGAAAGGACAATTTCGTCCTGCAGGTATCCGCCGCCCTCACTGCGGTTATCCGCCCCCGTCGCCATCATCAGGTTAAACTCATTGTGGCGGAAGTTGCCTCCGTAGCTAATCAGGTGCTTGGCCCGGACTGCGCGGGAGTTGCTGAACTCAATGTGATAGGTCTGGTTTGTATCATTGGATTCGGCCGGTTGCATGGTGGTTGGATCCGGCAGCATCAGATATGTCACTTTCCCGCCAGAGAAATTCACATAGCCTGTGATTTTGAGGGAACCCCGAAGATAGTCCATCTTCACATTGCTTTTCATGTAGCCGTTATGACCCTTTATAGGCCCGGATGGACCATAGATAATTCCGCTGGTACCGCCGGTGCCTCCCGAAAATATGAAATGTTGCTTTCCATCCGGAAAATCATAGTCAACACGGCCCTCCACATTGGGCTGTGTTGATCCTTCGTTGTCAAAGGGCGGGTAGGGAGTGCTGGAATCCGGGATATTGCCCTGCGGACGGGCGAACGCGTTCTGGGTAAAGACGCCGCCGCCGATCTTGAATGCCCATCGATCGTTCAAGGCCTGAGCATGCGTGGCGTTCACATAATATAGTGAGCCATGATCGCTTTCGGCGCCACCGCCCGAACGGTCAAATGTCCCGATCCCGAGCGTAAACGTGGATCCGAGCATCTCGCGCGGGGGTTTGGTAATGATGTTGATGATCCCGTTCATGGCATTCGGGCCCCAGATCGCCGATGCCGGCCCGCGGATGACTTCCACCTGCTTTAGTTCGTTGATATTCGTCGCCTGGCCGTCCCAGCATATATACCCGATGTCGTCGTGGTAGATGGTGCGCCCGTCAATCAGCGCAAGTTGGGTTCCAGTTAACAGCCCCGTCGCCGCCCGGCTGGTGATGTCGAACTTATCTGCCGAGGTCTGAATGACGTTCATGCCGGGCACCGAGCGCAGCAACTCTCCCAGGTTCGGAGAGGGCGAATTCAAAATCATCGATTCGGAGATGACGGTTGCAGATGCGGGGGTGTTTATGATCTCTTCTTCGTATTTTGATGCAGTGACGATGATATCGGTGGCAAGGCCGATCTGCATGGTTGCGTCTACTGTCACCACGGAATCCGCGTCTACTTTTATGTCTTTGAGCACCCATGTCCTGAAGCCCTGAACATTCACGGTTAGCATGTAGCTTCCGCCCGGCACAGACGGAATCACATAGACGCCAACTCCATTCGATACCGCCTTGAATTCCGATTCCGTGCGTTCATTCTTCACCGTGACCGCCGCGCGCGGGATTACGCCGCCCTGTTCATCCGTGACGGTGCCCGTCAGCTTGCCCGCTTCGGCTCCCTGTACTGAGGCAACCGGAGTAATGGACAAAATCAGGAGCAGCAATAGGATGAAAGGAGATATCGAAATTTTAACCATGAGATCCTCCTGTCGAATGCAGGCGACGCCGGACGTCCGTTATGAATCTGCCACGGTTGAAGAAAATTCGATATGGATGGGATTAGTGTACCACGATTGTCGGTGACAGCTGACGATTTTCAGCCTATCATAACGCCAAATGCCGTATCGGAGACCGCGATGCCCGAAACCGGCCAGACCATAGCCCATTTTAAGATTTTGGAAAAAATCGGCAGCGGAGGCAAAAGCGGGCGAACGCAGATTCCAGCCAAGCTGTCCTTAAAGCACTTGAGCTCGATGAAACGCTGCCCGAGGCCCATGCCATCGCCGGATCGCTGAGGGGCCTCGACTATGACTGGGGAGGCGCCGAACGCGAGCTCAGCCGGGCGCTGGAATACGATCCCCAGTCAGGAGACGCTTTAGATGGCTATAACTTCTTTTACCTCGTTCCTATGGGGCGTCTGGATGAAGCGATCTCCATGACGCGAAAGGCTTTGGAGCGCGATAGCTTTGTCATTCACCTGGGCGTCGGATCCCTTGCGCGCTCACCCGCGTTTAAGGATAGGCAGGATAGGCTGCCGTTTGGGCCATACGTCCTCCCATCAGGACGTCCCGAGGATTGCTGATAAGTTTGCCTTATGCAAACTTCGGGATTTAAATGAACCCATTTATCGAATTCGGCGGCATCCTAACTTGAAATTATGCCTTTTGAAAGGGATTTTGTCCTCATCAGCGCGCACCTATATTTCAGATCTTGCAGCGGAATCAAGGTGCGGGAAACGGATTTTGGCTGGACCTTCGCCTTGTTGCAGGACAGTTGATTTTTAGCTATGGGAGTTTCTTGTTGTCGTCCGTTCGCGCTGGCTATAGAATACGCCAATTCGCTTTCACGACCGAATCCGAGGAGAGTTTCAGTATGCAAACCGCTATTCGTGTAATTCTGCTGGCCGCATTGATGTGCGTGCTCTCAGAGATTGCGGATCCAGCCGCTGCAGCAACTCCCTGCGACCGCGAATGCCTTCGAGGGATCATGACACAATACCTGGACGCCGTGGTTGCCCACGCCCCGGACAAGCTGCCCGTGGCCAAAAGCGTGAGGTTCACTGAAAACTGTGTGGATACAAAGCTGGGCGACGGCATATGGAAAACCGCTTCAGCGCTCACTCCCTATCGCATGGACATAATGGATGTCCCTCAGGGAGTAGTGGGGACCCATTCGGTTGTTACGGAAGGCAACAATACCGTATTGCTCCTGGTCCGGCTCAAGGTAACGGATAGGAAGATCACCGAGATTGAAACCCAGGTGACTCGAATTACGCCAGGCGGGTCATTTTCAAGTCCGACGGAACTCAAAGCCGTCAGGCCGGCGATGACCATGATTCCGCCAAAGGAAAAACGCAACTCGCGGGAGGAGTTGACTCGGATCGGGCTGCTATACCCCGAAGGATTGAAACTGGGAAGTTTCGTCAAGGCAAACACGCCATTCGGGCCGGATTCGTATCGCATTGAGAACGGCTATGTGATGGCCGGCAAGGGATGCGCGAATCGCCCTACCTGCGAGAACCTGAAAACGCAGCCCATTCCTACTCTCTTTGAAATCACCAGCCGAGTGGCCGCTATCGACGAGGAATTGGGCATCGCCTGGATCCGCATGGATTTCGGGAAAAATTCCATGGGTTTTGGCCCGGAAGCCGACAAGCAATCGCTGATCGTCTGGGAATATTTCAAAATATACGACGGACAGATACACGCGGTAGAGGCATTCATGCTGGCGATGCCGCGCGGCACTCCATCCGGCTGGGACGCCAAATAGGTATAATGATTTTGCCTGACGGCTCATGCCTGAATGATCGCTCAGATCCGCGGACACTATCCTCGGTCGCGCAATAGCCGGATTGTAAGAAGCAGGTTCGGCGAAAACAAAAGGAGTGCGATTAAGAAGAAACGATCGCCCTTTCACGTTTCAGCACCAGACAAGTGCTTTTAAGGGCCCATTCCCTCGAACAGACATGGACTTTAAAGCCAAGCTTGGGTCCATTGTGGACAGCAAAACACGCCTCGACTACGTTCAGAACCGATTCAGCCATTTGCTGGAAAGGCTTGATTTTGAGAAGCAGACCTTGTCCATGAACGACAGAAAGGGGCCTGCGGCCGCATCCAATATAAAGGCTCGCCGCAGAGGCGCAGGTCGTGAGAAAGAATCACCAGTGGAGGCGCGAAGCGCCGGCAGTGAGTAGCCCGGAGCGTCAGCCCGGGGTATGAATGTCCAGTTGATGAGGCCGCCCCTGAGGAGGAAACGAGAGCGCATGGCTTGGAGTTCTTCGCGGTTCCCCAAAGGGCGGAGATTTATGTCGCCATGCATAGCAGCAAGGGACCTTCATCGCAATGGAATGCTGTCTTGACTAAATGACTATTTATGACTATTTTATAGTCATGAAACAAATACGCATCGCCAATCTCAAGGCGCGCTTGAGCGAACATCTTCGCGGAGTGCGGAAAGGCCAGCCGCTCACAATTCTGGACCGGGACACCCCCATCGCCCGGATTCTGCCCTACTCTGACGAGGCCGCAAAGATCAAAATACGCCCCTCACGCCGGCGCTCTTCCGGATTTCGTAAGATTCCTCTGCCGCCTCCGCTGAAAGTGGATGTGGATATTGTGAGCCTCCTGATCGAGGAGCGTCAGGGCGAACGATGATCGCATATCTGGATTCTTCGGTAATTCTTCGTGTGTTGCTGCGCCAACCGGATGCCCTGCGGGAGTGGAGCCGCGTCGAACTCGGCGTGGCCAGCGTGCTGGTCCAGGTGGAATGCCTGCGGACGCTCGATCGCCTCCGATTGCGCGCCCGGCTTTCCGATGAGGTCATTGCCCGCAGGAGGGAAGCCGTTTTCCGTATAATGGAATATGCGGAGATCGTGGACATAACCGAAGCCGTTCTTGATCGAGCCTCGCAGCCTTTCGCCACGGAATTGGGAACACTGGACGCGATCCATCTTGCCACTGCCTTGCTGTGGCGGGAGACCACAGGGCAGAATCTCGTGATGGCGACCCATGACCGGGCACTCGCAAGAGCGGCGCGCTCGATGGGACTTAAAGTGGCCGGTATATCGGCGACACAAAATCGGTGACATATACATTTTCCCGAACTATCATGGTCTCAAATTGCACCCCGGAGACAGAGATGCCCGAGATCGGCCAGACCGCAGCCCTTAAGTTTCTGCACGAGGCACTTTCCCAGGACGCCAGGCGTTTTCATCGTCACTATTGCTCTGTCTAAGATTGATCCTTGGCGGCAACGTTTGTACATTTTAGGCAGGTCATGGAGGCATCATGAAACTTCAAGTTGTTATTCACGAAGCGGAAGAGGGCGGGTATTGGGCAGAAGTTCCGGCAATCCCAGGTTGTGCGACACAAGGCGAAACCATCGAGGAATTACTGCAAAATATGTATGAAGCAGTCGAAGGTTGCCTATCGATTCCGCTGAAAAAGATCAAAAGAGCAAACAAAGACCGCATTCTGGAGATTGCGGTATGAGAGCCGTGTCGGGAAAAGAGCTTGCGTAGATGCTTGAACGGCACGGATGGAAATTGGCCCGAGTTCAAGGAAGTCATCACATCTGCAGCAAAGCCGAATGCAATGTGAGGCTTTCTGTGCCGGTGCATGGCAAGAAAGCACTTAAACTGTGATTGCTGAAACATTTGTTGAAGATGGCTGGATTATCAGAAAGGGACTTGGCGTAGAACTATAGAAGAAACCGCCGCTATCCTCACATAAATTATCCTGTTCTCGATAAAACGCACGCAAGAAACATGCCTGGCTTCCAATTAACAGCCTTTGCGCCCTTCTCGATCTTTATGTTTTAAAGATCCCGTGACAGCCGCCTGCTTTGGCCCTATGATAGGCATAAAGCACGCATAGTACTCCGGGGAGACGGCGATGCCCGATATCGGCCAGACCGTATCGCACTTCAAAATCCTCGAGAAGCTGGGCGCCGGCGGCATGGGCGTCGTTTACAAGGCCGAGGACACGCGGCTTGGGCGCCATGTGGCTCTGAAGTTTCTGCCCGAGGGACTAGCTCGGGACCGGCAGGCGCTGGAGCGTTTCAAACGGGAGGCGCGCGCAGCCTCCGCGCTCAATCATCCGCATATCTGCACCATCCACGACATCGACGAATCCGAAGGCCAGACCTTCATCGCCATGGAACTGCTTGAAGGGCAAACACTCAAGCAGCGTTTAATGGCGCCGCTGCAAATTGACGAACTGCTCGACCTGGCCATTCATGTTGTCGATGCTTTGAATGCCGCCCACGCAAAAGGCATCATCCACCGCGATATCAAACCGGCCAATATTTTCATCACCCAAAGCGGACAGGCTAAAATCCTCGACTTTGGATTAGCCAAGTTTTCCAGGGAGCAACAAGAGTCGGCAGAAACCACAATGACCGCCGGGGAATCTCTCACCAGCCCGCACAGCGTGGTGGGCACCATCGCGTATATGTCCCCCGAACAAGCCTGTGGCGAGGAACTCGACGCGCGTTCCGACCTATTCTCATTTGGCGTCCTACTCTATGAGATGGCAACTGGCCGACAGGCATTCACCGGCAGCACTTCGGCTGTCATCTTCAATGAAATCCTCAGCAAAGCTCCAACTTCGCCGATGAGCCTGAATTCCGAGCTTCCGGATGAGCTGGATCGGATTATCAACAGAGCGCTGGAAAAGGATCGCAAACTGCGATACCAAAACGCGTCCGATCTGCACGCAGAATTGCGGCGGCTGAAGCGCGACCTCGATTCGGGTCACAAGGCGGCAGCCAGGCAGTCGGCCCATATCCCATCCCTCGCGGTGCTCCCCTTCGCCAACCTGAGCGCGGACAAGGAGAACGAGTATTTCAGCGACGGTCTGGCGGAAGAGATCATCAACGCCCTCACTCAGCTGCCGGGGTTGCAGGTAACGGCCCGCACTTCGTCTTTCTATTTCCGCGGCAAGGAAGCCGACATCCGCGAGATCGGCGCCAGGCTCAACGTCGAAAACATCCTGGAGGGGAGTGTGCGCCGGTCCGGAAACCGCATACGGGTGACCGCGCAGCTCATCAACACGGCCAATGGCTATCACCTCTGGTCGGAACGCTACGACCGGGACATGACGGACATCTTCGCCGTCCAGGATGAAATCTCCCAGGCGATCGCCGACAAGCTGCGCGTGAGGCTGGCAGGGGTCGGCCCGCTGGTCAAGCGCTCTGCCGAAAATCTAGAAGCGTACGATCTCTGCCTGAAGGCGCGCTATCACCTCTATAAGCACACCCCCGAGAGCCACGAGAAATGCAGGCAGTATTGCGAACAAGCCATCGCGTTGGACCCGGGCTATGCGCTGGCGCATTCACGCCTGGCCGAGTACTACTGGATGAGCATGATCCTTGCATACATCAATCCAAAAGAGGCGGCGCCCAAACTGAAGGCGGCGGCGCTCGAAGCCCTCAAGCTCGATGACACGCTGGCCGAGGCTCACAGCGCGCTGGGACTGGCTTTGGGATTCCTCGATTTCGACTGGGCGGGCGGAGAGCGCGAATTCCGGCGTGCCATGGAGCTGAATCCCGCGTCCCCGGAGGTCCATTTCTATGCTCATTTCAGCCTCTTTGCAGCCGGGAGACTCGAGGAGTCCATGACCGAAATGAAGCTTGCGCTGAAACAGGACCCGCTGTCTCCGCTGTTCAACGCCCATCTGGGACTTCTGTATATTGAAATGCGGCAGCCCGAACGGGCGATTTCGTATTGCCGCCTTGCGATAGAGCTGGATCCGGGCTTCTGGCTCGGGTATTGGTTTCTAACATTGGCCTATAGCTATGGCGGGCAGATCGACACAAGCCTTACAACAATTGAAAAGGGAATCGAGCTCTTCGGACGTTACCCGATTTTGCTGATGTGTCTGGGCGGTGGCTACGCTGTGACAGGCCGGACCTCCGAGGCGCGGCAATTGCTCGAAGAACTGGAAACACGAAGCCGGACAACCTATATTGCGTCAAGCATAATGGGGACTATTCATCTCGCCCTTGGGGAAATAGATCAGGGTCTGGAGTTTTTGGCAAAGGCCGTTGAAAATCGGGAGCCTTTTGCGGTTTTTTCGCTCAAGAGCGATCTTTGGTATGACCCATTTCGTTCTCACCCGGCTTTTCAAGCCATCCTGCGCAAGATGAACCTGCAGGAGTAGGTGCGCCGTCCCGCCGCATTTTCAGTCAGAACCGCACCTTGAATTCCCCGGAGATCTGGCGCTTCAGGATGTCGCCGAAGACGGGATTCTGGATCGCGGTGTTGGCCAGGTTGGAGATCTTCACCATGGCCGTGTACTTCCAGTTTTCACCCCACCGCACGCCGCCGCCGAGGTTGACCGTGGTATAGGCATTGGTTGTACCGCTGTAGGCATCGCTCATCACGTCATTCCAAAATGCGCTGCCCACATATCCCACTGAGACATTGCCGAAATAGCGCTTATAGTCGAAACTCATTCCGGCGTTGAATCGATGCGTGGGAGGCAGATTGTAGAGGGATACGTCATATTCTTTCGACACGGGGTCTGCCTGCCAGGAATAGTTGGCATATCCGTTGATGAAGCGGCTGATTTGCATCTCCGCACTGAGTTCGATTCCCTTGTTTCTGACCTTGCCAAGGTTGTCGGGCCTCATGAGTTCCGGCAAGCCCATGTCGTAGGCAATCAATACATCGAGCCAATACGGATCTAGCGGCCAGTCTGGCGGTGGATTCTGCGAGGTATAGAAGCTGATCACAGGAGTAAAGAACTGTCCCTTGCTATCGTTAATGTAGAATGCGGCGCTGAGATTTGCCCGGCCATTGGCAACACTTGCCGTGTAACCGACTTCGTAGGCATTCATCGATTTTTCTTTAACGTTTCGATTCCCCTCAACGCGAAGTGGGAAGCTGAAGGGGATCTCTGAAAGCTGCGGATCCAGCTGCCCGAGGTCCAGTGGGATCATCAAGGCAACCTTCAAGAAGTTGTTCATCGGGGATGGGGTTACATACGCGCGATTGTAAGATACCCTGAAGGTCTGGCCTGCAGCCGGCTTCACCATAAATGCTGCGCGGGGTGTGAAAAGGGCTCCATTCAGATTGTCAAACTTGTCGATTCGCAGCCCGAGAACCCAGCGGAAGTGCTTGGAGAGAAGAAACTCATCCTGGAAATAAGCCCCCCCTCGTTGCGGCTGGTTGCGTCCGGCATGGCAGAGTGATGGAATTCATTGTACCGGAAGTTGCCGCCGTAGCTGATCAGGTGTTTCGCAGGAATTGTGTGAGAGTTGCTGAACCCGACATCGTATGTCTGCGCATCGCCGCCAAACGGGTAAATCTGGCCGGTGGAATCTCTAAACAGCAAAAGTGGCATTTCATACGTTACTGCGTTCACAAAGGAACTGATTCTCAGGGCGCCGCGAACATAGTCAACCTTGCCGTAGCCCGGAATGTCATGCCTGGCATCGCCGGGCCCCATACCGGTAACGTAAATACCCTTGATAGATCCGATACCTCCCCCAAATGTAAAGCGCTGCTTCCCATCCGGAAGATCATAGTCAACTCGCGCATCCAGCTTTGGCTGCGTCATGTCCCTGTTTGGGTACGAAGGATAGGGCGTATGATACGCATTCGGCATCGTGCCCTCCGGCCGGGCAAATGCGTCCTGAGCGAAGCCCCCAGCCGTAATCTTATATGCCCAGCGGTCATTCAAGGCTTGTGCGTGTGCGACATTTGCGGAATACAGAAAGCCGGTATTGCTTTCTGCGACGCCGCCCGAACGGTCAAATGTTCCGAAGCCAAGTGCGAAGCTGGTCCCGAGCATCTCGCGCGGTGTTTTCGTCACGATGTTGATGACACCGTTCATTGCATAGGCCCCCCAGATCGCCGACGCGGATCCGCGCATAACCTCCACTTGCTTGACTTCGTCGAGGCCCATCGCTACATTGTTCCAATCGATATAGCCAATGAAGTCTATGTAGATGGTACGCCCGTCGATCAGTGCGAGCTGCGCCTGTGACTCAACGCCGGCAGCAGAGCGACTGCTTGTGTTAAAACTCATTGCTGAAGTCTGCACAACATTCATTCCCGGGACGGCGCGCAGCAGCTCTGCAATGCTGTAAGAAGTGGATGCTTGTATCGCTTGATTGGAGACAACACTAATCATCGCCGGAGCATCCACCACTTCCTCTTCATATTTTGAGGCAGTGACGATGACCGTGTCGGCGAGGCCGATCTGCATGGTTTCGTCTGCTGTCGTTGTTGAGTCTGTCTCGACCTTTATACCTTTGAGGACGGTGGTGCGGAATCCATGCGCCTCTACGCTGATTGTGTAGCTCCCGCCGGGCACAGAAGGCATTACATAGACGCCGACCTCATTCGAAATCGCCTTGAATGATGTTGGGTACGGCCCATGGCGAAATTTGCGGGTATCATGCGGGCAAAATAGGGTAAACTAAATAGCATGAACACAAATCTTTTGTCCAGAATCACCCATGATCCACAAGTCATGGGAGGCCGGCCATGCATCCGTGGAATGAGGGTAACGGTTGGGACTATCGTTGGATTGCTTGCGTCCGGGCGATCGATCGACGAAATCCTCCAAGCTTACCCTTACCTCGAAAAGGAGGATGTTCAGGCTGCTCTCTCCTTTGCCGCATGGCGCGCCGAGGAGATTGAGCTACCTCTGACCAGATCATGAAGATCCTTGTAGACATGAACCTTTCGCCGGAATGGGTCAGGTTTTTTGCCGCACATGGAATCGAAGCGCTGCATTGGTCGCAGATGGGCGATCCTCGGGCAAAGGATTGGGAAATCATGTCTTGGGCCAGGCAACACGGATACGTTGTTTTCACGCATGATCTCGATTTTGCCGCCATCGTTGCGGCAACTAAAGCCGATGGGCCGAGCGTGCTCCAGATGAGGACGCAGGATGTACTGCCTGCCGCTGCTGGGAACGATGTTTTTGATGCGCTCCAAAACAACCAGGAAGCGCTTGATCGAGGCGCCATCGTTACCCTGGATAGGGTGACTTCTCGCGTCCGAATCCTGCCTATCCTGAGAGTTGTGCCATAAAAGGCCGGCAGTGCTAAATCCCATGCGGACTGGCTGGAATGCCCGCACATTGGAAATAGCAGGCAAAAAACGGAGATTTTCGGTTTGTCATAGGTTGCATTTGCTCATCGGAGCAGGCGATGCCCGAGATCGGCCAGACCATATCTCACTATAGGATTGTCGAGAAGCTGGGCAGCGGCGGCATGGGTGTCGTGTATAAAGCCGAGGACACGCGGCTTGGGCGCCATGTGGCTCTGAAGTTTCTGCCCGAGGGGCTAGCCCGGGATCGGCAGGCGCTGGAGCGTTTCAAACGGGAAGCTCGTGCCGCTTCCGCGCTCAATCATCCGCATATCTGCACCATCCACGATATCGACGAATCCGAAGGCCAGACCTTCATCGCCATGGAACTGCTCGAAGGGCAAACCCTCAAGCAGCGTTTAATGGCGCCGCTGCAAATTGACGAACTGCTCGACCTGGCCATTCATGTTGCCGATGCTTTGAATGCCGCCCACGCAAAAGGCATCATCCACCGCGATATCAAGCCCGCTAATATTTTCATCACTCAAAGTGGACAGGCCAAAATCCTCGACTTTGGCCTGGCCAAGTTTTCCAGGGAGCGACAAGAGTCGGCAGAAACCACAATGACTGCCGGGGAATCTCTCACCAGCCCGCACAGCGTGGTGGGCACAATCGCATACATGTCCCCCGAACAAGCCCGGGGCGAGGAACTCGACGTACGGTCGGACCTATTCTCTTTCGGAGTTGTTCTCTACGAGATGGCCACCGGCCGACAGGCATTCACCGGCAGCACTTCGGCTGTCATCTTCGGCGCGATCCTTCACGAATCCCCAATTTTGCCGAGTGTTTTGAATTCTGCGCTGCCGATTGCGCTGGAGCAGATTATCAATAAGGCGCTGGAGAAAGACCGAAATCTTCGCTATCAAAGTGCCCTCGATTTCGGGGCCGATTTGCGGCGGCTGAAGCGCGACTTCGATTCTGGAGACAAGGCGGCAGCCAGGCAGTCCGCCCATATCCCATCCCTCGCGGTGCTCCCATTCGCCAATATGAGCGGTGATAAAGAACAGGAATACTTCAGCGACGGCCTGGCAGAAGAGATCATCAACGCGCTGTCTCAGATATCCGGGTTGAAAGTCATCGCGCGGACTTCCGCTTTTGCATTCAAGGGAAAGAATGAAGACATCCGCAGGATTGCGGAGTTACTGGGTGTGGACAATATTCTGGAAGGCAGCGTGAGAAAATCGGGCAGTCGCCTGCGCATTACGGCCCAGCTCATCAGCGCAGCGGATGGAAGCCATCTTTGGTCGGAGCGCTATGACCGGGAAATGGCGGATGTGTTTGACATTCAGGATGAGATCTCAAGGGCAATCGCCGGCAAGCTCCATGCGCGCCTTGCGGGGAGCGCGCCGCTGGTTAAGAGATATACGGACAACGTGGACGCCTATAGCCTTTTTCTGAAGGGCCGCTATCAAGCGAACCGGTTTAGTCCGGATTCGCTGGCGAAAAGCAGAGATTATTTCGAGCAGGCTATTGCGATAGAGCCGAACTATGCTCTGGCCTGGAGTGGCCTGGGCTATTATTACTATCTCCTCGGCTATTTCGGACATACGCCTCCAAAGCGGGCGAACGCAGAGTCCAGTCAAGCTGTCCTTAAAGCACTTGAGCTCGATGAAACGCTGCCCGAGGCCCATGCCATCGCCGGGTCGCTGAGGGGCTTCGACTATGACTGGGGAGGCGCCGAACGCGAGCTCAGCCGGGCGTTGGAATTCGATCCCCAGTCAGGAGACGCTTTAGATGCCTATAGCTTCTCTTACCTCGTTCCTATGGGGCGTCTGGATGAAGCGATTGCCGGGACGCGAAAAGCTTTAAAGCGCGATCCGCTGTCGCCGATCCTGCAGTTTCATCTCGGCTATTGGTACTATTATGCGCGGCAATATGATCGAGCCATAGAGCAGTCCCGCAGTGTGATTGAAATGGATCCGAACTACTGGCCGCCCCATGCCGTGAGCTGTTATTGTTTACGGCAGACGGGAAAAATTGAAGAATCGGTTCGCGCCTATGAAACGGCCGCACGGCTTGCTGGGCACACCCCATATTTTCTGGGCATCCTTGGATCGGTGTATGCAAATGCAGGCCGGATAGGAGAAGCCAAGAAACTGCTCGAAGAATTGCAGGAACTCGAACAGAAGATGTATATACCGCCAAATTGTTTCGCACGCTTCTTCATGGAGTTTGGAGAAATTGACACAGCCCTGGACTGGTATGAAAAGGCGATTGACGAGCGCGATAGCTTTGCCCTTCACCTGGGCGTCGATCCAGGCTTGGATCCCTTGCGCTCTCACCCGCGCTACCACACCCTCCTGCGCAAAATGAATTTAGAATAGGAACCGGATTGCATTTCTTGTTTGGGATCCTGGGATTTGCACATTTTCTGTGCTATACTGTTTATGTGCATGGAGAGCCTATGGGAAAAAATGTAACTCTTCGCCTGGATGAATTGATCCTTCGTAAAGCCAAACATGCGGCAGTGGAGCAGGACCAGTCTCTATCCGAATGGGTGGCCGGCTTGATTACCCAGGCCGTTTCAAAAAAGGCCCGGTCGCTATCCGCACGGGAAAAGGCGTTGAAACATCTGGAACGCGGCTTTCATCTCGGCGGAAGCTCACTTTCGAGAGACGAAGCCCATGAGCGATGAGCCTGTTTTTGTCGACACAAACATCCTTGTTTATGCCTACGACAGAGATGCAGGAGACAAATATGCGGCTGCAAAAGCAGCCGTGGAATCTCTCTGGAATCGCGCGCTATTGCCGAGCATCAGCGTCCAGGTCCTTCAGGAATTTTACGTGAATCTCATCAGGAAGGGGGTCAGCGCTTCAGAAGCCCGGGAAACCGTGATGGTTTACCTTGAATGGGATGTGATCGACAACGACCGCAGCCTTCTCCTTGAGGCAATGCGATTGCATGAGAAATGGTCCGTGTCTTTTTGGGATGCCCTGATCGTGGCGGCGGCAAAGAAGGCTAAAGTACGGGAATTGTGGAGTGAGGATCTGAATCCGGGACAGAACTATGAGGGAATATCTGTAGTAAATCCGTTGGCGAAAAAATAGCCCGGGAAGCAGGACAATGCCCGAAACCGGCCATCCCGCATTTGATCCCCTGGGATCCCACCCGCGCTTCCAGGCCCTCCTGCGCAAAATGAACCTTGTCTAAATGGCGTCAGGCTGGATTTGCACTTTTTGAAAAGGGTACAAATCTAGCCCGACACCGTTTTTTTGCGTGTCCGTCGCAGCAAGTAATCGGAAGACCTTTCCATAATTTTTTCGGCCTGCCTCTGTCCAAGCCCTTGCGATACGATAGAAATCACCAGGGTATTGAGCGACACTCCTTCTATTTTCGCCTGGGCGATGAGTTGGGCGTGAAGAGAGCGAGGAACACGCTGAACGAAACGGCCGCTTACATGCGAAGAATACCGTGGACTCCCACTATTTCTTCTATGTTCCTTACTGACTATCCGTAAATCTTCACATTGGATCCAAGTCACGATGCCTGCTTGGAGACGCTTATATTTGGGAAGTGAAAGCATGGCAAGCTGTTTTGATGGGCAAGAAACAGTATTGCAGGACCCATGGTTCACATCTTTTCATTAGGTCTAACGACCAGCTCATGAATTGAGCGAAAAAATCTTCAGAAAATGTGGTGCTTTCGGCAATCATAATTGGCCCATTTCCGGAACTTTATTTTGGCCCACCCTA
>JAEAME010001678.1_pt1 | contig 14549 bp, 13 predicted proteins | sample 8958731 | NCBI WGS metagenome assembly JAEAME01 (sample SAMN16933194, study PRJNA681113) | bioreactor sludge metagenome | isolation source: anerobic bioreactor sludge (Control) | place: India:Bengaluru | collected 2018-10-24 | reverse complement strand
AGTTGAGCTATTTTGTCTGGTCAAAAATTTGGGGTTTCCGGATGGACACTAACTAATACCTAACTTTCCCATCGATCCGGTATGTGCTAATATTACCAATTAATCTTATTTTTTTGAAAGAACTCTTTGTGCATATTTGTTTTTAAAGATGGCAGTATTTTATGATCAGCGATGGTTTTACTAACGATGCCCTAACACCCGTTTCAACCCTGGCCTTACTTCTCACGCTGCTACCCGAAGATGAATTAAGATGAATTCATTAGAACTAATGCACCGTTCTACTTGATTCTTGAAAAGTAATGCTGCTCTCACTTCATTGATTCTGGTAATATAACAAAAGTCAATCGTTTGCTAAGGAGGTGCCTTTTGAAAAGTTATCGTAAGGAATTGTGGTTTAACGTGTCGACGCGGAGGGTATACATCAACATAACGCCGCAAGTAGATGAATGTCTGAAAGAGAGCGGCATCAGGGAGGGGCTTGTGCTCGTAAATGCGATGCACATAACGGCGTCTGTGTTTATTAATGATGATGAGTCAGGTCTTCACCACGACTTCGATGTGTGGCTTGAAAAACTTGCACCCCATGAGCCGGTAAAGCAGTACCATCACAATGTTGGCGAAGATAATGCTGACGGCCATCTCAAACGGCAAGTCATGGGCCGGGAGGTTGTTGTTGCAATTACCGAGGGAAAGCTCGATTTCGGACCATGGGAGCAGATCTTCTATGGGGAGTTTGATGGCAGGCGGAGGAAGAGGGTGCTGGTGAAGATAATTGGGGAATAGGACGGCCGAGGGCAGAGGGCGTAAAGCAGAGGAGAGAGAGTTAAGGGCAGAGTGGAGATGGGAGAGGGAAGATGGAAGATGGCATAACATGCGATCCCGCCTGATTTCAGCAGTTTCAGAAATCCGGTGGGAACAAGAAAGAACTTCTCCGCGTTCTCCGCGTACTCTAGCGAAGCGGGCGTGAGAAGGTAGTTTAAGCATCTTTTTCTTGACAAGCCACCTTAATCCTGGTAGTTCTATATACAAAACCAAGGTTCTAAAAACAATCATGATTGATACGGCAAAAAATAAGAAAGAAGCAAGCAACGGGCGGTATGTGTCGCCGGCAGTTGAACAGGCCTCACATATCCTTTTTTGTCTGGCTGAAGCGAAATCAACGTTCACGAGCCTCACCGAAATCTGCGCCCGCGTGGGAATCCATAAAAGCAAGGCTTTTACCATCCTTGAGACGCTGCAAAGATCCGGCCTTGTTCGAAAAAATACTGATGGCAAAGGTTATGCCCTTGGCCCTGGCCTGATTGCCCTTTCCAGGAGGGTCCTCGACGACCTGAACGCGCCGGTTCTCGCCGAGCCGATCCTTGAAGAGCTTGCGAAAAAAGCGGAAACAACTGCGGCGCTTGGGTTGATAGTCGGCCCAAACGTATTTGTTGCCGCAAAGCGTGAGAGCGGAGGCCCGGTTGTGGTAACCATGCGGGTGGGACATCGATTTCCTCTGACCTATGGGTGCCATGGCAAGGCAATAGCAGCATTTCTTCCCGAAGAGGAGCTTGAAAACTTGATGAGGGAAAAGAAGCTCTACTTTAGTGGAGATCCGGCCAAATTCAATAAAAAAAAGGTGATGGAAGATATAAAGCGTTGCCGTGCGAATTGGTTTGCTGAGGACATCGAGGAGACTGCTCAAGGATTGAATGCAGTGGCAGCGCCTGTGCTGGGGCCGAATAGCCATCCCATTGGATATATTGTTTTGCTCGGTCTTGCTTCGGCTGAAGCAGCCCGTCAGAACGGACTCCTTGTCGCAGAGGCGGGAAAGGCTTTATCGAGACAATTAGGAGCGAAAGTGGATACGGAGCACATAATATCTAAAAATGAAATGAGGAGACATAAATGACCAAAAAACTGATTTTGAAAGAACTTGACCGTTATTCCATAGGAACATACGCTGATGTTATATACAGGAATGCCCTTTTTCGGGCTAACCAGGAGGCTTTCATCTATGGAGACAAGAGGATCACGTTTGCCGGCTTTAACGAACGGGTAAACAGCCTTATTCACGCGCTTCAGTCGATGGGGCTCAAGAAAGGGGACGGCATAGGAATTCTTTCGTGGAACTGCCTTGAATGCACAGATATCACCGGTGCTGCAATGAAAGGTGGGTTCATCGTATCGCCCTTTAATCCAAGAATGCAGAAGGACGAACTGGAATATCTCATCAATTATTCGGAGGTAAAGGTTCTGTTCGTGGGCCCTGAGCTGATGCAGATGGCCAACGAGCTCAGGCCTGTGCTCAAAGATGTAACCCATTACGTGGCTCTCGAACAAAAAGCCGACAACATGGCTTTTCATGACGACCTCCTCGCTTCACATTCGAAAGAGGAGCCCGATGTGGACGTGAAGGAGACAGACCCTTTCATCATATTCTACACGAGCGGCACTACCGGTATGCCTCGTGGCGCAGTGTACACCCATTTCCGGAAAATGGAAGAAGCAAAAAACAAAATAGTCCAGGTGGGCCTAAAACCCGCTAATAAACATATTATGATATTGCCCCTTTTTCACATCGGCGGATGGTCACATTTCTGGGCCTTTTTTTACGTCGGTGCGTGCAACGTTATTATGCCTCAAAGGTCTTTTGATCCACAGGCAACCCTGCAGGCAATCCAGGATGAGAATGCAACAGATATCCATATTGTTCCAACCCATCTTGTCGGTTTTCTTGCTGTGCCAGGTGTCGAAAAATATAAACTCACAAACCTTGAAAGAATGTGGTATGCGGCATCCCCCATGCCATTAGAGTTGTTACGAAAAGGGATCGCAGCCTTCGGGGAAGTCTTTGCCCAGGGTTATGGACAATCAGAATCAGGTCCCGATATTGCCATCCTTACCAAGGAAGCCCACAGGGTTCTCGATCAGCCGCCGGAAAAGCAAAAAGTGCTTACCTCGTGCGGGCAGCCATGCCTGGGCGTGCATGCGAGAATCGTCGACGAAAATAATGAAGATGTCGCGATCGGAGTGGTCGGAGAGATTGTGGTGAAGAGCAAATCGATAATGGTGGAGTACTGGAAGAGGCCTGAGGAGACTGCTAAGACCATCATTGACGGGTGGCTCCACACGGGAGACATGGGCTATTACGACGAAGAAGGCTTCATGTTCATTGTTGACAGAAAGAAAGACATGATCATTACAGGGGGAGAGAACGTCTATCCCAGGGAAGTGGAAGAGGTCCTGTATAGCCACCCTGCTGTCCTGGAGGCAGCAGTAATAGGCGTTCCCGATGATAAATGGGTTGAGAGGATTCATGCGGTCATAACCTTAAAGGAAGGGCAGAAGCCAGGTCCGGACGATATCATGAATTTTTGCAAGGAACATCTTGCCCGGTATAAAGCGCCTCGAACCGTGGAGTTTGTTGAGGCTCTGCCGAAAAATCCCCAGGGGAAGATCCTGAAACGTGAGCTACGGGAAAAATACTGGGCAGGCAAAGAGAGAAAGATCTGACGTAGCAGAGAACAACCATGGAGGAAGAAACATGGCAGCAAAAAAGAAAACTGATAAAAAAGTGTCGGCCCTGAATGACCAAACCATTAAGCTCATTGTGAACGGGCAACCCTATACATTTGACATTGGAAGCAGGGCAGGTGCTATTGAGCCCTTTCACACGCTGTCACATACCCTCAGGGAGACCCTCGGCCTGACAGGCACGAAGATATCGTGTGATAATGGCGCCTGCGGTGCCTGCACTGTGATCATGGATGGAAAGGCGGTTCTCTCATGTAAGATCCTTACCGTTGAATGCGACGGAAAGCACATTACAACCATCGAAGGGCTGAGAAATCCCGAAACAGGTGAGCTTGATCCCCTGCAGCAGGCCTTTATCGATCAACAGGCCTTTCAATGCGGCTTCTGCACGCCGGGCATCATCATGACCTCAAAAGCGTTTCTCAACGAAAACCCTTCTCCCTCTGAAGAAGAGGTTAAGGAAGCCCTTTCAGGCAACTTCTGCCGGTGTGTAAGCCACTATCACGTTATACGGGCTGTAATGTCGGTTGCAAAGGGAGGTCAAGATGGCTGAAAAATACAGATATATCGGACAAATAGTACCGAGGAGAGATGCCGTCGATATCGTAACCGGCGCAGCTGAATTCACAGCCGATAGAAAATTTCCCGGACTTCTGCATGGAAAGGTGAAGCGAAGCCCTCACGCTCACGCAAAGATCAAAAGTATCGACAAAAGCAAAGCCGAGGCGTTGCCGGGCGTGAAAGCCGTTCTCACGTGGCAGGACATCCCTGACTTCCGGGGAGGTACACCAAGAAACGTTCGTATTCTCGACAGCAAGGTCAGGTACGTGGGAGACGCGGTGGCTCTTGTCGCTGCGGTTACGGAGGAGATAGCAGAGGAGGCCCTCGATCTGATCGATGTTGAGTATGAAGTATTGCCGGCGGTCTTTGATCTTGATTCGGCCTTAGAGCCCGGTGCACCGGCCATCTATGAAGAATATCCCGACAATATCTTACCGGGTGGTACGATCATTTATGGACCAAACTGCCTGAAAGGCGTGCAGAGGGGTGATGTGGAGAAGGGGTTTGCTGAAGCCGATGTTATTACAGAAGGGACCTTCGGATACGAGAACATACCCAGCGCCATACCGCCCGAGTCAGTGGGAGCGGTTGCACAATGGCAGGACCCGAATAAGGTGACCATCTGGGGCACCAGCCAGGCGCCCTACATGGATAAGGTGACGCTTTTTCATGTTTTTAACAGGCAGGTAGACATACGGAGCATCGGCTCCCACGTTGGGGGTGGCTTCGGGACAAAAATACAGTGCTGGCAGGTTGAATCTTACGCAATATTACTGAGCAGGGCGACCAAAAGGCCCGTAAAGGTCATTTTTACAAAAGAGGAGCACATCGCTTCTTTTGTCTTACGGCTTGGATCTCGCATCCATGCGAGAGTGGGAATGAAAAGAGACGGGAGCATAACGGCCATCCAGGGCACCTGGTACGTGGATACGGGATACTATTCGTTTACAACACAAGCCCAGGTAGCCATCGGATCGGGAGAGCTCATGATCATGGCACAGTGTCCCAACTGGGATCTGAAAAATCATGTGGTTGTAACAAACAGGAACGCCTCGGGCTCCATGAGAGGTTTCGGCGGCCAGGAACTGAAGTGTTCCTTCATTCCGTTTTTAAGCCTTGCCATGGAGAAAGCAGGGCTCGATCCCTTTGATGTACTCAAGAAGAACTTTGTCAAACCTGGTGGGGGCTACTACTGGCGTGACGGCAAGTTCTATAACTTTCGCGGCATCGATTTCTCAAAGGCCATGGAGAAAGGCGCTGAGACGTTTGGCTGGAAAGAGAAATGGAAGGGCTGGCTGAACCCAACGAGTATAAGCGGATCAAAAAGAAGGGGAATTGGCGTCGGTGTCCACGGAAACGCCGATATCGGCGAGGATGCCTCAGAGGCATACGTTCAGCTTGGCTATAACGGAATGGCCACGATCTTTCTCTGTGTGACGGAACACGGGACCGGACAGAAGAGCAACTATGTCAAAATGGTTGCCGAGGTGCTCCAGATACATCCTGATCGCATTTCCATGACGCCTGCTGATACCCTGGTGACCCCTTTCGAATTTGGCCCTGTTGGCTCAAGGGGAACCTACGCTATTGGCAGCGCAGTCATTAAGGCGGCAGAAGATGCGAGGAGACAACTTCTCGAACTGGCTGCGTTAAAGCTTGATGTATCACCGGATGAACTTGATACGGCCGATGGGATTATTTTTGTAAAGAATAACCCTGCAAAAACCCTAAAATGGAGGGCCATGGGAAATGACCGCACTATTCTTGGGTACGGGCGTTTTGAACCTGATTTTACCATGTGTAACTGCATGATGAGTTTTGTGGAGATAGAGGTTGATACAGACACGGGCAAGGTAGACCTCATCAGGGTTGTGAACGCTACTGATGTGGGAAAGATCATAGACCCTCTTGGCCTTGAAGGACAGCTCAATGCATGTTTCGGCACTGCGGGGATTGACAGCGCAATCTTCGAAGAGACGATCATTGATCGTCGTACAGGGCATATTGTGAATGCCAATATGATCGATTACAAGTGGAGGACCTTCAGCGAGTTGCCCACCATCGACAACGTAGTTCTGGAAACACCCTTTCCCAGCCATCGTTTCCATGCCGTGGGCGTCGGAGAGGTTGCCACATCTCCCGGGCCTTCTGCGGTTTTGATGGCTGTTTCAAATGCCATCGGCACCTGGATGCATGAATATCCAATGACGCCGGAGAGGGTGCTTAAGGCGCTCGGTAAAAAATGTTCAAGCCGTTCAAACAGTTCAAACCGCCGGAACGCAAACAATGGAGGTGTGAAATGAAGCCGTTCAAACATCACAACGCACAGTCACTCAGAGAAGCGACAACCCTTCTGAGGAAATATAATGGAAAGGCAAAAGCCAATGCGGGGGGCACAGATATCCTTGGGGCTATGAGAGATCGATGTATGGCTGAATACCCGGAGGCTCTCATCAATATAAAGACGATCAACGGTCTGGAATACATCAAGGAGGACAAAAAGGGCATCAGAATAGGAGCCCTCACAAAACTTGCTGATATAGCAAACTCGAAGAAAATAAAGGATACCTACAAGCTTCTTGCAGAAGCAGTCCATTCCGTTGCAACCCCCCATGTGCGAAATATGGCTACTGTAGGTGGAAACCTTGCGCAGGATGTACGGTGCTGGTACTACCGGTACCCCCAGCAGGTTGGCGGCCCCATTGTTTGTCTGCGAAAGGGCGGAAAGATATGCAATGCCTTACTCGGTGATAGCCGTTATCACTCCATTTTTGGAGGCGCGCGTCTCAATGAGTATCCTTGTTCAAGCAACTGCCCGGCGGGTATAGACATACCCGCTTACATCGAAAAGGTCAGGGAAGGCAGCTCCGATGAGGGGGCGCAAATATTGATGGAATACAATCCAATCCCGGCCATAACCGGTCGTATCTGCCCGATATTTTGTGAACCCAACTGTAACCGAAGCGAAGTGGACGAGCCGGTGGCGATCCGCTCCATAGAAAGAGGTTTAGGCGATTATATTCTTCGAAACGCCCAAAGGTTTTACCGTGAACCGGCATGTGAATCAGGGAAAAGAGTCGCCATCGTCGGCTCCGGACCTGCAGGCCTGACAGCGGCTTATTACCTGAGGAAAGCAGGCCATCGGGTAGTTATTTTCGAACGGTTTTCCAAAGCGGGAGGCATGCTTATGCACAGCATCCCTGCGTATCGCCTGCCGCGGGTTGTGGTGGAAAAGCAGATAGAGGCCCTGCAAAACATGGGGATTGAGATACGCGTGGGCGTGGAAGTTGGATCTAAGGTCACATTAGATCAGCTGACAGATGATTTCGATGCGATTTTTGTCGCTGCGGGGTCATGGAAGGAAAGGTTGCTTGGGGTGGAGGGCGAAGACCTGGTGCTTTCGGGGCTGCAATTTCTGAACCAGGTGAGCTCAGGTTCCAAGGACATAATGGGCGATCGGGTGGCAATCGTGGGTGGGGGAAATGTGGCAATTGATGTGGCGAGAACCCTCATTGGCATGGGTGCGAAGACGGTAGTTCTCTATCGCCGCACAGAAGAACAAATGCCTGCTTTCAGGGATGAGGTGGAGAAGGCGCGCAACGAGGGTGTTGAGTTTACTTTTCTCACATTGCCCATTCATATTTCCCGGTCTGGTAAAGAAATAGTCGTTACCTGTATCAAGATGAAGCTGGGAGCACTTGACGGATCGGGAAGACCAAAACCTGAGCCTGTCCAGGGTTCCGACTATACCATGTCCTTTCATAGAATAATCAGGGCCATCGGGGAGGAGCCGGACCAGGCGCTTCTGCCCGAGGAAATCAGGAGAATGACGCAAGATTCATCCGTTTTGTCCTATCGCGGGAAGAATATTTATTTGGGTGGCGATTTCTTTACGGGGCCGTCTACAGTAATAGCGGCCATAGCCTCAGGGAGGCAGAATGCCCTTGCAATCGAATCATCCCTCGGTGGGGGGCAAATACCGCAGGATGGGAAGAAAATGACTATCCATAAGTTCGCACAATTTTCATCGGATGTTGCTGCTGCTCATACAAGACTGAAAGAAAACATCGAACCGAAAGGACTTACTGAGTTTGATACCGAGAAGTCGATAGGTGTAATAGACAGGGAGATAGAAAAGGAGGCTCATCACTGCTTCAATTGCGGCTGTCTTGCTGTAGGTCCATCCGACGTGGGCACTGCCCTTGTTGCTCTGAATGCACAAATAGTGACGACAAAAAGGACCGTATCGGCAGAGGAGTTTTTCACAGCGAGCGCCACGTGCTCAACCATTCTCAATCACGATGAGTTGATAAAGGAAATACGGATACCGAAGCCAGCCCCGGGTACGCGGCAGAGCTACAACAAGTTTACGCTGAGAAAGCCGATAGATTTTGCCATCGTGAGCGTGGCATCTTCGTTGACAGTGGATAATGGCGTCTGTAAAGAAGCACGGATAGTGCTCGGTGGAGTGGCCCCGGAACCTCTAAGGGCAAAAAAGGCTGAAGGCTTCGTAAACGGGCAGCCTCTGGAAGAAAAGTCAGCAGCTGAAGCGGCAGAACTATCACTTGAGGGTGTCATAGCCCTTCCCATGAATGACTACAAGGTAGAGATCGCCAGAACACTTGTGAGAAGGGCCATGCTGGACCGAACCGATTAGCCCGATACCATGCTCTCATGATTTATTTTAGCTAGTGTCCATCCGGAAACCCCAAATTTTTGACCAGACAAAATAGCTCAACTGGAGTAACTCCGCTGAGTAATCCAGCATTCATCTTTCGGCCGTCGGTGTGGGTAACAAGGAGGGGGTGACCGGCAATACGAAGAGTATATATAGTTGCGGAGGAGGGATTAATAATTCTCAGCCTTACCCAGTCCCCCTTCTTCACCTTGAGAGGTGGTGCTGATGAGAAAACCTTGCCGTTGATGGTGTAAGCGTCGTACAACGGGTCAGAGAGAGGTCCTCCGATTGCCATCCGCCGTCCCATCATGCCCATTCCCATCATCCCGCCCTGGCTCGGGTTAATCATTCCTATCCTTGAGGCTTCTGGCCCCCCTCCGTCCACCGTGGCCCAGTCTTCGAGCATGATCACGTACTCTTTGTCGTAACTCTTAGGCTCCCTCGTCGGCTCAACAATAAGAGGACCGTAGAGGCCTGTGTCTAACTGGTAGGAAACGTGGGAGTGGTACAGGTATGTGCCGGGTGGGTTGGCTGTAAATTCATACACGAAGGACTTGCCCGGTTCAACAGGTTTCTGGGTGATGTAGGGTACACCGTCCATCTTGTTAGGAACAGGCAGGCCATGCCAGTGGGTGGTTGTTTCCTCAGGAAGGTTGTTTGTCAGGGTTATACGGAGCGTCTGCCCTTCCTTTACCCTGATCTCGGGCCCCGGTACCTTCCCGTTGTACGTCCAGGCTTTGAAGGTCCTGCCTGAACCGATGTCTATGGGTGTGATAGAGGCAGAGAGGTTCACTTCCTTTATGTCTTCCGCATAGGCTTTTCTTAATATACTCGGCATGGAGATTCCGGAATACAACACAGCACTTCCAATCCCAACATACTTCAGGAAATCCCTTCTTCTCAAATCTTTCATGTCAACCTCCTTGGGTGCGTGTCATTGAAGTCAGCGAAGACAACAATGCTGTGTCACGTCTTCATGAGGTCTTCCTTCAACTTCTCGAACTCTTCTTTGGTTATTTCACCCTTTGCATACCTCTTCTTTGCAATGTCAAGTGCGCTTTCTCCCTGCACACGCGCTTTAGAACCGCCAAGATATCTCACGAGATAAACAATACCAAGGATGATGAGTACCCAAAAAAGAACCATCACGACTGGACCCAAGAAACCGCCACTACCCCAGCCCATCATGCCAGGACCATAACCGCCACCCCAGCCGCCACCCATGATACCTGGGCCGTAACCGTCACCCCATGAACTGTATGCTGTTGTACCGAATAGAGACTCACTTACTATCATCAATGATACTGCTAATAACGTTTTCATCCCTTGTACCTCCTTCTTTTTATGGGATTCACTGTTATAATTATAATGAGTGATTGTGAACGGGGATCTAATAGATTATGAAAAACTGTGAACCCCTATTGCAAACAACCCCCAGGTGGCCGGACATGATACAACCGAAAAATGTTTTCACGTTTTACAATCGTACCCGTTTAAGCCTGAGCGAATTGCTAATCACGGAAACTGAGCTGAAGCTCATCGCAGCTGCGGCTATCATTGGAGATAACAGTATTCCAAAGAATGGATACAATACTCCCGCGGCAATTGGAACACCCGCCGTGTTATAAATGAAGGCGAAGAACAAATTCTGTCTGATGTTGCGCATGGTTACTCGGCTTAATCGTCTCGCTCTGACGATACCCCGCAAATCGCCTTTGACTAAAGTGATACCGGCACTTTCTATTGCCACATCGGTACCTGTACCCATGGCAATACCGACTTGAGCCTGTGCCAGCGCAGGGGCATCGTTAATGCCATCACCCGCCATGGCAACGATTCGGCCATCTGCTTGAAGCTGCTTGACTATTTCGGCTTTTCGGTCAGGCAAAACTTCGGCATGCACCTCGTCGATCCCCAGTGTGCCGGCAACGACCTTTGCCGTGATACTGCTGTCACCGGTAAGCATCACTATCCTTATACCTTCGGTATGCAAATCTTGAATGGCTTCGCCGGTTGAGTCTTTGATAGGATCAGCGACGCCAATTAAGCCCGCTTCCTTGCCATTAATAGCAATCAACATGACAGTCTTGCCTTCGACCCGTTGTTTGTCCGCTTTTTGTGATAAGCCTTCTACATTGATGCCCAGGCTCTTCAGCAGTTTTACGTTACCTGCCGCCACCGTATATCCGTCAACTTCGCCCGTGACACCTTTCCCTGTGATAGACTGGAAATTATTGGCCTTACTTAGCTCAATTCCCTTTTCTTCCGCTCCACGTACAATAGCTTCTGCCAAAGGATGCTCGCTTGCGCGTTCGAGACTGGCGGCTATATGCAGTATCTCATCTTCGGTAAACCCTGGTTCTGCTTGCACTGTGACCAGCTTTGGTTTACCCTCGGTCAGGGTACCGGTTTTGTCCACAACCAGGGTGTTGACCTTCTCCATGATCTCCAGTGCCTCGGCATTCTTTATTAAAACTCCGGCCATGGCACCACGGCCCGTTCCTACCATGATGGAAATGGGTGTCGCAAGTCCCAGTGCGCAAGGACAGGCGATGATAAGAACGGCAACGGCATTCACAACGGCATGTGCCAGGCGCGGCTCCGGTCCCCATACCCACCAGACAATAAATGCAATTACGGAAACGCCAACCACGGTAGGCACAAAATAACCTGCCACCACATCTGCCAATTTTTGAATCGGTGCTCGCGATCGCTGCGCCTCGGCCACCATTTTGACAATTTGCGCAAGCAAGGTATCGGAGCCGACCTTTTCTGCCCGCATTAATAGACTGCCCGTTCCATTCACCGTGGCGCCGATGAGTTTCTCACCCGCTGACTTTGCCACCGGGATGGGTTCACCGGTGACCATGGATTCGTCTACGTTACTTTCACCCTCGATGACGGTACCATCTACCGGTACTTTCTCGCCGGGATGAACACGCAAGGTATCGCCGGGTTGTACCTGTTCCAGCGGGATATCTTCTTCCGTTCCATCACTGCGCATGATGCGAGCCGTATTTGGAGCGAGGCTGAGCAACATCTGAATGGCCGCATTGGTTCACGATCGGGCCCGTAACTCAAGCACCTGTCCCAGAAGCACCAGTGCCGTGATCACCGCCGCGGCTTCAAAGTAAACGTGAACCAATCCACCCTCCATGTGCATGATGGGTGGGAAAATCTGTGGAAACAATAAGGCTACTACGCTATATATCCAAGCTACTGAGACGCCTAGCGCAATCAAGGTAAACATATTGAGATTCCAGGTCCGGATGGATTGCCAGCCGCGAACAAAAAATGGCCAGCCACCCCATAATACAACAGGCGTTGCTAGGGCAAATTCAATCCATTGAACCGCTGGCATGGAAAGCCAATTCGGCAGCCAGGCAGGCATCATATCAGCAATCATGGCCAGAAAAAACATGGGCAAAGCCAATACGGTGCAGACCCAAAAGCGACGGCTCATGTCGATGAGTTCTTCATTTCTTTCTTCGCCGCTGAATGTTACGGGTTCCAGCGCCATTCCGCACTTAGGGCAATTACCAGGCGCCTGCTGTTGAATTTCAGGATGCATGGGGCAGGTGTAGATAATTAATTCCCTGTCGGCTTCAAAGGATGGAGAGGCTTCCTTGTCCAGATATTGTTCCGGGTGCTCTTCAAATTTGTGCAGGCAATGTTTACTGCAGAAATAATAATGTTTATCCCTAAACTGGTACTGGTATTCGGAGTCACCTGATACCGTCATGTTACAGACAGGATCTTCGTGCTGATCTTTTACAGTATCTATTTTTGTACTCATATCTCTGTTCTCCTTATGGGCTGGAACCTATGCTACACCGAATCGAATACACTCTTAAACTTGGCCTCCACCGTCTGAGCAATGTTTGCCAGTTCCGGTTTGGAAATCATCTTCATGGCCAGAGTAGGCTTCATCACCGCCAGTACAGTCTTTCCGTTTTGGGCGAACGTGGGATTACACGCTCCGAGTATGAGATAGCGCTGAAAATCGATGCCCAGCTTCTCCCTGAACTTTTGCTGTACATCGATAGTGGTGAGGACAGAAAACTCCTCTTTTTTGAGGGCCTCGGTGACCTTAGTCACGGTCTCGTCGAATGAAATTTCCAGTTCCTTTACAAAGCCGTAACTAATCATGTCGTGCCTCCTCAGGCTTATTTATTTAAAAAGCCAGGCTCCTCAAAGTACCCCATGCAACGGGTTACTTTGAGGAGCCTGGAAACTTGAATAACAATCCGTTGTTACTACGGACAATATAACCATGGAGCCCAGTTTCGTCAAAACAGGTATGGCTGAGGAGGGTACCAAGACGAGGACAGGCCCATGATTTTCACTCAGAACATCCTGGCAATAACGACTATTGTTGTGCTGGAAAACGACAGAGAGGACTTTGCGTACGGTTGCCTCATAGGGTTTCTGGAATTACTCGGGCAGAACAGATCGGGATCTGTTCGCCTCTTATACCCAAGAAAATAAAGGTAGTCACTCACAATTCTTCATAATACCTTCATCACCTGTTCACACTGCTCCCTTATATTGCTTTTAACGATCCCATAGAAAGGAGGAACAAGGGATGAAAAAGTTATTGGTAATTGCATTGGCGGTTGTTTTCGGTGCTGCCCTGGTAACAGCAGCAGGTGCGGCATGGACCCAAGGTCCAGGACTAGGTACCCAGGTAGATGTGAATGCCTTCAGGAACTTCCAGAAGGAGACATTACCACTCCGCGATGAGATGGCGGCGAAGAGACTGGAACTCAGGAATGAATTTACTAAGGATACCCCTGATCAGGCAAAGATCGCTGCCCTTCAGAAAGAGATGATTGATCTGAGGACAAAGATTAGTGACACGGCCAAGAAGAATGGTCTACCTGACTGGGGCTATGGCCCTGGGTATGGTCGTGGTGGTTACGGTCCCGGGTACGGTCGTGGTTACCACATGGGCTGGGGTGGTAGTTATGGCCCTGGTTACGGCAGGGGTTACTGCCCGATGTGGCAATAAGCATCAGAGAATCAGGTCTCGGATGACCTCTGAGGCCTGATTCTTTTCGCACATAAAAAAGTGAGTATGGAGGTTGGTATGGCAGAAACAAGAATAGAAATTGAAGGAATGAGCTGTCAGCATTGCGTGATGGCAGTGAAGAAGGCCCTCGGTGGTGTACCGGGAATCCTTGAAAGTGATGTTCAGATCGGGAATGCTTCCGTGAAATACGACGAGGCAAAGATCAAGAAAGAGGACATTGAAACCAAAATAGAGAAAGCTGGATATACGGTTAAGAAGTAAGTTTCAGGGTGTACCGGATGAGCGTCATCTCTTTGTGAAACCTGAAAAAATTAACGCCCCTCCCCCTCCGGGATTTCGGCTAATTCTGAACCCCACAACTTGTAACACCAGTCGAACCCCGGAGGTTCTCCGTTTTGCCCTTTACATTTAAAGAACGCGCTTTCACCTACAAACAAAGCTTAGGGGTGCGTCCTCTGAAGTTAAGATTACCGCTTAAAACAAACAACAAAGGCAGGGCAATTGTTTACCCTGCCTTTGTTTTCCAACACGTGAATTGTGAGCCCGCTATTTCTCTTTATAGGACTTTCCACTAACACTCTGCCAGGCCTGCCCAGGCGAGCCGGTTGTGCAGTCTCTACAAACACGTTACGGTGGAGGTGGTGGCGGTGGTATCTGGCACTTGAGCTGTTTCTGTTTTATAACGTTACCCTTGATTACCATACCGCTTACAAGAAGATCTCCTGGATTATTAAAATCCTCCTTTATGGTAAGAGCCCCTAG
>JAEAME010001675.1_pt1 | contig 14593 bp, 12 predicted proteins | sample 8958731 | NCBI WGS metagenome assembly JAEAME01 (sample SAMN16933194, study PRJNA681113) | bioreactor sludge metagenome | isolation source: anerobic bioreactor sludge (Control) | place: India:Bengaluru | collected 2018-10-24 | reverse complement strand
CGATTTGGTCGTTTTCTATGGTTATTTTGTCGCCTGTTTTAATCTTTGAAACGTCGATTTTATCTATGAATGGGATTTCGCTGATAATGGCGCCTACTGCGACGATGGTTTCAGTTTCTTTATTTATCATTGCTACTGGGGCGACGCCGTTCTTTTTTAAGCGGTAGAGTGTGTAGCTACCCACGGTTGAGCCTTTGCCCTGGGGGAAAACAAGCACCTTGCCCTTGATGCTAACGCCGTTTAACTCGTGACCTTTTTCGATGACGACACCCGTGTTTGGGTCAACGCCGCCGTAAAACGAAATCGGCATCGAAGTAACCAACGCTTCGCCTTCAGCTTTGCCTTTGTAGATTATTCTGCCTTTTAATTGTTCCATTTTCCAGTCACCGCCGCTTCAACACATTCTTTCATACTCCCCATTTTAGTTTTCATGAGGTTCTGTCGTGAATAGAAACAGCCCTTTGCCGACGTAGTCGCCAGCGCTTTGAACCTGCCCTTCAGGGGAGCTACTGCCATGCAGGTGTCACATGCGAATTTGCCGCCTGCCGCTTCAATCGTGGCTGTGTAGCCGCGTTTGTCCGCGAGTTGCTTGGCTGTTCGCGAGGTTGCAACCCAGAGTTCTGTGCCTTCTTTGACTTTTTTGCCTTTGATTAGATCAGCGATTTCTTGGATCTCTTTAATTGAGCAGTGGGGGCAGCCGACGCAGACGAAGTCTATTTCATCTACGTTGTCGTTGATGTTGTCGTATGCGTTTTGGATATCCGCTTGTTCGATAGTTAGTGTCTCTTGGGGTTGTTTTTGTTCTTCTGCTCCTGGTGTTACGCCTTTGATGTAGAAGAGCGGTTTAGAGCCGTATGTTACGACTGATGCGCAGAAGCTTTTGAGTTGATCAAGTTCCGCTGCTTTGATTCCTGTTATGTAGGGGATTTTGTTTTCAGCTTTTTTGCCGATGGCATATCCAAGTGCGCCCCAGTCGGACAGTTTCGATAATGGGGTGTTAACTTGGACATGAACGTTTGGTACTCTGTTCTCTTCTAAGTGTAAGCCGTAGCAGGGGGTTTTTCCCACAAACGCAGCTGCTAGTGCTGATGGTCCGCCTTCACGGTTCGTTCGCGCACCTAAAACCGAGTTCGCGAAAGTTACTGCGCTGCTTTCTGACCATGCGATGTGTTCGCCGTATAGGGGTAGGTTGCCGATTAGGTAGGGTGTGCAGGTGCAGCTTATTAGTATGCCCATGCGTGTAAAGGCGTCGATTACGAGGTTTTGTTTTTCTGCGAATTCGGGGCTTATGCCTAGTTGTTGCCAATTCTCGAGGTCCATGCCTGCTGGGTTGAGTGTGGTTAGGACTTTTACTTTGCCGTCTTTTGCTAGTGAGTCAAGAAATTCGAGTCCAGCATCGCCTAGGTTGTGGTAGGATACGCCTGCGACTTGGACGCTGCCTACGTCGATTAGATTTTTGGCACCGAATATCTCGCCGAGTGCGACGAGGATTTCCATGCTTTTGCGGACAGCGTAGCCTTCAGCGCCGTCGAGCATTGCTTGTTCTTGCTTGGTTAATTCCATAGTTATCCCAGGTACTTGTTTAGGTCAACTTTTATGTAATCTACTTTGGTAAAGCCTTTTCCTGTTGTTACCAGCTGTGCTGTTGCGTCTAAGCCTGCTTTGGCTGTTGTTGCTTTTTTGCCTTCGCTTAGGTCGCCTGAGGGGTCAAGTGATGAACCCGGTTGGTTCGAGAGTATTACGCTGTTTTTGTCTGCTTGGAAGCGTGTGGCTATCGCCCATTCTACGTCGTGTGGGTCGTAGATGTTGATGTCTTCGTCGACGATGACGCAGTGTTTTAGTGAGCCGTGTCCTTTGAAGGTGGCGGCTATTGCTTTTTTGCCGTCGTCAGCATCCTTCTTTTTAATCTGCACAACTGCGTGTAGCCAGCTGCATCCACCCGGGGTTATGTAGACGTCTTTGCAGTCGCAGACTTTGCTGACTTCTTTGAAGATTGTCGGTTCTTTTGGCATGCCCATCAAGAATTTGTGCTCGTTTTTGCCAGCTAAGATTGTTTGGTAAATTGGGTTTTGGCGGTGTGTTATGCATTTTATTTCTATAACGGGTTGTTGACGTTGTCGGTCAACTATGCCTGTTAAGTCAAGGAAGGGTCCTTCGGTTACTTTTTCTTTTGTTATTCTGCCTTCTAAGACGATTTCAGCGTCGGCTGGGACTTCGAGGTCGATTGTTTTGCATTTCACCAAATCCGTCTTTTCTAGTGCGTTTGCCATGCCTAATTCGTCGGTGCCCATCGGCAAGGTTGTAGCGGCTGCAAGCAAGACTGGTGTTGAATTGCCTATGCATATTGCTATGTCGAGTTCACCGCCTGCTTTTTTGAGCGCTGAGTCAGTGCCGCGGTTTTCAACGATGCGGGCTACGAAGTGGTTTTTGTCTTTGAGCATCAAGCGGTGGAAGCACATGTTTCTGCCCAACTCGGGATCTTTGATGATCGATACGGCTGAGGCAATGTATTTTCCGCCGTCTTTTTCTGTGTAACGCATGATGGGGAGCTTGGTTAAGTCAACGTCGGTTTCTAGGACTTCTTGACATGCGCCTTTTGTTACCAGTTGCGAAGGTACCGGGTGTTCAATGGCGTTTAGCAGTTTAGGTAGCAGTTGCTCTTTTGTTATGCCCATGCTTCGGCAAATCAGCTCTTTTGAAGAAACAAGCCCAGCTACGACTGGTATATTTGATTCTTTTACGTTTTCAAAATAGACTGGTTTTTCTCCTAATGCGGCTATTATGCCTGCCATCTCATACTCAGTTGAGATGGGCTTTGTGATCTTGGTTAGTTCTCCTTTGTTTTGGAGTTCTTCAATAAAGTTTCTTAAGCCCACTTTGGTTCGCCTACAGTCAAATTTAGCTTGTTGCTTCTTAAAAAACAATCGCAAAATCTCTTTTTTTCTTTGTGTGGGTGTGGGCGTATATTTTTTTACACCACACTGCTGGCGTTGGAAATCGCTGGTTTTTTGGTTTAGGCTGTTTTTCTGTTGTGGTTTTTGTGTGGGAAGATTGTTTGCTCCACACAGTCAACATGACCTCCATGTTGGACAGTGTGGGTGTAGGTGTGGGACTATGTTGGCGCGTCTATTAGGCTGTCATGTGGCTACTTGTTGTACAGTTTTCTTTCTGCCCCTACTAAACTATTGTTTTATAAACTGATTAGGTGAGCAAACAGTTGGGTAATAAAACGTGACTAATCGCAGAAGATGGACCGTGCAAGAAGAGGCCGAATTAAAAGTCCTAATTGAAGCTAACGTAAATGTCGCGGAGATTGCTGCTAAACTTCAGAAGACTCCTGGAGCTGTGATTATTAAAAGTCAACGCTTGGGTTTGCAGTTGCAGGTTAAAGGCTACGTAGACACCTCGATTCCTCTTCCGAGGGAATTGCCAAGTATTGAGGAAGCTACCAAGATATTGGCGGGTGCCTTGAGAGCCTCTGTTAAGCCTGGGTTGAACAGGCTTGAGGTTCAGCGTTTGCAGGTGGTTGCGAACATTTCAAAGATGTACAAAGAACTTGTTGTCGATTATGCCCATTATCGCGATGTAGAGTGTAAACTAAAGGGTATGGAAGAACAAAATGCGCAATTACAGCAGACGCTCAAAGAAATTAAAGAAAGAAGCTCGAACTTATCGTCCTAACCAGTTTCTAGCTAAGTATCGAGAGCTTGAGCGGGAACATAATCAGATTAGACAATCAGTTACTGAGCAGACTGTAGAATTAGGTGCTGACCCCGCTGTTTTCTTTGAGCAAGTGTTAGGTTTCAAAATGTACGCCTACCAAAAAGAGTTCGCTGAAATGTTTGAGAACAACCAGTTCACTGCTGCCCGCTGGTGCAGACAAAGCGGCAAAACCAACACTATATCTGCACTGTTGTTAAAGTACGCTGTCACCCACCCAAATGCGGCGATCGGCATAGTGGGGCCTTCTTGGCGCCAAACCAAACGAATCATCGGCAAAATAGCGGCCTTCGCACACAAGCTACCCTCAGGCATAGTCTTTAAGCCAAAGAAAACGCAGATCAGCTTCGCTAACGGTAGCAGCATTGAAGCTTTCCCCAACAACCCCGAAACAATCAGAGGCCCAACGCTTGAAGTCGTCTATGCAGACGAACTCAACTTCGTGGCTAACGACGAGGAACTCTACGACGCCATCCTCTACACGCTAGGCACCACCGACGGCAAATTCGTCTGCAGCAGCACACCCTGGCACACCGACAGCATCTTCTACAAAATTTTTAACCACAAGAATTTTAACGAATACAAGACCTCCCATGTTACAATCAACGAGGCGCTAAGCCCCAACGGGCCGCTTAAGCCAAAAACGATACAGAGCATCAAGACGCAGATGGGTGAGGATCCCTCCCGTTGGGCGCGGGAAATGATGGCGGATTGGGTTGAAGACGATAACGTCTGGCTAAATCAGAGCCTTATTGCTTCCTGCATTGGCACTCAAAAAAGTTGTGGCACGGATCTATTGTTGTTTAATCCCGAGAAAAGCTATGAAGGCGAATTCTATGTAGGTTTAGACCCAGCGCAAACCAAGGACTATCATGTGCTGTCAGTAGTGGAATCAGTTGATGAGAAGCTTTTGCTCAGGCACCTTAAAATTTTTCCGCACCCCACCTATGACGCCTACGTTTTGGGCTATATCAAAACGCTGCAGGATCGCTGGGGCGGATTCCGAAAAATTCGAGTGGACATAACCCGTGAAGGCCCAAGCTTCATTGCTGACATGGAGAACGCCGGCATCGAGAATGCTGAGGGCGTAGTTTTTAGTGTGCCCCGTAAAAGTGAGATGGCCAGCCTGCTAAAGAAGCGCATGCAAGACGGACGCTTTCTCTATCCTATGATATCATTTGAGAAACCATACCCCGGCGATATCTGTAACGAATTTAATATAGAGCGATATGCGTTGCGTGCAGACGGAGGCATATCGTTTAGTCACCCGCAGGGAACACACGACGACGTCTTCTGGAGCATAGCCCTAGCAGTATACGCAACGTCTGACATGGCGCCTGAGCCGTTCTTGGCAGTTGTTCCCAGAAGCTAAAAATAAATTGGTATGCTTGTAAAAGTAAAGTAAGGTTGGGCTACGGCTTTTGGATTTATTCTTCTTGAGCTACTGGGGGAACTATCGCGTTGATTAGACTGTTGAGGACTCTGCGACCAAGCGGCGTAATGGAGTAGAAGGAGTATTTTTGTTTTCCTATTTCATGCTTGTAGTAGTGGTCTATTAATGCGCTAGAGAATAGTTTCTTTAGGTGGAAATTTAGCGTCAGTTTCTCTATGCAGAATTCTTTTTGCATGTCTGAGAAGGATAGCTCTTTTTTTTCCTTGAGCAATGCAAGGATTGCTTGTCGAACTGGGTTGTCAAGTGCCGCTATTATTAGCCTGGTTTCTTGAGGTATTTCTTTTGTGTGTTCTTCGACTTTTTTTAGCAACTTACTCAGCTTCTGGTATAAATTATTTTATACCTGATATAACAAAACTAAAGCACTACTATTTAAGAATTAACACACTAAAGCAAAGGAAGCCCTTGGACAATGACCAACATGGATATTAACCAGTATAAACGAAGGCTAAACATTCTCATACTAGGTCCTTATAGACCAAAGGCTTACCTTAGACGACTAGAAACCCTCCAAGATTGCCTAATAACACAAGGGTTTGAAATGAGCCAACTAGTCAAGGACTTCCCTGATGATGAAAAATTGAGCATCGATTTGGATGAGCACTTTACAAAGAAAAGCCGCCTGTGCCTAAACACATGGGCCCACGTACCAATCTTTGTCTTCTTTAGAGACGCCGACAACCTTGGCGTAAATACTGAACTATCGTTTACATGTTTAGATCTGCCAAATAAAACAAAGAATTCGGTTGTATTCTTCGAGACAGGTATGGATATCAGCAGCCAAATCAAAGGCTCAATAAAAATCGCTAAAATAAGCTATGAAACGTTTGTTAGTGATAAGGAACTCTGCGCCTTAGCTTTCGGGCATTCTCTAAAAGTACTTGACCGCCTGTTTTACCTTATTTAATCCCTTTTTTAGCGCTTTAATCTACGAAAAGGCGACGTTATAAGCTACTCACATCCTAAAGGTACCCACGACGACGTCTTCTGGAGCATAGCCATAGCAGTATACGCAACAACAGACATGTCGCAAGAACCCTACGTAGTAGTAGTCCCCAGAGGCTAAGGATCAAATTACAGGAGAAAACTGCACCCTATTTTGCCTTTACTTTTTCCTTCTTTTCTTTTTTCCGTGTTTTCATTTGAGCAATTTAGGCAGAGATATGATAGTTTTAGATGGCAACCATTAAAGCGGGATTCTTTGTATTTCTTTGATTACATCAAGCTCTGAGTCGTCGCTAATGATTTCTTCAAAATGAGCTGCTTAACATTTATGGTCTTTTTCAGTTTTGGCGATACAGTAATTATGTAGTATTCGGTGTAATTTCCCTTAGCTTCGGGATTATTTATCACTATTTTACCATCACATAATTCAATTACTGCATCAAATTTAATACTTTCTTACTATAAAATAACAGTAAAATTCTCGGTCTGGTGAGACCCGTGACAATTAGCAGAGCACCAAGAAGAATATTCAATTAACAATTGAGCGGGCCTGTTGGGATTATCCCATAAATAGGGTCGGAACAAAATGCCCGTTTGCAATTTGAATAATACTGGGTAGCTAATGGAGCTTTTTTTTTATTGTTCTTTTAGCATTTTCTGGATTGGCGTTTTTAGTGGTGGGATGTCTTCTTTGGCTGTTTTGTAGAGGGTTTTTGTGTCTACTCCGAAGTAGCCGTGAATGAGTTTGTCTCTCATACCTGCCATCCGTTTCCAAGGTATATCCTTGTGTTCTGTCTTGATTTTGTCTGGGATGTTTTTGGCTGCTTCTCCAATTACTCCGATGCTCCATATTACAGCGTTGAGAGTTTTTCGGTCCTCAACAAACTCTTCGTAAGAGACGTTATCGATGAAGTTTTCGATGTCTGTTATGGCGTCTAAAATGTCTTGGAGGAAATCGCGGTGGTCTCGGCTTTTCATACCATGACTACTTCCTCAAGAATACGTTTGCCAATGTGGGGCTTGAGGGCTTGTTTTGAAACCAAATCCACTTTTACGTCGAGTTTTCTTGCCAAAAATTCTTCTAGTTCTAAGAACTTAAACAGCCCCGGATAGTCTTCCTCTTTGAAGGTGACGAGGATGTCTATGTCACTTTTTTTAGTTTGTTCGCCTCGCCTGTAGGAGCCAAAAACACCTATTGTTTCTACCCCATATTGCTCGATGAGTAGGGGTTTGAGTGTTTCTATGGTAGCTGTTATTTCTTTTAGTGTCTTCATAGCTGACAGGCACAATGAGTATTATAAGTCCTATCTTTTCTATTTTGTGCAAGGAAACTGGACTGTTTGAGCGCATACCTGCCATTTGCTGTGAACTAAAAATCTAACAATGTACAAGTTCGCTTGAAGAGTTATTGAAAGTGCATTAAAAAGACCATAGGTTCAAGTGGTATGATGAGTTGATGTTTGCCGTTTTTTGCATTTTCTTTTCTCCTTAAGAACCTGTCCAGAGCCCAAGCAAACCCTCACAACTAAGAGAACCTAAAAAAGTAGGCTTTCTAAATTGCCAATCATCCTTTGTAAAGGTTGAAAGACGGCCTAAAAAACTGCTTTTCTAACCAGATTAGATTAATATCTGGTCGCTAAATTCACTTAATAACGTTTTTAGATAAAGAGGAGAAATGATCTGAAAATCAAAGTCTTAGGCGCCGCAAGAGAAGTCGGTGGCTCCTGCGTCGAAGTTGCTACAGACAAATCCAAAGTCGCCCTAGACTACGGCATAAAACTCGAAGGCATAACAGACCAATACCCCAAGAACTTTGATGCAATAGTAATCAGCCACGCGCACCTAGATCATTCTGGAAGCCTTCCTCGCCTCTCAAAATCCCGAAATAAACAAGTTATAGTGGGCTCAAAAATTACTCGCGATGTAACGGTTGAATTGTTAAAAGACATGATTAAAGTTAACGAATATAACGGCACGCCCTTGGGCTACGATAACCAAACAGTTGACCAAGTGAAAGCGGCGTGGGTACCCACGGATAACTTGGCTTTAGCAGATATGAACATTGAAATTTATCCTGCTGGGCATGTTGCCGGCGCCGCTATGGTAGGCATTCGCGCTGAAGGAAAATCTCTTCTATACACAGGCGATTTTTGCCTACATGATACTGAAATCCTTAGTGGCTGCAATCTACAATTGCTTCCCCAGCAGCCTGACGTTCTTATTTCAGAGTCAACGTACGGTGGAACAGTACGCCCGCAGCGAAGTGAACTCGTTGACCAACTCTACACCGAGATTAGTTATGCAATAAAGCATAGGGGCAACGTTTTGATTCCAACCTTCGCGTTTCACCGAAGCCAAGAGATGGCTAAACGAATAGACCAAGCTATTGAAAACGGAGTGCTCCCCAAATGCAACGTTTACATGGTTTCAAAGCTCGCAAACAAAATAACAAAAATTTTCAATGCTTACTCGCCACTATTCAAGCAAGAGACCCACAAGCAAGCAAAGCCGTTTGAATACAAGTACGTGCAAGAAGTTGAGCGGACAACCGACATTAAAGAGCCTGCCGTAGTAATTTGTACGCCGGGGTTTGGTCACGCAGGAGCAAGTCTGAGCTTACTTAATGAGTGGGCTGAAATTGAGGAAAACACGATCATTGTGACTTCCGGTTATCTGCCTCCTGATAGTCCCTTGAAACTGGCTAAGGATAAGCATTACATAAAGATTGATGGGGAAAGATTTCCTGTGCAAGCTAAAATTGTCCAAATAGAGCTCTCAGGACATGCCGACCAAAAGGAACTTGTGCAATTAATTGACTATCTGAAGCCTAAGCAGACAGTCCTTGTCCATGGCGATCTAAAAGAGGCCCAAGCGCTATCAGAGCTGGTTCGTGAATTAACACAAGTTATTATTCCAGAAAAAAATGAAACTGTAAATATTTAGACAAAACTTTGGGCATAAAAAACCTGTTAATTATACGCATAAACCCTTCTTGGTGAAACAAGCTGTAGACAACGCCTCAGCGTATCCTTTAACATAAAAACAAAATCAATAAACAGTAAGCACAATCTGCCTCTTTTTTTAGAAGCGTGTGATACTAACTCAGTATCCATGGAAGTTGATTCTTAATTCACAGGACTAATAAGGCCATTTGTCACAGTCTTAAGCATGACAAGCGACTTCACCTTCGTTATAGCTTTCTTTGTGATTTTCTTTACTGCAGCGATTCTTTTAGCAATCATTGTTTTTGGTGTGCAATGGCGTAATGAGAAAAACAAGAGAGAACATGAATTAGCTATGGAAAAAATTGAGCTTGAGAAAGAGCGTTTGAGTAAGGCGATAATTATGGTTCCCTGCAAATATTGTGGCGGCTTGGTTCCCCAAGCCTCAGTTGAATGCCCCAACTGTGGAGCAAAAAGACTGTTATAGAGCTGTAGATTTACTCGGTACAAAAAATTACTTATTATTCACTGATTCTTTGGGCTATGTGAGCTTGATTAATGCCGAAGATCCCCTGATAAAATGTTAATTTACGAGAGACAGGTTTGCTAAAGGCTTTCTCCTATAGTCGCATACCTAATATGGACGATTCTAAAAAACTCAGGTGTGGGCTAAAAAAAGCCCGTTTCAGCTGTTTAGTAGGTTACTACGCCTATACGCGTCATTAAATATTCAAAGCCTGCACCCTTAAAGGCGCCGACAATTTTCCCCGAGACTTCTTTCCCGCCAGTCAAAGCAACCATGCAACCGCCGCCTCCACCGCCTGTGAGTTTTGCGCCGAATGCACCCTGCTTGCGGGCTATATCAACGAGTTGGTCTAGTTCTTTGCTTGAAACTCCGATTTCTTGGAGTATCCGGTGGTTTTCATTCATTAAGTCTCCGACTTTTCTGAGGTCGCCAGCTTCTAGTGCTTTTCGTCCTGCAACTGCTAGGTTTTCTGCTTGCTTGAAGAGGGGATCGTATTTTTTGGGGTCTTTCTTCTTTCGTTCGGCGACGCCTTCAACCATGAGTTTGGTGTTGGCGACTTTGCCTGTGCTACCGATCACGATTTCGATGGGGCGATGCACTTTTAGGCGCTCGACGAGGTCTTGTCCGCCTGCGGGGTTCTTTTTAAACCACATAAAGCCGCCATATGTTGCAGCGGTGTTGTCTATTCCTGAGGGATTGCCTGCGTAGGCTTTTTCTCCTTCATAGGCGACTGCGTTTATTTTTTCGTTAGAAAGATTCAGGTTCAGCTCTTCTGAGATTGCTCGTGCGATGGCAACACTGCTAGCTGCTGATGCTCCTAAACCGCTAAAGCCTGGGAGTGTTCCACCTATCCAAATGTCAAGCGGCATCTTGGGATCCAAATCCATGGCTTTGAGCATGCGTTCGATGGATTCGATCTGCTGGAGTCTTTTCTCTTCACCGTAGCCCTTGGCGGTTTTACGTTCATCTTTTATGTTTAGTTTTGAGGCTTTTTTTACTATGGCATCCGTTGAAGAATCAATCGCGGATACGATGCCTGGTATGCCGTGTACGACGAAGTGCTCGCCGAATAGGATAACTTTTCCGTAACCTGACCCTTTACCCATTGAATAACACCTTGAATGGATGCTATTACGCTATAGAAATAAAAATGTTCGTTTTACAGAATTTTGCTTGCAATGACTCTATTAAAATTCTCTATATTATCATTAAGTAAAAACATCGAATTTTTTAGTTTTATTTTAGGCATCTTTATTATTATGAGTACACAGAATAGCTGAAAAGGAGCGATGACGATGAGTTCTGAAGAGTTATGGCACGCGTTAAAAGCTGACGAAGCATTAAATAAACTAAACACCAGCAAAGCCGGGCTTACATCTGCTGAAGCAGCAGAAAGGCTAAACAAATATGGTTTCAATCAATTAGTCGCGGCCAAAAAATCTTCACCGTTAAAAATATTTCTCGCTCAATTCAAGAGTGTTCTTATCATAATCCTTATTGCTGCAGCGCTCATTTCTTTTGCTACTGGACACCAATTCGACGCAATAATTATTCTGATAATCGTTGTTCTTTCCTCAGTGTTGGGTTTTGTTCAAGAATTTCGTGCTGAAAAAGCTCTTGAGGCATTAACAAAAATGCTTGTGCCAACAGCCACCGTGATAAGGGATGGCCGAGAAGTACAGGTTCCCGCGAAAGAAATTGTTCCGGGAGATATCTTGGTACTCAAAGAAGGCGATAAAGTAGCAGCAGACGCCCGAATAGTTGAGGCAAACAATTTACACGTTAATGAGGCCCCTTTGACCGGGGAATCCATTCCTGTTGAAAAAGGAACAGAAAATGTCGCTAAAGATGCCGCGATCCTAGATAAGAAAAACATGGTTTTCTCTGGGACAGAGGTTACCTGCGGAAAAGCTAAAGCTCTAGTTGTTATGGTTGGGATGAATACCGAGTTCGGAAAAATCGCAGGGCAAGTCGCCGCGGTCGAAAAGAAGGAGACTCCGCTAGAAAGAAGAACTAACGAACTGGGAAAATGGCTCGGCGTAGCAGCACTAGCAGTTAGCATAACAGTCATTATTCTAGGCGTTGCAAGAGGCGAAGATCTTCTTAAGATGTTCTTGTTTGGCATTGCTTTAGCAGTCGCCGCAGTGCCTGAAGCGCTTCCTGCAATCGTAACAGGCAGCCTTGCAATCGGTATGTACAAGATGGCTAAACGAAATGCCTTAGTCAGAAAGATGCCAGCCGTTGAAACACTTGGGTCAACTACAGTAATTTGCTCTGACAAAACAGGTACCTTAACTAAAGGCGAAATGACCGTGCGCAAGATTTACGTTGCAAATGACACGATCGACGTCGGTGGCGCCGGCTACTCTCCAGAGGGCAAATTCGACGCAAAAAACAATCAAACTACCCAAAACGAATGCTTCAACTTATTGATGAAGGGCTCTCTTCTATGCAATGATGCGGACGTAGTTCTAGAGAAAGATAAATGGGTAGTAAAAGGAGACCCAACTGAAGGGGCACTTGTTGTAGCAGCACTCAAAGCTGGTGTCCAAAAAGAAAAAGTACGCAGCTCATATCAAAGAATAAACGAGTTTCCTTTCTCTTCAGATAGAAAACGCATGACCACAATACACACCCAACAACTGCAAGCAGACGGCAAAAATCTACTCTTCATGAAAGGCGCACCTGAAATCATCCTTAGATACTGTTCACAAATGTGCAGTAAAAATGGCATAGAAGGCCTTACTGAACAAAAAAGCAGACGTATCCTCGATGTAAACGAGGAAATGGCCGGAGGTGGACTACGCGTTTTAGGCATAGCCTACAAAGAAATGCCTGCTAATTCAACCTCTTACAAAGAAGAAACAGCCGAGAGCGAGTTAGTTTTCCTTGGTTTAATGGGTATGATGGATCCTCCCAGAAAAGAAGTAATGGAAGCAGTAAAACTCTGTAGACAAATCAAAATTAAACCAGTCATGATCACAGGAGACCACAAACTAACTGCACTGGCTGTTGCTAAAGAATTAGGTATCTATCAAGAAGGCGACGAAGTACTCACAGGTGAAGACCTCGAACGATTATCCCAAGAAGATTTTGAAGAAAAGGTAAGAAACGTCTCAGTGTATGCCCGAGTTTCCCCGCTTCATAAACTCAAAATAGTGGAAGCATGGAAGAAAAAAGGCGAAGTTGTAGCCATGACCGGCGACGGGGTAAACGATGCTCCTGCGCTCAAAAAATCAGACATCGGAATAGCAATGGGCATAACTGGAACCGAAGTAACTAAAGAATCCGCCGACTTGGTGCTCGCCGACGACAACTTCGCAACTATAGTAAACGCTGTTGAGATGGGCAGATGGACATATGATAACATAAAGAAATATTTGACATATCTGTTGCAAGCGAACTTGGTTGAAATAATCATCCTGTCCTTTGCAGTCCTAGCTGGTTTCCCACTTCCACTTATTCCCGTTCAAATCCTCTACATTAACCTAGCCACAGATGGGCTTCCAGCGATTGCGTTGGGTTTGAGTCCTCCAGAACCTGACGTCATGAAGCGGCCGCCAAGAAACCCCAAAGAAACAATCTTCACCAAAGACGTAAAAGTCTTCTTACTGCGAGCAATCCTCATAGAGACACCCCTGCTGATATGGGTCTTTACAAGTTCGCTCCCGTTGGGTGAAGAAATAGCAAGAACTAGGCTATTCCTAGTCCTAGTTTTCTTCGAGCTCGTTTTAGCCCTAAGCTGTCGCTCACTAAAATACAATATCACAAAAGCAAAACCCCACAAACTACTCATAGGCACAATCCTGTGGGAAATTGGCCTAATAGCATTAATCCTAACTGTGCCCTTCCTCCGTGACAGCTTCGGCCTAGCCCCTATAGGAATGTATGAAGTGTTGCTCATAGCAGGCTTATCCGCTTTAGTGCTGTTCACAATAGAATTAACGAAATGGCTTCTACACCACCGAGACAAAGAACCCAATTAATCGCGCCTGTTGACTAAACAATATCTCTTCTTTTTCTAAGAAGCTGCGAATTTGAAAATCTAACCCTTATTTTTTGCTCGATCTCTTTAAATAAAATAAGCGTTGTAATCTTTAGTGATTTTAGAATGGCTTGGTATACTTTACTAGTACTCTTCGCTGGCATAGCTATCGTTGTTTACGGTGCAGATGAAGCCATAAAGCGCCTTTTAGGGTTGTCAAAGTTTTTTCGTCTTTCCGCTTTTGTAACTGGTGTAGTGATAGCTGGTACACTTGCCGTTTTACCTGAACTTTCTATTGGTGTCTTATCAGCTATTGAAGGCTCATCAACCTTCGGTTTAGGTCTAATCTTTGGTGCTAACGTTGCTGACTTAACATTAGTCATCGGCGTTGTGGTTTTGGTTGCAGGAAAGCAAGAGATGACACCAGGCATGCTTAAGAATTTGAAGATTTCCTTCGTTGCTGTTCTTCTACCCGTGTTTCTACTCTTAGATGGAGAAATTTCATGCGTAGACGGCATACTTTTGGTGGGTGCTTTTGCGATTTATGTTATTTGGTTACTCATAAGTGGACGTGGAGCAAGAGAAGTTGCGGAACGTATGCGATTGTCAAAACAGGTAGTTCGACTAGGCATAACGGTTTTTCTTTTGGCTATCGGAATAACGGTTTTGTTCATAGGCAGTGAACTTGTAACTCAATCTGCACAGGAATTAAGTTCAGTACTTGGGTTGCCCCTATTTTTGATTGGACTTGTTGTCGCTGTTGGCACTTGTTTGCCTGAGATGGCTTTCGCAATTCGAGCTTCTGAAAAAGAGGGTTCTATTGGAATTGGAAACATTTTAGGCAACGTTCTTGCGGATTCAATGTTAACCATAGGAATAATCGCAATTATCCATCCTATCAGAATGCCAAACATCGCTTCTCCAATAGCTGCCGGATTATTCGTAGCGTTATCGGCAATATTTGTATATTTACGTTCAAGAGACGGTGATATAGGTAAGAAAGATGCATCTCTGCTAATCGT
>JAEAME010001673.1_pt1 | contig 14606 bp, 9 predicted proteins | sample 8958731 | NCBI WGS metagenome assembly JAEAME01 (sample SAMN16933194, study PRJNA681113) | bioreactor sludge metagenome | isolation source: anerobic bioreactor sludge (Control) | place: India:Bengaluru | collected 2018-10-24 | reverse complement strand
TATGTTTTGTAACGATAATTAAAGTAGTCGCTCATGTGCGGACGTTACTATATTGCCGATCCAAAAACCGATCAGGAAATCAGGAAGATCTGCGACGATATCAATTTCCGGTATCAGAGCACCGACCGCAGCACGGAGATAAAGACCGGGGAAATTTTCCCGACCGATCCGGCGCCGGTATGGGTGCGGGAAAAGGAAGAGATATCAGCGGTTCTGATGACTTGGGGCTTCCCTGCGCCGCAGCGCCGCGGGGTCATCATCAACGCACGGGCAGAGACCGCCCACGAAAAGCAGATGTTCAGGAATAGTGTCGTAAGCCGCCGGTGCATTATCCCGGCCAGCGGTTTTTATGAGTGGTCGCACGAAGGCGGAAAAAGCGGAGCGAAATACCTCCTGACCTCAGAGGAATCCGCTCTCCTTTCCCTCGCCGGACTCTACTCGATTTTCGAAAAGCCCGAAGGAGAGCGCTACGCGGCTTTTGTAATCCTCACTTCAGCCGCCAATGACTCGGTCCTTACGCTTCATGACCGCATGCCTCTGATCATCCCGACGGGAAACGGCGAAGCATGGCTTTCAAACGAATCCTATGCGCGCAAACTTCTTCTGTCCCCCTGCTCGTTAAAGCTGACCGGTACCGAAGTCTAGCGGTGTACCGACCGATCCGGACTGAAGAGGCTCTATCGACTTAAAACGATACATGTAACGCTCATCGGCGACAGATCGACCGTAAACATCTCCGAATCGACTTCGAACGACCCGAGAAGTTCCGGAACAACGGACGTCTCCGTCAACACATACGACGCTCCGGACGTGTATATTTTGTCCTTCGCGGTGATGTCTATCGAAGCTTCCGTCCAGCCGTCCGTTTTATTGATTGCGATAATAACCAAACGATCCGGGTCATTCGAATCGACGGAAGCATAGACCGAAGCCGCCCCGTTATCACCGCTCAAGGCTTGAATGCTTATATCTCCGAAGTGAGATCCGTTCCCGTCGTAATCGAGAAACATATCAAAAGCGGCCTCAATGAAACTGCCTTCAATATCCGCCATCGGCCACAAACACGCCGCGAAAACGCCCTCACGCCCGGCAACACCGAGAAAGTCCGCCTGAGCGATCGCTCCGGAAATATGTCGGCTACCGCCAAAATAGTATTCGGTGATCGCAAGCCCGGTCCCCGGGTACAGGCGATCGATCTTGTCCCGAAGCCACGGAATCAAACAGACGGGACCGCCGATATAGTCTGCGATCCAACTGTTTTCTTCGTACGTGGGATCCCATAAAGAGCGCGGCGCTTGAATTCTTGCCGCGGAAACCTCTTCCTCTCCCGATTCTGACGTAATTCGTTCACCGTCATCGCTTTGAGCTTCCGGATACCAGTGGAGATCCAACACGTCCACGAGCCTACTGCCGTAATCATCTTCGGCCTCGGCAAGTTGCGTCAGGTAATAGTCGATGAATTCCCCGTATTTCGCGCTGTCCGGGGCGTTCTGGAGATTGACGAATGCGTTGTATCCGTACCCGACGAACCCGAAAACCATCGCTTCGGGAGCAACGGATTTCACGGCGGAGGCAAACTCGATGTTTTTATCGGTCAGCTCGGTATACGTGACCGGCTCGGGGCGGATCGGACTGTGCGTCGAAGACCAGAGCGCCGGCTCATTGTCCAGGCAGTACATCAGCCTGAGGTCGCCGCGTGCCGGGAGCGGAAAAGCGTTTTCGAGGCAGTAAACAAACTCGTTCTGGTATACGTACCGGTCGGACAAAGAAGGCACGAGGCTCAACGGTCCGCCCTTGAACGCGCGACTTTCACGGAAACGTTCGTCTAAATAATCTTCCGTTTGTGTGACATCCGTTCCGTCCTTGTCCCGCGCGACATAGCCGAGTATCGGGACGGTGACGAGCGCCGCGGAATCGTTTTCGAAAATTGACGTGACCCGTTCGACAACCGCGAAGCCGGGCACGTCGGATTCCGATAAATATCCGTCGTTATGAAAGTACCAGTCGCTTCCGGCATTGGAAGCGTTGTTTTCCCAGTTATAAGCGGTCCAACGATTTCCGCCGAGCCGGCCGAGGGTGTATCCGGCCGAATCAAAGCTTTGCGGATCAAAAAAATTACAGCCGTAAATATATGGCGAGATATCTCCGTTGACCTGTGTCGTATCGATCGAAAAACGGACGAATTCGTTGATCGCATAGTTCGGAGTCGCGACAAAAGTCCCCTCTGTTTCGGCTTGGTTGACGGTCGTACCGTCATCTTGGGGATAATCGCTTACCTGAAGCGCATAAACGTACTGCTCACCGGAAATCAGCCCGGAAACGGAGATTTCATGTTCGGTTCGATATTCCTGCGTCGAAACTGTTTCCGTAGCCGATCCGATCCCGTAACGAAACTCCGCCTTAGCGTTTTCGCTCGTTGAAAAACGAACGACCGCCGACTTCCCCAGGGCTCCGACTTCTATGGCAACATACGAAATGACCGGGGAAGTTCGGTCCTCCTTACAGTTGAGCACTAAATCGTCGATATAGAAACTGCTGTCCGCTTCGGATCGGTTGAAAAAAACCAGACGAGCCATCGGCATCGCTTCAGGGTTCAGATCCAAAAGCGGGACCGTAACCTCATACCATGTATCCGGGGCGACCTCTCCGTCGATCAAGTCGAAAATTGGTATCTCTTCGCCCAAATCCAGCGAAACGCACAGATCCTCATCGTCCTTGGTTTCCCCGCCGGGGTTGAATGCAAAAGTCAGCGAGCGGCAGTGGTTAGGATAAAAATAATATATCTCCTCCCAGTCCTCGCTCCTTCGCGTCAGTTCAAACGCTTCCCATGCACCGCACCGAACGGAAATTGAGCGCATGCCGCCATTAACGACAGTGCTTTCCTCCGTCGAACACGTCGCTTCCCCCCAAGTGCCCGGAATAAAGGATCCTTGAACGGTATCATCATACACCGGCAGGGTGTAATTCCGTTCCGACATAGGCGTCGGCTCGGGAAGCGACGCGGGTACCGATGCGTCGGATTCGGATATCGTCACTTCAACCTCTGTGGTCGCTTGCGTCGTTTCAGATTCTTCTTTCGGCGTACGCGAGCAGGAAGACAGAACGGCTGCGACAAGGACGATCGGTAAAATAAGGCGGGAAATAAACGGTTTACATTTCATCTCGACTGATTCCGTCCATATGTCGGCCCATATCCTTTTGATATCCTCGAGGAAACTAATTTGTTTTCTTCTATACCTAACATATGACTTTCCCGCAAACCTTATCAGCGACATGCGCCGATTCTTTTGATAAAATGTACATAATAGTATATCACGTCCGGGTACTCATGCGTTTATTGACGGCAGGTAGTGTCATGCAAAGGAAAGTGTCTCCGTTTTTTTCGAGAAACACAAAGGTGATTCTTCGGATAATCGCAGGGCTTTCGGTACTCCTTGCGGTTCTGTTCCTGCTGATCTCCACGGAAATGTTCGATCACGGAGCGGTTTTCACTTTTTTGGGGTATATCAGTCTCATCATCAATGCGATCGGGATTGTCGGCGGCATTCTTGTTCTTCTTCGGCCCTCCTCGGAATTATCGGTCGCTTTAATCAAACTGTTTTGCCTTATCGGCCTGCTTTTCGTCTTGTTCTATTCCGCTGTAGTCAACGAATTTCAAACCGGACTCCTGCTTTTTGTGATATTTTGGACGTTATCGTATGTCTATTTATGCGCTCCTCCGGTCCGCAGTTTCCTTCTACCTGCCAATCCGAACAGCGCGTATAAAATGCCTGCAGGAACATACCTCAAGATTCACGCAATCGTTCCTCTTTTTTTCATTGTTACCGCCGTTCTTTTCATAATGATATGGGTAATCGATTGGGAGGCCCAAGCGCGAATCTATTCGGAGCCGAACGGCGGAGGTATTTCCAGTTACGTCAGCGAAAATGAAAAGCCTTTACTTACCGCGAATATCGACGGGGGTTTCATTTACAATGTCAGTACTTCTATAACAACAGGTACTGAAGAAATCCCGGTTCATTCAAACAATTCCGGATCAAATTCATGCGGCGAAATCCGAATTAAACTTACCGACCCTTCCGCGCGTATTACCCTCTACCCCAACGAAACCGGTATCCTCCGCCTGAATATCCTGAATATACCCCGTGATTCAAGCCTGATGCGAAACGGAGAAACAGCCATTCCGGGAATCAACATTTCCGAGCCCCGTTGGTGCGGAGAACGGGAAATTCAAGCCGCCAGTGAACAAATCCTTTCCGGCCGGCATCTGACCGCCGTAAACGGACATTTCTATGATTTGGATGTAATCGCCGGTCATCCTTTCACTCTCGAAATAATGCCGAATCAAAAGACAAATTTGAATGTGCCTTTTCGCTTTGTTATCATGTCTGATTTGCATTCCGGCTACAACATCTTCGTTCCGGAGCTTGATAGTATCATCGGATACGATCCGGATTTCATCATCATTAACGGAGATTTCACGAACTATGGTTATCCTTCCGAATACATGATGTCCGCGGCATTCGCCGAAAATCTCCCTGTTCCGGTGTTTTCATCGATCGGTAATCATGATGTCTGGAACGGCGGAAGCACTTCATACAACAAGTATTTTGGGCCGTTCCATTACTCGTTTGTCTACCGAAACAGCAAGTTCATATTTTTAGATTCTTCAACGGGAATCATCGGTGAGAATCAATTTGACTGGCTGATCGACGAGCTCGATAATAATAAATCCGAATTTCTGTTCGTTATATCCCACATGCCGCCCATTGATACGGTAACGGGAATTTTTGACACATCCGACACACTTCATCCGGAGTCTTTACATACGATCCACAGCAAGAGTGAGAGCGATTATTTACTTCGGTTGATGGATCAATATGATGTCGACGTATTTTTCTCCGGACACACTCATATTTTCGGGCAAACCGTCATTGATGGAACGACCTATATCACAAGCGGTGTGCTCGGAGGAACGATGCAACCGGGCAACTCGGTCAGCTATCTTGAGGTTGAGGTCGGAAAAGACGATTATTCGATAAACATGAAGGATATTCTCAGCGTCGAAGAGGCCGGTGGCAAGGTATTGGAGAATCGCTTTCAAGCCGTTCGCGTTTTCAGTGTTCCGTTCATGATCAACAACAGTGTTCGAATCGCGGCAACGCTTCTGCTGTTCATCTCTTCCAGTCTTCTGTGGATTGTCATCCGTCGGCGTTTTATGTACCGTGTGTTTAATCCCGGGCAAAGCACGTGATCATTTCCGTTTAAAACGGGAAACCCAGACGACTTCGCAATATATGTAAAAAGTCTATAAATATTTACATCTGCTCGTCCGGAGATATAGCAAATATTCTTAATTTGTTGTACCCTGTTTTGTATGGCTTAATTTATGCTGTTTTTAAGGCAGTCGCATCGTGGGGAGGCGAAAATGAGCGAAGTATATCACCGCAGTGCATTCAAAACCTGGGTCGGTGCACCGGACCGCGGCGACGGGAAACCCGTCCCTTCCGAACTGATCGATGAATACGTCAATGCGCTCAAGTTTTCTTCTTCGATGCTGATCACCGGTAAATTCAAACATACGGACCTCTTCTTCTACTCGACACCGAAAGAGTTTGAAGAAGCCGTTGAAGTAATCTTAAGCGCTAAGAATTTCGATCTGGTCAACAAGAGCAGTAACGGGACGTTCGCTGAGGCTCTTGAGTTGTACCGTCAGTTTCTCAGCGAGATCTCACAGCCGGCTTGCTGGCTTTTTTCCGGGAATCCCAGAATCTACGATCTTATCCCGGCAATCCAGGAGCTTGCCGCCATTCCCTGGAAACTCGATCGCAAGGATTCTGCCATCAAGAGAAATGATAAAGTATACCTCTGGATCCCCGGTGTGGACGGAGGTATCGCCGCATCCGGAACGGTGATGGGTTCTCCCGAAGAGCGAGAACCGCTTCGAAATGACCCCTTCGCGATCGGCGCATTTCTTCGACTCAACAGTTTTATCGGTTTGGAAATCCGACTCGATAAACGGTTTACCAACCCTCTGGTCAGCAGAAACCTTCTCCTGGCGGACGACAACGCCAAGACTCTTGAAGTACTCAATTTCCCGGGAGTATCCTACTATAAAGTAACAGCCGAACAAGAAGAGGCCATCGAGAACATCATCAAGGGAAGTTACACCCGAGCGGCGGCGATCGCTGCGGCAAATGCCCCGCCCTCACCGGTCACGCACCCCAAGACACCCGTAACGCCCAAACAGACGACACCTCCGTCAAAAGAGACTCCGGCGTCCGGAGCTTTGCGGACGGCTGTCCCGAACAAGCCGCCCGTTGCGCCCTCTTTCGAAATTCAGTCTGAAAGCGCCTCCGACAGCCTCACACCGAAGAACGCTCAAATCGACGAAGAAGAAGTTTTATTTGAAGAAGTCCGGGGGCGGCGGTGCTGGATTTTCAATCCGCCGGATGCATCGCGTGTCTGGGATGATTTTTTCTCGCACGGATTTATCGCGCTCGGTTTCGACTCGCTCGGCGACCTGAAACAATTCGACTCCAGAGACTCCGTTAAAAAAAGTATGCAAGCGACGTTCGGAAGCGGCAGGAATTATAAGTACCTCGTCAATGCAGCCTGGCAGTTTTGCAGAGAAATGCAGATCGGCGATATTGTTTATTTCGGATCCGGTTCACGTAAGATATTGGGCAGAGGTATTATTAAGTCCGATTATGCCTTTGACTGGTCCCGTAAAGAACACAAGAATGTTCGTGATATCGCGTGGACGAACCGGGGCGAATGGGTCCCCGAGCCGATAGTCAATCACCGGATCCTGTTTGACATAACCGATCTGACCGGTTATTGCCGGGATTTGGAAGATATGATCGCCGGCTCTTCGGATGCCAATATCAGCGATGATTTCGATGATGATTATATCCGGTCGTATACGAAGGAAGATTTTCTGGCGGAAGCATTCCTGGAAGAGAGCGATTACGAGGAATTAAAATACCTCCTGCTTTCCAGAAAAAATGTAATCATCAACGGAGTTCCCGGCGTCGGAAAGACTTATCTTTCCGAGCGTTTGGCGTACTCGATCATCGGCGGAGTCGATTATGAGCGCGTGAAGAGTATTCAGTTTCACTCCGGCTATTCGTACGATAACTTCGTGATGGGATATATCGCTTCCGGCGGAGGGCAGACTTTGTCAACCGGTGTTTTCTATGATTTCTGTAAAGAAGCGGAGCAGGACGACAAAGAGCATTTTTTCATCATCGACGACATTTGCCGGGGAGATATCGGGAATATTTTCGGGGATCTTCTGATGCTGATCGGGCGCGATGATCGCGGAAAGAAAATACGCCTCCTCTATCGGGACGAGCAGTTCTCAATCCCCGATAATGTACATATCATTGCCACCATGAACGGAGGGACCAATTCCGGCGGCATGGACTATTCCGTGCGCAGAAGATTCGCTTTTTACGAACTGCCTCCGGCCTACGAACAGAAATCCTTCATCCGCTATATCAAGCAGAAGAACAGTCCAAAGCTCGAAAAACTGGTCAAGATGATCACGGACATCAACAAGGTCCTCGCGGCCGATCCTGCCGTATACGGCGGACACTTGATCGGGCACGGGTATTTCTGCGGCAAACAGGAACTGAATGATCAAAACATAAACGCGATCATCAAATACGAGTTGCTCCCCCTGATCCGGGAAATCTTTTCCGCCCAACCGGATCAAGCCAAGCTGTGGGCGGGAAAAATCGCGCTTCTGATTAAAGCCTGACGATCGTTTATGTCAACAAAAAAACCGAAGGAGCAAGTTCCTTCGGTTTTTTTACGGTTTGCTCGCGGTCATCGCCGGGAACGATACCTTTTTACTAAAACGGTCGTCATTCTTTTTCTTCCGGCGTCTGTTCGCCGTCATCCTTAGCGCCGGGGGACGCCGCAGCTTTTTTCTTTTTCAGGAGGGTGTAAACAATTCCGCCGGCCATTAAAATAACGCCCGCAGCAACCCAGATCACCCACTCCCAACTGTTTCCCTTCTTGACGGGGGCTTCATCCGCTACCGTCGGCACGGGGGTCACGACAGGTGCTTCGGTCGGTACCGGCGTGGCCTCGGGAGCCGTCAACGCGTCCAATTCCTCTTGTGTCAGAAAATTCACGTTGTCCATATACACCTTGCCGGCAAAGTCGCTCTCGATATCCCCGAAGATCAGGATCATATTGCGCAGGAGCGTATCTTCCTTAATACTGTCGATCGCCGCGAAATCAAGGACTACAAAGTAGTGATAGAGCCCGTCCTTGGTCACTTCCGCTTCGGAGAGTTTTGTAAAATCAATGTTGAACGATTCGGGAATCTGGACCCAGTAGCCGAACTCGGGAGGTTGGAAAGCACAGCTGATCGCGATCTCTCCGGTCGTCGCCTGCGTCGGTGCCAAATACAGATCAAATACAACATAATCATAATTGTTGCGTGTCAGCGGCTCGATCCACAGATCCAGTCTCGGCGCGGAAGCCCAGTTGTCCGTCGGCTTAACTTCGGGGTACGCGAACTCGAATGCGAGTGAAAAGGAGTCATTCGCCGGCTCAACTTTAAGGGATACTTTGGTTCCCGAGTCGACGTTCCAATCCCATCCCTGACGGGTGAAATTACTGAAATCAGAAGGAATCTTGGCGTCGCCCTTCCTCTCATGCTCCAGAGGCGGCGGGCCGGAAGCCCCGGATCCGGAAAAGGTGATATTGTCCAATCCGACATTTCCGCCATTCTCGCTTCCTACAAACAGCACGAGGTTCGTAAGAACGCTGTCCTCCGCGTCCGCCGCGATGGTCTCGATATTCGTGGCTTGACTTTTAGTCATGACGGCCTGCGCCATGAATAGTCCGTTATCCTGCTCCACAAATTCCCGCGGGAGGATTATAAGCGCCATCGATGGATTGGCCCAGCCGTGCGAATCCGCCTGAGGCACCGCCGCGATGGTAACCGTCGTTGGCTCTTCAACGAACACATCCATTTTGACTGTATCCCCGCCGAAGATATTGAAAGCGGGGTTGTAACTCTGGGAAGAGATACGAACGTTTACCCAGAAATTTGAGTCCGTAACATCCGAACTGGCGGCCATTTCGGTCAGCCAAAGGATATTGTCCCTGTTTTCGAGTTTAACGCTCTTGATCGGACTGTCCGGGTTCAGTTCAAAGCCCTGCGTCGTTCCCTCGTCAAATGTCCACAATACTTCCTCGAATGCGCCCTCGAGTTTACGCTCGATCGGCTCATATTCGATCCCCTTGATCCGTGCCCGAATGAATTCGCCGGTCACGCTCATCTCCTCCGGCGACCAGATCCGATCATCGCCGGGATCCAGCACGGTTGCCTCGGAGACGCCCATAATATATGGCATAAAAGAACCGGAGGTTTCGTTCTTATTCGTCAGGGACCAGTTACACCAACTGACGTTGTTACTGTTCAAGAAATCGAGCCACAGGTCCGCCTTGTCGAGATAAGGACCCCCGTTTCCGGTGGCTTCACTGGTACCCCACTCCGTCGCGAAAATCGCGACGCCGTTCTCGAGCGCGTATCGTCCGTTGGACATCACGTTCCCCCGATCCGTCGTATCCTCGGAGGACATATGAGTACCGGTATAGAAATGCAGTGAATACATAATATTCTCCGCATCGATCGGATCGTCCGCCGCGAGATCCGGGCGCTGACTCCAGTTCGGGCTGCCAACCAGAATGATGTTATCGCCCTTTTCGCGAAGCATCGCGACGATCGGCTCCGCGTAACTCTTGACTGCCTGCCATCCGGCTGCGTCGTTTGATAGACCTTCTCCGCCCGTGCTGTTCGGACTCGGCTCGTTACAAATTTCCCACAGAATATAGTGGAATTTCGGATTGTCTTTATAGTGGTCCGATAATTCGTCGAAAAAGTTGAAGGCTTCGGAATAGATCTCCGAGTTCGGATCGCCGGGCGCCAGCACATGCCAGTCGACGATGACATACATATCATTCTCAAGAGCGTAGTCCACTCCTTGATAGACCAGGTCCTTCATTCCCGGATTTTTCGCGTATCCGTTCTCTCCGACGTACATCGCCAGACGGATCACGTTCGCCTCCCAATCCTCGGAAAGGCACGCGAACGCGTTCTCATTGATGATCTCCCCAAACCACTGAAGACCGTGCGTGCTCATGCCGCGCAACTGGATCTTCTTTCCGCTCGCGTCGGCCAGCGTCATCTGCCCGTCGATCTCAATGACCTGAAGCGCTCCGGCTTCACTGGGCTTGCGAACGTTATCGTTGCCCAGAAGGCTGTCCGCCTCTCCGGCTGCCGCAACGGCAGAGGATAAAACAGCAAACAGCAGAGCCAGAATCAGAAGATAAGAAAAGGACTTCATAAGTTTCTTCATGGTAACTCCCCCAAAGCATACGCAACTGATTCGTTTCCATCGAAAAGGGGTGTCCCTTCGTTTGGCGGGATAACCCTCAACGACTATATTATAGTTTATCCGGTCGGAATACTTCCACTATTATGCAAAAAATGTACGAATCTTATCATTATCTTGCCCGCTTGGCGATTTCTCCAAAGTCTTCGAAAAACATCAACAAACCGTTCTCGTGCACGGCTTTTCGCGGAATAATGCGCCTCGTTCAAACGGGTTCGGGGCACCGACTGGGAAACACCGCACTGCAAAATTTTATAATTTCACTTTCCGACGCCCTTGTTGGTCCGCCGGATCGGATGACTGCCCCGAAAAGAGATGTACCTCGAATATCTCCCGCTTTACTATTCAACGCTCTTGTCGATCCGAAAACGTACGATCTTTTTGGACGTATTCTTCTCAAACTCCGTGTCGCGCAATTTCACCTGGCCGACAGCCCGATAGGAGACCATGGTCTTGTTCAGTTCCTTGATTTTCCCGTCAAAATAAGCCTCTATATCCGTTACGCCGTCCGACGTGAGAATATCCTTGTTGGGGAAAATCTCCGCTACGATCGTCTCTTTGTCTTTTTGTGAGCGACTCTCACCCGCATAAACGACGACTTCCTCAACCCCCCGGATCTGGGATATTTTAAGTTCAATCTCTTCCGGATAGACGTTCTTGCCGTTACTCAAAACAATCAGATTCTTCAGCCGGCCGGTAATATAGAGCCAACCATCCTCATCCAGGCGCCCGAAGTCACCGGTCCGGAAAAAGCCTTCCTCGTCAAATGCCTCTGCTGTCGCTTCCGGGTCATTATAATAACCGAGCATGACATTCGGGCCTTTGACGCAGATCTCGCCCTCGCCGTTCTCATTGGGCTTACGGATCTTGATGATCTCGTCCTTGATCGGTTTGCCGACACTGCCGTCTTTGCGGTAATGGTTGCGGTTACAGGATACAAGCGGCGCGCACTCGGTAATCCCGTAGCCGTTCAGGACCGTCACGCCGATCGCGTCGAAGGTATCAATGATATCCTGTTTGAGTGCGGCACCGCCGCAGATCACCAGTTCCAGCTCGCCGCCGAAGCCCTCAAGGACGCTCTTAAAGAGTTTGCGCCTCAGGTCGATCCCGACCTTTCGAAGCGCGTTACTGATTCTCATCATACGGCGAAGGAGCTTGTCCTTCCCGGTTTCCTCGGCCTTGGACCAAATGCGCGCGTTCAGTTTTTCGAGGAACAAGGGCACGAGGATCAGGTGCGTCGGGCGTTGCTCCTTAATCTCCTGCGCGATATAACGAAGTCCGGAGGACAGGTACACCTCAACACCCTGGGCAAAATGCCCGACGAAATTGACCGTCGACCCGAAGGTGTGATGCGGAGGAAGAAAATTGATCGTCCTGGGTGTCAGGGCGAAAAAATACATTCCGTTGGTCATGTCGAGAACGATGTTCTTTTGCGACAACATGACGCCCTTCCCTTTTCCGGTCGTACCGGACGTAAAGACAATGGTCGCGAGCCGGTCCGTATCGATCTTATAATCGTAATATGACCGGTCCCCCCGCGCGAAAAGCTCCGCGCCTTTACTTACGACATTCCCGATCGGCACCGCCCCGGGGATACCGGAATCGCCGAAGCACACATACCCTCGGATCGCGGGGACATGCTCCGCGAAGGTTTCCGCTTTCGCGGTGATCGACGGACTCATCACGACGTATTCGCATTCCGCGGCGTTCAGTATATCGATCATATCGGACGCGGGGATTTCTTTATCGATCGGTACGACGACCGATCCGATCGACATCAGCGTAAAATAGGAGCACACCCACTCAAAAGAGCTCTCGCCGATTAACGCGACATGTTTATCGGAATAGCCCATGGAGATTAAGCCCGTACCGAGATTCCGGATATATTCCCGGGCCTGCGCGAACGTAACGCGCACCACTTCTTTGTCCGTCGGCTTTTTCTTGAACGAAAATGCCGTTCGATCGGGATAACGGTCTGCGACATTTTCGGTCATGATCCGAAAATCCTCAAAAACAGTCGTCTCGTAAAGCGGGTAATCCTTGTTCCTCATTGCGGTGTCTCCTGACTTTGATCATTCATTAAACGTACGACCCCGAATCCCGGGACCTCTACGATTATACCATGCAGACAAACCGACTTCGGAAGATTTACGAACATTTTTTCTCTCTTTCGATACTCTGTACCGGACCTGTCTCACTATACTTTTCAATATCCGTGACCTATAATAAACATAGTTGAAACTGTTTTGTTTTGCTTATGAAGTTTTTATATTAGTGAAACACGGAGGATTTATCATGGCAGGATCAAAATCAATCCTTGATACCTTACTCTCGGGTAGCAGCGTCGGTGCTTTGAGCGAATTAACCGGAGCGGGCGGTGACCAAGTCCAACAAGTCTTATCGCAAGCGATTCCGACACTGATCGGCGGAATGAAGAAGAACGCTTCTTCCAAAGACGGCGAAGAGTCTTTGGCTTCGGCACTTTCCGCTCATGCGAAGGACAATACGAGTGATATCGCATCGTTTTTGAAAAACGCCGATCTGGTCGACGGAGACAAAATACTCTCCCACATTCTCGGCGGACAAAAGCCGGCCGTTGAGTCGGGCATCGCCAGGAAGGCCGGAGTGTCAAAGGACAAGACGGCGACGATCCTCTCGGCTGCGGCGCCGCTTCTTCTTAGCCTTCTGGGAAGTAAGAAAGAAGAAGACGAGAAGGAAAGCAGTTCCGGAGGGCTCGGAGGACTTCTGGGCTCCCTTCTGGGCGGCGGCGGATCCGGAAACGACGGATTCGGTCTTGACGATGTCGCCTCGATGCTTTTAGGCGGCGGAAATGACGACAAGGACGAAAAGGAAGAGAAGGAAGAAGGCGGCGGTCTCGGAGATATGCTGATGGGCGGACTCGGTTCGCTTCTGGGCCTCGGCGGGTCCGACGAGAAGGAAGAAAAGAAGCCGGCCGCGAAAAAGCCGTCGACAAAGAAAAAGACAACAGCCAAGAAGACCACCGCAAAGACGACGACCAAGAAGCCGACATCGGTCAAAAAACCGACGACAACTACGGCAAAAAGGCCGACCATCCGGAGAAAAACTCCGTAATCCGGTGTTTTCGAACATCCCGAATGAATCCGTAAAAAAGAGCCTTCCCCGCGGGGAAGGCTCTTTCAATTTGTTACACTACCGTTTTGATTACAAAATAACTACTCTTCGATCTCGGCAGCGGCTTCTTCCAACGCGCAATAATCGCAAGGATCGTTACGGCTAGCGGCGAAAGCCTCTTCGACGGTTCCGGAATAGATCGTTGCGGAGTTCTTCAGTGTGTGGCAATCGGGATCCAGATGATACGACTTGCCGAACGCGGTCCAGTAAACCGTTCCGTCACCGACTTCCGCCTGCGCGGCTTCCAAATCTTCCTGAGATGGGGGGTTCCAGTCAACCGATGACAATCCCGCAATCAGCAACGCGGCCACGGCTACGATTGCGAGTATCTTTTTCTTCTTGGGATCCAGCTTCTTATCCTTTAAGAATAGTACAATCAACGGTGCCAGAGCGATGATTGCCGCAATTACGCCATGTTGTTCCACAGAAAGAACTTGACCTTGTTCTTTTCGGATACCGGATCAATGTCATTGGATTTCTTCCAAAGTTGCGATCCGATAATCACACAGATCACATCCAAAACGACAGCAACAATGATCCAAACCATCGGGTCTTTGATTCCGAAGAATTCAAAATAGAGTGTCTTGTTTAACAGAAGAATCGCTAAAACCTCGAATCCGATCGCGACCAACCACAAAATAATCGCCCCGACTCGAAAACCCGATGCCTTGCTCTTTCTGGCCTGCTTGTCCTGAAATGATTCCGCCGATGATTTGTTCGCGCGAACAATCTTACGCTCGACGGGAGCCTTCTTCTCCGCCATGATCCATACCCCTCCTAATTGAATAATTTGAACCGCTCAACGCGCGATTCAGACCGATATTCCAATGTACTAAATATATCAGAACACATTCGCGAAAACAATGTGATCTTGCCGCAGGCTCTTCACCTGTTTTCGTGAAACATAGCAAAAAATATTCAGTAGCCGAGCGGGGATCGATCCTACAAGATGCGCCGAAATGGCCGGATTAGTAGGATAATTTCGAGGCGGAGGCGCGGTTGAGCGTGGATCGATCCTACTAGATGCGCCGAAAT
>JAEAME010001672.1_pt1 | contig 14618 bp, 12 predicted proteins | sample 8958731 | NCBI WGS metagenome assembly JAEAME01 (sample SAMN16933194, study PRJNA681113) | bioreactor sludge metagenome | isolation source: anerobic bioreactor sludge (Control) | place: India:Bengaluru | collected 2018-10-24 | reverse complement strand
AGGCGCCGCGCCGCCACAGCCGATGATGTCGCACCAGGCATCTATCGTGCCAATCGCGACCGGGACACCGGCCCGGAGGCCGGTGGCGGTCGCGGCCTCCGGGGTCACATGACCGACGATGCCGGTTGGCTCCAACACCGGCGGCATCTTCTCGGGCGCGATACCCAGTGCTTGCAGGTACTCGGCGCGATAACGGCCGGCCTGAGGGTCATACAGGCAGTAACTGCTCTGGCGATCGGTAGCGATGCGCCCGGTAAGGCGGAGGGCGAGGAAATCCTTGGGTTGGATGACCGCATCGCAGCGGGCCCATTCGGCCGGGCAGTGGTTCTTGAGCCAGAGCAGGCGCGCCGGGGGCTGCGTCACGTCGGCGATGAACGAGCTGCCCGTCCACTCACGGGCTTGCTCAGGCGTGATGTGTTCCGCCAGCCAGGCGGCTTCCGCATCCGCGCGCTGGTCGCTCCAGATGATGGCGCGGCGCAGGGGTGTGCCACCGGCGGCGACCAGAACATGCCCCGGGGTCTGCCCGCTCAGGCCCACGGCGGCGACCTCGTGCGCGCCAACACCCGCCAGGACCTCACGCAGCGCTGTGCAGGCCGCCTGCCACCAATCCAGCGGTTCCTGCTCCACCCAGCGGGGTTCAGGGGTATACAACGAGTACGGCACCCGGGCGAGATGCAAGGCATGGCCGGCCACATCGAACAGGCCCACCTTGACTGCTGAGGTTCCCAGATCCAGGCCCACAAAAACAGGTGCTCCGTATCCCTGCCCGGGGAGAGGCTTCATTCGGGCTCCTTCATCCGCGCGCGTCATAGTCTGCTCCGGCTGAGCGCGTGCGCGGCGATTTCGCCGGCGATATCCACCCGGGTCACTTCCTGGAGCCCTTGCCAGCCGGGGATGCCATTGACTTCGATCACCGTATAGTCTCCGCCCGGCCTGACCAGGATATCCACGCCCGCATAGTCGGCACCCACCACCCGCGCCGCCTGGCAAGCGATCGCGGTCAATGATGCATCGGGCGAGAGCGCAACCGCCCTAGCGCCCTGAGCGATGTTGGTCTTCCAGGACTGTCCCTGCCTCACCATCGCCGCCACAACCTGCTGGCCCACCACAAACGCACGGATGTCCTCACAACCATGAGGCACGAATTCCTGAAGGTAGTAGACATAGCGGCCCAGTTCCAGCGCGCGCAGGGCACGGTAGGCGGTATCGGGGTCCGAAACGCGCACCATGCCGCGCCCTTCGGACCCAAAGAGCGGCTTGATCACCACATCACCGCCCAGCTCGTGAAAAGCGGCCAGTGCCTGATCGAACTGCTCGGTGACCACAGTGCGCGGCGTGGGCAGCCCGGCATCTTCCAGAAGGGTGGAGGTGTAGTACTTGTCCACGGTGCGCTCGATGGTTGCCGGCGAGTTGACCACGCGGACCCCGGCGTTTTCCAGGCGGTGCAGGACATCCACACGGAAAATGATCTGCTCGAGGGAGCCTCCGGGAATGCCACGCACGAAAACGATATCACAGTCTTCCCATGGTTCGCCTGTGCCGGGGGCGACGACCGACAAGACCGTAGTTACCCGCGGGCGAGTTACCAGCCGGGCTACAACCCGGGTGATGGGAGAGCAAGGGGCCTCTACGCCATGGCGGGCCAGTGCTGCCTGCAGCACGGTGGTATGCCAGTTGTCCGGCTGTCCCAGAATCGCAACTCTCATGACAAAAGTATCCTCCTCACCAGACTCCCGTCCACATGCCCGGCCCGAAAGGCACGGCCGCTTTGCCGGTTGACCAGGTTGATTTCCGCCACGCTAAAGAGCAAGGGGTCCATCTTGTAGAAATCATGGCCATAGCGCTCAAAGAGATCGCAGAACGGGGTGCCATAGTCGTGCGAGGCAGAGGAAGGCAAGCGGTCCAGAACAGCCTCTAGCTGCCCATCCTCTGCGTCCAGGGTGAGCCAGACTCGGCCACCGTAGAGAACGGCATCGTTGGCCAGTCCGATAGCGCGCAGCGGATCGCGCGAAAGTGGCGGCAGCGGGCAAGTCCCGTGGGCGGCAAGCACGGTGCGGACGTCAAGACCGACCCCCAACATCTTGTGCAGAGCTGCCTCGATCACACGCGCCGGGACCTGCACCGTGCCCACCAGGCTTGCCACCGATGCGACCACGAGATAGAGTTGCCCGGCGAGAATACCGCACTGGCTGGCGATGTCCGCGGCCACCTCCGGTGGTGGCAACTCTTCACCCTCCAGCATCAGGACGGCGACATCAGCGGGGTCATGGTAGCCCAGTCGATTCAAGACCTCCTCTTCACCACGCAGGGCGCGCGCCGGTCCCGAGCCCATCGCCCGGTGCCGGCCGGACGAGTCTTCCCAGTGCACCGGCCAGCCGGCAAGCTGCGCCCCTACACAGGCCAAAGCGGGGTGGCTCGTTGTCATCTGAACTCCAGGCAAGCGTAAACCGTCGAAATCGAGCTCGCAGAAACTCGCCTGTCCCAGCCCGCCCATGCAGGCTTTGGAGAACAGGCGACCAGCTTCCAAAGAGCCAGGGGCTTTCACTCCGGCATCCACCACCGTCGCGCCGCCAGAATAGCGGAGGACGTCCAGGCCCAAAGCCCCGGCGTCCTCGATCATCCGCCTGACAACAAACATGGCGCGCCGGTTAAGGCTGATTTCCGGGAAGGAATATGGACGCTTAGCGGAGATCATAGACCAGAATCTCTCCCTTGCCCACAGTAGTGATATCGCCCACGTAACGGTGATACAAGCCCCCGACCTGCTCCTGCGCCACCGCCAGACCCCAGGCCTGCAGCTGGCGCAGATAGAGCGGCAGGAAGGTGGGGCGGTAGCGGCACGCGTAATGGAAAGTGGGCAGAAGTTCAGTGCCGAGCCCGCCCAACGCAATGATGGAACCTCGCTTCATCCCCGCCCCGGCCCACGCCCCCAGTTTGCCACACACGAACAACGAGCCGGCGATCATACACGCCCCGGCAAATTCACCGGCATTGCCCTGGACAGCAATCAAACCACGGCGCATGCGCTCGCCGGCGCGCGATCCGGCATCACCCTGCACAACAATCGCGCCGCCACTCATGCCACGTACTTCGCCGGGATAGGTACCGCCAAGCAAGGGGCCGGCATTGCCATAGACCCGAATTGTCCCGCCGGACATTTGCGCGCCAGCCCAGGCACCCACATTGCCCTGCACCACAATCTCGCCGCCGGACATCTGCGTCCCAAGGTGCAATCCGACATCGCCGTGGATGGTAATTCGTCCCCGGGTCATCCCCTGTCCGATGCGCTTGATGTGCGACAGGTCACCCTCGAGCACAATCTCCGCTGCGCCATCTCCGGTGACAGTAAAGAGGTCACCGAGTACCAGCCAGCGCCGGCCACAGAGCACGCGCAGCGCCGCCACCTCCCGGGAGGACAGGCCAATGAACCGGTCCGGTGTGATGCAGTCGGCCTCCACAGGCAGAGTGAGCGGAGCCTTTGGCTGCAGGAGCGTCGGCCTGCCCGGGACATCGCGGGGCGCGGAGCTCATGGCCACAACTCCCGCAGGCGTATCAGATGCTTGCCCAGACGGCCCCCATAGTTCCCTGCAGAGATGCGCACAATTTGCGGCCGGCCCTCTTCCTGCAGGGACGAACTGCACGCCGCCTCGCCAAAACCGCGGCGAGACGCAGTAGCGGCCTCAATGCCAGCGCGCATGGCGGCCCGCACCTGATCCTCGGACAGCCCATTGATGACGATTTCCAGAACCGTGTTCACGCCCTCGGGCAGGGCGCTCTCCACCAGGCCGCGCAGAGTGGGACAGTAGGCGTCGTTGGTCGAAGCGCGCAGGAACTTGAAGCGTGAGCCCACCTTGCTCGCGCTGCGCACCACCCCACCCGGGAAGGGCGTGACTACCCCCGGGATCTGACGGATTGCCGCCACGGCTGCCTGAGCAGCACGAAGCGTCACGCCGTGGTCCACACCCAGGATGAGAAAACACCCCCCGGCAACGCCTTTTTGCACACCAAAGCGATCCTCCACCAGGAACTCACCCTCGGTCACCGGAATCCGCCAGAAACGGCGACCGGCGAAAAGCTTGCTGCTCTGGAAGCCATCGCCAAAGTAGCGCAACTTGCCGCCGATCGAGATCTGATCATCGCTTTCCAGCCCATTGAAGCAAGCGGTCGTGGCACAGGTCATCACGCCCTGGCCCACGCGGAGAAGCATTTGCGGCTCCACGTTCTCGCGCGGGCGGGTGAACAACAGCAAGCTGACCCCCGGGCGGCCGTCGGGTGTCTCGGCCGGGGCGAGCTCGCGCTCGATGCCCGCTTCGCAGCCGCAGCCGATGATGGAGGTGGCAAACCCGGTCGTTACCTGACCGGCTATGGTTGCCCACTGCGGAGTAGCGGCAGTCACGATGAGCCGGACTGCCCACATCGTGAAGGCCTCGGCAAAAGTGTCTTCTATCTCTACGCCGTTCAGGAACATGATATTACCTCAAGATCGGGCACGTACTCATCCTGCACGGGATAATTGTCAAGGGATATCGTGTACGCCCCCTCAAAGTACGCCCGCAGAGCATCCTCGATGCGGCTGTCCCAGGCGGGAGCAACGCCGAAGGTACGGCCCGGGAACGCGTCCACCAGCACACCATCACGGACGACGACACGCCCACCTTTGAGCACAAAGCGAGCGCGGGCAAACGTGGCGGCAGGGTCGGGCTGTGGAGCATAGACCGCAATGTCCGCGTCAGCCCCGATCCCCAGGTGGCCCTTCTGCTTCAATCCCAACGCCCTGGCAGTCCCGGCACGGGTGATGATGGCAATCTCGTACAGCGAGTACTCGCGCCGGAGTTCCGCCAGCACCGTCCGCCGGCGCACCCGCGGTGGCAGGGTCTGGAGCAGCTCGGCGCGGTAGTTGCGGTCCATCGCCAGGCGGATCACCTCCGGATAGGCAGTGAAGGGACCCCCGTTGGGGTGGTCGGTGGTGAGAAAGACCTGCCAGGGGTCTTCGATCAGCAAGAGCAGCTCCAGGCCGATGCACCACTGGATGGCGTTCACCGGATTGTGGCGCTGGTGGGTCATCGGCACCACACCACCGCCGGTCTCTTCCTCGATGTCGTGGTTCAACCATTTGTGGCCGCTGAGCTGGTGGAGGGTTTGCTCGAGCGGGGCGTCGGCGGTCAACGTCGTCGTCGGGCCAAAGATGATCTGGCCAATGTCGGTTGTGATGCCGGGGTGGGCGTTGATGGCCTCAGCTACTGCCGGGGCCGCCGAGGCAAAAGGACGGCCATTACCGCCACCATAGCTCGAGAACTGCAGGTGGGCAATGTGCGCCCGCCGATCCTCCAAGGCTTCAATGGTTTGTAACGTGATTCCGGCATTACCGGGCTGTCCCAGGCCGTTGGTGTGAAGATGCGGGCCATGCGGCAAACCCAGTCCGGCACTGATGTCGGCCAGGGCCAGGATGATCTGCCGGGGCGTCACGTCGAGGCCGGCCACGGGGTCATCCAGGCCAGTCAAACGTCGTCCGGCCTTCCAGCTTTCCACCCCACCGGCGTTAACGATCTTGATCGCGTACCCTCTGGTGGCTCCCAGCAGCCAGGCCACATAGTCACGCGCCTTGTCGCGCTCGCCGTCACGCAGGCATTGCAGCAGAAAGCGGTTGTTGCCCATCAACGTGTAGGCGCCCTTGTCCAGAAGCGGGGTATCCGCGAGCTCCTCATGGGCATGGCGCGCCAGCAGCGCGGGCATGGCGGCCTCCATGACGGTGGTATACCCCATCTGAACATAGCGGTAGCCGGTGACAAAGGTAGTCGGCACGCTGCGACCAACTCCGGAGCGAGCCACAGTCTGTCCCAACCCGGGCGCCCAGCGCCATATGTCAGCGCGATGATCTTCCGGGCACATCTTGCGGGCCGCATTCACCTTGGGCCCGACGATGTGGCTGTGGATGTCCACGCCGCCCGGCATGACAATCATGCCGTCGGCGTGAATGATCTCGGCCCGGCCGCGGTCTATGTCATCGACGGGAACGATCCGGCCGTCCTTGACCCACAGGTCGCACACCTCACCATTGACGCCGTGCAGCGGGTCGTAAACCCGGCCGTTGAGGATACCGATCATACCGGCACTCCATCCCGCGCTACTGAAGCGGACGCGAACAGCAGTCTGTCCAATACTTCCTCATCGCTGGGACGGCCCCGGGGCAGCGCGGCTCGCAGCCGGATGGGCACACCATCCATGCGGTAGAATGTGCCGGGCGCATCCAGCCCGCAACAGGCAGTCGGCAACACGACTCGGGCCGACCGGGCCGTCAGGCCCGGCCGGGGGTCGAGGACGACGGTGGGGATCTCGCGCAGCCGCTGCGCCGCGGCGCGGGGGAGGTGGGCCACGGGATCGGAGGCCAGGATCAGGGCGGCATCACACTCGCCGCGTGCCAGAACGTCGACCGCCGAGAATTCACCCGGGCCATAGGCCGGATAGCCACGCGCGTAGCTCACGGCGAAAGGATAGCCGCTCTGCCAGGTGAGAACCTGGTCAGCGCCGGCCACATTGCCATGACCGCGCATGAGCACAACGGAGAAACGCGTACTGGCATTTAGCTCAGCCGCCAGCATAGCGAGCTCGCTCAAGTTGAATTCACGGCCACTACTCATGGTCAGGCCCAACCCTGCCAGAACCACGCCGTAGCGGCAGGCCTTCATCCTGGTCGCCAGCTCCTGCCAGCCGGTCACGGGGACACCGCCGACGGTCTCGGCGGTGATCCTTTTACCCTGAACGAGGGCATGAAGCGTGGTCAGCACTTCATAGTCGCTACCCGCCTGGATCTGGAGAAAGACATCAGCCATCCTGGCAGTAGCCGTGGGGCGCACGTCTACAACCACAACGGTCCGGCTGTGACGCTTCTCCTGTGGAAGCGAATAACGGGCCAGGTGGCGCGGGTGCGAGACCACCGGATTGCAGCCCCAGAAGATGACCAGATCAGCGCGGTTGCGCACTTCCCCCAGCGTGCAACCGGGGAGGCCCACCGCCTGCGTGGCCAGTACCGCAGGACCATGGCAGACGGAAGAAGTGCTATCCACGATGGCCCCCAGCCGGTCAGCCAGCTCGACTGCCTTGCGCTGCGCTTCGGTGGATGTGGAACTGAGTCCAAAGATCAGCGGGCTAGCAGAGCCGACCAGAATCCGCACTGCCGCGGCGATAGCCTCGTCCCACCCAACCTCCCGCCCGTCAATGGTGGGCTGGCGTGGGGCAGGGTCATAGTGCATGAAGAGGCTACGCCCATTGGCGCAGGCGTGCCGTGCCTGGACGACGCGGCCGTCCCTCACCTCGACGGCGATGTCGTCGCACAGGCAACCACAGCCGGGACAGACGGCGTTCTCCACTCGTGTGCTCACGATGGCTCCGATGGAGAGGGTCTGGCGGCAGGCAGGCGGCTCGCGATAACGACCGTCAAGCCCTTCAGCAAGGGCATGCCGGTACCTTCCGTGTCCGCAGCAACAAGAAGGCTAGCCGCCGGGCCGGACGGCATGAACAGCACGCCAGCGGGCAGGTCGCCGGTGCGCACGGGCAAGTCCGCCTGACCCGCCCCGGTCTGTAGGTGGACCAGGTCGCCTTCCGCGATTCCCAGGCGGGCCATGTCCTGCGCAGGCATCGCGATCCAGCCTGTGGCGTCCTGGTAGGCGCGCGAGTCCTTGCCAAGATGCAGAGCCTCACCCTGTTCTTCTGTGCGTCCCGTAATCAGCGTAAAACGATCGCTCAAGGCCAACCTCTGCGGTACTCCACAGGTCCACCTGGTACAGGGTCCGGGGCCCTTACGGGCCCTCTACGAACGATCCCCTCGCTTCTACTTCCAGTGGGCGATGCGCTTGACCAGGGAAATCAGATCCATCACCTGCATCGAGCTGCCTGACTGCGCGCGGATGTTCTGCAGTTGCGTGACACAGGCCGGGCAGGCGGTAAGCACCACCTGCGCGCCGGTTTCCTCCGCCTCACGGAAGCGCTCTGTGCCGGTCCGGTCGGTTAGATCCGGATAATCGTAACGCACAAAGGAGCCAGCCCCGCAGCAGTATCCATCGCGCCCATGGCGCGGCATCTCCTGCAGGCGCATGCCGGGCATCGCGTTGATGAGAGTGCGTGGTGCGTCGTAGATGCCCAGGCCGCGCCCGAGCGTGCAGGGGTCATGGTAGGTGACCACTGCCCCGGGTTGGTATACCGAGAACTGCAGGCGTCCCTCTTCTACGAGTTGAGCGAGGGTCTGGGTAATGTGCACTACTTCAAAGGGCAGCGACTCACCCAACACGGCCGGGACATCCTCGCGGAAGGCGCGCATACAACCCGGGCACTCAAAGACCACCTGCTCAACGCCCAGCGTCCGCAGGGCTTGCACATTGTGACGCATGACTTGCGCCGCGCGCTCCGTTTGGCCGGCGGCCAGGAACGGGTGCCCGCAACACCATTCGTCGCTGAGCACCGTGAAGTTGAGCCGGGCAGCGTCCAGCATGGAGTACGTATCCTCCGCCAGGGAGCGCCGCACATAGGACGGCGTACAGCCGGCAAAGAAGGCGATAGGAGCGGGCTGATCGACGCGCGAGCGATCCCTGAGCCAGGACAGGCGCCGGGCATGCGGCTTGCCGTACAGATTGTGGGTTTCCTGCAGCGCCTCGACCGCAGCCTTGAACTCGGCCGGGAGCAGTCCGCGGGCGGCCAGGTCCTCGCGCAACCGCGCATAGACCTCGACCGTGTCAATGTACTTGAAGCAATGCTCGGCACAGGCGCGACACTCGGTGCAGGCAAAAACGCGCGGGATCAGAGTCTCATCATAGTCCAGCTCGCCCTCGAGCAAGGCACGAGCAATGGCGATGCGGCCGCGCGCACTGTAGGATTCAAAGCTGCCCCAGGCATAGGACGGACAGAGGTTGGCTGGCCCCAGCCAGCTGAGGTCGAAGCAGAAGGCGCAACGCAGGCACTCGTACGTAGAATGGGCCACGGATTGGACATGCAGCTCGGGTGTTTTCGCATCGGTCATGATCCGGCTCCTAATCCCCACCCAGCATCAGGACGCCGGGGTTGAGGATGTTGTTGGGGTCGAGGGCAGCTTTCAGCGTCTTCATCAACTCCCAGGTAGTGCCCAGGCGCGGCATGATGTACGGGGCAATGCCCGCGACGATGCCGCCGGGCGACATCCAGCGGCTGAAGAGCATATCGGCAATCTCGGCGCGCACCTTCAGGCCCACCTGCTTGGCCTCCGGGCTCATCTCCGGATAGAGTGTGTCCACCCACAGGAAAGCGGCATTGGGAGAGAAGTAGACATCCATGCCCTTCACACGCATGCCCGCGCGGGCAAAATCGGCATTGGTACGCACGTACTCATGCAACGCAGGTATGGCCTGCTTGAGGGCCTGGGTGGGCAGAAACCCGGCTACTTCCGGGCAGTAGTAGGGGCGACCGCCATAGTAAGCGTTGGGGGGCGTGTTGCGCAGCCAGGAGTACATGTGCTCCTGCCAGTAGCGCCTGGTTGCTTCAGCATCCTGTGGCCGGCCAAAGAAGGATTCACAGACCGCCTGGCAGATCCGCGCGCGCTCGGCGGCAGGGGTCTGACGATCGCGGATGATCACGTGCAGAAACGCCGTACCGTCAATGCCTGACGGGATAGGCCCGCCAAACAGTCCGATGGCAAAGGTCGCCGCATTCTGCCGCTGGATCGCGGCCACGGCATCCACGCACTGGTCGACGCTGTCGAAAGCGTAAAAGAGAAAGCGCTCGGTCTCGGGGATGCGGTGGATGCGTAGAGTGACCCCGGTGATGACCCCCAGCGTCCCGCAGGAGCCGACGAACAGGCCGGTCAGGTCGGGGCCGTTGGCGCCGCGCTCAACAGGGAACGGGGCGTTGTCATTGGCCGCCGAGCCGGTGCGCACGACGCTACCACCGGGCAGCGCGACCTCCAGCGCGACGACGTGGCCGCCGGTGACCCCGTATTCGGTGACACCGTGCGGCACGGCGTTGTAGGCCACCGTGCCACCGAGGGTGCAGGAGAACATCCCACCACCGCCGGGCACGGCGATCTCCCAGCCGAGGCGGTTCAACTCGCTATCCACAGCATGCCAGATAGCGCCCGCCTCGGCGGTCACCACCTGACTTTCCAGGTCAACCTTGACGATGCGATTCATCAGGTCCAGTGCCATCAGAATGCAGCCTTCCCGGACACCGTGATCCACAAAAGTGGTGGCGCGGCCCCACAGGAAGACCGGCTTACGAATCTCGTTGGCCAGCTTGAGGATGTCCACTACCTCTGCCGTGCTCTGCGGGCGCACCACGATATCGGGCACCCCGCCCGGGGTCGGGCCGCAGTCGCGGCGGTAGCAGATGCGGTCGGCGAACACGTCGGTGACGTGCTCGGGGCCGCAGACGGACCGTAAGCGCTCCAGGAGTTCAGTCATCTTGGTCTATGTCACCTCCCTCGCTAGCAGACAACCCTGCAAAGTACACAGGGCGCAGTAACGGCAGACAGCAGACAGCCGACAGAACACAGCTCAAGCCTTTGCCTGCGCAATATCTCGTTCACCTTTGCGGCCTTGGCGTCTTTGCGGTGAGTCTTCTAGCCGCGTCTGGCGGTACTTTGTTGGGCGCGGGTGTAGAGGTCACGGCCCAGGGCGTCGGCTTCGGCCACCAGAGCCACCTCGTCCACCGTGACAATATGCCGCTGCCGCATGACCACGTTACCATCAATGATCACGTCGCGCACGTCACTGGCGCGCGCGCTAAAGACCAGCGTCTCCAGGATATCATGTATCGGCCGCAGATGCGCCCCGCTCAGGTCCACGATGGCGATATCGGCCAGACGGCCGGGATCAAGCGTGCCCGCATCCACGCGGCAGGCACGTGCCGCGCCGGCGGTTGCCGCGTGAAAGGCGTCTGCGGTAGTGATGGCGGCCGGGTCGTTGGCGCCGATGGAAGCGAGCAGGGCCGCCGCGCGCATCTCCTCCCACATATCGAGCAAGCCGGTGGAGGCACTGCCATCGTTGCCCAGAGCCACCTCGATGCCGGCCCTTTTCATCGCCGGCCAGGGCATGATGCCATCGGCCAGCTTCATGTTTGACTTGGGGCAGTGGACCACGCCGGCGCCGTACCGGGCCAGCAGGTCAATCTCCACCGGGTCCACGTGGACGCAGTGCACCGCGCTGAGGCGCGGGCCCACCAGGCCCAAACGGGCCAGGCGCTCCACAGGGCGCTGGCCGTACTTCCGCAGTGAGTCCTGGACCTCCTGCGCGGTCTCGTTGACGTGGATATGGATGCCCAGATTGCGTGCCTCGGCCGTCTCGCGCGTCCATTGCAACAGACTATCACTGCACAGGAACGGTGCAGAGGGACCCAGATGGATGGTGATACGGCCGGCAGGATCGTGCCATTGGGCGACATAGTCCAGCACGTTTTGCCGGAGACGGTCACCGGCCGTCATCACCTCGGCCGGGATCCAATCATCGGCCAGGGTGATGGCGGCCACACCACGCAGCCCGACCTCCGCCCAGGCGTGCAGGATGCCGGGAGCCGTGGCATCCAGGTTCTGGCAGCAGGTGGTGCCGGCGCGGATCATCTCGATCGAGGCCAAGGCCGTCCAGAGGTAGGAGGGGCGCAGGTTACCGGCGTGGTGCTCCTGCATGAGCATGTCCACCATGGGAAAGAGCGCGGCGTCGCACCAGGGGACCAGGGTCAGGCCGGTACCGACGCCCTTGAGCCAGTTCTGATAGAGGTGGGTGTGGGCATTAATCAGCCCGGGCATCACAGCGCAACCGGCAGCGTCGATGACATTTACGTCTGGAGATGCCGGGAGGCAGGGGCCGATGGCGGAAATGCGGTTCCGCTCGATGAGGATGTCTACTTCAGGCTCGATGCGGTATGCATCGCGGAGCAGGAACGCGGCGTTGCGGATGACAAAGGCCACGGCGGACCCCCTCAGCTCTGAACAGATGTTCAGGACAACCATTCCGAGTATATCGCGGTCGGAATGTTTTGTCAAAAGCGCCTGGAGGATCCCTCAACCGAGCTCACTGTTCCAAACTGCACGGGGGCGGCTACAGGACGGTTTCTGATCTCGTGGTTGGCCAGGCTCCCAACGCACCTGCCGGACAGATGGACACGCACAACCCGCAGGAGCGACAGCGTACATGGTCCAGCTCCATTTGCGGGCCGGGCAGAAGCCGGCGGGCGCGGTAGGCACAGACGGTGACACAGCGCCCGCACTCGGTGCAGGTCGCGGGATCGAAGGTGAAAGCCAGTGGCCTGTGGGGGGCGGCCTGCTGTAGATGGGGCAGCGCTGCGCCACGCAGATCAGCCAGGCGGGAGTGGCCGTGGTCGTCGAGCCAGCGCTCCAGCTTGATCAGCGTCTTGCCGAACCACTGCAGGCCCTCCAGGAGCGGGGCTGTGTGCACACCAACGGCGGTGGCGCCGGCCATGACCATTTCGACAACGTCTGCGGGGCGCGTGACGCCACCGGTGCCGATGACCGGCAGCTGGTGACGCAGGCCAATAGCGGCCACCGACCCCAGCGCGAGCGGCAGGATCGCCGAGCCCGATAGCCAGGCGAATGAGTCCAGGAACGGACGTCCGCTTTCAACATCCACACGTAGCACCGGGCCAATAGAGTCAATGGCGGTGATGCCGTCGGCTCCGGCTCGCTGGCAGGCGCCCACGATATCCAGCAGATTGGGCCAGTTGGCGCTGACTTTAACCAGCACAGGCACGGAGATTGCTCGCTTTGCCGCTGCTACCATGGGCGCGGCGTCCTCCGCCTTGTAGGAAACGACCTCCAGCATGCCAGCGCCGGCCCGCGCCAGAGGTTGGGCCAATTGCTCTACCTCGGCCGGCGTGTGGCCAAGGCTGGCGATGAGTAGACCCTCATGGCCGGCCAGTGCCGGGAGCTCTTGCTCGATCCACTGCTGCGCGGGCAGGTCGGACCAGCCCTCGGTGTTGAGCAGGCTGCGGTAGCCGGCAGCGGCCATGTGCGGCACGGGGTTGGTGGTCGCCCGGGGGCGGATGGTCTTGGTGACCACGCCGGCTGCGCCGGCGGCAAAAGCGGCACGGATGCCCTCCGCATTCCAGGACAGCGGGCCGGAGGAGAGAATGAGAGGATTGTTGAGCTCGAGACCGCAAAGCGTGACCTTCAGATCAGCCATAGTTTCCATCCTAAGCTACAGGATAGCGGCAAGCAGGTCAGCACCGCCAACCAAGTCGTTGTACCATAGAACCCGCGAGGTGTTTGACGCCCACAAGGGGCTATGCTACGGACGTGTAAGACCAGAGTCTATCCGCTGCCTGGCTCACACTTGAGCGCACGGCTTGCTCATCAACGCCAATTACCTTGCCGTCGCGGGAGAGCCACCGGCCGGCACACATGACGCCACGCAGGTCACCCGGGTTGCGGTAGAGCAGGAGCTGGTCAGCCAGGTTGTGGGCGGCCAGCGGAGTGGGCACACCGGCGGCGATGAGCAGCAGGTCGGCCTGCTGGCCGGGAGCCAGTGTGCCCAGATCTCCAAAGCCCAGTGCTCGCGCACCGTTTTGGGTGGCCATCGTCCAGGCAGTGGCCGCGGGCATCACGCCCGGATCGAGCAGGCGCGCCTTAGGTACCAGCGCCGCCGCACGCATGACCTCAAACAGGTTGTTGATGTAGCCGTCGGTGCCCAGGGCGACGTTCACGCCCGCCTGCAGCATCTCGGGCACCGGAGCGAACCCGCCCCCCACCTCACAATTCGACAGCGGCTGGTGGGATACGTGAACGCCGTGCCGCGCCAGGGTGGCGATCTCGGCGGCATCCACCTGTACACACTGCGAGGCCAGCAAATGCGGTCCCAGGACGCCCAGCGCCTCATAGTAAGCAGCAGGGCGCACACCAAACCGGCTCAGGCAGTAGCGGGGCTCATAAGTTCCCTCGGAGAGGTGCATGTGCACCCGGGCACCCCGTTCGGCGGCCAGAGCGAAGGCGCGCCGGATGAAGCCGGCCGAGCAGGTGAAGGTGGTGTGGAAGCACATCAGCCCGGAGACCAGCCCACCCTGTTTGCGGCAGCGATCGATGAAGCGGGCGTTTTCCTGCAGGCCCAGCTCACCGTTCTCCGCGCTGACCCGTTCGGTGGCCTCAAAGGAGAGCACGCCGCGCAAGCCGCGGCGACGCACCACCTCCGCTTCCACCTCCAGTGCTCCGGGGATGGCGTACGGTCCTTCCAGACAATCGTAAAAAGTCGTGACGCCGGAGCGGATCATCTCCAGGCAGGCCCAGTCGGTGGCAGCGGCGATGAGCTCGTGGGTCATGCGGTCCTCTACGCGCGGCCACCAGAACTCTTCCAGGAACGGCCAAAAGCCCGCCGGTGCCTTGTCGAGAGGGATGCCATGGGCCAGCACGCCATACATGTGATGGTGGGCGTTGACAAAGGCCGGCGTAATCACGCAATCCGTAGCGTCTACTACCGCCGCCTGGGGAAAGCGCGTCCTGAGCTCGTCATTGGGGGCCACGCTGACGATGCGCTCCCCCTCCACCGCCACGCCCCACCCTTCTTGCGGGGGGTGCGTTGTGTCAGCCCACAGAATTTGGCCGAGAATTCGCGTGATCGTCATCGTGTCTCCCTGAAACTCAGAAATAGAGTCGG
>JAEAME010001671.1_pt1 | contig 14631 bp, 15 predicted proteins | sample 8958731 | NCBI WGS metagenome assembly JAEAME01 (sample SAMN16933194, study PRJNA681113) | bioreactor sludge metagenome | isolation source: anerobic bioreactor sludge (Control) | place: India:Bengaluru | collected 2018-10-24 | reverse complement strand
GAAAAGGCTTTTTTGGCAAGTGGAAAGCACAGATGCAGGGTTTTAACACTTACATTGACTACTATGAAGGAATGTCTCTAGACAAAATTTTAAATGAAAACACTGAAAATTATTCCTTCGAAAACTCAAGTAACCAAGGACTTAAAATCCGCAATGATACAGATGATGACGGTGGAGCAAGCTTGTACTTGATTGAAATTCAGACAAATGGCAAGAATCTACAATTTAAGACCCAGTATGATCCTAGTAAAATTTTTCATTCAGCCTACAATCTTTCAAGGAAGTAAAATCAGTATTTAATTTTTTAAAAAAAAATATAAATGGCTACCTGACGTAGTAGTTGGATGAGTGAGATTATGAGTAAAATATTAAACAAAGATTTTACTTGTCCAGCATGTGGTTATGTGATAAAAGCTCCAGTTACAAAAGAAGCTGTTTTGAAGCATATTGATGAAAAACATAAAAGTGATGCAACTCTTCGTGCCAGAATATCAAAAACAGATTTACTCAAGCTACAATAGAAAAAACTAGTTTTTGAAGAAAGTGATGATGCCTGCTTTTTAGCAGGTTCTTCTTTTTATTAATTCTGCTGATTTTTGAACATCGGGTAAAGGATTATTTGATACAGCTTTGATATCTTCTACTTTCTTAACTATAGTTTTTTCTGACTTATTCATTAAGAATCCTCAGTATATTACTATATTTAAAACCTTAAAAGCTTAATTATCGTCAAAATTTAAGCGCTTGTATTAATAAAAAAAATATAAAAAAAAGAAAAGTTGGGTTTATGGTCTTTTTCTTATCATTAAGCCAACGATTACTATTGCGATTATTATGGCGATTGTTGCAGCTGCTAAGCCCACCATCATGTTATTGTTGATTGAGTCAAAGTTTATCGGAGTTGATGTTGGTGATGCTTGAGCGTCTATTACTGATAGCTTTGCCTCAGAATCTGAGGGATAGTAAGAGTTAGTTCCGGCAAATGATGCTGTGATTGTATACATTCCAGTGTTTTCAGGTACAAAGTTGATTGCATAATTACCTTTTGAGTCGGTTGTAGTGGTTCCTATTGTTATTGTGTTGCCGTTAGGATCAACTGCTGTCAATGTTATTGGAACACCTTCAGGTTCAGGTGGATTATTGAGTAGTGTCGCGTTCTGCATATGTAGATAATCCATCCATTCACTCATGGATAAGTCTGCAACTGCTTGAGTTCCTGGCTGTGCAGAAGACTGGTCTAAAACATTACCTGTTATGAGAGTTGTTGCGTGGTTTGTGATGACATTGTCTTGTATAGTTATTGACGTTGAAGTTTGGCCTTTACCTACGCTATAGAGGTTTCCATCGAAATCTCCGGTACCTATGATGTAGCCATTAGCGGCAGAAGAGGGGCGAAGTCCACCGTTTAATGTCCAGCTGATGTCTCCTGTGGTAGCGTTAATGCATACTAGCATTGCAAACCTTGGAATAGGATTGATCTTATACTGAGACGAATAGCCTGCAAATACGTAGACATTACCGCCTACTAGAACCATGCTGTTTGTCATGGGTATTGCGTTTGAGTTGTACTCAGTTGAAGCAAAAGGTTCACTTACCCAAGCTTGTTGTCCATCCTCCAAACTGTAAGCGCGTGTTGTGCCATCAGGGAACATAGCATACAAGTAATTCAGGTCATTGGCTTCGGACCAGTAAAGATTCCATGAAGTAGCCCAAGGAGAGTCGCTAAAGCTAGTACTTGTCCAAAGTAAATTGCCTGTTATCATGGAGTAGCATTTGAATGTTGATCCAACTGTATCTAAGACAACAAATTTGTCCACCCCCTGTAAACAGAATTGCTCGTTAGCAGAGGTTGGATAGTTCAGGGTAAGGTTCCATACTGAGGCACCGGTGTTTGCGTCATAACCCCAGTACTGGTTAGATGTCTTTATCACAACTCTAGACAGATCTGATGATACTCCGAAGAGACTGGGAGTAGCTGGAGTCATACTGGTAGTAGTGTATATTTGAGATGTTGGCAGGGGGGTTTTCCATTGAATTCCTGTTGTCCAAACGTTATTGACAACCTTTGACAGATTCCAACCATATACGTAGCGTCCTCCCAGAACAGTAGGGCTGTTTGCTGCACCAAAAGCCATGTTGCTACCGTCAATAAGGCGAGCGGAGCTACAGTTGCTGATTTGTCGTAATAGTACACCAGTACAGGGATCATAGAAATTCCAATATGAAACTCCAGCGATTGTTGCGGTTCCGTATAGGTAAGGTGTGGGGCTATTTCCATATGAGCTTCCGAGATCTACGTTTGAGCTAAGCTATGATTGGATATATGCGTTTCCAGGTAAGTGAATAGCACCTGTAATTGATCCATTTGCTATGTATAAGACTTCTCCAGTTGCTAAATCGATGCATTTGAATTGCCCGTATGTTTGTCCAAGCGGTGTAGTGTTTGGAACATTTATGTATAATTTGCCATGTGTGATTGTTGTGCTAAATTGTGAACCTTGCGCGCCATAGCTAATGCTGCCATAACTTCCGCCCATAATGCCTCCTTGTCTAAACGGTTGACTCCAAACTATGTGCGAAGTGCTAGGTCCTGTTCCATAAGGCTGCCAATGAAGACCACCTGGACCATCAATGGGGCTGTTAGCTGCGCTGCTGGCAAGCCAGTCGCCTGAGATTTGGCTCCAGTCTCTGTTGTTGCTGTTTATTGGATAGCTCCAGTAAACATCATCGTCAGGCAATTCTCCCCATGGATAACCGTTGAGTAGACCCGCTAATACAGGTTCGGTTTGAACTGTAAAGTCAAATGAGTTGCTGGTGCATCCTTGGTATAGAACGGTTCCTGTACTGTCGGTTAAGTTCTGATCGGGCATAGTGAATGACACACTCCAGTCACCAGCCATGTTTGGTGCATAAAAGAAGTTTATAGCTCCAAGTGACTGCGTTTGTCCGGCAATGTACATGCCTGTTGCGTCTGTTGGCATGAATGTGTCTTTTGTTCCATCAGGTCTTACGAATGTGACTATTATTCCGTTGAACCCGTTATAGTATGGATAATATTTATAGTCGGTAGGCATAGGATTGGTCCACAGATTTGTAGTTAATTGTTGACCGACTCCGACAAGAGTTGGTGCAACGGTGATGTAACCTACTGTTTTCACAGGCTGAGGAATACCAATTTGGGCTAAGCTTGATTGTGTAAAAGCCATCATTAGTGTCATTGTCAATATTAGAATCAATGAAAGCGACATGAATATTTTTTTATTTACTCTAAAATTTTTCATTTTCCTTTCTCCTAAATAATCAACAAGTTAAATAATCAACTTTGCTTATAAATTTTTGTAATAAATGGTGTTTTGTTGATTTATTATATTCAATAACGCAACTTTACACCAATGTTCGCTAAAAAATCATCAGTTATTAACCACTATGTTTAATTTTTTTCGAAAGAGTTAATAATTTGGAAATAATAGTGTGAGTACAAAATAATCCTAAACAGAACAGATGCACATTGAAGTTTGATTCAACCGATCTAAAAATAATAAAGCTCTTACAAAAAAATGCTCGCGAAAGCATCGCAAATATAGCGAGAAACTTAGGAATATCCCCAAACGCCGCATTAAACAGGTATGAAAAAATCCAAAAATCTGGAATTATCAAAAAAACTTTTTTTCCAACATACTTACCCCAGTATACAAATAGAAAAAGTCAAACCTACAGAATGCAATTATTAATCAGAACTGAAACTAACGCAATAGAGAACCTGATAAGCTTTATTAAATCATTAACTTTAGAGTTTTCTCAAATAGAATGTGTAGAAACTATCGGGCACTTTAACATTTTTGTCTGGATCATTTCAGAGAATCCTATAGATCTTCATTTAATTAAAGATAAAATTCAAATTCAAAAGGGAGTTCGAGAGATCAGAGCCAATATTCTTCAGGACGTAAAAGATTTTTACACTAAAATAAATCTTGACCATTTGGAGGGAAAGGAAGCTCATGGATAAAATCGACTGGCAAATAGTAGATATGTTACTACGGGATGCCAGGGTTTCTTATGCTGATATTGGCAAGCGTCTAGGTTTAGGAAAAGACTCTATACAAAGGCGTGTAAAAAAATTAAATGATTTGGGTGTTTTGAAGACACCAATATCTATCCTGAACGCCAAAAAATGCGGTTTCGAAGGCATAGTAGATTTCTTTATACGAGTAGATACTGAAAACATAGAGATTTTAGAAGAACGTTTGTCAACTTTACCCTACATATTGATTCTTGGTCGAGCTATTGGTGATTACAATATTTATCTCAGTTCTTTTTATAGAGATTTCAGTTATATAAGAGCGGTTATCTCCCAAATAAAGAAGATTTCAGGTATTTCTTCTTATGAAATGATTTGTTACGAAAATGATGTAGCGAATCCATTAATTTGGCCTTTTATTAATGGAGACCCCAGTAATAGTATTGTATATAAGATTCAGTCCAAAAATATTCAAGAGGCTAATGGCAGTAACCCTTAGGTTTCAAGTTAATTTGATGATAATCTAAGGTTCAAAGTGTTGACTGGGGATTAGATACTGTTCAAGCAAAAAGAGATGGAGCCAGATGATAATAGTGAAATTCAATCGCATATAATACGGAATACTCTGTTTCTTTTTGGAAATAATATTTTAATTACTTGCTTTTCACAATTCATTTTTGTTATTACTCCCATTATTATCTATGAATTAACGAAGTCTATTGCTCTTGGAAGTTTGGCTCTTTCTTTAGTTTTAAGCGTGGATATGTTATCTAATTATCCAGCAGGTAGACTCGCAGATAGTATCGGTCGAAAAAAAACTCTTTTACTTGGAATAGGAATCGGTCTTATTGGTTTAGTACTGATGGTTACTTCGCGACTTTTTAGTGAAGTTTGGTTGTTTTGGATTGGGCTTGTTATACTTGGTTTCAGCACTGGTTTTACAGTATTAAGTAGAGCAGCGATAATGGATATGTATCCAAAAAAACGTGGAGAAAGCCTTGGCTACTTGAATACTGGGGCATTTATTGGTGCTTTAATAGCTCCATCTATTGTAGCAATCATTACTGGCTTATGTGTAGGAATATCAGTTAATTATTATGATTTAATTCTAATACTTTGTATCCCTTTTCTTGCTATAGCGGGTTTATTGTTACTAGGAATAAAGAAGGACACGTTGCAGATAGCTCAAATTTTGAGTAAAGATGATTTTCAGTCTAATACTGATAAACAATGTGATACCAAAGAACCATTATTTCATAGTTTAAATAATAAACGTGATCTTGTAGTTGCTTTCCTGATTAGTTCATTGTCTGTTGGAGCAGTCTCTATTTCACTGTCTCTTTCACCAACATTAATGCATATTTTACATGCAGAACTATGGTGGATTAGCTTTGCCGTAGCACTAGTTACCTTTGGAACCAGTGGTTTATCGATCTTCTTAGGAAAAACTTCTGACAAGATAGGAAGAAAGAAAACAATGATTGTTGGCATATTCATAATGAGTGTGGGTCTGTGCCTTTTGCCTATTACTCAAAACATCTATCTAATCGCTCTATCTAATTTCCTTGTAGGTTTGGGCGGAGGCGCAATGGCTGTTTCTTCAACATCTTTAATTTGCGATTTGATATCTCCTAAAAATCGAGGAAAAATCTTCGGATTAAATAGTCTAGTAATAAACATTTTTACATTGCTCCTGCCACCAATCGCAGGAATATCTTTCAGTTTATTTGGGCCCTTTTCTGTCTCATTAATTGGTTTATTAATGACTGCAGCTGCGTTTTTGTCGGTTGCGTTTTTGTCAATTAAAAAAGTTTAGGAAGAATTAATGGTTTTTTTCAAATCTATAGTTATGAAAAGACTAAGTAGTACCCCATTATTAGGATCAATTATGATGATAAAATATAATTGCAAACTCGCTATCGACAAGCAAGCCATAAATTTTAAGAAGTAAACTAAAACGTCAATTCAGAAAATACGAGAATATTAATTACAAAGCTCAAACAATATGCACAAGGAGGATTAACCTTGAATAAACAAGATCTTATCAAGAAAGCTCTAACAGACCCCAGTTTTCGCAGGTTACTTGAAACACAACCAGCTAAAGCACTGGGAGTAACTACGATGACTCCAGAGAATTCAACATTAGTTAAAAGTGTACTTGATCAGGTTAAAGCAGTAAATTCTAAACTATCAGGAGTCGCAGACCAACTTTTATGTGCTAATGACGGCCCATGTGGTATTGCATCTCCAGCTGAAAGAGCACTAAAAAAAGGCGGAAGGTCAGCCTAAGCAAGTAGGTCACCTGCAGAGGGGTATCTTTAATCCTTCATTTTTTCTTTGTGAAAAATCAAGTATTTGTTTTCGACTCACAAACAATGGAGGTAAGAAGAGCTGTATCGGTCGATAAATATTTTAAAAATGGAAATTCATTACTTAGGGACGAAGAAAAAAATCAAAGATTAAACATTGAAAATAGTAATAGTAAAGAATCATGCAAGATTGACCTTTATTCCCCTCCCGAGAATGTAGAAATATTAGTTAATGCAACACAAGAATGCAATTTGAACTGTGGTTACTGTTTTGTTAATAAAGGAAGATTCAACTTCCAAGAAAAAAGACAAAAGGCCCTTGCCCCAAAAACCGCTAAGCATTTAATTGAAGTTTTGCCAAATAGACTTCCTTGGGCTAAACATATATGCGTTCATTTTTATGGTGGTGAACCTCTTTTAAATTTGTCCGCCATCAATGCAGCATTAGAAGCTGCCTCAAATAATGCTGATCTATTCTCGTTCGCAGTAACAACAAACGGTACGATTGCAACTGATGAAGCAATTTCAACTTTGACAAGAGGCAAACTAAACATAATTCTAAGCATAGATGGTCCAGAGCATATCCACGATACTTTTCGAAGAACAATAAAAGGTGAACCGACTCACGCAAAAGTTTTAGAGTTCATAAAGAAAGCTAGATCAAAGAATCTTTTCATTCGAGGATCTAGTGTAGTTAGAAAAGGATGGTCACTTAGAGAAGCACATTCTTACCTAGAAACGTTGGCAGTGGATGCAATAAAAGCTCAAGCGGTACGCTTGCCACTATCAAACCCGATGGTTCTAAAGGGCAAAGAGCGAATTGACTATTTTAATGATCTGAAATATATTAGAAACTTGACAATCGAGAATCTGCGAGAAGGTAAATGCCCAAAAGATGACCGTTTCAGTGCTAGAGTACTTCAGCTTCTTTGTAGACGAAAACGAGAGTCTTTCTGTGGAGCCGGAAAGCGAACATTTGGTATGTCTTCTGAAGGAACTATTCTTCCATGTGTGTTGCTAGCTGGTAAAGAGGAATTTAATTTGGGAAATATTGAGGACGAAGGTGAATGGGTACAAAAGGGATTGCTGTGGGCGGAGAAGAATAAACCTAGAAAAGAGTGCCAAGAATGTTGGGCTTTACCTCTTTGTGGGGGAGGTTGTCCTGTTATGCTTTCTGTTTGTGGAGAAGACGAATGTGAAATGGTTCGAGAAAACTGTGAAAACGCTTTGGTAATCTATGCAAGTTTTTTGGAGAGAACAGAAGATCTCCTATTATTAGCAGGAGTTTAATAAATGAGAGTGATTAATTTTAGAGCATTGGGATCAGATATTTCTTTTAATCCAGAATTAGTCACACCACCTGTTTTAAAAGAGGATTTATTTCCTAGACCATGCAGTTTAGCTTTAGATATTTCGGGTTCATGTAATCTAAATTGCATTTATTGCGCCGAAAGTTCCACAATGCCAAAACGAGAACCGATGCAACTAAAAACGCTCAATCAAGCCATAGATACAATTTTTAATTGGTCAGATAAGAAAAGTGGGATTTCTATTCATTTAGGCAGCGGTGAACCACTACTGAATCTCAAGATTCTCCGGGCATTAGATCAAAGGGCTAAAATGCGAGCACAAGAGAACAATCAGGATCTCTCTTTGTATCTTACAACTAATGGCACTCTTTTAGATGATGAGATTGTAACGTTTCTAATAAAAGGCAATTGGAACGTAAAGATAAGCATAGACGGCAACCAAGTCATTCATGACCAACAAAGAGTTGATAAGACTGGTAAAGGCACCTATTCCAAGATCCACCCTCATGTAATTAAACTATCTCAGCAGATTCCAGATCGATTCAGCACTACGTCGGTTCTTTGTCATGATACTAACCCTAGAGACGTCTTCTATGCTATTGTTTCATTGGGTGTGAGAAGAATAGAGATAGTTCCAATAGCAGCAAAAGAAGGATCAAAACTTTCTTTGCAAAAGAAAGACTTTGACGCTTACAAGACTTTCATATTTGAATATGCACAACGTATTGCCCAAGGTGAAGATCTACCAATTAATATCAGATTCCACAACAGATTACTTAGAACATTAGGTTTTAAAAACAGTAGAGTCCCATGTAGTGCAGGTCGAACATTCTTTGCTGTTGGGCCGCAAGGAAGTATTTACCCTTGCTTTAGATTTGTTGGACTCTCCAAATATGAATTGGGAGACCTTTCTGGGATAAGTATAGAACGTGTTAGATGGTTTACAACTCATTCTGGATTATCATATGAACAAAGAACTCAATGTCGAGATTGTTGGGCATCCCCGCTCTGTGGAGGTGCTTGTTATGCATGCATAGATCTTATTGGATCAGGTGCTCCATTGCCCTCTTATTGTGAGATCGTTCGTATTGAGAGTGAAGCTGCGTTGTGGCTCTCAAGCTATCTTCGAGAAAATAATCCTGAAAGACTCATAAAATTCACAGGTATTGAGAATAAGGACTGATAGGACTTTGCGAGTTACCCTGGTTAAACCACCTGAACAGTCAAGGATGAATTTTGGGACATTCAGCTTAGAAGTATTAGCAGCAGAAATTATTGATATTGCTACAGTCGATATTTTAGATGCTACAAATCTCTCAATAGAAAAAACTGCCTTAGAGATAGTAAAAAGAAACCCAGATTTAATCGGAATCACCGCAATGAGTCTTGCATCGGTCGAGCCTGTGTGTAAATTGATGAAGTCAATATTTAAAGCAAACTTCAGAGGCGAGACAGTGGTAGGTGGACATGGAGCGTCAATATCACCTCAGATAATTCTAGAAAGTGGCGCAGATTGCGTAGTTTATGGGGAAGGTGAATTAACTTTTAGGGAAATTCTACAATCTGGAATTTCTCGAAGAATTAAAGGAGTGTGTCTGCTTGAAGAAGGGCGTTTATTAAAAACTCCTCAAAGAGACTTAGTCAATCTTGATGATCTAAAAGAACCTGTTAGAAATCTTTCTATCCCAAGGACAGATGGGTTTTTTCTTTTAGAAACAAGCAGAGGCTGTCCACACAAATGTTCTTTCTGTGAAGCCAGCCGATTCTATTCATGTAGATGGCGCGGAAAGTCTCCTAGTAACGTTGTTAAAGACATACACAAACTGATGGATAATGGTGCAATAGTTATACAAATTTCCGATGACAATTTCACAGCAGATCCTAAAAGAGCAAAAGAAATATGCACTCTATTAAAGAATAATCCACTTCCTTTATTTTTCATTTTTTCAGCACGTTCTGATGACTTAATAAAGGACCCTGAGCTCATTCAAGCTCTGGCAGAAGCTAATTTTCTTAGAGTATCAATAGGCGTTGAAACGCTCATTCCAGAAATCGCTAGATCGGTAGGAAAAAACATCAGTTTCAGTCAACATAAACAAGCATTTAATTCGTTGCGAAAAGCGGGAATTTTCTCGATTGCTTCCTACATTGTTGGTCTTCCAGGAGAAACTGAAGAAATGAGAAAAACCTACATTAAACTTGCCGTTAAACTTGCTGATGCCTCAACATTTCTTCCTTTCCAGCCTCTTTTTGGGACGCCTATGTTTAAGGGAAAAGGGGAACCTGAAGATTGGACTAAAGAGTATTCGTTAAAACTAAACAGGGAATTAATTAATCATCCAGTTTCAAAGAGAAAACTAATGTTAGCTGCTAAAAAGAAAACAGTGCGAGGAATGCTCGCAAGAGCAACTTTGCAAAAGAGGGCACATAATGAGAGTTATCCCGAATGATAATGATGGAAAACGATAATGAAGAGCATTTGTCTTAGGAATTTTTCATTCATTATTCATTTTGTTTGATTCAATTATTCCATTATACTATGTATTATTTCAAGCGCTTCCTTGTTTGGTCCACAAAAACGGTTACTTGGAGTTTCAACTTTTAAGCCTACAGAAATCAAGAATTCAAAATGAGGACGGCTAACTTGACCATGCAGATTTGCAGGGAGAAAGTTTATGAATTTTGGTGCTGGCTGAATTACATTACCATCTGAGCCTACACTAGATCCTACTCTAAAATATGTGCATCCAAACTTTTTGCAGGCATTAAAGTTTAAAGAATCTGCATTAAAAAGAATTTTTTCCAACCTTCTACGGGAAACTGCCTTGAGAGTGAGAACTACATATCTATCTTGATCATCAAATAAAAAAGCATCACCAACCCCGTACTTTCGCTGGATTTTATTAACAACACGATAGACCTCAGTAATTTTTTTCCATTTACCAATTTCTAAAATAGGGATTTTTAATTGCGTCTTTGGGATGTTATTTGTAATGAAGGTTGAAAAGTAATGTTCGTTTTTGAGGGTAGGCCTTACTCCCAATCGGCCGTTATCATCCCTCAGAGATTTTGCTGGGCGAAGCCCTTGTTCATCTTCCCTGAAAATGGGAATCCTGGGAGTAATTATATTATTGAAAGTTGCCAGCTTATATATATTTTCAATATCCGTTTTCAGTTGCCTATCGCTTAGAATTGTGCAAATTAAACCAGTTTTGGAGTTTATAGTCCCTGGTAACCTAATAATTCGCCTTGTGTCAATTGTTACTTTTTCGTCAAAGAACAAACCGTCGGATTTAGCTTCTTTAACTATCTGTTTCCGCTTTTCAATTGCGTTTTTTTCTCTTTCTATGTGATCGTCTATAGTATCTTTCCAGGGATCGCTACATACTACGTGAAAACCTTTGCTTCCTGAAAAAGCGACGTATCTAACATCAATTTTTTTTAAAATCAGAAAATTTTTTAGGGAGAGAGCCTGTTTTCGAGCTTGTTCAATATCTTTAATCTCTTCTCCGTTTACATCAATATCAAATACTAAATCGCAGTTGATCATTATGTTCTTTAGAATTTTTCCTTCTGTTCTACTTCCTAACTTGTGGGGGTTTAGCCAGCAGGCACTTGAATAATAGACATCTAAAGGTAGCCAAGTAAGAAACTGCTTTTTTAAGTTGTTCCAAGTTCGAATCTTTCGGGTCACTTTATAGAAGGTGTTATCAGTAAGACGTAACCTAAAATGTCTGAAGTTAATTTGGGGAATAATTGTAAGGTCTAAGTTTATTGTTTCATAATATTGTTTGATTAACTCTGTTGTAAGCAATGGTTCGCCTTTGATTCTGCCCACTTAATCTACACTGACCAAGTCACCGTATTGTCTTTGTTCAATGTAGTTTTTGAAACCTTTCAAATATTTTGGTTCGTTAATGTAATTAGGCTCAATATCAGCTTTGAAGATCTTGGTCAATTTTTTTTCTATTTCTTCTGTTGAAGTAGTTCCCTTTAATTGATCCCCATAATTTTCCTTTAGCCATCTTACAATTCTTCTGTAGCGTTGTTTAGGCGGAGTCTTGAGTTGAACATTTTGGCTATTTGTACCTTGGTCACTACCTTTTTCCACTTGATCCGTGGCGCTTTTGTCATCTTTAACAGCTTTAGAAGTTTCTTTAGCAGCTTTGACGGCTTCTTCAGCAGCTTTATCAGCTACTTCCTTAATCTTCTTAAAGGTATCATCCCAAAACGGCATATTTTTCTCCTAACTTTAATGTCCGCTCATTGTACATAAAAGACTTTTCCCTTGTAAACAAACCATTTTAGACTATAATTCTTTGATTATTAAAAAATAGTAGAAAAATTCAATATGAAAGTAACATATGGAGATTGTTTTTAATTTTGATTGAAAAAAATTTTATTCTATTCAGCCAATTAGAAAAATTGAAATTTTATATATAAAAAAAGGTTACAGTATATAGCAGATTCTTAGGAGTATAAATAAAATGAATGCAAAATATCAAGTGTATAAAGATGCTGCAGGCAAATTTAGATTTAGACTGAGAGCAGAAAACAGCAAAATAGTAGCTGTAAGCGAAGCGTACGATCAACATGCAGGATGTTTAAATGGAGTAAAAAGTGTACAGACTAATTGCGGCGCTCAAATTGAAGACTTAACAACCGAGGGGGCAAGAATTACTAACCCAAAATATCAAGTTTTCTATGATAAGGCATGTGGATTCCGATTCCGCTTGAACGCTAAAAACGGCGAGATAATAGCACAAAGTGAAGGATATAAAACTAAAGACTCGTGTATGAACGGGATTGAAGCAGTTAAGGCTAGTTGCGGCGCTCAAATTGAAGATATGACAGTAACTCAAGCTCAAAGCAGTGAAAAAACGATTGATGAAACCGTAATGGCACCCTCTGTAGCACCAGTTGATGCTGTGACGGAAACGAAGATGGAAAAGAAAGGCATTATGATAGATTTGGATGCTCTTCCAGAAAGTGTCACAAAAGGGGACATCATGTTCTTCAAGGGGAATCTCACCGAAGATGGTAAAGGGATAGCGAATGCAAGAGTAAGCATCCGGGAACATGACAGGTCATTTGTATTTGACGAGGTACTAGCTGAAGGGTACACTAGACAAGATGGTTCTTTTGAAATCAGCTTCAAGGCTAGAAAGGTTGACATGCTAGATGACTCTGGCGAGTTCTATGCGCAATATGATCAAAACAAGGACCCTAAGCATGTGAGAAGCAAAGTCCAATCAGTGGTAATAAATTAGAATCGTTTCAAGTATTACCCAAAATTTCCCCTTATTTTATTTGAGGAAACTACTTTTATTACTTAGCAGTCGCCAAAAAAAGGTTGATTTATTTTAGGATTTTTTCTTTTTCTCCATTACTTTCTTTGCCAGAACTACAGCTTCTTCCCGTGTCTTGCCAAATAAGGCTCCAATACTATCTGCGTCTGATTTTTCAACTGCTGCTCCCCCGATTATAATTTCAACTTTCCCCTTTAGACCCTCAAGTTCTAGAGCAGAAACCAGTTTGGGAAGATTCTGTTTAGCAGCGCTAAGCAAAACAGAAACTACAATTATGTCAGCGTTTACTTCTTTAGCCTTCGACACGAAGGCCGCTGGAGAAACTCCTTTTCCAGCATCAATAGTCTTGAACTGCGCAAGTTTGAGAGATTTTCTAACCATATGTTTTGCTGTATCCATAACATCTGGATGTAGAGAACCTATCACTATGGTTCCGATTGGATTTTCAGGTTCAGGCGGTTCTTTTTCACTCATAGCTTTTAACCATGACACGACAAAAATACCTCCTAATTCTCCTCTAACTAATTGAAGTAGCTCCTTTTAATACTACCGTTACTTTGAAAAAAACAAAAAGGAAAAAATAGTAATTTTAACAAAACCCAGAGAACAATTGTGTTTTGTTAAAATTATGCCTTAACAGAAATACCATAGACGTAGTCAGTAATTGCTTTCAGGTCTTCTTCTGGAGTGGTGATTGGCATTATGTTAAGTTTTTCCACGAGCACCTTGAGAATGTTTGGAGTAATAAATGCTGGTAAGCTTGGTCCCAAACGGATATTTTTTACACCTAAATAGAACAGAGACAACAGGATCGCTACTGCTTTTTGTTCATACCAGGAAAGTATGAAGAACAGTGGCAATTCATTTATCCCACATTTGAAGACCTCTGTAAAAGCTTGAGCTATTTTAACAGCTGAATAAGCATCGTTGCATTGCCCAATGTCTAGTAATCTGGGGATGCCATCTATTTCACCTATGTCTTTGTCGAAGAACCTGAATTTTCCACATGCTAATGTAAGGATCACTGAGTCCTTTGGAGCTTTTTCAACGAACTCTGTATAGTAATTACGTCCCGCTTTGGCACCGTCACAACCAGCTACCAAGAAGAAAGAGTTGATGCGTCCATTCATTACTAAATCAACTATTTTTTCAGCCACTGAAAGAACAGCGTTTCTACCAAATCCAACAGTAACAACCTTTCCTTCGACATCTTCAGAGAAGCCAGGTAATTCTAAAGCCTTATTTATTACTGGAGAAAAGTCGCCGCCTGTTATGTGAGGTACTTCGGGGTAGCCGACTGGTCCTGAAGTGAAAATATTGCTCTTGTAGCTATCTATTGGTTTTTGGATGCAGTTGGTTGTCATCAATATTGCGCCTGGGAACTGTGCGAACTCTTTTTGCTGGTTAAACCATGCTGTGCCAAAGTGGCCGTAAAAGTGGGGGTACGCTTTAAGTTTGGGGTAACCGTGTGTTGGAAGCATTTCGCCGTGAGTGTAAACGTAGATGCCTTTGCCTTGGGTTTGTTTCAAAATCTCTTCTAGATCAATTAGGTCGTGTCCTGAAACAAGAATTGCCTTGCCTTTCTTGTGACCTAATGGCACTTTAGTGGGAACCGGGTGACCATAAGTTTCAGTGTTACCTGCATCCAAAAGCTCCATCGCAAGAATATTAATTTCACCACATTT
>JAEAME010001670.1_pt1 | contig 14636 bp, 9 predicted proteins | sample 8958731 | NCBI WGS metagenome assembly JAEAME01 (sample SAMN16933194, study PRJNA681113) | bioreactor sludge metagenome | isolation source: anerobic bioreactor sludge (Control) | place: India:Bengaluru | collected 2018-10-24 | reverse complement strand
GAGCGAATGACGGGATTCGAACCCGCGACAGCTGGCTTGGGAAGCCAGTGCTCTACCAACTGAGCTACATTCGCCTGTACCTGTATTTGAGTTTTATCAGGATATAAGTTAATATTTTTTAGAAAAAAGTCAAGAGAAATTTTTACTCTCTTTATGAAACGATTGTAACGTTTAGAGGTTTCACTGTCATATAAATATTTAATGCTCTTTAAAAAAGAATCCCAAAGGTCTGAACTCAATTTGATATTGATGCAACTATTAATAAGTGATCTACGTAGGTAGGTAATAATTTGAAACAATTTTAGGCTCTGGCTTCGCCAGATCTGTCTAATTGGAACGGAGGATTTATGAAATTGAAAAAGCGTCGTATGATTTGGATCGTGCTGGTACTATTGGCACTGGCTGCTATTATCTTGGTTGTCATTAATGCCGGTGGAAAAAACAAAGAGAATAAAATAGCAACTGTAAAAGTCGAAAAGAGAACTATTGTTGAAAAAGCTCTGGCGATTGGCACAATCGATCCGGAGATAGAAATCGCCATTAAATCAAAAATTTCTGGTGTCGTGAAAGCCTTATTTATTGATGCCGGTAGCTATGTGAAAGCTGGCGATCCCATGCTCGAAATTCGACCCGATCCGACTCCATTAGAATTAGCCGAAGCGAAACGTAATGTTGAAATGGAAACGATCGCACTCGATAATGCTCAGCGTGAATATGAACGGGCGCAGCAATTAAAAGAGAAGGGCTTCACTTCCAATAAAGATTTTGAAATCGCCCAAAAACAGTTTGAGCAAGCAAAGGTTCGGCTGGAAATGGCTAAAGAGCGATTGGCGCTATTGGAAAAAGGAAAAATCAGAATTGCAAATTCAAATATCGAGACCATCATTAAAGCCCCATCGAATGGCTTTGTGCTGGAAAAAATGATCAATGTGGGTGATCCAATTGTCCCGTTAACCTCGTACCAGCCCGGGACCGCGCTGTTTACCATGGCAGATATGAAAAGGCTAATTTTCAAGGGAACGGTTGACGAGATTGATGTGGGTAAATTAAAAGAAGCGATGGAAGCGGAGATCACGATTGGCGCTTTGCCGGGTAAACCGATCAAAGGCGTACTCGATAAAATTTCTCTCAAAGCCAGAAAACAAGATAATACCACAGTGTTCCCGGTCGAGATCATCGTTACACCCAATGAGGGGCAGGTATTGCGAGCCGGCTATTCTGCCAATGCCAATATCATTATTCAGAAAAAAGATAGCGTGCTGGCAATTCCGGAAAGAGTCGTTACGTTTCGAAATGATTCGACGTTTGTGAATATCCCGCAGGGAGCGCAGGGGAAAAAGGAAATTTATATCAAAACAGGTTTGAGCGATGCCATTTATATCGAAGTGATCTCTGGTTTGAAAGAGGGAGATGAGGTGTTAGAAAAAGAGGTGAAACCGATCACTTAAGTGGTAATTGGGCGAGTAGGTAATTTGGTAATTAATGTCCGTCTGAAAAATCGAGAAACCTGACCGGTCGGTCACCTACCAGGATGCGATAAGTCTTTGAAATTTTATCATCACTAATTTAGCGACCGACCGGTCAGTGCACCTTTTCAGACAGACTCTAATTAAGCAGTTGTGTAAAGAATGCGATTATTAATCCTGTTACCTTTTACCTTATTACCTAACTACCTAATTGATATAATTCGTAGTAAAAATCTTAAAGGGCAAAAGAATGGGACAATTTCCAGATATAATCCGTGAAGTATTTCACTATCTCCGTCAATATAAATCCCGAACCTTTATGACCATGTTCGGGATCGTTTGGGGAACTGTGACCGTGGTTGTGCTGCTGGCATTTGGCGTGGGTGTGAGACGCTCGATGAGTAAAAATATGCATGGCATGGGTGAGGGTATTGCTATTCTCTGGCCAGGCAGAACCAGCATCCCCTTTCAAGGCTATGGCCGGGATCGTTGGTTGCGGTTTCGAGAAGAAGACGCCGAATTAGTGAGGAACGAGATCAAGCAGATTGAAGCCATCAGCCCGGAGTACAGCCGATGGGGAACCCCGGTTCGCGTTGGCGAGCAAGTTATTAAACCCAATGTATCTGGAATTATTCCAGAGTATGGGCCCATGAGAAATGTACTGCCCCAACCTGGTGGCAGATGGCTCAACGATCTGGATGTGAAAGATCGCAAGCGAGTGGTATTTTTAGGATACAAATTAAAAGAATTCTTGTTTGGCAAAGAACGTAATGCCATTGGCGAATATATTTTTATTGGCGATTCACCGTTCCTGGTAATTGGCGTGTTGAAAGAAAAGACCCAGCCATCTTCTTATAATGCCCGTGATCAGGATCGGGCATTCATCCCGGCCGCGACTTTTGCTTCACTCTTTGGGAATCGCTACATTGAAAATATGGTTTATAAAGTGAAAGATCCTCGACTATCCGAAGCCGTTCAGAACCGCCTTTACGAAGTGCTTGGTAAAAAATATCATTTTGATCCCAAAGATAAACAAGCATTGGGCATCTGGGATACCTCGGAAATGGATAAATTTATTTTTTATTTTTCGCTGGGTATCAATATTTTTCTGGCGCTTATTGGGGCGCTGACGCTGACGGTTGGCGGCATCGGTCTGGCGAATATCATGTACGTGGTAGTTCAGGAACGCACCCGAGAAGTTGGCATCCGACGATCAGTCGGCGCCAAACGGAGGCACATTATGGGACAGTTTATCTTTGAGGCGTTCATTATTATTGGCATCGGCGCAGCAATCGGATTTGCTCTTTCGCTAATGTTGATAAAGCTTCTTTCACTGTTGCCGATTGAAGAATATGTGGGAAAGCCAGCATTGTCTCTGCCCGTAGCTATCACTTCAATAAGCATTCTGAGCGTGATTGGATTTCTGGCAGGCTATTTCCCATCTCGTAAAGCAGCAAAGCTGAATGTGGTTGAATGTCTGAAATATTAAATTAAACTATAACTTGGGTAATTGGCTAATTTCTGTATTTTGGTTCTGGCTTTTCCGAATCTGGTAAGAAAGAGAAAATGCAAACAACATTCAACGGCATAAATTTGGGACAACAAAATTTCTGCTTTGATTATTCGTATTTTAATTTTAGAATTTGTTTGGGATTTGGAATTCGTGATTAATCTGATTCTTCAACATGACAAATAACCAGCCAAAAGGGATGCTATCATGCAGTTATTTATCCTTCTGAAAGATTTTCTCGAAGATATTAAAGCTCAAAAGACGCGAGCTTTTCTCACAACCATCGCCATTACCTGGGGCACCCTCACCCTGATCCTGTTGATGGCATTTGGTGCAGGTTTGGCATTCCGAATGAAAGAAGGTTTATTGAACGCCGGGGACCGCATTATCTTTATTTATAATGGTCAGACCAGCAAAAGATTCGAAGGCTTGCCCATCGGCCGCAATATCAGGTTAATTGAAGAAGACTGCACCATCTTGAAAGAAAGTATTCCCATGATCGGCGGCATCAGCCCCCAATATGGACGTTGGGGCACTCGACTGCTCTATGGCGATAAGAGTGCAACGACCTACATGGAGGGTGTTTATCCGACTTTTGAATTTTTGCGCAGGATGTATCCAGCGGGTGGCGGCCGATTCCTCGATGAAAAAGATTTGATCGATAAGAGGCGGGTCGTCTTTCTCGGCTCGGTTATCGCTGAGGAACTGCTTGGCAAAGAAGATCCGGTCGGCAAAACCATCACTATTGATGGAGTTCCGTTTACGATCGTCGGCATTATGCCGAAAAAATTGCAAACCGCCATGAACAACGGTCCTGATGACCGACGGGCGGTCATTCCTTTTTCGACCTTTGAAAGCATCTATGGGTATCGTTACCTCGGACACATTCTGGCAAAGCCAACTCACGATCAGGACAGCAAAATGATCGTTCAGGAGGTTCGCCGCGTGCTTGGCAAGAAATACAAATTTGATTCCACTGATGAAAATGCGCTGCAGATCTGGGATTTTAATGAAGCGATACAGATTCAAAATAAGGTTTTTCTGGGTATCAATATTTTTCTGGCTGTCGTCGGCGCCATGACGCTGGTCATTGCTGGAGTTGGAGTTGCCAATATCATGTACGTCGTTGTGAAAGAACGAACCCGTGAGATCGGCATCAAACGGGCAGTGGGTGCTAGAAAAAGAGACATTATTTTCCAATTTATTTTTGAATCGGTGCTCATCGCTGTTTTTGGAGGCAGCTTGGGATTGCTGATTGCGCTCGGCATTATCAAATTATTCTGGATGATTCCCATAAAAGAAGGCGCGATGGAATTTCTAGGACGACCGATTTTATCTGCTACTGTTGTAATGATCGCTGTTGGAGTTTTGACGACGATTGGTTTACTGGCTGGTGTTTTTCCTGCTCGCAAGGCAGCCAATGTCGATCCAGTGGATGCGCTGCGTTATGAATAAATTTTAAATTCACCCATAAAATTCGTTAGTGAATCAGCTGCAAATCATTTTAAAAAATCAGTTCCTGGCGCAAGCGCCTAAGGCAAAGCTGGGCTATAAGCTTGCTTTCTTTCGAAATAGTCATCTGGAATTTTTTGAAAAGCAGTTTCATCAAGAGTGAAAGAGGGGTGATGATCATATTGAAATTCTTTGGGTTCCTGAAAAATTTGATGTATCACTCGACCGTCAAAGTCTTCGTTTGGCGGAATTCCCAGGAGATGTAACACAGTGGGGGCAAAGTCATATATGTTTATATTAGGTATCTTTTGTCCAGCTTTTATATTTGGTCCAGCGATAAAAAATATTCCTTTGGGATCGTGATAGGCACGAATCGGGTAATCATCGTTAGTAGAGCCAATAAATAGCCGACAGGTTCGCTTGGCTGAATCTGGATAATAATCATATTTCCGAGGGACAAAGATAATATCCGGCGCAGCATCCAAATTATCCCCATGGAAAAGGTCTTCTTTCCGATAGACTTCTTCAGCAACATTTTCAAAAGAATAGGGATCTTTGAGACGACACAACTCACCAATGATGCGATCTCGTAGTTGTTCATATTCATCGCCCGGCTCCACAGTTCCCTGAGGCTCACGACCTTTCAGGTTTATGTTTATTCCTTGCACATTCGTCGATACAAAATATGCTTTGGTTTTATCCCATATAATATCGAGATATTCGGCGGGAAAATATTTCTTTACACTCCATGGTACCAATCGCTTTAAAAATTCAGCGAGAGAAAGCGGCAGAACAGAGCGAATATTGTCTTTGGTAATGCCAGTTTTGGATAGAAAATTGGTAACAACATGCTTATCATTCGGAGTATCTTTGAAAATGAGGTTGTACATATTGGTCAAACGATTTTGATGAATCGTGATATTTTTATGCAGCAAGCCAATCTCCCAGAGCCATTCATTAACAAAAAATTTCTTGCTCACCGATTTAAATCCATGATGAGAAACAACGATGAAATAAGTATCGCTTTGAAGAGATTCAAAAATGTTACCAAGAAAGTTGTCTAATTGAATGTATAACGCTTCGAGCTTCTCTGGTTCGTGCCAGAAATCGTGTTGCGCTTTCCCCAGCGCATTCAGTGTCAAAATTGCCAGTTGCCAGGGATGATTTTCAATCAATCGCTGAAAAGTCGTCTCTTGTTTGAGTAGTGTTTTGGTGATCTGATCAAAATAAACCTCTGGATTAAGATTCCGTGCGAAGCCGCAATCAATAATATAATCCTGTCGCGCCAACTCCGCAGCAATCGCCTCTGGATAGGCGTACCGTTGGTCTGAAGCTGATAACAAGCCACAGACCATAATCCCATTTAAAGGCTCTGCTTCCGAAACAATCGGGGCGTTCAATAAAATTGTTTTAATCTGATTGTCGCTGGCGATCTTCCATAATAAATTGGATTTCAAGCATTGATTAGTAATTAATTGGGGCTGATAGGAAGAATTGTCATTCCTCAGAAAGTCAAATATATTATGTTTCCCGGGATTTTTTCCAGTAAAAAGTGATGTCCAATTAGAAGCGCTATTCAATGGCAGGTTGGATTTGACAACGCCGTGGCTTCCGTAATCCATTAATTTCTTAAAAAACGGCAACTCATTTTGATTCAATAACGGCTGGATGATATTCAAAGTGGCGCCATCCAAACCAATAATAACCACACGACAGCCGGCCTTGTCGTTCATCATAGTGTCATCCCCCAGAGTGCAACTTTAAAAATAATTCGTCTCCGATTCAGTTTATTATTCTTTTTTTATTTATCTGAACTCAAAGTGAATTTCAAATTCGTTATTAGAACATAGTAATTACCGACATTAAATTTCATTTGCGGAAAGGCAATTAGCGAACGATCAGATTAAGTTGACTCCCAATATTTAGCTTCTCAATGCTTCTGAATTGTTCACCAGTTCTAAGATTAAACAGCTTTCCTAATTTGTGAGCATCAATGGGCAGCGATTGATTGATTCTGATTTTTTTAATTAATAATGCAGCATCGCCCGTTTTAACAGTAATCCCTTCCGGACTGATATTCAAAATCGTCCCAACTTCCTGGATACAGTTTCTTGCAGAGAGCGAGACAAATTCCACTGGATGAAGAATACTGATCTCCATATCATTATAAAAGGTTCTTGCCGATTCAAATCCTGGGAAGGTGAGCGCACGAATAAAGCGGTCGATCTCATTATTAGATTTATTCCAGTCTATGATTCGTTGTTCAGGATAACCAGCCGCATGATAACTCGATGCCTCTTCTGGCTGAGCGGTTCGAGGCGCCGAGCCTTTCATGATTTTGGGAAAATAAGTTTTAAATTGATCCATGCCAATTTTAGAAAGCTTTAAATATAATGAAAAGGAAGTATCATCTTTGGCGATGGGAATCGTTTTTGTTGCAATCAAATCTCCACCATTGACCTGCTCGTTCACCCAGTGAAGCGTAACGCCCGCCTGATCATCTTCCATTAAAGACCATACGACGGGGAAATATCCTCTGTGGCGGGGAAGTGGAGAAAAATGGATATTGATCGTGCCCAGCTTCGGAACTGCCAAAATAGTTGGATTCAGTATTTTGTCGTATTCAACTGTGAGAATCAGGTCAGGACGATCGATATTTTGAATATCATTTATAAACTGCAAATTGTTGGTCGATTTTGGCTGGATAAATGGCAGATTTTTATTCAGCGCTAATCTTGCTAAAGATGCATTCCAAACTCGAGGCTCGATGACTGAGCCATTATCATTATAACATCCCACTGCCATCAAAATTTTTACATTCTTTGCTCGCAACAAATATCTTAAACAAGTGCAACCTAACAGATTGCCACCCATGAATACTATTTTTAACTTCGATTTACCCCTCATTAACACGACTGCTCCGAAACCAAATCATTAATAACAATAACTCAGCGATTATAGAACTATTACCAATGTTATAATGCCACTAACATAGCTTAAACAATTCACAACCTTTTTCAAAGAATCAAATGAACATACATTCAACTTTTATTGTTTGCGTAAAAGCACTAACCAGCGATATCCTCCTTTTGTCGAGCCGGAATCAAATAGGCTTTTCACTATTGGTACAAAGACCAGACTTATATGGTTTGAAAACCTTATAAAAAGTAATTGCATTTTTTAGGTTTGTTCAATAAATTGTTCCATCAGCAAAAAAAGATAACAACTCACCCTGATGAAAATGAGGTATTGCCATGTTAAAGACTGTATTTAAATTCATTAGCCTGTTATTCATTGTGTTACTTCTTTCCCATAATAGCTATTCACAGACCAAATTGTCGCTTCTTAGTCAAGCCTATCACTCAATTGAACTACAAAAAATTCTAATTCCTCAACCGGATTTCCAGCCGTTTCCACGGTGGCAGGATCGTACGGGATGGCTGGCGTTGTCTGATCCGGCGCGAAAATTCCTGATAAGTCGGGGCGAGAATTATTTGAATTATGAATGGCCTGCTCTGCCAGCCAATCTTTTTCTCGAATTTGTCCGAACCGGTAATCGAGAAAATTTTCAGAAGCTCGATTTTGCACGTCGCAAAGCGCTATGCAATTTGGTTCTGGCAGAATGTGCCGAAGGAAACGGTCGTTTTATGGATGATATTGTCAATGGCGTCTGGGCGATCTGCGAAGAATCTTATTGGGGTGTGCCCGCTCATGTTGGCATGCAGAAGAAGGGAAGCGGACTGCCAGACATTACTGAACCGACTGTCGATCTTTTTGTCAGTGAGACTGGCGCACTGCTGGCATGGACGAGTTACCTGCTTGGCTCTGAGCTTGACCGAATTTCTGTCCTAGTGAATCAGCGCATTCAATTGGAATTGGAAAAACGCCTGCTCCTTCCCTGCCGAGAACGCGATGATTTCTGGTGGATGGGATTTACGCCAGGAGTACGCGTTAATAATTGGAATCCCTGGGTGAATTCCAATTGGCTTACTGCCGAACTGTTAATTGAAAAAGATCAGGCAAAACGAGTTCAAGCCGTCAGCAAAATTATGAAAAGCCTGGATGCCTTCCTTAATAGCTATCCTCCTGATGGCGGTTGCGATGAGGGACCAAATTATTGGGGTCGAGCGGCTGCTTCGGCATTCGACGTCCTGGAGCTGTTATATCAATCGACGAAAGGGGAAATTAATCTTTACAATGAGTCATTAATTCAGGAAATGGGACGATATATTTATCGCACCCATATTGCAAATAATTACTTTGTCAATATTGCCGATGCTGCAGCAATTGTTCAGCCAGATGCTGATCTAATTTATCGCTATGGAAAGAAAATTGGCGACGCACCTTTGAAAGCCTTTGGCAGCTACATTGCTTCACTGCAACAGACCGATCAATTATTGAACGGTAGTATTGGTCGGCAATTGCCAGCCATTTTCAATTTCACGGAACTATTGTCTGAAAAGCCAGCCGCGCCATTTTTGCGAGATGTTTGGATGCCTGGTAACCAGGTTATGATAGCCCGTTCGCAATCAGGTTCTGAGAAAGGACTTTACGTAGCTGCTCAAGGTGGACATAATGGTGAGAGCCACAATCATAACGATGTCGGAAATTTTATTGTCTATATGAATGGCCTGCCGATGATTATAGATGTCGGCGTAGAAGCCTATACCCGCAAGACCTTTAGCGCTCAACGCTATGAAATCTGGACCATGCAATCTGCTTATCACAATCTACCCACCATCGATGGTGTAATGCAAAAGGAGGGGCGGGAGTTTGCTGCCAGAGATGTTCAATATTCGTTTGATGAGGACTATGCTCAATTACGCCTGGATATTGCGGATGCCTATCCTCCAGAAGCCGGCATCAATCAATGGATTCGAACCATTCGCTTGAATAGAGGGAAAGATGTTCAAATCAACGATGCGTTTGTGCTAACCAAAGAAGTCAGAGAAATCCAGCTAACTCTGATGACGGCTGGCAATGTCCGCTTAATTGAACCGGGACGAATCAACCTACAAAACGCAGCAGACAATTCATCGGCATATTTACAAATATCTTATGATGCTGATAAATTGACAGCAAATTTTGAAGAGATAAAAATTACTGATCATAATTTGAAAACGGTTTGGGGGGAACGAATAACCAGAATTTTGTTTCGAAGCAATGCGCCTACCACAAAAGATTCCTGGACGATGACGATTGCTCCTTAGCTTGAGTTGTTTATAACGCAGCACAGGAATATAAACAATGTGAATTCTAATACTTTATGTACCAATATCGAGGTCATAATTCTGAATAGCAGTCCATCGGTGAGGAGGGATAGTCAATTGATCGATCAAATTTGGTTTGGTCCAAATTTGTAAAAAATTCGAATAAAAGGCATCTTATCACTAATTGGAAAACAGGTCTGGACATTGCATCACGCACTATATTTAGTAGTTATCTTAAAATTAACCACAAAATATAGTCAAATTTTTTCTTGACATTGTCAAAAAAGAACCTTATATTTGTTGCCTTAATTTGACAAAGATTTGCCGAGATTAATTTTCAGATTCAATATAAAATTTCTAAAACCAACTTTGATTTAAAGTGACAATTAATGGAGGGGTACTGGAAAAAATCTTTAACTGAATTATTGTAATGTTCCCTTGTTCTATTTTTTTTATCGAATAGATTCTGAATTCATAATTTCCACCTGATCTCTAAATTAACATGGGAGGACCTGTTATGCCACAAAGTGAATCGACTACCGCAAACTCCCTAATTTTCGATGTAAAAAAAGTTGCATCTCCCGGGGATTTAAGCAGCAAAGATTCTAATAATAATAATAATGGTAAATTGCATGGATTAAAGATAACTCCGCTATTTACGCCTGATCATATTCATCCGTTTGAAAAAATCAATTGGATATTGAGGACCGCTGCCATCGTCAATGAAAAAGGAGAGACGATTTTTGAACAGAAAGATGTTGAATTCCCAGAATCCTGGACCCAGACGGCAGTGAATGTCGTAACCTCAAAGTACTTTCATGGTAAACTCGGCACACCAAATAGAGAAAATAGTGTTAAACACCTGGTTGAAAGAGTCGCAAAGGCAATTCAAAACTGGGGATATAAAGATGGCTATTTTGCCAGCAAAGATGATGCAGACATATTTTATCGCGAGCTGACTCATCTGCTGGTTAATCAAAAAGTTGCTTTTAATAGTCCGGTCTGGTTTAATTGCGGATTAGAGCCCAGACCTCAAATTTCTGCCTGCTTCATCAATTCGGTTCAGGATAGCATGGAATCGATTTTGAACCTGGCAAAGACCGAAGGAATGCTGTTCAAATGGGGTTCGGGAACGGGCACGAATTTATCTCCGCTACGTTCTTCGAAAGAAAAATTGTCAACTGGTGGAGAATCTTCAGGCCCCGTATCTTTTATGAAAGGCTTTGACAGCTTTGCCGGGGCGATCAAATCGGGCGGCAAGACGCGACGGGCTGCCAAAATGGTCATTTTAAATGTCGATCATCCCGATATTGTGGAATTTATCAATTCTAAAGCCAACGAGGAAAAGAAAGCCTGGGCTTTGATCGATGCGGGCTATGATGGTTCGTTCAATGGCGAAGCCTATAACTCGGTATTTTTTCAGAATGCCAATCACAGCGTGCGAGTGACCGATGATTTCATGCATGCAGCGCTGGAACAGAAACCCTGGCAAACCCGGGCAGTCACCTGCGGTGACATTATGGATACCTTCCAGGCTAATAAGTTATTGGATCAAATTGCCGCAGCGGCGCATCTGTGTGGCGATCCCGGGCTGCAATTTGATACGACAGTGAACGATTGGCACTCCTGTCCCATCAGCGCGCGAATCAACGCCTCCAATCCGTGCAGCGAATACATGTTCATCGACGATACTGCCTGTAACCTGGCATCACTCAACCTGATGAACTTCCGCAATGAAAACGGCAAATTTGATGCGGAAGCGTTTTGCCATGCCGTGCGGATCATGATCATCGCGCAGGATATTCTGGTCCATAACGCCTCTTACCCAACTGCTGCCATCGATAAAAATAGTCATTTATATCGAACGTTGGGGCTGGGCTACGCAAACCTGGGAGCGCTATTGATGGCATATGGCTTACCTTATGACAGTGAAGAAGGACGAGCTTGCGCAGCGGTCATTACAGCAATGATGACAGGGCAGGCATACAAGACTTCTTCGGAAATTGCCAGCAAGATGGGAGCATTTCCTCATTTCAAACGCAACAAAAAGCCAATGCTTCGGGTGATCAAAAAACACCTCGCACAGGTTGATAGCATTGCATCAGTCGGTGCGGCTGCTGATCTGATTCCGATAGCAAGACAAATCTGGGAAGATGCGCTTAGAACAGGACAAGAACATGGCTATCGCAACGCACAGGTTACGGTACTGGCTCCGACTGGAACCATTGGCTTTATGATGGACTGCGATACGACCGGCATCGAGCCTGATATTGCGCTGCTAAAATATAAAAACTTAGTCGGCGGCGGCACGATGAAATTGGTCAACTCTACTGTTCCAGCCGCATTAGAAACATTGGGCTACAATGAAAGCCAGCGCCAGGCAATCACCGATTTTCTCGATAAAAACGATACCATCGAAGGCGCGCCTTTTCTAGCGCAGGAACACTTGCCAGTTTTTGATTGCGCTTTCAAACCGGCTAAAGGTAAGCGAACTATACACTATCTGGGTCATATCAGAATGATGGCGGCAGTACAGCCGTTTATTTCTGGCGCTATTTCCAAAACCGTGAATATGCCCAACGAATCCACAATTGACGATGTTCGTGAAGCCTATGTTCAAGCCTGGAAATTAGGATTGAAAGCAATTGCTATTTATCGGGATGGCGCCAAACGGACGCAGCCGCTGTCAACCTCCCGAGAATCAGAAAATGGCAATGGAAAGCTGAAACCTGGGCAGCCCAAGCCTTATCGTCGCCGGCTGCCAGATGAACGTCCCGCCATCAATCATAAATTCAGCATCGCCGGCCACGAAGGTTATTTAACAGTTGGCATGTTTGAAGATGGAACGCCAGGCGAGATTTTCATCGTCATGGCAAAGGAAGGCTCCACTATTTCAGGCTTGATGGACGCATTTGCCACGGCAATCTCCATGACATTACAATATGGCGTGCCACTGAAAGTTTTAATTGATAAGTTCAGCCATATTCGTTTCGAGCCATCTGGTTTCACCGGGAATAAACAGATTCCTATTGCCAAATCCGTGCTCGATTATATTTTCCGTTGGCTGTCGATGAAATTTTTGCCTGAAGAAGATCGACCTAAAAATACTGAAAATGATAATCATATTTCTACCAACGGCAATGGTTTAGAAAGCAAAGAAGATTACGAGAAACATATTTTCCAGACTCAATCCGATGCCCCGCCCTGCTTTGAATGCGGAGCGATTATGGTGAGGAATGGGGCGTGTTATAAATGTCTGTCATGTGGTTCGACCAGTGGGTGCTCGTAAAATTAAAGAAACCAGGTTTCTTTCTGAAACCTGGTTCTTCTTCTTATTCCTTCAAAAGGTTAAATTTTACCACAACAAGCAAAGAATCATCCTTCAGGTGAAAAGAATTTCTATTTTCAAATAAATAAAACTATTATGGCTCAAATCAACATGCTCTGCGGAGCACAAAAACTGCTTACTGTGTGTACAAAAACAAAACCGAATGAAAGTGTGGTTATTGTCACCGACACGGATCTGGCGGAACTGGCAGAGCCTTTAGCTATGGCAGCCGAAGAGGTTGGAGCAGAACCTACCATTTGTGTGATGCCGACGCGGACAGCTCATGGGCAGGAACCCCCGAAGCCAGTGGCAGCGGCTCTGGCGATGGCGGACGTTTTTTTCGTGCCAGTAAAAGTTTCCATCACGCATACCCAGGCACTACAAAAAGCGGTACAAGCTGGAGCGCGAGGTCTGGTGATGACGGACTTCAAGTCGGAGATGTTGATCCGGGGCGGTATCGAAGCCAATTTCGCAGCGCAAGCTTCGATTTGCCGTCGAATGGCAGCAATTTTCGAAGCCGGGGAGCACGTCCATCTGACCACGGCGGCTGGCACGAATTTGCGTTTATGTGCAGCAAATCGTCGGGGTAATGCGCTGACTGGCATTGTGGCCCCCGGTCAATTTTCGACAGTGCCAACAATTGAAGCGAATTTTTCGCCAGTTGAAGGTTCCGCCGAAGGATTAATTATAGCGGATGCCAGCATTCCATACCTGGGCATCGGGTTATTGAAAGAGCCAGCGAGGGTGGAGGTAAAAGATGGATTCATCAGGCATATTGAAGGAGGGGAGCAGGCGCAAGTACTGAAGATGAACTTGATTGCCCAGGAAGATCCCCAGGTTTATAACATTGCTGAGTTGGGAGTCGGATTGAACCCAAAGGCACGGCTGTGTGGGTTGATGCTGGAAGATGAGGGTGTGCTGGGCATGGTGCACATCGGCATTGGAACCAGCATTACGCTGGGAGGAAAAGTCAAAGCCAGGGTACACTACGATCTCTTGATGCATGGTGCGACGCTTGTAGTTGATGGAAAAGCAGTATTACGAGAGGGTCAGCTCGCGCTGCTGTAGCCAGCTTATCCTATTCTAATTTCAACTTTTCTCCATTCAGTCCTCAAACGAAAAAAACATTAAACACGAAAAAATTTATTGACTTTTTGATATAATTTTGCTATCTAAAGGCAAGCAGAGCGAGCAAAAATTTTTTGCTCTTTTGTTTTTGATAATGAATGAACTCGCGGCAAGAAATAATCAGTGCGAAACTGGTTGGTTTACCCGTAGTGAGTAATATTGTTACGTGGCGCTTGCCCTGCGATCTAATCTTACGATTCGAACGGAGCTAAACCATGAATGTACCAAAGCTAAATGCAGAATGGCATAAAAAACACCGAATGCCAGATAGAGCTACAATGGAACAACGAATAGCGTGGCATCTGGATCATGTGAAAAACTGTGGCTGTCGGCCTATTCCATTCAAGATTGCCGAAGAAATAAAAAAACGGGGAATAGCTTCGGATGTTTGATAAATTAAACGGGCAACAAAACACTGTTACCGATTATTGTGTCAGGCTTCACCCTTCATTTTGAAAAAGCTTCTGACAATTTCACTTTACGGCTCATAAGGAGACGTTATGATAAAAGAAATCGGTTGCCAAAAGTCCACCATAATTATA
>JAEAME010001666.1_pt1 | contig 14637 bp, 7 predicted proteins | sample 8958731 | NCBI WGS metagenome assembly JAEAME01 (sample SAMN16933194, study PRJNA681113) | bioreactor sludge metagenome | isolation source: anerobic bioreactor sludge (Control) | place: India:Bengaluru | collected 2018-10-24 | reverse complement strand
CGAGATGGGCTTCGTTGCGGCCGCGGCGACCATCGATGGCGATACCGTTGTTGTCTCGGCCGACGGCATCAGGTCGCCCACGGCGGTTCGCTTCGCTTGGCACAAGCTCGCCGAGCCGAACCTTCGGAACGCGGAAGGTCTACCCGCGAGGCCCTTCCGAGCCGGCGAACTCGCCAACGTCGACTTCCTAGCCCTGCGGGTACCCGAGGCGTCCGACTACCATCTGATCTACGACATCGATCTGAGCAAACTCGGCCCGAGGCCGCAGTACGAGTTGGACGCCGCCATGCTCGCGGGCGAGTTCGACCGGGTGGCCTACATCCTGGAACTCCGTGGCGATGGCGCGCCCCAGTTCGTCTACGTGTCCATGGATGCATTCACGAACGACGCGACCAAGCTCGGGATCCCCACCGCTGCCAGTGGCGCGGTCTTCCAGCAGAACGTGGCGAACATGACCGTCATCTCCAACGTCGAGGGCATCGTCCAGGGCGAGAACCTCGCGGGGGGCAACATTGAGATCTGGCCCCACAACTACGGTCCCCCGAACGCTGCGGGCGTGCCCAACGCGAGTGATGCGGTGTGGGACTTCGGCGACCAGTACAGTGACCCGTACGACGGCTACGGCTGCCTACAGATCCACAACCATGCCGCTGGCCAGACCGTGCTCGCGGTCAACAACCCCAAGGCCGGCGGCGGCGCGGACATCGGCATCGGCAATGGCACGGGCGAGAACCCCGACTGGACCTTCGCCGCCAATGCCGCGAGGTACAACCACAAGCGCTTGCGGGTCCTCGTTCGCCCAGCCCGCTAGATCGTCGGCAGGCGGCCCCTGAGCCCTGGGGGCCGCCTACTCCAACACAACCACGTCATGGAGTTCCACGGATGGCACCCGGATGGTGCAGACACTTGTCGCGGGGTCCCACCGCCAGTTCAGCGCGTGGCCCGAGGGCTGCAGGACGACCCTCACGGGCGCCTCCGGCGCTCTGACCTGCAGTGTCAGATCACCCGTCGGCGGAATGTAGTCTGTCACCATCCGGTTCCCCAGCGGAAGCCCCGAGGTGTTCAGCAGGTGCACGGAGAGCCTGCCACCCTCCGTAGTGCGCAGGGCTACGTCTACTGTAGGCGGTCCATCGAGCCGCACCGCCGGGTCGGGGAACAGGGACTCGCACACCTCACCGATGAACCGTCGGATGAGGGGATGGTGCGTGTGGTAGTTGGTCACGTCGATGCGTCCGTAGATGCCCGCGATCTTCCCTGCGCCCAGCTCAGCCACCGTGGCAGCCCACTGGGCGTCCTCCGGTCGCAGCACTCGGTCGGGGTACCATGAGGCGACTCCCGTTGCGCCTCGGAGCTCCGCCTTCAGCCAGGGCCCTCTGATGCTCAGGAGGCCGTCTCCGACGGCCAGTTCGCCGGCGCTGTTCCGTCCGCGGTAGAACTTGTTTTCGCTCGGTCCCAGGGCGACCCCGAGCTCCTCCTCGAACAGCCGCGCTGTTCGGTGGATGACGAGCAGGCTTCCGCCCGCGCGAACGTACTCTACTAGGGCGTCTCGGAACCCATCGGGCAGCACGTGGGCATCGGGTATGACGACTAAGGGGAACTCGCTGAGCCGAGGCTGGAGCTGATGCTCCGCCAGGACGTCTACCGAGTAGTGAGACTCCAGGAGGGCATGCAGGATGCCCTCCGCCGCCTCGATGTAGCTCGAGACGAAGACGCCGTCGCAGTTCTCCTTCCACGACTCATGGGAGAGCAGAACCGCCACCTGCGGCACCGTCGCGCTCTTGAAGCTGACGGCCTGCCTCGCGCGACAGAAGTCCGCTACCTGCCCTAGCGTCTCGATCATGAATGGCGCGAGGTAGCCGGTTCGCGCCGGCTGGTTGTAGATCTGGAACCCGCCGCCCTGCATGAGCACGACCGCAGCCTCCTGCATGAGGTGCGCGGGGGTCTTCAGGTTGTGCCCAGTGCCGTCCGTCCAGTTGAACCCCCAGGCCATGAGATCCCATGGCATGCCGGTGCTCGCGAGGTAGCGGGCCTCCACCCGGGCCCGGTCGACCGAGAGGGTGGGGGAGTAGTCACCCGAGAGGTAGTCCAACCCCACCTCAACCGGCTTCGGCGCGAAGCTTGTGTACATCCAGTTGGAGGTGATCTGAAAGCCGGGCCTGTGTTTGTGCAGCGCTCGTACCCAGTGGTCCAGGTAGCGCTCGAATGCGCGCCGGTGGAACTCCTTCCACTCAAGCCAGTGAGGATCGCTCGGCTGATGAGGAACCTCTGCGATACCGGTCTCCTCGGTGAATTGCCGCCGTGCTTCGTCACACCAGTCCAGCTTCGCGGCCCAGCACTCCCCGTCGGCCCAGATGCCATCGATCCAGTACCGGTCGATGACTTCCTTCACCTGGGGGATGAGAAGCTCGTCCACATAGGGGCCGAAGACGCTGGTGCTGTTCGCCTCTCGGCTGCCATCGGAGTTCACCACTGCCCACTCGGGATGATGTTCGAGAGCCACCGTGTCCCACACCCCGGAGTAGTGGATGAAGAGCCCTGTGTTGAACTCCCGCGTCACGTCCCGCCAGACGCGGAGGGCATCCTGCACGATCCCCGGAGATGCCCACCCTACATCCGTGGCGTACCCCGTGTAGCCGGCGTGCCCCTTGCAGTCGTACTGCACATAGTCTGGGTTCGTACGCCGCAGGAGCGCGCGGACGTTCTCCGGGCTGGTCTCTTTCCCGAGCACCGTGTCGGTCGCCCCCGGATGCAGATCGAAGTGTAGGCCGAAGAAACACTCCGACCTGGGCAGGATGCGGTCACGCACATGCGGTTGGGCCATGGCGGCGGATACCCCCAGTGTGAGGATGAGGAGCAGAATTCGCGGGTCGCCGGTTCGGGTCATGCGGCGGCCTCCTCGGCATGATGTGGGACGATGTTCTCCATCACCCTGACTACGGCCTTGCCTGCCTGCTTGGGGTAGGTATCTGGGGGTGGGTAAGGGAAGTGGTCGGGCACATGGAGGTGCTCACCATGGCACTGCTTCTCTCGCTCTTGACCACGATCATTCAGCCAGGAGACGCGCTGTGGATCGATCTGGCCGCCGAGGGTGCGTCTCGCGGTCTGCGCGTGCCTAGCGCGGGAGACGGTGTGCTACTGGCCGACGAGGTGGCCGGCAGCCACTGTATGCGCATCGCCCCCGACTCAGGCTACCTCTATGTCGATGTAGACCACGAGCAGCTCCCAAGCCGGCCCCTCGACCTGTGGGTGCGCGTGGAGTTCTACGACTCACACCTCGGCCTCGTCCACTTCAACTACGACCGTGCTGATGGCTCGGCTTACGGACGCGCCATGGACACCATCGTCATGATGGGCTCGGGGCAGTGGCTGGCCTCCACCGTGCACCTTCCCGGCGCCGCCGTGAGCAACAGGGAGAATCACGGCACCGACTTCCGCCTCGTGGCCTCGGATGTGGCGGTGCGACGCATCGAGGTCCTCTCCGCAGAGCCCGCCGACTACGTGCAGGGCGGCTCCGACCCCTCGCGGTTCGAGGAGCTGCAGACGCAGATCGGCGAGGGCATGGAGTTGACCTTCGGCAACGACGCAGGGCCCGGCCAGGCCCTGCTCTATCGCGCCCTGGGAGTGACAAGCGTCGAGTCCTACGTCACGTGGCAGACGGCCGAGGACAACGGCGAGGGCGAGTGGGACTGGAGTCAGTGGGATCAGCAGGTCGAGGTACTGGAGGCGAGCGGCCTCAAGTGGGTGCCTTTCCTCATCGCCGGTCCGGCCTACGCCAACCCGAAGTGGTTCCGTGAGTCCGACATGGCCCACCCGTACGTCTGCCTCGAGCATGGCCAGCCCTCGAAGGTCGAGTCCCTCTGGAACCCGGAGTTGCCGCGTTGGGTCGACCGCTTCCTTGGCGCCTTCGCCGAGCGGTACCGGGACCGCGGGGTCATCGAGTCGGTGCTTCTCGGCGTGACGGGCATCTACGGCGAGTCCATCTACCCTGCCGGACCCGAGGGCGGCTGGACCGCCGACATCCCCGGTCCCTATCACAACCACATGGGGTACTGGGCAGGTGACGAATACGCCATTGCCGACTTCCGGGCCGCGATGACCGAGCGCTATGGGGATATCGAGGCCCTCAACGACGCCTGGGGCACGGGGTACAGCGACTTCGATGAGGTCACAACCTTCCTTCCCGCCGATGCCCCCTCGCCACGCGCCCGGGTGGACTTCACGAACTGGTATGCCGACGCCATGACCGATTGGTCCGTCCTGTGGGTTGAGTTGACTCGCAGACACTTCCCCGACACGCCCATATACCTTTGCACCGGTGGGGATGAGAACCCGCAACTCGGCGCTGATTTCACCGCTCAAGCGGCGCGGATCGCCCCCTATGGCGCCGGAATCCGCATCACGAACGAGGGGAGCAACTACGCCTTCAACTACGTCATCACGCGGGAGGTCTCCACCGCCGCCCGAGCCTTCGGCACCTTCTGCGGCTTCGAACCCGCGAGTTCGGTCGACCCCCATGGCGTGATCGCCCGGATCTACAACGCCACCGCGTCTGGCGCCCGGCAGCTCCACTACTACAGCCCCAACGTGCTGGGTCTGGCCGAGTCCGTCCAGAACTTCCGCACCTTTGCTCCACACCTCCAGTCTCGGCGCCCCATCGTCCACGCGGGCCTCTATGTGCCCAAGACGACCTGGGCGCTCGATGACAGCCGCGTCGGCAGCTTCTACAACATGGCGGCGAGCATTCGGGATTACGTGGACGTCGAATTGCTCGATGCCCTGAGCCTCGAGTCCGGGAGACTGCCCGATGTCAAAGTTGTGGGAGTCGTCGAGGCGGCTCACGCCGAGGAGCGGGAGGTGGAGACCATGCGGGCGTGGGTGGAGTCCGGGGGCGTGCTCGTAGCCGCGGCTCCCCGAGAAGGAACACTGCTCAGCACCCCAGAGGGAGGGGTCGCCACGGGCCTCTTCGCCGAGTTGCCTGGCGATCTGGACGTGCTCCGCTACCTTCCGGTGGGAGAGCTGCCGAAGCGTGTCGCTATCGACGTCGGCTCCCCTTCCGACCTGGGCAATCTCGCGGGAACCTGGCATAGCCGCGAGACGGGGCCGGAGTGGTCGGATGTCCAGGGCGCCACCAAGCGCTGGAGCGGCTCGGACGCCTCCGTGGTGCTGCCCATCGACGCGAGCGGTGACGCCGTACTCATCCTGGACGTCAGCATGTCCGAGCACAACTCCGAAGGCGCCAATCGAGTGCTCGTCAACGGCCATGAGGTGGGCCGGCTCGACCGCTCGGGCAACCACCTCTATCGTTTCGAGGTGCCACAGGCTGCGCTCCAGGGCCGGCAGATCGCTGAGATACGGCTGGATGTCACCACATGGGTGCCCCTGGAGCACGGCATGAACGACGGCCGCTCACTGGGAGCAGCGGTACGCTGGGTCGAGCTCTGCTCCGAACGGTGCGAGGGCCTTTCCATTGAGCCTCCCCTCATCCGCGCCGGCCTCGACCTGGACCTCGTGCGCGAGCGGTGTGTGCGGCCCCTCGGCGAAGGGGCGACCATCCTGCTGCCGCCGGCCGCCGGCGATGCCTCTGACACCATAGGGCTAGCCATGCTGGCTGTGCTCGACGGCCAGCTTGGCCCGGAGCGCCCCTCCTACGGCTGGCCTGATGGAGGCCGCGATGGGATCTTCTGGACGGAGACAACGGAGGAGTACCTCGTGCTCAACACCACTGACGCGCCGGTGACCCTGCGAGGCGTCGAGGTCCCCGCCCCTGGGATCGCCGAAATGCCAAGATAGGCCATCAGCGAGCTCAGCCCCCTCGGACCCGAGCCCTTGGCGGTTGCGGCCCGGGGGGGCGTGTGTTACATTCTGGCGGTTCCCACTTCAGTCAGCAGCGGTGAGTCCATCTTGAGTTGGCTACAGGTCATCGCCCTCGGCCTACTGCAGGGCCTGACCGAGTTCATCCCTGTTTCCAGCACCGGGCACTTGGCGCTCTTCCCCGCCCTCATCGGGCAGGAGAGTCCCTCCCTCTTCTTCGACGTGGCAGTGCACCTGGGGACCCTCGTTGCGGCCATAGTCTTCTATGCCAAGGACGTAGGGAGGGTCTTGAAGGGCCTGGGGAGAATGGTCAAGGGCATCCTCGCGGGCGAGGGGCGTCGCGTGTTCCGTGAAGATCAGTGGGCGCGGCTCGCAGGGCTGCTGGCCGTAGCGATCCTTCCCACGGTTGCCATCGCCCTGGCGCTGGACGACTTCACCGAGCGCATGGTCGCCATGCCGATGCTCGCCGCGAGTTGCATGCTGGTGACTGGCACCATGCTTATTGTGACCGACCGCATTGAGCGCCGGCGTGCGGCTGGCGTGGGGTCCCAGCAGAGCGATAGTACGCTGGGCCAGGCCGCGGTGATCGGCGTTGGACAGGGCATCGCTATCATGCCTGGCATCTCGCGCTCTGGCGCGTGCATCATCACGGGGATCCTGCTCGGGTTGGAGCGTGAGTTCGCGGTAAGATTCGCCTTCCTGCTGATGATCCCCACCGTACTCGGCGCGGCCTGCTACCAGGCCATCGACGTAGTGCGGGACGGGATCGATCCCGCCGCTATGACCGATGCTCTCGCAGCTGCGGCGGTGGCCATGTTCAGCGGGTTGGCGGCCATCTGGATCACCGTGAAGGTAGTCCAGCGCCGCTGGCTCTGGATCTTCGGTGTGTACTGCCTTGTGATCGGCATCTCCAGTCTGGTGTTTCTGTCGATCAGAGGGTAGGCGGGTTAGGAGCAAGCTGAGGCGGCCTCGGCCATCTCAGAGCGCGGATACCGCGCCCCAGGGCGCGGCCTGTTTTGTGAATGGCCGGGATCACTCGGCCCACGTCGAAGGGAGTCACTAGGGCTATGGATTTCGTCACACAGCTCGCAGTGGGCCTGATGACGATTGCCCAGCACCCAGGAGAAGCGATCTCCGAGACCAACCTCGTCCTGAACGAGTTCGGCGCTCCGGAGTGGCTGGCAATCATCATCACGTTCCTCGCGGCGCTCGGCTCCCTCGGATTCGGGTGGTGGCTCATCACCCAGATTCGAGAGGCCGATCGAGGCACACCAGGCATGATCAAGGTCAACGAAGCGATCATGCTCGGCGCCAAAGCCTACCTCTACCGTCAGATGAAGCTGCTCTGGATGTTCGTGGTAGGCATCGCCATCGTCTTGCTGATCCTCTACGTACCGATCAAGGAGAGCAAGTGGGCTGCTGTCGGCATCGGCTTGGCCTTTGTCCTGGGCTCCGCGGCGTCCTTCGCCGCCGGCTTCGTCGGCATGCACCTCGCCGTCTACGCCAACCTCCGTGTGGCTGCCGCAGCCCTGAAGAGCTTCAAGCGCGCCCTGGAGCTAGCCTTCCGCGCCGGCGCCGTGTCGGGCGTCTTCACCGTTGGCCTCGGCCTCCTCGGGGCCTGCCTCGTCTTTGCCTTGTGGCAGGAGTACGCCATCCAGGTGCTCGTCGGCTTCGGCTTCGGTGGTAGCCTCATCGCCCTCTTCATGAGGGTCGGCGGCGGCATCTACACGAAGGCCGCCGATGTAGGCGCGGACCTCGTTGGAAAGGTCGAGGCTGGCATCCCCGAGGACGATCCTCGCAACGCCGCGACCATTGCCGACAACGTAGGCGACAACGTGGGTGACTGCGCCGGAATGGCCGCGGACGTCTTCGAGTCCTACGAAGTCACCTTGGTCGCCGCGATCCTCCTCGGCGCCTTCGCGCAGCGGGCTGCTATAGATCACGGCGGCGGCGTTGCTCTCGACCTTGGCTCCGCCCTCTGGACCTACCCCCTCATCGTCCGCGCTGTCGGCGTCGTTGCGTCTATCATCGGCGTCCTCATGGTGAAGGGTGACGACAAGGACAAGACGATGGACCCCATGAAGCCCATCAACCTCGGCTTCAGCGGTTCCGCCGTGGTCGCGATCCTCGGCATCCTGGTCGCCACCGTCCTCATGATGAAGACCCAGCAGGATGGGCAGACCGTCATCCACTGGTCCTTCGGCATCGCCACAATAGCAGGCGTGCTGTTGGCAGTCGTCATCGGCCGACTCACGAACTACTACACGCACACCGACCAGCCTCCGGTTACTGAGATCGCGAACAGCTCGAGGACTGGTCCGGCGACCGTCATCCTCACCGGCCTGGCGGCTGGGATGGAGAGCTCGTGGCGCTATCGTCTTCAGCTTCGCCGTCTTCGGCGGCGACCTCGCCCTGGGCTCCTACGGCGTAGCCCTCATGGGTCTTGGCCTCCTCACCACGACAGGCTACATCCTCGCTATGGACACCTACGGTCCTATCGCTGACAACGCGAACGGCGTGTTCGAGATGGCCTATGACGTGGATGTCGAGTCGGACCCCGAAGCGAGCCGCATCGTTGCCCGCCTCGATCAGGTCGGTAACGTCACTAAGGCGCTCACCAAGGGCTTCGCTATCGCTACGGCCGTTATCGCTGCGGTCTCACTGTTCAAGTCCTTCGTCGACGAGGTCGGCCTCGAACAGATCGGCATCCAGGTCAACCATCCCCTCGTCTTCGTGGGCTTCCTCATCGGCGGCGCGGTCCCGTTCCTCTTCTCCTCCATCGCCCTGAACGCGGTCTCCCGCGCGGCCTTCCAGGTTGTTCAGGAGGTGCGGCGCCAGTTCCGTGAGATCCCGGGCATCATGGAGGGCGAGAACCCGCCCGACTACCAGCGCTGTGTCGACATCGTGACTGCCACGGCCCAGCGCGAGTTGCTCGGCCCTGGCATCCTTGCCGTGGCTACCCCGATCCTCACCGCCTTCCTGCTCGGCAGCACACTCTTCGGCACGAGTGGCACGGTGGAGGTCGAGATCGGCGGCAAGATCGAGTCCGCGCCTGTCGCCGGAGCCGCCTTGGGCGCCTACCTCGCCGGCGCCATTCTGGTTGGCCAGCTCCTGGCCGTGTTCATGTCCAACGCTGGCGGGGCATGGGACAACGCCAAGAAGAAGATCGAGGACGGGATGTTCGGCGGCAAGGGCACGGATGAGCACAAGGCTACCGTCGTGGGCGATACCGTGGGTGATCCCTTCAAGGACACCGCTGGTCCCGCCCTGAACCCGCTCATCAAGGTCATGAACCTCGTCGCCATCCTCCTCGCCCCCGTGTTGGCGAAGGTGCCTGGGCCCGAGGTCAGCCTCATGGTCTCGCTAGTCTGCATCGGCCTGCTCGGACTCGCCGTATGGTGGTCCAAGCGTGGCGCGACCGTCGTCGAGGAGTCTGCTGCCTAGCGGCGCAGTCTCAGAGAGCCTACCTTGCGCAGGGGAGCGGCCCACACCGGGCCGCTCCCCTGCATGTGTACGCCGTACCAACAACTGGCAGGACCATTCTGGCCGAAGGAGGAATACCACCGCCGGTGTGGTTGGAAGCGAGTCGTTGACCGTGTGGCCAACGGATGCGGATCGAGGCGTGGTGGAACCCTTCAGCTCATCTACGTCACTCCTGCTTGCCCGCTCTGGTAGACCGTACAGGGTACTCGTGGCGGACAAGGAGCCTGGCCACGTTGATCGTCTTGTTGATGCCCTTAGGGCGGCGCAGGTTGCTCCAGTCGTATGCGACGACCCTGCTAGAGCCTCCAGCCTCATATCCTCCGGTGCCTTCGACGTCATCGTCGTGGATCTATACGCGCCGGGGTACGCCGGCCACGACCTCCTGACCCGTGCTCGAGACCAGCATGCGGGGCCCCAGGTGATCGTATGCACGGCCATGGACGACCTCGACACGGCCGTTGCCTGCATGCGCCGAGGTTCCTTCGACTACATCCGGAAGCCGTGCGATCCCGGGACGGTTGTCGCCTCAGCGCTGCAGGCCGCCGAACGGCGCCTGCTGGAGTTGGAGCGGGGCGATCTACGCGAGTTGATGCGCCGCAGCAAGCACGCTCTGATGATCGCGCTGGAGGCCCGTGACGGCTACACCATCCGTCACTGCGTGAATGTGGCATTCCTTGCACGGCGCTTCGCGGAGTACGTCCGTGCCCCCGGAGAGACCGTCGAGGCCATAAACAGCGTCGGGGAGCTTCACGATGTGGGCAAGATCGGGATCGAGGACGCGATCCTCAACAAGAGCGGGCCCTACACGGAGTCCGAGTATGAGGCGATGCGGTTCCATCCGCAGATCGGCCTCGAGATCATCGATCCCCTCGGCGCGTTCCCGGAGGAGGGGGCCCTGGTGATCGCTCATCATGAGCGGTGGGATGGGAAGGGCTACCCCGCCGGCCTAGGTGGCGACGCCATCCCTCTCGTCGCTCGCATCACCGCGGTCGCCGACGTCTTCGACGCATGCACCACCGTCCGTCCCTACCGCACGGCGATGCCCATCACGCGCGCGCTCCAGATCATCGAGGGCGGCGCGGGCACGAGCTTCGATCCCGAACTGGCGCGGGCCTTCGGGCCGTTCTTCGTGAGCCAGTTCGGAGAGAATGGAGCGCGGTACGCCGACGCCCTCACGCAGCACCGGCGCCGCCACACCACGCCATAGAGCCTAATGGCCCTGGGCCTGCGGCTCCAAGTACACCCCGAACTCCGCGATCGCCGGGCACACGGGGGATGCCGTGACGCGCAACCGGAGCCGGGTTGTCTCAACAGGATCGAACCGCAGGAGGCGGCGCGAGCCGATGCCCGTGGCCGCGGCGATCTCGCGCCAGTTCTCGCCCTCCCAAACGTCGACGGCGATGGACTCTACCCGCTGACCGAGGGGCAAGTGCTCCTGCACGGAGACCACGTTGAGCCACACGGGCTCCCCAAACCCGACAACGAGTTCCGGCTCCGTCACTCCCTCATCGGTGGCCCAGTAGGTAGCAGGGTCGCCATCGAGCGCGGCCTCGGGCGCATAGGCTGGATGCTCGCCGCGGACGTTGCTCGCTGTCACCTCCGCCGTGGTCGCCAGGTTCACCTGGAAGGTACCGCGCAGGATGCGGCCCATCTCCTGAAGCGCCGCCACGTCTGCCTCGTGGATGCGTCCTCGCCGATCTGGCGGCAGGTTCAGAAGGAACGCCGCGCCCCGGCCCACCGACGCGTAGTAGAGGTCGACAAGCTCCGCTGGCGGCTTGACGTGCTCATCCTCGGAGGCGTGGTAGAACCAGCCAGGACGGATCGACACATCGGCCTCGGCGGGGATCCAGTCTGACCCTCCTCGCTCACCGACGTTGTTCCGTCCGGGGTCGATGTCCCCCACAGTGCCCTGGGGCGTGATCGTCGCCCAGCACGTCTCGCCGGCGACTCCACGCTCGTTCCCCACCCAGCGGACGTCGGGGCCCACATCACTGAAGATGACGGCCCCGGGTTGCAGCTCCCGCACAATGGCACACGTCTCATCCCAGCCGTAGTAGGTTTGCTTGTCGACGTGCCGAGTCTCTCTAGCGCCGCCGTAGTAGCCGTCGCCTCCGTTGGCACCGTCGAACCACACCTCGGAGATCTCGCCGTACTGGGTCATGAGCTCCCGCAACTGATTCCGGTAGTAGGTTACGTACTCCGGCGAGCCGTAAGCCGGATGGTTGCGGTCCCACGGCGAGAGGTACACCCCGAACCGCAGTCCGTGTCTTCCACACGCCTCCGACACCTCACGCACCACATCGCCGTCGCCATCGCGCCACGGACTGGCTGCGACGGAGTGGTCCGTGTGGGCGCTCGGCCAGAGACAGAACCCATCGTGGTGCTTGCAGGTCAGGATGAGTCCCCGCATGCCCGCCTCGGCGGCGACCCTAGCCATCTGATCGGCGTCGAAGTCTGACGGGTCGAAGATCCTCGGGGACTCATCACCGAGCCCCCACTCCTTGTCCGTGAAAGTGTTCACGGTGAAGTGCAGGAACCCGTAGAACTCCATCGCGTGCCAAAGGAGCTGCCGGTCGCTGGGCACCGCCCCGTAGGGCTCCGGCGGTGCGGGGACGGGCCCAACGCGGCGGCTGACGCGCACACCGAACAGCCCTCCCGCGAAGTGTCCCTCGTGAGCCTCGAGTGTGACCTTGATCCGCTCCGCACCTTCGGTGAGCACGTCCGGAACGGGGTAGGCGACCTCAAAGAAATGGTCAGGGGCATCGCGGCTCAGGGTCTGGGTCGCGATCGCCACTCCGTCGACCAGGATGTCGAACGTGCGGTCGCCCTGCTCGCTGCCCCAGTAAGTGCAGACCAGATCGACTGCCTCCGCGGGATCGACCGCCATGTCGAAGGAGAACCAGCCGCCGCCGAAGGCGTGGCGGAACTTGCGGCCGAGATGCTCTCCCACGCCCGTCTGCTCGCCTTCCACGTTGTGGTCCCGCTCATCCTGCATCTCACCTGGCTGCATCCGGTCAACCGTGAGCGCTTCGAGCGCTCTGCGCTGCCTCGCCTCCTCCCGGTACTGAGCGCGCCGCTCCTCCCACTGGGCAGGTGAGAACCTGTCCCAGTAGATCGTGTAGCGTGACCCGTGGGTCATGTAGAAGGGCCTCAGCGTCACATCCCGAGGTCGCCCCGCGCCCACCAACGTGAAGGCCAGCGGCCCCTCATCCGCCGGCCGCAGCCAGTCCGGTAGCTCGCGCTCTCCTACCACGAGGGCAGGCACATAGTCGGGATCGGCGGCGCGCGGGTCGTCCTCTGGTCCCAGTTCGCCCGCAAGCACCACGGGGCCGTAGAGCACGGCCACGCGATCGGGGTTGTCAGGAGTGGCCTCGGTGCGAAGGCGCATCGGCAGAGTGACCCTTACGGTGTCACCGTCCTGCCAGTGCCGCCTAAGGGTCACAAACCCATTCCCATCGTCAGCCACATCGGCGGCCCGACCGTTCACGTCGAGCCCGAATCCCTCCGCCACCCATGCCGGTCGCCGCACCCGCAGGGTCATCTGCTGAGGCTGCTCCAGCCGAAGCGTGAGAGTAGTCCCCTGCTCCTCGGGGAACAGTGTGGTCTGCTCCAGGGAGAGCCCACGCTCCGGCCACTCCAGCGTCGAAGCGATGAACAGATTCACGTAGAGCCCGTCCTCGTCGCGGTAGTAGACCGACTCCCCATACTTGGCGTGGTTCTCAATGCCCGTGGCCACGCAGCACCAGAAGCTGTCTTCGGGCGTCGAGTCGGTCTTGAACTCCCCTGGCTTGAGGGGTAGGTAGTAGCAGACCATCCCCGTCTCGGGGTTCTGGGAGGCCAGGATGTGGTTGAACAGAGCCCGCTCGATGTAGTCGCCATACGGGCCCGACGGGTCCCAGGCCATGAGATGCCTGGTCAGTCTGAGCATGTTGTAGGTGTTGCAGGTCTCGGTGGATGATGCCCCCAACCGCTCCGCAAGCTGGTCGGGGGGACCGAAGTACTCGCTGTTCGTGTTGCCACCGGTGACGTACGTATGGTGGTTCACGACGATGTCCCAGAAGTTCGCTGCGATTGCCCGGTCTCGCTCGTCCCCGGTGACCTCATAGCGCCGTGCCGCTCCGATGACCTTGGGGATCTGCGTGTTCCCATGACGCCCGGGCAGGGGATCCTCGCCTCTCGCCAGGGGCTCGAGCACGTCCGTGTGATGGAACCGCCGGGACAGTTCGAGGTACCGCTCCTCGCCCGTGATGGCGTAGAGTTCGGCCATCGACTCGTTAATGCCCCCATGCTCGCAGGCGAGCATGGTTTGCCACTGCTCTGCGGTCAGCCCCAACGTGAGGTCGTAGGCCCAATCCGCGAGATCAGCCGCCACCTGGAGCGCTCGCTCGTTGCCGCAGTGAATGTAAGCGTCAATGAGGCCCGCGAACTGCTTGTGGAGGGTGTACCAGGGGACCCAGATGCCATTCAGATCGAACCCCGCGCTCCGGATCTGGCCGGCCCGCACCTGCTCCAGGGCCTGCCGCCCACCGGGGATGGCCGCGACGTACCCGTCGCCCTGGGCCTCCTGACAGGAACGGAGATCATCCACGATGACGGCCGTGCGTTCGCGGAAGCGCTCATCCCCGGTGGAGGCGTGCATCTTGGCGCACGCCGTGAGATAGTGGCCGAGGGTGTGGCCGGCGATGGTCTCCGCCTCCCAGCCACCGTATGGCTCGTTGCGCGGCTCCAATCCCGACTCTGAGCGGAAGCGTGAGAGGAGCCGGTCGGGATCCAGAGACAGTAGCCAAAGGCCGTTGAGCTCCATGGCATGCAGGAATGGACCCTCGCTGAGCCGCACCGCCTCGAGCGGGAAGGGCTCGGCCCTCAAGGCGCTGACATTGGGCACAGCGTGCTCGGGCGACGGGGTCTGACCAATGAGAGCGGAGAGAAGCGAAGCAGCGGTCAGCATGGCGGGCACAGCGGCACCTCCGGTGCGGATGTTGGCGTGCTGCGGGATTCTCTCCGGCCGCTGTCCCGCCCTGCGGAGCCACACTGTGGCTTAGCCGTGCCCGTATGCGGGGCCGTAGATGGGCTGGAGGTACCCCTCGGCAGTGCTCGCGTGGGTGTCCGGGTGGGCGCGGGGCTGGGGAGCCGAACTCCCTATCGTCGCTACGCCCACGGGATCGGTGTCTGTGCGCTGGTCGAAGCCAGGGCCTCTCCGGAACCAGTGCGGGCTGAGGGGCCCCCTCTCTTCGTCCTCGCCGATACAGTAGATCCAGCCGCTCTGGCTCCCGATCACGATCCGCCCATCGGCCACGGCGGGGGTGGAGTCGATGTCGAACCCCTCATCGAACACCCATAGGG
>JAEAME010001669.1_pt1 | contig 14642 bp, 11 predicted proteins | sample 8958731 | NCBI WGS metagenome assembly JAEAME01 (sample SAMN16933194, study PRJNA681113) | bioreactor sludge metagenome | isolation source: anerobic bioreactor sludge (Control) | place: India:Bengaluru | collected 2018-10-24 | reverse complement strand
GATCGGCCGCGGAAATGAGTTTCTTATCCATGCCCTTCTGCACGTCCTCGCCGATTATCAGAGTCAGCACATCCCATTCGTGAGTCTCAGGCTTAAAATCAAAATCCATATTCTCTTTCATCAGCTCCTTCTTGATTCTCAGGCTGTTGTCTCTTTTCTCCTGCAGAGTGGGCACCCGGGATTCCGGATCCAATCCGAAGACCAAATCCAGAATGTGGGCGCATTCCTTGCCGCGGGACGCAAAAACTTCCTTGCAGTTGGCGCAATAGACGATGAAAGGCTTTTGGCTCGATTCAACCCGATTCCGGATTATTTCCTCATACAAGGACGGATTTGCAGTGCGCATGTGCCCGCCGAAACCGCAGCACCGGTTGCGCTCGCGTAGCTCTTCAAGCCCGATGCCGGCTTTCAAGGCAAGCTTCCTGACGCCGACTTCCATCTCGCCCTCATCCCTTGCGGCGCACGGATCGAATATAGCGGCTTCGGGAAAGGCGCGGACAGGCTCGATTTCTTTGGCCCCGGCAAGCAGTTCATAGAGGGACACTCTGCTGATCTCAGGCAGAAACATATTAAAAATGCTTTCGCAAGTGGCGCAGGCGAAAACCATGATCGGTTTCCCCAAAGCATCCCAGGTCTGCCGGATTTTCTGGAGATTTTCGCGCAGGCGCGCTTCGTCTCCGGCCCAATATGCCGGAGCGCCGCAGCATCCCATGAAAATGCCGGCATCGTGTTTCTTCAGCAAATACCCGTATGACCTCAGCACGTGCGTAGGATTCGAAGCACCCAGCTGGCAGCCGGGATAGAAGGCATATTCACACATCGCCTTTCCCTTTGGAGCGGACGCGAAGGAGCCTTCTGAAGCGGCAAAATCCATCTCGCGCAACCAGAAATCGTGCAGTGCCGCGGGATGGACGCCGGCGCTCATTCGCGCCGCGCGCGAGAATTGCAGCAATGCACCCATATCGACGCTCTCGGGGCATATGGACTTGCAGTAGCCGCATATGTTGCAGGAATAGACTTCCCTGGTCAGCGTGTGGACGGAAAAGGGAGGATTGACCCCCATATCGCTGAAAACCTCGACGGCGATCTTATGGGGATCCTTGCGAAAGCGCTTCAGCATTTCGCAGGCGACCATGCATTTGACGCAGTCGCACTGAAGACAGCGTGCGGCTTCTCTTTTGGCTTCTTCCTCCGTGTAGCCGCCGGGAGAAGAGGCTTCTATCAACGGAGCGGAAGCCTCTTGTTCGTGCTCCAGGTAGCGTTCGCATTTTTCCTTGTCGTACCGATGGCCGTAAGTCCGGGCTGCTTTCCCTGTCTGCAGAAATACTTCGATGGTCTTCGACACCTCGACGCCCTGGGCGATACTCTCCATAAGAGTGGCTCCGCAAAGCTCGCCGCCTATATACACTCTGGGATCCGAGGTCGTGAGAAGCTCGCTTTCCCATCCCGGAAGAAGCCCGAAGGAATCACCGCCGGATCCCGTCGCAATGTATATTGCGTCGAATCCGGCCAGTTCCGCGAGGTCTCCGACTTCAGTTCCGAATCGAAACTCCACCTGTACAGCGGCAAACTGAAGCGCTATATCGGTATCAAACTCCGCAAAGCTCGGATGCGCACGCAGAGATCCGCCCCAACCGTCATTCTTCTCATAAACCGTGACCTGGAATTTTTTCTGGGCGAGATTGAGCGCACAGGATAGGCCGGCAACACCGGCGCCAATGACAGCGATATGTTTATTTTTTGGTGGGATGGCATAGGACTCCGCCTTGCGGTTTTTCGCATACCGCACGCAGGCGGCTTCAAGATCGCGCAAAGCGATAGCTTCATCCCCGAGCAGAGTGCGTTGGCAGTGGGTTCTGCACGGCTGATCGCAAAGGACGCTTACGATTGCGGGAAAAACCGTCGCGTTCCGGAGAGTCCTGTAGGCGGCCAACCATCTCCCCTTAGCCGCCTTACCCAGGAAGGATCGGATATCCATATGAAATGGGCAGGCATAGGAACAGGAAGCGGGCTCTCCGTGGAAACATCTCGCCGTAAAAGCAGTGGCGTCTTCAAGCTTCATACATAATTTATCATACCATTTAAAAAGCTACGCCAGGGCCGGGATCGGAATCGAGATCGCCATCCCTCATATCGATCCCGATTCCGATACCAATCCCGATTTTTGTTTACAGCGGATTGGCCTTGATATGCTCCAGCTCTTCCTCGAAGTCGGTCCCGAGGAAATATTTCGGGGGCCTCAGGTCTTCTCCGCGCTGTTTGGCCTCCCAACCGGCTTTGACCTTGTCGGGAGTTGCGGGCAGCGAGAAAATGCGGACACCGCAGGCATTATTGATGGCATTGATGACAGCCATGTGGTTGGAGCACTGGAAGACTTCGGAGCAGCCGCAGGATCCATGGGGACCATTTGGCCGCGGAGTCACGTTGAAGATCAGGTTGATGTCGTCCGGAATGACGTCGACTGTAGGCACGCCACAACCAACCATGTTTCCGTGCTTGTCCAGAGCTTCATACTCCTCGCTCAGAGCAAAGCCTATGCAATGAGAGATGCCGCCGTATCCCTGACCTTCGACGGAAAGCATGTTGCCGACGGTGCCCACGTCGCCGACCCATGTGAATCGCAGGACCTTGGTCTTTCCCGTTTTGACATCGACCTCAACCAAAGCCAGGTTAACGCCGTACATGTAGGTCGGATTCTTTTCGCCTTCGCCGGTGTTGGGATTCAGCCCGGGAGGAAGACCGATGTTAAACTGGTCATAGTGCCCGATATATTTTGTGGGAATTTTTTCAGCAACCATTTCGGCATGCGTACGATAGGTGCCGTCTTTTTTGCGCATCGCATCCATCAGTTTTTTGGCGGCATCCAGCGTGGCGTTGCCGGCCATATAGTGGGAGCGGCTTGCTGCGGCAAGGTTGGTATCCGGGCAGGTTTTGCTGTCATTCATGACCAGCCTCACCTGTTCGGCCGTGATTCCCAGTGGAGCCAGGGCTTTCACGGTGTGGGTCAGCGTTCCAATGTCGCCGCCCTGTCCCATGTCTTCCCAGGTGTTATAGTGCGTGATGGTGCCGTCGGGATTCAGTTCGAGGGCCACTTCGGCTGAGTCGAACATGCCAACGGTAATGATGAATCCGCCCATGCCGATGCCGACGCCCGCGTGACGTCCCTGAGCTTTCGCGGCTTTGGCCTCAGCTTTATACTTATCGTAAATCGGCTTGGCCTTCTCGAGAAGCGTGGGATAAACGTAATCATGATAGGGGCGGCTGTTGATTGTGAGGTCGCCGGGTCTCGCGGCATTCTTGTAACGGAACTCCCACGGATCGATGCCGGCCTTTTCCGCGGCCATATCGATCAGGGCTTCCGTGCAAGTGTAAATCTGGGGAGAACCGAAACCGCGATAGGCGGTGTTGAAAGCATGGTTCGACGAACCGCCGCGGGCAAGGGCCTTGAAGTTGGGAATATTGTAGCCGTGGAAACCGACGGAGACCAGGTTGTTAAAAATGTGTCCGGCGACAACGGCATAGGCGCCGTGATCCAGGGCGACGTCGTATTCGGCAGCGAGGATCTTGCCTTCCTTGTCGCAGGCTATCCTGCCGTTGGTGAAAGTGGCCGAACGCTTGCCGGTCATGTGGTTGAATTCTTCATAGCTCAAAGTCAGTGAGCAGGGCATGTCCAGGTTCTGAACGGCGGTGACAACCAGCGCGAAGGTATTGGAGCTTGTGGAATAGCCGAAAGAACCGCCGACATAGTTCAGGAGCATTCGGATGTTATCCTTGGGGATGCCGGTTGCCATAGCGATGGCATCCCGATTTTCCCCGATGGACTGGCACTTGCACTGAATGGTCATCATGCCGTCCACTCCCCAGTATGCCTGAACGACATCCGGTTCCAGAGGAAGATGCGGTTCGTGCTGGGAATGAAAGCTGCCCTCGGCGACCACGGCGGCCTCTTCGAACACCTCCACGGTGTCTCTGCCTTTGAAGACAGGCTGCTCCATATAGAAGTTCGGCAGGCTTTCGTGGAGCTGGATGGCATTGGGCATTGCAGCTTCAGGGAATGTCATGTAGGCGGGCAGGACCTCCAGGTTCTGCTTGACCTTCCTGGCTGCTGCGCGGGCACGTTCCTCCGTATCCGCCGCAACCAGAGCTACCACGTCTCCCCGCCTGCTGATCTTCTTGCCGGCGATGACCGGGAATTCGGTGATGCCTTTGCCCTTTTGACGCGGAATCACGGCAGGCGAAGCCATATTGTTCGAACCTTTGACATCCTTTGCGGTCATGACCTTATAGACGCCGGGCATTTTTTCCGCTTCCGAAGTGTCGATGCTGATGATTTTCGCATGGGGGACTTCCGAGATGACGACGGCGAGATAAGCGGTGCCTTCCGGCATCTTCAACTTGATGTCGTCGCCGTAATCCGCAAGGCCGGTCACTTTTACCAGAGCCGTCGGCCTGGGACGTTTTGAACCGTAGATGTCCTTTTCGCCGGCGGAATCATAGGTAATGTCCTTCATGGTGGCTTCGCCGCGCATCACCCTGGCGGCAGCCATGACGGCATCCACGAGAGGCTTGTAGCCTGTGCAGCGGCAGAGGTTTCTGTTCTTCCGAAACCATTCCCTGACCTCTTCACGAGTGGGGGATGGAATTTCCGCCAACAACTGGTACGAGGAGACAATGAAACCGGGCGAGCAGAAACCGCACTGTGCGCCGCCGTATGTGATCCACGCCTGCTGCAACGGATGAAGATGTTGAGGAGTGCCGATCCCCTCAATCGTGAGGATCTCGCTGAATTCGGGAACACTTTTCATTTTCCTCGTGCAGGAACGAACTACTTTGCCGTTTAAAATAACGGAGCATGCGCCGCACACGCCCGTGCCGCATCCGATCTTGGTTCCGGTAAGACCCAACCGGCGGATGGCCACTGCCAGACTATCTTTCTCGGGATCGCAAAGAACGGGTCTCTCTACGCCGTTAATTATCAAAGTCAATCTTGTGAGTTTCATGTTCTCGTCCTTGTCATAATAACCGGGTTTCTGAAACCGGATACCCCCATGTCAATTTTGATACCGATCGCAAAAGCCCGCCTTGATTTTGGTATTCTGCAACTACCTGAAAAACACAAATTCTGCCGGCGACCAGGAGGCTGCCAGATAAAACTCCTATTCAGTTTTTACTGCTCCCTTCGGTCTCCGCCGACTCCAAAATCCTGCGAAGAAATGATTCCCGCTCAAACGTGATGCCGCCGTTGATTATGGAGAGGGGATGCTTGGCGGCTGCGGATATAAGTGCTTTGTTTGCTATTGAAGGCATAACGCAGATCCCGTCGACAGGAAGCCAGCTTTTCAAATCCTCGTTTTCAATCATCCGCGAGAGCGCATGAAGCCTTGCCAGGATTGCTTCAGCCCTTTCCGGATTTTCTTGATGGAGTCTGCTTTCAGCGAGCCTGCCAGTGACCCCGGGGCAAGCGCCGATATCCCGAACCGTTCGGTAATCGTCGATAACCCGGAATAATTCCTCTTCTTTCAACACGACAGTGTTGAGATCATCGATATCCGAGCTTTTACTATTTGATTTCATATAACTTCCAGCTTATCCCCGGATCGCTCTGGCCGCATAAGGCCGATCCGCGGCAGCGGCATATCCCGGTTCCAAGGTTCATTGGTAACCGTACATTAACTCTGTTTTATTCACAATAAATTATTTTTTATCTGATTTTGTAATATTTTTCTTGTTCTAATGGTGGCTTTATGAACAGAGGAATGCGCAGAAAATTTGTACCAGGCTGGGCGTATCTCAATTCCATAGAACAGCCAGTGACGCACTACACTAGCCTGACACCACTTTTGCTTTCCTACTTTCCGGTGACCGGATGCGGATAATGAAAGGGAACCAGATATGATTCCGGCCAGAAGCGGAAAGGCTCCTTCTTGAGTTCATCCGGGCCGCGCGGATCTTCGGGGTATGTTTTTGTGAAAGGCGACACCATCAGCAGCTTTACGGCGGAATGAGCCCAGCCTTTTTCATACTCGGCCTGCCAGGCGAGATTGTAGCTCATCAACTTGATCTTCCAGACGCCGTCTTTCCGAACATACAGGTTTTCATAAACGCCGCCTTCCCAAAACTGGCCGGGAATGCCCGTAGGCTCCTTTTTTGTCTCGTGAATGCCACCCATCAGGAAAACGCGGAAGCGCCCCCTGGCGGTCAAGCGGTCGGGCGCCACATCTACAATGTCCTGAACCTGCAGGTGATCTGTCAGCACGCCGTAGGTCGGGCCGCTGATGCCGAATCCGTCGCCAAACATCCTCCTGATTCCGGCTCTTCCCTTGAAAATGCCGTTCAGGAAATGCATTTCGCCGTCTTCCGCAAAAAGGTCCACGATCTCCGGGAAAAGCCACTTATCCATATAATAGCCATACTTGAAATGCAGGGACCGGATCGCTTGGATATCTTCGAGAATACCTGCTCGGCGTGTCAGTTCCGCGACCTGGGCCTTTAACGCGGCAATTTCTTCCTCTGGCGTCATACGGTTCTCCAGTGGCTGGTTATGGAAATATTTGGGTGATTCGCCTCGCTCGCTTTGCGCAGCATCTCGTCCAGGTCATCCTTTAACTCGAAGTAGCCGCCCGATAATGCGTCGTAGCGGCCCGAAGCAAGGTCCACGCACCTCTGTGCACACCGATCAAAATCCAGGACTGCACCGGGATCGGCTTTTCGCGCCTTGAGGTGCCCGATCATGTCCGGCTTCCAGCGCTGCGCTCCCGCATCCCGCATCGTGTCCTCGGCCAGTTCGGTGGCCACGAAACCCGGATCGAGAGCGAATGCGCTGACGCCGAATTCCCGCGCTTCGGACGCTATGAATTGAACAAGCCTGTTCTGAGATGTTTTGCCTACGCAATAAGCCGACATCGCAAAATCAACTCTGTACGACGCTATGGCGGAAACCGCCAGTATATGGCCGGCGCGTTGCTCAATCATGGATGGCAGGATTTGCCTCACGAACATGAAAAATGCCCGCAGGTGCACCTCCTGAGCGAACCACCATTCGTCAGGATCTGCGTCCCAGGTCGGCGCAAACGGTCCGGGAATGCCTGCGTTGTTCACAAAAAGACTGATTGGCCCATAGTGTTTCGTCACCTCGCGCACCACCCGCTTCACATCTCCGGGCTTGGTCACATCGCCTGCGACGGCGAATCCTTTGCTGCCTGCAGACTGGATTTCCGATACTACCCGCACAAGCTGGCTTTCCGTGCGCGAGGTAACGGCCACAGCGGCTCCTTCTGCAGCAAACCGCATGGCGATCGCCCTGCCGAAACCCCGGCCGGCACCGGTTACAAGCGCCACTCTGCCTTCAAGTTCTCCCGGCATAGATCCCTCTCTCATTTTTTGAGCTCTTCCAATGTTTCCAATCGCGCCTTCGGATTGACTTCTTTGCCGCAGGCAAACGCGTTCCCGATCGGCTGGCCTATGGTGTAATAGCCGAAGCCCGCGAACAGGAACGGATTGACTTTAAGGGGATCCGGTCTGCCGTCGGTCAGGCATTCTTCAGACACATGCGATTCCACGATTTTGCCGACGATGAGTTCGTGGCTTCCCAGGTTCAGGATCTGCACCACTTCACAGGCATGGTTGATCGGGCACTGCTCGATAAATGGCGCATGCTTCAGCTTGCCGTAGAACACACTGAAGCAACAATCAACGGCTTTGTCAACGCTTCTGCCGGAAGCCAGGCCGCAGTAGTCGGTTTCCTTAACCAGGTCCGCCGAAGGGACGTTCACCGAAAACACCATGTGCCGCCGGACACCCTTTAGCGAGTGCCTGTGGTGTTGCAGCGCAATCGTGACGGACGGAGGAACGCTGGCGGCCACGCCGGTCCATGCAACAGTGGTGAAGTCCGGCCTATCATCGACATCCACGCCGATCATTATCGTGGGATAGAAACCCAGTATCGGCAGCGGGCCGGCCTTGGGTTGAAGCAGTATTTTTCCCATGACAGTCACCTCGCTCAACAGATCACTTTTTCTCTGAAGCTTCTTTGTTAAGGATGTCCTCCGCCCAGGTCAGCGCCGCCATCATGCGAGGGAATCCGATCGCCGTCAGGGCCAGCAGAAAAGCGTGCCGGATTTCGTCAGGGCGCAGGCCGGCATCCAGTCCTTTGCGGATCTGGGAATGCACGGATCCTTCCATCCCGGAACCGATGGCAATCCCGAGTTTGACCAGGGACCGTTCCTTTTCGCTCAACGGTCCGGAGCTATGGCATTCTGAGGCAAGCTTTTCATATGCCTCGGCGATGCGGGGATTTTCCTTGTTGAATTCCTGAAACCTCAGCGGGACTCTTCTCATTGAACCTCCAGTGTTACTGCTTCCTATAAAAACTTGAAAACATATGGCGTCATACATCATCGCACACGACGCCTTAAGGCCGAAGGGCCCGCAGAACCATTCCGACGGCTGTAGAACCGCCTAATTCCGCTTGCTTTTTCATCCCCGGCATCTGCTGTGCGGACGGCTTCCTGCCCTGGAGACCGTCTCATTATTTCCCTTGCGGGCTGAAGCCCGCACCCACAGGAAAAACAGCTAAACAACACATAGGGGGGCCGCGCCTTGCCTCGGCCAAAGGCGCACCCATCGCGGATCCGATCCGAACTCATGCTCGGCGGAAAAATTCCCATGCTCTTTGTGGACTATTTGCCGCCGGACAAAGTTACATCGCGTGCGGCGCTGGATAATCCGTCCTTCCAACTGCTCCAACCGGAGTTCATTCCGTACGGCGAGCGTGTCATGATGGCCTCAATCCGGCGGATCTTGTTTTTTTCCACTTTGAAAAGCTCGGCGATTTCCCATGTGTATGGATCCACCGGACCGGCCGTCACCGTGCGCCCATCCGGGGTCTTGAAAGTCCGATCGCTGCCAAGGGCATGGTCGAAAAAGCCAAAGGCAAAAACAATTCCTCTTTCCTGGTCGACGGCAACGAATCTGCGATCGCGGATGCGCCATACGAAGTTCATCAGTCCCGACTCAAACTGCTCTTTGCAGCTCCAGTTTGCCGAATACATGGTTGCAGTTTTGGGATCCGGTCGTTTCTGACCCTCACGCACGGGCACATTGGTTGTCAGCATGCCGCCTTCGAAACGATCGCAGTCATCGGTGAAGGGGTATTCTCCTTTACCGTCGTTCTTTTCCAGGCCGGAAAAGTACATATTTGCGACTCGAATCAGGTCTTTTCTGGACATTCGCTCTGCCGGTGGGATGGATTCCAAATACACCTTATGCGGCGTCCCCATTTTTTCATAGGAATCCGCGGCGCTCGGCATTGCCGGGGCTGACGCACCACCGCTTCTTCCGGCGCCGGAGGGAGGCCCGGCCGGAGTGGTCGATCGCGTTACGAGAGCTTCAATTTCCGTGATTTGCCCCTTCCGGACTTTCAGGCGCAGGGCAATCGGGGAGAAAGCATTGCCCTCCTCGCGGATGGTGGCGATGCAGGCAACTTGCCCAGCTTCCGGATCGGTAACGAACAAACGGTACTTCCCCTTACCAACCATGGTTTTCCAGTGGGCATCGGGAATTTCCAGGCGCTGCCCGTTCTCGGTAAATATCACATCCTTTGCCAGCGGCAATAATGCGGGATTGTGCGCAATTGCAGCGTCGAGATATTTTTCCACGAATCCCTCAAGGCACGCGCGGTCGCATCCTTTTGTTTGCGAGTATACAAAACTTCCGGCCGACAAACCCGTTATCAGAATCACGGCAACAATGATCAAATATATCCGCATAGCCATCACCTTTCGTATATTTTTGGAGACCGCATTTAAATCGCCATTTTACATACTATTGCGCGCCGGCTTGCAGGGTATTGCAGGAATCGACGCGCCCCGTTTCGAGGCCGCGACGCAGCCAGTATGCCCTCTGCTGTGAAGTGCCGTGCGTGAAGGAGTCCCGGTTTACATAACCCTGGGAGCGCTTTTGTATCAAATCGTCCCCGATAGACTCCGCGGCGTTCAGGCCGTCTTCGATGTCTCCCGGCTCCAATACTCTTTCTTTTTGGTTCGCATAATGCCCCCACACACCGGCAAAGCAGTCCGCCTGCAATTCCTGAAGCACGGAGAGGGCGTTCGACTCCCTCTCGCCGGCATCACGCCTCGCCCGATCTATCTGTTCGGATATTCCCAAAAGGTTCTGCACATGATGGCCCACCTCGTGGGCAATAACGTATGCGCGGGCAAAATCGCCGGATGCCCCGAACTGACTGCTCAGCTGATGGAAAAAAGACAGGTCCAGATAGACCTTCTGGTCGGGGGGACAATAAAAAGGCCCGACGGCGGCCGAATTGAATCCGCAGGCCGAACTCACGGCATTCTCAAAAAGCACCAGTATCGGGGGCTCGTATTGCAGTCCGTTTGAAGCAAATACCTGGCTCCAGGCATCTTCGGTGGATCCCAGGATGTGGCGGACAAACAGGCCATCCGCATCCGTACCCGTCGAAGGAGAAGAGCGCTCCTGGACCTGCGTGGAAGTATCCGTTCCCACCTGCTGCAGCAGTTCAAGCGGATTGCTTCCGGTTAAATAGGCAATTACTATGACTACAACGATACCGAGGCAACCGATGCCTCCCGCTTTGGGTACGCCTATACCTCGACGGTCTTCGACATTGGAGCTTCGCCTGCTCATTTGCCAACGCATCTTGCTGATCCCCCTTTCCTCGTGGAGTTCATGCCCATATTACTGCCGACTGCAGGATTTCCTAAATGCTTTGATGCGGCATTATAGTCTCTGATTCGATGGCATGAGCATCTATTTCATCATTACCGAATTGTTTTGTGCGGGATGAAGCCTGCGTAAAATCGGGGACGCCTCCCTTAAGTTACGGCGGCAGCCGCGAAGCTCCAGTAATAATACGTCATGCGGAAGTATCCATTACTTGATTTGGATCAAGTTTTAAAGGCTCTGCTTATCTGCCTTTTGCTTCAACGGCACCGAAAATCACTATGTTTTTGTCGTCAATCGCCTTCTTTGCATACTGCGGCCATTGAATGTCCATCGTACCGGGAGGAACCGGATTGACTCGAATGGCAACCACGGCCTTGACGCAGTAATCCGAGTTCTTCTCATAATTCTGGTTGAAACGATATTGCTCCGGAACCTTTTGAATACAGGCATCCGCAGCCCGGCTCGACATATCCGGGATTCCCGGATTTAACATTTGCGGGGCGACAACGCGAAACGGACCGCTTCCCACAAGCCGTTGCTGGTCATTGATCAAGGCAGGCTGATACTCCTGGCCGTTTTCGGCAAACGCAAGCAGGATGTTGGCGTCCGGAAGCGGCACTCCCGATTTCAAATTCCTGGCTTCATACCGAACCCAGCCGCATTCCCCGAGGGTTTTGGCGCCCAGATCCATTACCGGCGCAGCCTGAGGAAATGCGCGTCGCAATTGCCGTATGGAAAATGTAGCCATGTATCCGTCGAGACTGATGACATCAACGCTTGTTGCTCCTTTCGCCATGCCTGCGGCTTCGAGCACATCGATGAGCTTGAAACCGCGCAAGTCCGAATAGCTGTCACCATCTCTGGATTTGGTCACGTTGACGAAGATAGCCTGCTCGTAAGTTCGAACGCCTTTTTTGACCAGATCGCCGTAACCTAAAACAACATGAGGGGCCAGTTTCTTATCGGGCGCGCTCTGCCGGTCTCCCGGATTTGTTTGTGCATCAATCTCGGCAATATTCGATGCCCCATCGCCGTCCGAATCAAGCTTGGCAATTGCAGCAAGGGCTTCGGCATTCCTTCCGGCTTTTTTATATTCGAGTCCATAGGGAGTTAATGTATTTCCCGCCTTCCGGCCGTGATCTGTTAGCCTGTGGCAGGAGTCGCAAGCGCTCAATTGCACAGCCTTCCCGCTTTTTTCTCCGGGAGGCAATCCAACGATCCGTGTATGGCACGCTTCACAGCCGTCCATCCGTGTCCCTAGAACTTGGGGATATGCCTTAAAAAACAAGCTCGAATCCGGCTCCGTATGAGTCCTGTAAGCGGCAACTGCGGCAATAACTGTCGCCATCATAATCACCACGATTCCCTGAATAGCCTTCCTAAATGTAAATACGCAATTCATATTGTCCTTGTCCGGCGCTTCCCCTCAAAAGAGAAGCACCAAAGTATCGCTATTTCTTACCAATTCCTGCTTCAGATATATGCCGATACACCTTATCTTTTCATTTTACAGCGGCTTTGATCTCCTTCAGATCTGCGGAAGCCAGCCCTGTGATTTCCAAAGAAAAGACGAAATTATGGAAGCCGCGCGACCTGTCCTTTTCCATGAGCGCCAGGTTCGCCTTCACATCCTCAAATTTGGATTTAAGTGCGGCGTCCAAAAGGCCGGGATTTTTCTTCAGCGCCGCCTCAACCGTTTTCACATCCGCCAGAAGGGGTGCCATGTTTTCGTCGTAGGTGGACTGCCATTCCTGTATCTGCTGAACGCGTGCCTCCCTGTTGTTGTCTTTATGGCAGGCCGTGCAGGTGTCCAGCCGTTTTTCGGTCAGGCCGGGATCGTCCGGCCGCAGCACTTTCATTTTGTGATTCCCTTCCGTCATGTGGCACCCGGTGCACGGAACCCCGGAATGGAAATTTCTCGAATCCTCGATCCCTTTCGCGCCGTGTCCCCAGAATATGGCTCTCTGGGTATGGCAGGTATCGCACAGCTTTTCAGGTGCCACAACCACCCTACGGCTATATTCGGTTTTCTGCCGCGCGTGGCAGGCCAAACATGATATTTTATGGAAGCTCTCCTTGGCATCCGCTTGGTCCGCGCCCGCCTGTCCCGATTCGGGCCTTTTTGTGGAGTGGCATCCCCCGCAATCGGCAGCCGCAATGACGGAGTTGATCTTGACGATTCCGCGAATTGCCTTGCCATGGCCTGAATCCTCCCACATGGCATTCTTTTCAACATGGCATCCCTTGCAGGACGGGAAGTTGGTGTGGTCGGGAATTTCTTTCTGTTCCTGGCCAAAAGCCATAGCGATGCAGACTGCGGCCAGGCCGCAGCCCACTAGCACAGCATTCCCCCTTTTGGATCTGTTCATCTGTCGGCGTCTCCTGTAATCAATCCCGGTTTATATTTCGCCCTGCTATGATGGCAACGCAACACATCCGGATAGATATCTGATGCATATTATGATTGCCACTCTTTTAAATTATGCTATAACGTGGGAAACGTAAATGGTCGAAATTTCAAATAAGCAATATAGGAAAGTCAATCAGCAAGGAGGATTTGTGAGCGCCAATCCATCAAGAAGGCAGTTCCTGCAAGCGGGGATGGCACTGCCCGCAGCCGGGCTTGTTGCTTCGAACACCCTGGAGTCGGCATTTCAGGAGCCTGCCAAAGCCAAGGAACCTCCAAAGGTTGTTTATCGGACTCTGGGAAGAACGGACCTCAAACCCTCGGGCGTAGGGTACGGCATCGGATATGTCCCATACACCGACGTTGTTGCGCGGTCGCTGGATATGGGCATCAATTATTTTGATACTGCCCGGGACTACAAGGACAGCGAGAGAATATTCGCCGGTGTCATCAAGGGGCGCCAGCGAGACAAGATCATCATCGCCACCAAGTCTCCTTCGTACAGAAAAGAACAGATATTAAAAGACCTGGATACCAGCCTTTCGGAACTCGGCACTGACTATGTCGACATCTGGCATTTGCACGCCAGGGACACGCCGGCGTCAATCCCTGATGGAGCGCTCGAGGCCATGCAGATTGCCAAGAAATCCGGAAAGGCGCGCTACCTGGGATTCAGCTGCCACAAGCCGTACGCGATGGTCGACTTCATCATCAAAACCAAGGTGTTCGACGTCATGCAGATGACGTACAGCTACCCGATCGGCGGACGGCTCAGAAACGACGCGGTGGACAAACTGCGCGAGGCAGGCATCGGCGTCATCGCGATGAAGGTGGTCGTGGCGGTCAGCGGACTAAATCTGGCCAATTTCGGCGGCAAGCCCAAAGCAACCGGGGAGGGGCCGCTCGCCGGAATCAAGTGGGTGCTGACAAATCCGGGCATAGGAACTACGGTTCCTCACATGACGAATATCGCCGAACTCGAGATGAATTTCCGCGCCATGTCCGAGCCCTATACGGCAGCGGACGAACAGCTTCTGTTTACGCTGAACGAGCAGATCCGGCCGGACTATTGCCGCATGTGCTACGAATGCGAGGGCAAGTGTCCAAAGGGCGTTCCCGTGGCGGAGGTGCTGCGTTTCCTTGCGTACCACGATTTCTGCGGCAATTACCACCAGGCGGCTATGAGCTTCAAAGGCCTGGCAAAAGAAGTCCAGGACGTGCGTTGCAGCGATTGTTCCGAGTGTGTTGTCCGGTGCCCGAACGGCGTTCACGTTCAGAAGCGCCTCATCCGCGCGCAAACCCTTTTGGCATAGTCAACTAACGCCCGCATAGCGGGTGGCTTGAGGAAGGGTCCCCGAGGGACCCTTTTTGGCTTCACTCCTTAGCCATTTGTCATTGGTGATTGGTCATTGGGCGACCTGAAACTGGCTGGATTCGATGACAAATTACAGATTCCCAAGCTGCGGCAGCATTCACGCCGGAACGGCAGAGCCTTTTCGCCCCGCCATAGGCGGCGGCTTAGCGGAGTAGTTAG
>JAEAME010001668.1_pt1 | contig 14645 bp, 12 predicted proteins | sample 8958731 | NCBI WGS metagenome assembly JAEAME01 (sample SAMN16933194, study PRJNA681113) | bioreactor sludge metagenome | isolation source: anerobic bioreactor sludge (Control) | place: India:Bengaluru | collected 2018-10-24 | reverse complement strand
CCACTCGGGCTCAGGCTGCGGCCGAGGAGGCCTTCCTCCGCGCTGAGGTCCTGAATGGCCTCCTCAGCGACTACGACGATCAGAGCGAGGTCCGGCGGCTCTGCGACATCGCGCCCCACGCTGGCCCCGTGGAGGTGAGCGTCGAGCTCTGGACCGTCCTTGCCTGCGCCGCGGAGGTCTCCCGGCAGTCGAAGGGGGCCTTCGACGTGACCGTCGGCCCCATCGTGCGGCTCTGGCGTCAGGCTCGGCGGACGGAACGCCTGCCGCCGGAGGAGCGGCTCCGAGAGGCCCGGGCCTCGGTGGGATGGCGACTTGTGGAGATGCACCCGAAGATCCAGGCGGTGCGGCTGCCCTTGGCGGGCATGCGCATTGACCTCGGCGGGATCGCCAAGGGGTACGCGGCGGACGCCTGCCTGGAGACGCTGCGGGCCCACGGCATCGACCGGGCGCTCATCGACGCTGGCGGGGATGTCGTGGCGGGCGAGGCTCCGCCTGGCGCCGAAGGCTGGCGCATCGCCGTGACGAGCATGGATTCCGCGTCCACGGGGTCTCTCATCTTGCGTCACGGCGCCGTGGCGACCTCGGGTGATACGTGGCAGTTCGTGGAGATCCAGGGGCAGAGGTACTCCCACCTTGTGGACCCTAGAACAGGGATGGCGGTCACCCAGCGACGGTTGGTGAGCGTGGCGGCGCCGACGGGCCTGCTGGCCGATGCCTGGGCGTCGGCGCTCTCGGTGCTGGGGCCCGAGGCGCCCCTGACCATGCTGGCTCGGCGGGCCGGTTTCGAGGCGCGGGTGGTAAGCCTTGACGAGAAGGGCCGCGAGAGGGCCCTTATTACGCGGCGATGGAGTAGTCTGTTGGCTCCGAACGCCCCTGCGTGCGCTTCGGGGACCAAGCTTCCGTGTGAGGATGGGTAGAGACATGGGAATGAGCCGTAACAGGACGAATGACCGGGGCCGGGCGCCCCTGGGCCTGCTCCTCTTCGTGCTGGCCCTGGCGGTGGCGACAGCCCTGCCGACGGCCATGGCGCTCCAGGAGGATGCGGGCGAGATGGACGAGGGCCTCCGTATGGCCCTCTCGCCGGTGGTCGAGTGGATGCCGCCGCCGGTGCCGGTCCCGAACGCCGACGCGGCCACCGAGGCCGATATGCTCGGCTACACGGAGCAGATCCCCGGCACCGATGTGACCTTCGACATGGCGCCCATCCCGGGGGGTACGTTCACCATGGGCAGCCCAGAGGGTGAGCCCATGCGCGATGCGTGCGAGGGACCGCAGTTCCAGGCCGAGGTGGAGCCATTCTGGATGGCGACCATGGAAGTCACCTGGGACGCCTACGATCTCTGGGGCACCGGCAAGGACATTCGACTGCGCGAGGCCACGGGCAGCGCGCCTGGCCCCAATGACGGCATCGCGGACGCCATTACCCAGCCCACTACGCCCTACTTCGACAAGACCCGAGGCATGGGCCGTGAGGGCTTCCCCGCCATCTCCATGACCCAGCTCGCCGCGAAAGTCTACTGCAAGTGGCTCTCGGCCAAGACGGGCCGCTACTACCGCCTGCCGACCGAGGCCGAATGGGAGTACGCCTGCCGAGCGGGTACGACCACAGCCTACAGCTTCGGCGATGATCCCGCGGGTCTCGACGCCCACGGCTGGTACTACGGCAACAGCGACGACGCCTACCATCCCGTGGGCACGAAGCAGCCGAACCCGTGGGGCCTCTACGACATGCACGGCAACGTCTATGAGTGGGTCATCGATGGCTACTCGGCTGAGGGCTACCCAGTGCAGCCCGGCGAGTCGGTCTCAGGCTTCCTCGTCATGCCCACGGCTATCTATCCCCGGGTGGCTCGGGGCGGCTCATGGACCGACGATGCCGATTGGTGCCGCAGCGCCCACCGCCGCGGCTCCAGCGACAGCTGGAAGATGGGGGACCCACAGATCCCTCAGAGCATCTGGCACTTCACGGACGCGGACTTCATCGGCCTCCGCGTCGTACGGCCGCTGCGCGTGCCCGATGCCGAGGAGTCGGCGAAGTACGAACTCGATCCTGTGCAGGAGAAGACCCTTCGGGATTACCCGAACGATCGCGGGCTCGGCCGGTAGCCGCGCCCTAACGAGTCACCCCGACGGCGCTTGGCCCGTCCTCTCGTGTCGACGCGACGGACCCCGTGGAGACATCCCGGGGTCCGTTGGCTTGAGGGACTGCCCCACGCTGCCGGACGAGCCAGGAATGTTCGGGCCTCGGTGCTAGGAAACCCCGCGCCGAAGCCGAACCCTACCGGGGCGCCCCTAGGGCGCGGCACTTCGACGTAGGATCACGAGGGGGAGGATAGTGGCTATCACCAACATCGAGGTCGCTCAGTCCGCGGTCCTCAGGCCCATCATGGAGATCGCTGAGGAAGCCGGCATCCAACCGGATGAGCTGAGCGTCTACGGCCGCGACAAGGCCAAGGTAGACCTCTCGGTACTGGACCGGCTGGGGGATAGGCCCGACGGTAAGCTCGTCCTTGTCACGGCCATGACGCCCACCAAGAGCGGCGAGGGGAAATCCACCATCACCGTTGGGCTCGGCCAAGCGCTACGGCGCGCTGGCAAGCGAGCCTTCGTCGCTCTCCGCGAAGCCTCCCTGGGGCCGTGCCTCGGCATGAAGGGCGGCGCGTGCGGTGGTGGCTACTCCCAGGTGCTTCCTATGGAGGACATCAACCTCCACTTCACTGGCGACATCCACGCCGTGACCACCGCGCACAACGCCCTGGCGGCCCTCCTCGACTCCCACCTCCACTTCGGGAACGAGGTGGGCCTGGATGTGCGCTCCATCACCTGGTCTCGGGTGATGGACATGTGCGATCGGGCCCTTCGGGATGTCATCATCGGACTGGGCGGCAAGCTGAACGGTGTGCCTCGGGAGAACTACTTCCAGATCACGGCGGCCTCTGAGGTCATGGCCATCATCTGCTTGGCGCGCAGCCTGACCGACTTGAAGGAGCGGCTCGGCTCCATCGTCGTCGGCGCCCGGCCCGATGGCACCTTCGTGCGCTCCTCGGACCTCAACGCCCAGGGCGCGATGGCGCTCCTCCTAAAGGATGCCATCAAGCCCAACCTCGTACAGACCGTCGAGGGCGGACCGGCTTTCGTTCACGGCGGGCCCTTCGCGAACATCGCCCACGGCTGCAACAGCGTCCTCGCGACGCGCATGGCGCTGAAGCTCGGTGACATCCTCATAACCGAGGCGGGCTTTGCCTCGGACCTGGGTGCCGAGAAGTTCTTCAACATCAAGTGCCGCAAGGCCGATCTCCGGCCCGACGCGACGGTCATCTCGTGCACCCTCAAGGCGACCAAGCGAGCGGGTGGTGGCGACGAGAAGGCACCCCACGCTCCCAACCCCGACGCGATCCGCGCGGGTGTCGCGAACATCGAGGCCCATGTGGCGAACGTGCGGCAGCACGGCCTGCCCGCCATAGTGGCCATCAACCGGTTCGCCCAGGACTCCGAGGAGGAGTTAGCCCTTCTCAAGTCCCTGCTCGATGAGCGGGGCATCCCCAGCGCCATCTGTGACGCCTACGGCAAGGGCGGTGAGGGATGCCAGGAGCTTGCGGACTTGGTTACGGCGGCCATGGACTCGGGCTACGCTGACTTCCGGCTCCTGTACCCCGATGAGGCGCCGCTCGCGGACAAGATCCAGACGATCGCGACCCAGGTGTACGGGGCCGATGGCATCGAGTTCCTGCCGAAGGCCCGTAAGGCCCTCGCCTCTTTCGAGGCTGCGGGCCTGGGCAGCCTGCCCATCTGTATGGCCAAAACCCAGTACTCGTTGACCGATGATCAGAACGTCGTCGGGCGGCCGAGTGGGTTCCAGATCACCGTGCGCGACGCCACAGTGAGCGCGGGAGCCGGCTTCGTGGTGGCCTTGCTGGGTGAGATGATGACCATGCCGGGTCTGGTCCGGACCCCGGCGATGGTGAGCATGGACATTGACGAGGACGGCACGATCACTGGCTTGTTCTAGCGCGAGCGGCTCGACTCGGATGGAGGATGCGAGATGTCGACAACGGCCATCGTGGGCACCCAGTGGGGCGACGAAGGCAAGGGCCGGTTCTGTGACCTTCTGGCGGAGGAGTCGGATCTGGTCGTTCGCTTCCAGGGCGGCAACAACGCCGGCCACACCGTGGTGGTCGGGGACGAGGTGTTCAAGTTCCACCTCATTCCGTCGGGCATCCTGAGGCCCGGCACTACCTGCCTCCTGGCCGACGGCACAGTCATCGACCCTCGCGTCCTCTGCTCAGAAGTCGAGGAGCTGGAGGCCCGGGGCATCGACACCGCGGGACTGAAGGTCAGTGGATCGGCCCACGTGATCATGCCGTACCACACCGTGATGGATCGCATGGAGGAGCGGGCCAAGGGCGAGCGTGCCATCGGCACCACGGCGCGCGGGATCGGGCCGGCCTACGCGGACAAGGCGGCGCGCATCGGGATCCGTGTCTGGGACCTCATCGACCGCGACCGTCTCGCGCGGCAGCTCGCCCTCGCTCTGCCACGGGTGAACGTGCTGCTCGAGCATCTCTATGAGGCCGAGACTTTCACCGTCGATGACATCATCGGGCAGCTCGAGCCATACGTGAAGATCATCAGGCCGATGGTGGTCGACGGCCGAGCCCTCGTGATGGAGGCCGTCGCCAACGACGCCGAGGTGCTCTTCGAGGGTGCCCAGGGCACTTTCATTGACCTCGACCACGGCACGTACCCCTTCGTCACGAGCTCCCACCCAATCGCCGGCGCGGCTACCTTGGGCACAGGCCTGGGCCCGCTGGATCTGGATGCGGTGCTCGGGATCGCCAAGGCATACACCACGCGCGTGGGGGCCGGACCTTTCCCGGCCGAGGCTTTCGACGAGGACGGCGATCGGCTGCGGGAGGCGGGGGCGGAGTTCGGCACAACCACGGGGCGGCCACGCCGCTGCGGTTGGTTCGATTCGTGCATGGTGCGGACAGCCGTTCGGATCAACAGCGCCTCGAGCCTTGCCCTCACGAAGCTTGATGTACTCGATGGCATCGAGACGATCCGCGTGGTGACGGCTTACGAGCTCGATGGCGAGCTCATCGATTACGTACCCTCGGACCCCGAGGCCTTCGCGCGCTGTGTGCCTGTCTACGAGGACTTCCCCGGCTGGATGGAGTCCCTCGAGGAGGCTCGCGATCTGGACGACCTGCCCGAGGAGGCTCTCAACTACATCGAAGCCGTCTCCACCCTCGTCGAGGCGCCCATCCGCGCCATCGCCGTCGGCCCAGAGAGGGAGCAGACCGTGTGGGTAGAGGAGTCCGACGAGGAGTAGCGGCCTGTGATGGACCCTCTCGGCGTGTCGAGGCGCCTGGGCGGACTGCCCAGGGTGTCTCTATGCCATCTGCCGACGCCGCTCGTTGTGGCGGAGCGGCTCTCCCAGGACCTGGGGGGGCCGACGATTCTCATCAAGCGCGATGACCTGACGGGTCTCGCGGCGGGCGGCAACAAGCTCCGCAAGCTCGAGTTCCTCCTGGCTGATGCACGCCGCCGAGGGTGCGACCACGTCATCACGTGTGGCGCGGCCCAATCCAATCACGCGTGCCAGACCGCCGCCGCGGCCGCCGCCCTGGGCATGGCGTGTACCCTCGTCCTCTGGGAGCCCACCTCCCCCGATACGGGAGTCGGTCGAGGCAATGTGCTCCTCGATGATCTCGTTGGAGCGAGGGCTGTCTTCATCGACCCGGCGGACGGTGTCTCGCGCGAGGATGGCATGGAGCGCGAGGCGGAGTGGACCCGCGCCGCAGGTGGGCGGCCGTACGTCATCCCCGTCGGCGGGTCGATGGGGCTTGGCTCAGTGGGCTACGCTCTGGCGTTGGAGGAGGCCATCATCCAGTGCGAGGCTGCGGGTGGACTGCCCGACAAGATCATTGTCGCCTGTGGCTCGGGCGGCACCGCAGCGGGCCTACTGGTGGGCGTGGCTGCGCTGGGGCTCGAGGCCGGAGTGCTCGCCGTGGATGTCGATGGGGAGGACTCCCTCCGGTGCGATACCCTCCGCTGCGCTCGGGAGTGCGCCGTATCGGTCGGCATGGACCCCAGCCCGTGGGGGGAGGACTGCCCATGGGAGCTTGTCGAGGGCTACGTGGGCCCTGGCTACGGCGTGCCGTCCGAGGCAGGCGTTGAGGCCATCCGACTCGTTGCCCAGACCGAGGGCCTGTTCCTCGACCCGGTCTACTCGGGTAAGGCGATGGCGGGTCTGATCGGGCTCGTGGAGGAAGGCCGGATCGGTCGATCGGAGCGAGTGCTCTTCGTCCACACCGGCGGGCTGCCCGGGCTCTTCGCCCTCGGCCCGCAGCTCGCCCCATAACGGGCCTACCGGCGCCTCCAGATCAGCGCGGCGCACTCGATCCCGTGGCGGCGCACAGGGAGACGGAGTTCCTCGGTCCACGCATCCCCTGGCTGCATGTCCAGCCGCATCCAGTCAGCGATGAGCAGCACGGCCACGCCGCCGGGCCGAACCACGCGAGCCAGCTCGGGCAAGGAAGCCATGACGGCCGCCCGATCACGCCGGTGATAGGGCGGCTCCCCCAGGATCGCGTCGAAGCACTCGTCATTGAAGGGCAACCGGCCGGCATCGGCCAGGGCGAAGCGCTCAGGGAAGCGCTCCCGCAGGCCGGGCGTGAGGTCGGGGTCGATGTCGGAGACCCAGGCATCGAGGCCCCGCTCCATGGCGGCGCGTCCGATCGCGCCGAGCCCGGCGAAGGGGTCCAGCACCCGCGACCCGTCGGGCAGCCCCGCCAGGTTCGCCACGAGCTTGGCATCGAGCGGGGATAGCCGCCTGTTGAGCCGGGGTCCGGATACGTCGTCCCCGGGCGCTGACGCGAAGGCGAAGCCGGCGCGATGGGGCGAACGGTCGAGCCTGTCCTCCTCGTCGGCCACCCAGACCTCGGTGAGCTGCAGATCCCGGCCCTTGTAGACGATCCGGCCCACGGGCCAGCGCGCCGCCATCCGGTAGCCCGGCTCCCGCCCCGACCACGGTGTGGAGATAACCCTCAGCACCGCCTGGGTGTAGCCCAGGCGAGTCGCCAGGGCGGTGAGGGACGCCTCGTCGGCCAGCCAGGCAAGAGCGACTCGGTGCCGGCCCGGCCACTCATTGGTCAGGTACGCCGAGGGACCAAGGCATGCGAGCAGTTCGTGCCGGGCCGTGCGGTAGTCGATCCCCACCCCACCGCGTCTGGTGCGGAAGTAGGCCTGGTAGCACAGCTCCTCATCCATACCGTGGCTCCGATCGGCGGCGAACGCGCCGGTGGGACAGGGCCGCGCCCGCGATGCAGGGCAGGCAACCGATGGAGGTCATGACGATGCCTGAATCGTTCACCAGTCCAGCGAACAGGGCTGTCACCGCTCCGGCGACCACATAGCGGAGCGGCGGCGCCCACGGCGCAGGGGGCGGCGAGTCGGCAACGACGAAGGGGACGAAGAGGGCGGTAGCGCCCACGCTGCCCCACCACAGAGGCGTGGAGAAGCGGTCCTTCACGAGGGTGACTTTGCCCTGCATGGTACGGCGGAACCACTCGTCCTGGCCCGAGAGCACCTGCTTCATGGCGTGGCCGAGGTGGGTCGTGGGGTCTGGATGGGTGAGGACATCGTAGAGCGCGGCGCCGATGACCGCAGTACCCGCGAGGAGGGGCGCGAGGAGGAAGATGGCCAACCGAGCCCGGGGCGAGCGTGCCGCCAGCCCTGCCGCCAAGGCGAGGGCGAAGGTGGCCGTGAGCAGCCCTCCTGTGTTCGCGCCGAGTTGAGGTGCCCCGATGACGAAGGCTGGCGCCGCCAGGAGGAGCCACCAAGCAGCCCGCCCTCGAGGCCACGCCTCCGTCAGAGCCCCCACGAGCAGCAGGGCGCCGACCACGGTGAGCACGGCCATGGAGTTCCCGATCCCGTAGAGCCGGCTGTCCCGCTGCAGGCTGTACCCCAGGTAGCTATAGGCGGCCGCGTTGCCGCCCAGGAGTTGGTCGGCCATGAGCGCTGCCGGGGTCACCGTGAGCGCGAGCAGGAGGCTCCATCGCGAGGGCAGGAGCGCGGCCATGGCCAGTCCCAGGAGACCCGCTACCGTGAGGGAGACACCCACAACCTGAGCGTAGCGCGTGGAGTCGGTCAGGAGAGGAGCGATGGCGAGCACCGCCGGCGCTAGCAGGAGGCCGTAGGCGATCCCACGGCCCGGCGCAGACCCGGGACGCCGCTCACCGAAGCTCCAGAGAGCCAGGGAGAGGATGGCGGTGAGGATTGCCGCGCCCATCAGGGCATCGAAGATGGCGCCGCGTCCTAACTCAGCCCGCAGCGCCCGTCGCTGGATCTCGTGGAGGCGCCTCAGGGGCGCCGGGCCCGCGCTGACCGAGCCCTGGGCGGCCCGCCCCTCGATGTCGAGCGGGGGATCGATGCCCATAGCGTTCAGGATAGTGGGCGCCACGTCGGTAACCCGGACCAGCCCAGGACGGCGGGTTGTCGGCGAGCCGAGCAAGCCGGGCCCGCCGCCCCACCACGCGAACAGCGCTGTGCGTTCGGTGTTCCAGGTCGTTCCTCGCGGCGGCATCGTCAGGAGGAACAGAGGTTGGCCGGAGCGCCGGTGCTCCTCCAGCAGCGACACGATGGTCGCCTCTAGATGGCCGGGCGCGACGCTCAGGATGGTGACAGGGGTGGCGCCTTCATGCCCCTCGTCGAGTGCGGCGACGCCGTCCGGGTCCATAGCGAGCAGGCCGGGGTCGGGCTCACCCCCCGGCCCACCCGTCTCGGCGTCCCACGAAGCGACGGCTCGGTAGCCACCGGCGGCCAAGCATCGCGCCAGCGTCCCGTAGGTACCCTCGATGGGTCCCGAAGCATAGATAAGCTCGCCATCGACCCGAACTGGCGATTCGATGGGCCGCGTGGGGAGGCGGAGTCCCGAGGCGGCGGCCAGCAGATAGGCGGTGCGGTTGATCCGTCGCGCACCGTACCGATCGGAGCGTGTCCGGCAGTTGACCAGGGCGACCTGGGACTCTTCAAGCAGACCGCGCAGGGCAGGGCGCTCGCCCTCCACGATCGTAGCAAGGGGCACGTGCTCCGTGACGATAACGGTCGGGCCCGCCGTCACCCAGGCGGCCAAGGCCAGACCGGCGACGACCCCGCCGGTCACCGCGGATCGCCCCCGACCTCGCTGTAGAGCGTCTGGAGCTGCCTCACGGCCTCGTCGAGGGTGTAGCGGGCCAGGACGGCCTGCCGTCGCTTGGAGAACTCGTCGGGGGTCATGTCGTACGCCTCGAACTCGCCCTCACTGATGTCCACACCGGTGAGAGAGGGACGCGATTGGACCATCCGCTCAGCGCCTTCGGGGGTGGAGATCAGCATCCAGCCTCGATCGGCCTCGCCCTGGCCGCGCAGGGATAGGGCTTCGAGGAAGACGCGGGCGAGGGCCTCAGCGTCGCCCAGGGGGACCCAGGTGATCCCAGGTCCATCACCGAGGATCTCGCGATGGGCCGGGCAGTCAGCGGCGATGATTGGGACGCGCGAAGTCGCCGCCTCGGCCAGCTCCCAGGGGAACTCGGTCGGCCGGCCGGGGAAGGTGATGAGGTTCATGGCGGTTAGGGCGCGGGGCAGAGTCCGGCTGTACTCCACGAACCGGAAGCGGCCCAGGATGCCCAGGCCGTGGGCCCGGCGCTGCAGCGCGTCGGAGTAGGCGCCCGTGCCGACGACTACGTAGTCACAGAAGGGTATGGCCTTGAGGGCGATGGCCGCGGCGTCCACGAATGTATCGCCGCCGCATTCAGATCCCGTGAGATCACCGGCCATCCCGAAGCGTAGGGTCGCGGGGTCGAGACCGAGTTCCACCACAACGCGCTGCGGCACATGATCGCCGTCGAGGTCACGACGGTCCAGGCCCCAGGGTACAACCGTGACTGAAGACCCGAACGACCGCTTCGCTCCGGCGCTGAAGGCTTGCAGCGGCACCACGGCGCGGCGGACGTGGCGTCGGACGCGAGCCGGAACATCCACGCCATCCGCCAGGTGCCTGTAGGTGGAGGCGACGAGGGGGACTCGGAGACTGGCCGCGACCGCGGCCGCCAGCTCCGCGGAGTGAACCCCATGGGCATGAACCAGAGCAGCCCCGGCGGCCTGCCCGGCACGGCGGCACGCCCCGATCACCCTGCGGCGGGCCGCCCATGTCTCGGACCGCTCGGGCAGCCGCTCGACGACGAGACCGGCCCGAGCCGCCTGACGCTCGAGCAGAGGCTCCGCGGTGGTCGCTACAGCGCCGGCGCGGGTGACGTCGCCTTGGGCGAGGGCCGGGAGCAGGCGGGCGAGGTACTGCCGGGTTCGGGCGCCGGGGTCTTGGATCACGTGGAGGACGGGGGTAGGGGCCACGCGCTCGGCGGCCTCCGCCTCCAGGCGCGCCAACCTACCCGCGACCCGATCTCGGGCCTCGTTCCCGTATCCTCCGTCGTCGCTATCGCGTCCCGGCACTAGTGAACCGCTCCTCTTTGGCTAAGGTTCTTCCTAGAGGCCGGAACTCCGGCTCGAAAGGCGATGCGAATGGCCGCTTCACCAGAGCCTACCGTGTCCGTACACCCGAGGAACCGGTTGAACGACCTGCCAAACGGCGAATGGCTGCGCCGTACCAAGAGCTTCTGGCTGTCCCAGACTGGCAGCCCAGACGCACAGCGGGCCAGGGAGGCGCTGGCCGCCTTCACCAACTGGCTCCGTGTGGAAGTCGGCGATGAAGAGACGGACCGCCTCATGGGGCAGATCCTCGATAGCTTCATCTACAGTATCACCCCGCCGCGGGATGCCCTCAAGAGCCAGCACCCCGCCACCTTCTCGGAGTGCGACATCGAGCGCTTGGTCACCCTCTTCAGCAAGGAGGGCGAGACCGTGCTGGATCCCTTCGTGGGGGTGGGCTCGTCCCTCATCGCGGCCCTCCGTGGGGGGCGGCGGGCCATCGGCATCGAACTATCGCCTGAATGGGCAGACATCGCCCGCCAGCGCGTCGCCGCCGAGGCCGTAGCCCTGGACTGCGCCAGGGCGCTGCCCGAGATTCGCGTGGGTGATAGCGCGTCGCGTGTCGATGAACTCGCCGATGAGTCTGTTGACTTCGTGGTCACGTCGCCGCCCTATTGGTCCATTCTTAGCAAGAGCCCTGGGATGAAGACTAGGGCGGAGCGCCTCTCGCGCGGGCTCGCCACCGATTACGGGGACGAGACTGATGACCTCGGCGCCATCGATGACTACCACGAGTTCATTGATCGCGTGGCTGGCATCTTCGGGAAGTGCCTCCGGGTGTGCCGCACCGGCGGGTATATGGCGGTGATCGTCTCCGACTTCCGTCACGGCGCGCGATTCTACCTCTACCACGCGGACTTGGCGGCAGCCGTCGAACGAACTGGCTGGACGCTCTCGGGTCTGACGGTGCTGGCCCAGGACAACAAGACGCTCTACCCTTACGGGATCCCGTACGCCTTCGTGAGCAACGTTCACCACCAGTACATCCTCGTGTTCCGCAAGCCCGACCCGGCCAAGCCCTCGCGGAGGCCGCGCGCATCCGAGAAGAGTGACTCACTGGCGGGAAGGGCAGCAGCCCGCACGGCGTCGCTCCCCAGACGCCACAGCGCCAAGCGGAAGGCGGATGCCGAAGCGCCGGTGACCCGGGTTGGGGACTGAGCGGCGGTGCCCTCGACGCCCTTCGCGCCCGTGGAGATCGGCCATCGCCAGTTCCGTTGGGGCTCGCGCACCTACGTGATGGGCATCATCAACGTAACGCCCGATTCCTTCTCGGGTGACGGCCTCGCTGGCAGTATCGAGGCGGCGCGGGACCGTGCAGAACGGATGGTCCGGGCCGGTGCGGACATCCTCGATGTCGGCGGCGAGTCCACACGCCCGGGCTCAGAGCCCGTCGATCCTCAGGAGGAGCGGCGGCGGACCGAGCCCGTCGTCAGCGCCCTGGCGCCGTTGGGCGTGCCGATCTCCATCGACACCCGTAGAGCCGCCGTTGCCGAGGCGGCCGTCGCGGCCGGAGCCAGCCTCATCAACGACGTGAGCGCGCTGAAGGATGACCCCGAGCGGCCGCGAGTGGCGCCGCCGTGTGCCTGATGCATATGCGCGGCACTCCAGCGAGCATGCAGAACGCCCCCGAATACGGCGATGTGGTCGAGGAAGTGGCGAGCATGCTTGTGGAGCGCCGCCTGCGCGCTCTGGAGGCGGGCATCGCGCCCGAGCGGGTCATCGTCGACCCGGGCATCGGCTTCGGCAAGACGGTGGAGCACAACCTAGATCTGCTGAACCAACTCGACTGGATCCGCGAGCGCTGCCAGGCCCCCCTCCTCGTGGGGACCTCGCGCAAACGCTTCATAGGGACTATCCTGGACCGACCTACTGAGGAACGGCTCATGGGCACCGCGGCCTCCGTAGCGGCGGCCATCGCCCGGGGAGCGGACATCGTGAGGGTGCACGACGTGCCGGAGATGGTGGACGTGGTGCGTCTGGCCGACGCGGTGCTCCGGAGGCCGGCCCGGGGGTGAGCGCTTGGCGGTCGACGCCTACATCGGCCTGGGATCCAACATCGGTGACCGCCTCGCCAATCTGCGGGCAGCAGTGCGGAGACTCCGAGGCACGGCCGACCTCGAGGTCACACGCTGCTCGAGCGTGTACGAGACCCTCCCTTGGGGTGTCGAGGACCAGCCGGCTTTCCTGAACGCGGTGGTCGAGGTCTCGACATGCCTCAGCCCCCACACCCTCCTTCACGTCTGCCTCGAGATCGAACGTGACCTTGGGCGCAAGCGCGATGTGCGTTGGGGACCGCGGCTCATCGACCTCGATGTGCTGCTGTACGGCGAGGAGCGCATCGAAAGCGCCGAACTGACCATCCCCCACCCCTGCCTGGAGCAGCGGGCATTCGTCCTGGCGCCACTCGCCGAGCTCGCTGCCGATAGGACCCTTCCCTCAAGGCGGTCGGCGGCTCAGGTCCTCGCCGACTTGGACCATGGCGGGGTCCGGCTCCTGGGGGAGGACGCTTCACTCTAGCGAGGCAGCCGTTTGGCGATCGGCCCCCATATGTGACGGAAGAGGAAGCTATCGGGCGCGTTCTTCTCCATGGTGAGGAACAGCTTCCAAGGTATCGAGAAGGCGAGATGGTCGGGTTCGAGCATGGGCCGGGCCGTTGGGTCGGTCATCCCGATCACGGCCTTAGGGTCGGGCAGGGTGCCCTGGTGGACCGGCTGGAGGCAGACGGTGTGGCAGGCCGCGCCCCATGTCGCAACGACGCCCTCGCCGTCGAACCGGTGGAAGTTGGCGAGGAAGTGGAGGGCGCTGATCTGGTCGGCGTTGCCGAGGATCGTGACGGATACGGGCTCATCCTCCTCGGGCTCCACCTCGGCGAGGGCCTTGCAGACCACGTAGGTTCGGTCGGTCTTGATCTGCGGCAGGGACTGCACCCACTTCTCAGCCAGTTCGGGCGTCGCCAGGAAGTGCTCGCCCTCGGGGTAGCCGTCGCCTCGACCGGTAGAGAGGAAGTGCCCGATGCCGCCCGGCGTCTGGTCGAAGCGGGCTCCGAGGCACAGGCCGCAGGCGCCTCCCGGACAGCCGATGGTCTCCTGGTCGAACGCCGCGGAACCACCCAGTTTCGCTACGGCGGTCACGAGAGCCATGGAGCAGCCCCGCAGGTTAGGACGGAACTGACGCGCATCCTCTGGCTTGGTGTCTGAGAAGAGGAACGCGAAGGGGTGGAGCGTGGGTCTCAGAGCGTCAACGATGCAACTCTCCATAGGGCACCTCCAGGCGCCAGCTTCTCCACTCCACTTCTCCCCGGTCCTCGCGGCACCTTGGTTCCCACCAAGCAGGTGGCCCGAGATATAGAAGGAATCCGGTACCCAGAAGCTTGAAATGCGCACACACTCCAGCCATGGATCTCGGCCGCATGGCTCATCGGAAGGGAGGTAACTCGTTGCGGCACCTACTTCTGCTGGTCGCGAGCGCGTCGGTGTTACTCGCTCTAGCCCTCGCGGGTTGTCGTGAGTCCAGTGAGAAACTGACGGACGAGCAGCACGCCAACCCGCCCGGCAAGGTCGGGATGGAAATGGGTCCCAAGGGCCCGCAGTAAGGGGCTAGGCCAGAGCGTCGACAGGCCACTGACGGATGGCGCCCGCGGCGCGGCGTCCATCAACAGACAGGGTGGTGGGAAGTCCGCTTGGGGGAGGACGGTAACTGTGCGCAGGAAGCGAGGGTTCACGCTCATCGAGTTGCTCGTCGTCATCGCGATCATCGCGATTCTCGCGGCGATCCTGTTCCCCGTATTCGCCAAGGCTCGTGCGAAGGCTCGCCAGACCTCCTGCCTATCGAACATGCGCCAGATAGGCACCGCCATTCTGTCCTACGCCCAGGATTACGACGAACGTTTCTGCCAGAACTGGACGGGCCGGTGCGCCGACCCGAACGCGTGGATGCCCGACCAGGGCTACGGCTATGACTGGATGGAGACGACTCAACCCTACTCCCGCAACTGGGGGGTGTACACGTGCCCCTCGGGTGACTGGTCAGAGAATGGGCTTGACGGGATGTTCCACCAGCAGTGCGCGATCGATCTGCACCGGACGAACTCGGGTCGCCGCGGTGGGTACGCCCTGAAC
>JAEAME010001667.1_pt1 | contig 14656 bp, 15 predicted proteins | sample 8958731 | NCBI WGS metagenome assembly JAEAME01 (sample SAMN16933194, study PRJNA681113) | bioreactor sludge metagenome | isolation source: anerobic bioreactor sludge (Control) | place: India:Bengaluru | collected 2018-10-24 | reverse complement strand
TGCCGAACTTGGCCTCCAAACGCGGGATCATGCTGGGTGTGGGGCTCGGCAGCGTGGCCACCACCCTGAAGATCCTGCTGGGAATTGAACGCTCTTACCTGGGAGGTGATTGATCATGGCAGAAAAACTGAGTCTGTTCGAACGCCTGCAAGCCCTGGACCGGCGCTGGATCTACATCGTGGTCGCGCTGGCCATCATCATTCCCCTGATGATACCCTATAATTCTGACAACGTTACCTCCCCGCCCACGGAAAACGTTTACCAGATGATCGATTCCTATGCCGGACGCGAGGACCGCGCGGTGCTGCTTAGCTTTTACCACGACGCCTCCACGATGCCGGAGCTTTATCCCATGCAGATCGCCATCCTGCGCCACTGCTTCGAACGCAACGTGAAGGTCTTCTTCCTCTCCTTCCTGCCCACCGGCGCGCCCATCATCGACATGGCCATCAACACCGTGAAAGAAGAATATCCCCATATCAAGAGCGGCACCGACTACTGCAACTTCGGCTACATCCCCGGCGCCCTCATCATGCAAACCATCATCGGCATGGGCGACAACATCGCCACAGCTGTGCCCACGGACGCGGAAGGACGCAAGGTGGAAAACCTGCCCATCATGAAGGGGATCAACAACTACACGGAGATGAACCTGGTGGTTGAGTTTTCCGGATCGGTGGCGGGCGGATACTGGCTCACTTATGCCCGACCCAAGTTTGGCACCAACATTGCCGTGGGCGTCACTGCAGTGATGGCCGCGGATGAATACCCCTATCTGCAGACCGGCCAGTTCATCGGGATGCTGGCTGGCTTGAAGGGCGCCGCCGAATACGAGAAGCTGGTTGATGTCTTCGCGGCTTATCGGGCTCCGGGAGAGGCCATGGTGCCCTACGTGGACGAAAAAGGCAAAAAGATTGTCCCCGGCCGTCCCTTCAGCGAAGACTTCCTGCAAAAACCCGAGGTCAAGGACCTCATCAAGATCACCACCCTGACCGAAGCCAAATTCACCCCTCAGGAGTTTCAGGATTTCCTTGCCAAGTTCCCTGCCGCGGACCAAGCCAGGCTGAACCAGGCCAAGCAAATGACCGACGGCCAGGTGGTGATCGACGTCAGCAAACTCAAAGCCTCGGAATTCGACATCAACACCTGGTCTGCCCTGAACCGCATGACCCGGAACACCCTCTACAAATTCAAGGTTGCCCGCATCGGCATGAACGCCCAGTCTGTGGCCCACATCATGATCATCGTGTTCATCCTGATCGGAAACATCGGCTATTTCATCCAGCGGGCCCGCACGGCCAAGAAATAAGGAGGAGGAAACCATGTCATTCGAATTATTCAGCAATCTCGTGGGTGCTTTTTTCACCCTCTGCATCTTCTCCTTCCTCTACAAGGACAATCCCTTCTATCAAATGTCTGAGCAGCTGCTGGTGGGGATCTCTCTTGGCTATTCGCTGGTGCTCACCTATGAAAGGGTGTTCATACCCTATTTCTACCAGCCGATCTTCCTCAAGCAGGAGTGGATCCTGCTTATACCGGCAGTGATCGGTATGTTCTACCTGTTGCGTTTTTCCCGCAAGCTCAGCTGGCTGTCCCGCTATCCCATCGCTTTTTCCATGATGGGTGTGGGCGCTTCGGTGGCCCTGGCGATGCACAACAGCATCCTGGTGCAGATGCGTCAGGCCATGGTGCCGCTGGAAAACGTCAATCTTGCCCTCATCTTCCTCGGAACGATCGCCGTGCTGCTGTATTTCTTCTTCTCCAAGGCACATACGGGGGTTTACGGCAGGTTTGTGAGCATTGGCAAATGGTTCATGATGGTGGGCTTCGGAGCTTCTTTCGGCCTCACCGTGATGGCCCGTATCTCCCTGTTGATCGGACGCATCCAATTCCTGGTCAACGACGTCTTTGTTGCCTTGAAGCAAGCCTGGTTCGGCTGATCAGAACCATGTTTGGCCGGGGAAGCAGATTTGACCGCTTCCCCGCCTTTTCTTTGCCTGAAAAAGGGGCTCTGCTCCCCGGGAAGTTCTGATGAAAAGAAGCTTTTTCCCTCTGGTCCTGATCCTGCTGGCAGCCTTGGCTGCATTCTCCGGTTGTGCCCGTGGCCCGGCCCAGGCATCCAGGATCGGCGAATTCACGGTTGACGACATTCCCAACGACGAAGGCTCCGGGATCACGCTCCGCTGGCAAACCCTGGACAAGTCCCAGCGCGTGATCCAATATAACATCTACCGTGGCCACAACCCTGACAGCCTCTTTTACCTCAGCAAGATCGAGGTGGATCCCGATGTGGGGGTCGTGGGCGGATGGCTCAATTTCACGGATCAGGGTTACAACACTCTGATCGAGTTCGAGACGGCCCCAGCCAGTCTCAAGACGGAAAAGATCAAGGCAGGCGGAGCCACCTTGTTCAAGGCGGTTCCCCGCGACCCAGACGTTCTGGATAAGCTGCTTCCCCACTATGACGTTCTGGGCGACATCAACTCCAAAAAATTCTTCGGCCAGGCCAGCCGGATCGAGCATAGAAGCGCTGAAGGCACCGAAGTTTTCGCCGGTTTCAAGCTTACCAGCTTCAACAACATCTATGCCGCCGTCAAACCCGAACATCCCTATTATTACTCTGTGGTGCCCGTGGCCGAAAACGGCAGCCTGCTGCCCGCCACCCAGGTGAGATCGGCCGTCCCGATCAACAACCGGCCCGATTCCACCGCCGTCTTTTATGCCTCCTATCTGCAGGACACCCGGGAATTCCGCTTCGAATGGGTGCCGCCCCTGGGTGGGTCAGATATCGCCAGCTGGCAGGCCTGGCTCATGCCGAAAAGCCTGTTGCCACGGTTTCACGCGGACCAAAAAGCCAATCATTCCGCTCCAGACAGCGTTTTCAACGCTTCCTGGCAGGAAGGGTCCATCCTGATCGGGGAACTTCCTGTGAACTACTATGGCCAAAACATCTACTCCAAAGCCAGCGCGGACAGCATGGAAACACCTCTCCCACCGGCCAACGAGCTTTCCGGCTACGTTCCGGTGCTTGCCTACGAGGATTATTGGGCCTCGGAATCCGCTGAAGGTTCCTATAAAAGCGCCTCCCTTGGCCGGGACTTGGTGCTGGCCGAAAGTTCACTGCTGCCCAAGCTGCCGGATTACCAAGTGCTGGACAAAACCAACGACAAAGGTGACAACATAGTCATTTCCTTTGGCCGGCCTTTTGCCTTTGTGTCCCAAGCCTCTTACGCGAATAACGCCAAAACCAGATTGCGCATCAATTACGATATCGCCGATAACGGACACCATAAGATCTCCAAGCTCCGTTTCAGATTCTTTGAGCCGGATGGAAGCAAGCTGGGGGAGGAGGTGGAAACATACACGGACAAGATTATCCACCTGCGCCTGCCCCATGGCCGCGAGACCGGACAGGCCTTCCGGGCCGAGATCAGTGTCTGGCTGCAGGGTGAAAATGGCTTCAGCTCAGAATCAGTAAGCCAGGCAGTGCAATACGATCCCAGTTCCCTCCGTTTTTTGGGCGGGGAACTGAGCAGCCGGGGCCAGGTGCTGAATACCATTTACTACGATATCTTCAGCGCCAACAGGCTCAGCGATTTCACTCCGGGTATGCGCATTGGCGCCCTTTCCCGCGCCTATGACCACAACATCCCCTATCCCAGCACCGAAAACCCGGTGATCCTGGGCGTTGATCACAAAACCAAACTGCTGCTTTGCGACCATACTTTCACCGTTGCCCTGGATCCTGAAACCCAAGCCACCTTTTCCCCTTCTCTTTTCGCGGATGAAACCCTGAACCATCTGGAAGATCTGGCCCGGCAGATCGACGCCAGTTTTGCCGCCAGCCAAGGCACTGGCCCCGAGGCGGAAACGGCGGGGGCAGAACTGGAAGCCCTGCGGAACGAGCAGTCATTCATCCTTTCCCACCCCGCCTTCAAAAAAGGCCTGCAGACCGGCAGCGACGCCGAATGGCGAAAACTGATGCGGGCCGAGCTGGACCAGAATTCGCGAGCCTACGCCTACAAACTTCTGGCCACCGACGGCCAGGGCCTCTGGAGTGACGAAGGGGACCTGCCTCAAACCGGGCCCGGCGCTCCAGCCCAACCCAGCTACCTGCATCCCAAGAGCGAATGGTTCGACACCACCAAGTGGGCGACCCTGATCGCCTCCATCATCATGGGCATCATGGTGGTTTACGCGCTGTTCATGGCCCGCCGCAAGGATCTTTACATCCGCCCCATCGCGGGCCTTCAGGAGCTTGACAACGCCGTGGGCCGTGCCACCGAGATGGGCCGTCCCGTGATGTTCGTTCCCGGTTGGGGTACCCTGGGCGAACCCTGCACCATCTCCGCAATGATGATCCTGAACCAGATCGCCAGAAAGACCGCGGAATACGACATCCGCCTCATCTCGCCCCAGGTGGACTATCTGGTGCTGCCCCTGGCCCAGGAAATGGTGCAAACCGCCTACAATGAGACCGGACGCCCCGACGCCTTCCAGCAGGATGACATCTACTTCGTTTCAGACACCCAGTTCGCCTTCACTGCCGCCGTGAACGGCATCACCGTTCGCGAGCAGGTGGCAACCATTTTTTACATGGGCTATTTCTTCGCCGAGGCCCTGCTGATGACGGAGACCGGAAACCAGGCCGGGGCGATCCAGATCGCCGGCTCGGACGCCATCACCCAGATCCCGTTCTTCATCACCACCTGCGACTACACCCTCATCGGCGAGGAATTCTACGCCGCCTCGGCCTATCTTTCCCGCAACATCGAACTGGTGGCCATGCTCAAGGCCCAGGACTACTTCAAGCTGCTCATCGTGATCTGCGTGCTCATCGGCACCGTGATCTCCACCCTGGGTATCAACGCCTTTCTCAATTTCCTGCCCATCGAATAGCCCTGACCGTCATTTTCTGAAGGGGGAAAAACGCCCTTTGGCGGCATAACATTCTGTCCGCCAATACTTTTTGTCATTCATTACCGGCCCCAGGCCTGCCCCCTCCCAAAGCCGGGATCCCGCGCCTCTCCCGATCTCCCCGTACACTTCCCTCCTGTCAGGCGGGAGGCATTCGGGAGGCTGAAAACAGGCGGACGCTCCAGCGCTGAGGCCGCCGCGAAATATCTTTGCCGCCGCATGGTTTTCGATTAAAGTATCAGAAACGAAATATCCTGGAGTCAATAATGAAAAGAACCCTGATAACACTTGGCCTGCTGATGGCGTTCAGCTTCTCATTCGCTCAATTCTCCGCCGATCTGGAAACGGGCATAGTCATCAACGGCTACAACGACGCCCGCATCCCCAATGCTGAAACTGATGCCAGCACCTTTTTTTCGCTGGTGGATGATTTCGACCCCGATCCGCAGGTCTTTGGACGTCTTAACCTACACTGGCTGGTGCATCCCCGCCACGAAATCTCACTGCTGGCGGCGCCTCTGACCATCCGGCCTGTGGGAACCCTGGACCGCGACATCATCTTCATGGATTCCACCTTTGTGGCCGGAACCCCCATCCAAGGCCAGTACACCTTCAACAGCTACAGGGTCCAATACCTCTACCGCTTCAAAAACCAGAAGCAGATCCTGCGGGCCATCGGACTTAGCGTGAAGCTTCGCGATGCCGTGATCTCGCTGGAGCAGGGCGACACCTATGCCGAAAAGACTGATCTCGCCCCCGTGCCGCTGATAGGCATTGAACTGGGCTACGATTTCAACGACAAGTTCGGCATCCTGCTCAAGGGTGAGGGTTTGTGGTCGCCCTTCGGCCGGGCCGAGGATTTTCTGCTCTCCACCCGCTACAACATCAACGACAATGCCACCATGTATCTTGGATATCGCTTCCTGGAGGGTGGTTCGGATATCGATGAACTTCTCACCTTTGCCAGCTTCCATTATCTCACCCTGGGAGTCCAGACAAGGTTCTGACCCACTCCGACAAGGAGGAAAGATGGGCAGTTTTAACATTTGGGGCGGAGCGAGATTTTCCGCCCTTTGGTTTTGCCTGGCCCTGATCCTGCCGGGGCTGCTGAGCGCTGAGGACGGGTTGGGACAAGCAGATGCCCCGTCCCGCCGCGTGCTAAACTTCGCCGGAAGGGATTGGTGGGTGAAAAACGGAATGAACATGGGACCCGGTCCGAACAACTTCTCCGACAGTGAGGAAAGTGTCTGGGTGGATACAGAGGGCAAGCTGCACCTGAAGATACGCCAGATCGGTGGCGTCTGGCACTGCGCGGAAGTCTGGACCCTGGAGTCCGCCGGCTACGGCAAATACCTCTTCTGGCTGGAAAGCCGGGTGGATCTCTATGACCAGAACGTAGTCGCCGCGCCCTTCCTCTACGCCGATGACTCAAGCGAGATCGACATCGAGTTTTCCCGCTGGGGCGATCCGGAATATCCCTGCGGCAGTTATACCGTCCAACCCTACTCCATTTTAGGCAACAACCACAACTTTGCCGTGGATCTGGGTGGTTCTTACAGCTCCCACTCCTTCCTCTGGCAGCCGGATTACGTTCATTTCCGCAGCCTCCACGGCCATTATGAAGAACCGCCCCATGAGGGTTTTGTGATCGAGGACTGGCTCTACGAGGGTGGCAGCATCCCCGCGGAATCTGAGGACATGAAGCTGCACATCAACCTCTGGCTGATGAGCGGACTGCCGCCCACGAACGCTCAAGAAGCTGAACTGATCGTCTCCAGCGTCCTTATCACCCCCGGCATCTTCATCGAGCCGCCCCAGCTGCAGGTGGCACAGATATCTGACAGTCAGGTCCGCCTCAGCTGGGACCCTGTGCCGAACGCCCTCAGCTATGTGGTTTACCAGGCCGATTCGCCCCTCCCTGTCGATTCTCCAGGCTGGACCGCCCTGCCCGTTACTGCGAATACCTGGTTGGAACTGGATGCCACCGCGGAAAAGAAATTCTTCCATGTGAAGGGGCTACGGGAATGAGCCGATCCCGCCACCAGCCAGGTTCTCAATGATCCATTTTCCCACCCGGATATTTTTTGGCCAGGGCGCGCTGTTACAGGCCGCCTCATATATCCTGCCTCTGGGGACCAAGCCGTTGCTGGTTACTGGCCGCCACAGCGCCAGGCTCAGCGGCGCTTTGGATGAACTGATCGTGGTTTTGGATCGGGCCGATCTGGACTGGGAGCTCTTTGGCCAGGTGGGGGAAAACCCCAGTCTGGACACCATCGTCGCGGGTGCTCAACTGCTGAGGGAAAAAGGCTGCGACTTCCTGATCGGCATTGGCGGCGGCAGCCCCATCGACGCCGCGAAAGCCATCGCCCTGGCTTCTGCCAACGCTCTGGGCCGTGACGAGCTCTACCAAACCGATAAATTCAAGTCCAGCCTGCCCCTGGTGGCCATTCCCACCACCTCCGGGACCGGAACCGAGGTCACCCAATACTCTGTGCTCACCGATCCTGTCAGAGGCATCAAAGCCGGGTTTGGACACGATCTGGCCTTTCCCCGGCTTGCCATCTGCGATCCCCGCCACACCCTCAGCCTGGATCCTTCCGTCACCCTGAACACCGCCATAGACGCGCTTTCGCACCTGCTGGAAGGCATCTATTCGCGCAAACGGCAACCCCTGATTTGCCCCCTCATCCACAGCGGCGCTCGAGCCATCCTGCGCCATCTGCAGCCGGTTTTGGCCAATCCCAAAGACCTGAAAAGCAGAACGGAACTGATGCGGGCCGCGCTCTACGGCGGCATCGCCATCGCCCAGACCGGAACCACGCTGCAGCATTCGCTAGGCTATCCGCTCACCACCGCTTTTGGCATGCCCCACGGGCTCAGCAACGGGATCGTGATGCGCCAGGTGCTGGAACTCTTCTATCCCGCACTGAGAGAGGAACTGGACGCCCTTTTCTCCGCGCTGGGCCTCAGCCTCTCAGGTTTTGAAGCCTGGCTGGAGGGGCTGTCCCTCACAGCGAAGCTGGAACTTTCCGACGCCTTCATCGAAAAGAGCGTGAGCGAGGTCATGGCCAGCCGCAACATGGCCAACAATCCCTTCGAGGTCAACGCCGGGCAGATCAGAGACATCTACCGCGGCCTGCGTTGACTTATCGCTCTCCTCTAAAATAGGCCGGCAGATCCCACTGCAGCAGGTGTTCAAGGGCAATCCCTTCCCGCCAGTCCGTTTCCGGGGGCAGCTCCTCCAAAATGGCGCGGCTCATGATACCCACCGCCGCTGACACAGATGCTTCCAGCTTGTATCCGTTCATCAGTCCCGCCAGCAGCAGGGCCGTGAAACAATCTCCCGCCCCGGGATGGTGGCCTGGCTTCACTTCGAAGGGATGGACAGAAAAGCCGTCCGCACGGGAATCGTAATGCCACACTTCAAGTCTGTCGCTGGAGTTGGTGGGGACGGAGGTAAGCACTATCTGCCTGGGCCCGGAGGAAGCTATGCTGCGGCACCAATTCAAGATCTGGGCCGGATCCGCGGCCTTGGTGGGGTCAGCCCCGGCCAACAGCGCTGCTTCTGTGAAATTGGGGGTGATGATGTCCGCCCTGGTGACCAGGGCGCGCATGGCCTCCACCATGTCGGAGCGGAAACAGGAATAAAGCTTCGCGTTGTCTCCCATCACGGGATCCACCAAGACCAGAGTGTCTTCCCGGCGCATTTTGTCCATGATCCTTCCTATCAGCTTAGCCTGCGCGGCGGAAGCCAGGAAACCGCTGCAGATGGCGCTGTATTTCAGGTCCAGCGCGGCCCAGTGGTCGGTAAAGCCCTCCAGTTCGGAGCTGAGGTCGATCCAGCGGGAATCCTGATAATCCGTATTGGCTGAAAGGATGGCCGTGGGCAGGGCGCAAACCCTGATCCCCAGCCGGTACATGATGGGAATGAAGGCCATCAGCGAGGTGTGGCCGAATCCGGATAGGTCATGGATCGCCAGGATCCTTTTGCTGGTTGAATTCTTCATTTCTGTTTATCTCTCGCATGAACTAATATCTCCATCCGGACAGGCCGCCTCTATCAGTCAAGCGGAAATTCATCCCCGACCGCTCTTCCCCAAAAAACCCCAAAAACCACGACCGACCCTAAGTCCTTGGCGCATAGACGGCAATGCCGCTCCGCCCCAAACTTGTGCTTGACACAAAAACGCCCTGCAGGGAATTGGCCTGATAAAGCAAAAAAGCACTATAACAGGAGGATACAATGCTTGTACCCGATGATCTACACTATACGGAAAGCCATGAATGGGTGAGCGTTAAGGACGGCATTGCCACGGTTGGCATCACCGATTTCGCCCAGCACGAATTGGGCGACATCGTCTTTCTGGAACTGCCCGAGATCGGAGCCAAAGTCTCAGCCGGCGAACCCTGCGGCATCATCGAGGCCGTGAAATCCGCCGAGGATCTCAACAGCCCCGTGAGCGGCAAGGTTGAGGAAAAGAACCAGGATGCCGAAGACAGCCCCGACACTGTGAACAAATCCCCCTATGAGGATGGCTGGCTCTACCGCGTCCAACTGAGCAACCCGGACGAACTGGAAAACCTGCTCTCCCCCCTCGAATACAGCAAACTCATAGAAGGCTGACCCGCCCAACCGCGTGATCACCAAGAACAAAAACTTCCTCATCATCCTCTCCGCCCCTTCCGGCGGAGGCAAAAGCACCATTCTGAACGAAGTGCTGAAAGCCCATGTGGGCATCGATTACTCCGTTTCCTACACCACCCGGCCGCCCCGGGGGCAGGAGCAAAACGGCGTGCACTACCACTTCGTGGATGAGGGACAATTTCTGGCCCGCCAGGCGGAAGGGGATTTTCTGGAGAGCGCCAGGGTCTTCGGACGCTGGTACGGCACCTCCATCAGCTTCATCCAGGGCCGCCTCGCCGCGGGGCAGCATGTGATCATGGATATCGACGTCCAGGGCGCGGCCCAGATCGGCGCCTCCTCCATACCCTACGTGAAGATCTTCATTGTGCCGCCCTCCATGGAAATCTTGCGCAAACGCCTGGTGGACCGGGCCACCGATTCCCAGGATGAAATAGCCAAACGCCTCACCGTTGCCCGCCAGGAACTTGAGTTCATACCCGCCTACGACTATCTGGTGGTGAACGATCATCTCGCGGATGCCGTGGCCGACGTCCTGGCCATCATCCAGGCCGAAGAAAACCGCGTCAGCCGTTATCGGGAGCCGATTGCCGGCTTCCTTGCCAAGGAGCAGAAAACATGATCGATAAAAAGATTGAGCATTTCCTCGAAAAAACAGACCAAAATTACCTCTTTTGCCTGTTATCCAAGTTGGAATCACAGAGGCTGAGTCAGCTTCCCGTCTATGTGCGCCAGCGTTTCCCGGAAAAGATCGCCGTTCTTTCCATGCAGCACGTGGCCTCGAACGACGTGCCGGATTACTTTGCCGAGATCGAAGAGGCAAACCTGATGATGGCCCAGCAGGCGTCTCCCTTTGCCGATGAGGACATGGATAACGCCGGAGAAACCTTCGACGACTCCGAGGAGCATATCGAAGAACTGGTCCACGACAACCTGGACCGTTATTCCGATGACGAGGACGACGATGAATTCGACCTCGGGGCAGATCCGGAAGACGAGGCAGACTAAAACCGCCCCATGTCCCGCGCCCTGCTGCAACACCTGGAGCTGCTGCGCAACCTCGGAGTGAAGGAGCTCTACCTCTCAGCCCCGGGCAAGGCCAAAGCTGAGATTTTGCGGAGCCTCAGCCTCAAGTACGCCAACTGCCAAAAATGCCCGCTGGGCGCGACCCGAAGGCATTTTGTTTACGGGGAGGGCAACCCGGACGCCCGCGCCATGCTGATCGGCGAGGCTCCCGGAGCGGAGGAAGACAGAACCGGACACCCCTTTGTGGGTGAAGCCGGCAAATTGCTGGATAAGATGCTGGCCGCCATAGACTTGCGCCGGGGGGACATCTATATCTGCAACATCCTCAAATGCCGGCCTCCCAACAACCGCGATCCTGAATCCGCCGAACGCGAAGCCTGCCTGCCCTATTTGCTGGAACAGATCCAGGTCATCCAGCCCCAGCTGATCCTCATGTTGGGACGCGTTGCCGCCCAAACCCTGCTGCAATCGCGCCTGACCCTGGAAAAACTCCGCGCCGAAGTCCATGTTTTTCAGGGCATTCCCAGCTACGTGACCTACCATCCCGCCGCCCTGCTGCGCAATCCCAACTGGAAACGCCCCGCTTGGGCCGACCTGCAAAAATTCCGCGACCACTACCGCTCCCTGTGAAGATCAGGTCCGCCCTCCTGCTGCTGATGAGCCTGCTGGCCCTGCGCCTGCCAGCTTTGATCGCGGTTTGGGGCGACACTCAGGCCAATCCCAGGGCCCAAACCGCCCTGGCCCACGCCATCGCGTCCCACCACCCGGATCTGCTGATCCACACCGGCGACCTCAGCCACCAAGGCGATCAGGCAGCTTACGACAGGTTTTTCGAGCTCAGCAGACCCCTTGCTGAAATTCCGCTCGCGCCCGTCCGGGGCAATCACGACGGACCAACTGAACTCTTCACCGCCAATTTTAACCTGCAAAACAGCTATTACAGCCTGATCCAGGACAGCCTCCACCTCATCTTCCTGGATTCCAACCTCGATCTGCTGCCCGGCTCCGACCAATACCTCTGGCTGGTGGAAGAACTGAGCTCCAAACCAGATCTACCCGGCATTTTGGTGCTTCACCATCCCCCCTTCAGCAGCGGATATCACGGCGGACACGCAGATCTCCAGCTCTTTCTGCCCGCCCTCTGCGCCAAACACCAGGTGAGCGCCGTACTTTCCGGACACGACCATAACTACGAGCGCCTGGCTCATGCCGGCACCACCTATCTTGTTTCCGGAGGCGGCGGAGGGATGAAAAGATTTATCTGGAAACGGAGCGATCCCCGCAGCCAGTGCTTCAGACAAAAACATCATTTTCTGCTGCTCGAACGCCAGGGAAACAAGCTCCTGCTCTCTGCTCACGACCTTCGGGGACGCGTGTTCGACCGCGCCGAACTGCCGCTGCATAAAGACTGACCTGGCATTGGTCCGGCCCCGCGGGATCCAACCCACCTCCGCTATCCGGGTGTAGCTCAAACCATCAGCTCATTTTTCCCGCCGCGCCCTTGCTGGGTTTTCCCGCCTCAAACAGTGCTCCCGGCTCTGTTGCTTTTCCACGTTACAGTCAGGATATCCTATCCACCCGGAAGGCAGCTAACAGGGAAAAATCAGAACTTGACAAGAAACTATGTTTGTTTGTATAAGTGCAGCAACGAAATTTTATGGAGGAATCATGGCCAAATATCTGCTCACGGCCATTTTGCTGTTCTGTTGCGCGGCCGCTTTCGCGCTGAGCTCCACCACGGACTCAGCCCTTTTTACCCTGGACACGGTGGATCCCGCCATCACCATCATCGCCCCCAACGGCGGGGAAGCCTGGTACATCGGCGACACCAACAATATCACCTGGACCGTGGAGGAAACCAACCTCACGCCCAACCCATTGCATCATATTTGATTAAGCGAGGCACATCATGAAAACGATCTTCATACCATTTTTCATTCTGGTCACATTGTTAACCGGGCTTGTGGTGTCAGGCTGCCACCTGCTGACGGATCCAGAACAGGTGTCCAAGCCGGTCTTCAGTCCCCCCGGAGGAACTTATGTAGGAGGGATTGGAGTTGTTATAACCACAGCCACTCTGGGCACGATGATCCTGTACACCACCGACGGCAGCGATCCCAACACCAATTCTCTCGTGTACAGTGGTCCAATCCACGTTGCACAAACCACAACCCTGAAAGCCAAAGCCTACAACGGCCTGCAGGACAGCGCCATCGCCACAGCAAGTTACACCATCGAACTGCCACCACCTCCACCTGAAAATTTTGTCTTTGTCCCCGGCGGCACGGTTGCCGGGATTACAGTATCTGACTTCTACATCGACAAATACGAACTCACCAACGCCGAGTGGGAAGCGGTGATGGGTTCCGGCGGCGGGGACGATTATCCCCATTCCAATGTCAGTTGGTTCGGGGCTATTGAATACTGCAACCGGCGCAGCCTGCAGGAAGGTCTGACACCCTGTTACAGCTACCTGGATTACGGAACCAACCCCGACAACTGGCCTTTCGACTGGAACTCCAACCCAGACAACAGCTTGAATGTCTCCTGGGAATCGTACGCAATTGGCTACAGATTACCCTCTGAGGCTGAGTGGGAATACGCGGCCCGGGGCGGTTTGCAGACCCACGGCTACAACTTCAGCGGCAGCTACTACCTCCATCTGGTGGGCTGGTATGATGGCAACAGCGGCTACACACCCCATCCCGTGGGCCAGCTGGAAGCCAACGAACTGGGGACCTACGACATGAGCGGAAACCTCTTGGAATGGTGCTGGGATCGCTATTCGCAATCGAGTTCCAGCCGTTTGTTACGCGGCGGTGCCTTTGACTTCTGGGCCGGTGACTGCACCGTTTCGTATCGTTTCAACCTCAGCGCTGCGAGCAGCTACGACGACATTGGCTTCCGCGTTTGCAGGGTTTCCCCTTGATTGAAAGGGCTGTCGGGGTCCCGGTCGACAGAGGCGGCGCAGCTGCCTGTGAAAACGTCCTCCGGCGGCTGTGGCTACGGAACGCCCCCACCCCAAACGGGCTGTCGAGCTCCCGGTCGACAGAGGCAGCGCAGCCGCCTGCAAAAGCGTCCTCCGACCGCTGTGGCGACGAGACGCCCCCACCCCAAACGGGCTGTAGAGCTCCTGGTCGACAGAGGCGGCGCAGCTGCCTGTGAAAACGTCCTCCGGCGGCTGTGGCTACGGAACGCCCCCACCCCAATAAGAGGCTAACATGGAAGAACTGAACATCCACTATTGGAGTCACGGACCCCACTATCAGTTCCGTGACTCCATTGTATTCATCACCTGGCGCCTGGCCGGGACACTGCCAGCGCATGTAAGGAAGCTATTCGAACGCCTTAAAGCCGCGTCAGGAGATCTGGAGACAATCCGCGACCTGAAGCGGATCAAAGCTGAAAACGCCAGGCTGTTCGGTTTGTATCAGGAATATGACCTTGAACTCGCCAATTGGGACGATCCCGGTTTTTCCCTCAATCAAGATGCACTCGCGGCGATCGTCACGGGGGCCTTTCATTTTTATGCCGGCACAAAATACGAACTGCATACCTACTGCGTGATGTCCAACCATGTGCACATCCTGCTCCGGGCTTTGCGAAATGAGCAGGGAGGTCTATATCGCATATCGGACCTGGTAGGATGGTTGAAGAGCTATACCGCGCATGAGATCAACAAAGTTCTTGGCAGAAGAGGCCAGCTGTGGGATAATTTCCATTTCGACAGGATCATCAGGGACGCACGCAACTATGACAATGTGGTGAATTACATCAGGATGAATCCTGTCGCGGCTGGATTGGTGAACAGTCCGGAAGAATGGAGGGATAGCTTCTTCGATCCTTCCTTGGCCTGATGGGGCTGTTTTTAGGGCTGTCGACCTCCTGTTCGACAGAGGTGGCGCAGCTGCCTGCAAAAGCGTCCTCCGGCCGCTGTGGCGACGAGACGTCCCCACCCCAATTGGGCTGTCGGCCTCCCAGTCGACAGAGGCGGCGCAGCCGCCTGCAAAGGAACCTGGTGTAAAGAGTCACCCAAATCTGCAAATGGGCGTCGGTGTGACAAGTGGGGAT
>JAEAME010001665.1_pt1 | contig 14665 bp, 10 predicted proteins | sample 8958731 | NCBI WGS metagenome assembly JAEAME01 (sample SAMN16933194, study PRJNA681113) | bioreactor sludge metagenome | isolation source: anerobic bioreactor sludge (Control) | place: India:Bengaluru | collected 2018-10-24 | reverse complement strand
CGGCGGATCGACGATCACGCAACAATACATCAAAAACACTTTTTTAAGCTCCGAAAAATCATACATCAGAAAACTGAAAGAGGTTATCCTGGCCGTCAGGCTTGAACAGACATACGACAAGAAGAAGATCCTTGAGCTATATCTGAACAAGATCCCGTACGGCAACAACTCATATGGCATAGAAAAAGCCGCTCAAACCTATTTCGACAAACACGCCAAAGACCTTGATCTGGCGGAAAGTGCCCTGCTTGCGGCCCTGCCGCAGGCCCCCAGCTATTATAATCCGTACGGCGAAAATCTTTATTCGCACCTCACCGTCCAGTTTGAACCGGAAGACCTTGAATACAGGAAGATCCTGTCTGAAAGCGACCTGAAAGACGAGGAATTCATGCGCGGACTCATCGGAAAAGAATATCGTATCGATTCGACGCACATCGTCTACATCCAGGGACGCACCGATCTGGTGCTGAAGAGCATGGAAAAAATGGGAGAAATAACCTCCGAGGAAAAGGAGGCGGCTCTGAAAGAGATCCAGCAGCTGGAATTCAGCGAACACCACGAACAGATAAAACATCCGCATTTTGTCTTTGAAGTGATAAGCGAACTGGAAGCCAAATACGGAAAAGAAATAGTGGAGCAGGGCGGCCTTCAGGTGTACACCACGCTGGATCCGCGCCTGCAGGAAATCGCGGAAACCGCGGTCAGTGAAGGCGCGCTGAAAAACGATGAAAAATATAACGCAAAGAACGCGGCTCTGGTGGCGATGGACCCGAAAACCGGTGAAATCCTGGCCATGGTCGGCTCACGTGATTATTTTGACAAAGAAATTGACGGCGCGGTAAACGTCGCCAAGCAATTCCGACAACCTGGTTCATCCTTCAAGCCGTTCGTTTACGCGCAGGCTTTCTATAACCGCTACGCACCGGGCTCAATCGTTTTTGACACGGAAACGAGACTTGGAGCGAACGCTTACCCGAAAAACTATGACGGCAAATTCTGGGGACCGATGCCTATTAGAAAAGCTCTGGGGCAATCCCGGAATATCCCGGCGATTAAAGCGTATTTTCTCGCGGGCGAACAGGAACCCATCAAGCAGCTTGCCGAAAAGATGGGCATAGTCTTCATGGACAGGACTCAGGATTACGGATGGCCTCTGGCTCTCGGATCTGCGGAAGTAAGACTCACGGACATGGTTTCCGCGTTTGGGGTATTCGCGAACACCGGAACCAGATACAAGCCGGTCAGCATTCTGAAAGTAAAAAATGCCGGCGGGGAAATTCTGCAGGAATACAAACCGGAAGTTGCCAAAGGGGAAGAAGTACTTGACCCACAGGTCGCCTATCTCATCAACAGCATCCTTTCCGACACTAGCGTCCGATTAAGCGAAAATCTCACGATTGCCGGACACGTTAACGCCGCCAAAACGGGAACCAGTAACCGAAAGGACGCAGGCAACAGATATTTTCCGCATGACCTTTGGTGCATGGGCTACACGCCCAGCCTGGTGGCTGGCGTCTGGACCGGAAACAATCGCGACGAAGAAGGGAATATCGCGGCCTCCGCGGACGGAATCAATGTTGCCGCCCCAATTTGGAAACGCTTCATGACTGAAGCTCTGAAAGATAAACCGTCTGAAAATTTTTCTCGACCGGAGGGGATAAGAGAAGTTTCAGTCTCAACTCTTACAGGGAAACTGCCGGGACCGGATACACCGGCCGACCAGATAAGATCGGAAGTGTTCGCCAGTTTCGCGGTACCTACGGAAATTGACGACAGCTTCACGACCGTGGAAGTGGACACACGTAACAATAAACTCTCAAATGAATACTGCCCTCCGGATTTCGTTGGAAACAAATCATTCCTAAACCTCCATGACATTGCGCCGATTCCCGAATGGGAGGAAGGCGCGCAAAAATGGCTGACCAGCCATGCGGGAGAAACAAGCGGAGGAAGTGCGGATGCGCCAAAAACCGACATCATCTTCGGTGCTCCGCCCGTGACTGTTTCGGAACTTTGCACAGAGGCAAGCTTCGACTCAAAACCGGAAGTGAGGATTACATATCCGTTGTCCTCTTCAAAAATTCCGGCAGGCAGCACGATAAAAGTAAGCATTGATGCGGAAGCGCAAAACGGCTTGGACAGGGTGGAATACCTGCTTGATGACAAAGAGGTTTATTTCAGTGATCAATCCCCGTACAGCGGGACCATCAGACTGCCGAAAGGGGAAGCCGCAGGAAAGCGCCACATCATTACGGCACGTGCTATCGATAAATACGGCTATTCGGGAGAATTCGTTTTGGAGATCGTAATCTCGGATGCCGATGAAGACCCGGCCATGCCCGCCACTTTGGAAGACCCGGAAAACAATGAAAGCACAGATTCGGAAATAATTCTCCCGCCTTCTCCAAGCAGCACCGAACCGACCATATAAAACGGCATCAACAGCCAGAAGAACATCTCGTTTTTCAGTCCCGCCACAAAAAGCAAAGGCAGAAGCAGATAGTTCAGCATATAGTGATGAAGCAGAAAGGTCTCATATGAACCGGCGCTTACGAACGTCATCACCTTTTTTACGGATCCGATGTTTACAAGTATCTTTCCTATCCCCACAAAAAACACGAAAAGTCCCGCGCCGGTCACGATATCGGAAAACGCCCATCCCCATCGGTAGCTGTTCAATATGAATCCGGAGAAACCGAAAATGCCTCCGACAAGGATGCAATATCCGCAGGAAATCTTTTCCAGAAAATGATGGTTCCTGAAAAAAGCGTACGCGGCGGCCATGCCGAACGAGAATTCAAACATCCTGGAAAGGAAAAAACTGAAGATCCTGTAACTGTTTTCAGCCGGGAATATGACACCCATAGGCACCGAATCCATATAATATGAGGCAAAAAGCCTGAATCCCGCCGTCAGGACAAAGATGACGATCAGGAATCTAGCCGGTTTCAATTTCTTCAATAAGAAATACAACAGCGGAAACGCCAGATACAACTGCAGGATCAACGGGACGAACCAAAGGTCACCGTTAAAGAGCTGAAGAAACTGGATGTCATAAAAGATGAACGGCACAAACATCAACTTCAGGACATCGTATATGCTGTATATAGGCATTGCCGCAAGCGACGGGAAAAGCCAATTCCTTAGGAATAAGAAACCGATTCCGATGATCACCGAGATATAGAACGGCACAAATATTTTCTTCATTCTCTTCCAGTAAAAACCAAGCCAATCTCTGTCCGTAAATATGACTACGGCCGTATTCGGCGAACTGTTTTTCAGCATGCTGAAAGCAAGAACGAAGCCGCTCAAGACCAGAAAGATGTTTACCGCGGAAAATCCGTAGACAAAAAAATAACTGAAAATATTTTTTACCGCCCCGATGATTCCGCCGTCCTTAAAAAGTTCCAGTCTGGGCAGATTCGCCGCAACCCCTTCGGGAACAATCAAAAAACTGCCCTGAAACCATTCAAGATAATAATGATACAAGATAACCTGCAAAATCGCTATGGCGCGGACAATATCAAGAATTTCCACACGCCCGCTTTTTGATTTCATTTGATTCATGACCTGAATTCATATGGACTATGCCGCCAACCCCAACCGCCGTTTGACAGCAAGGACTCCGGCCGCCGACTCCAGCAGTTCGCAAACCAGATCAAGATTACCCAGGTCAAAGGCGTCAATGACGGAGTACCCGATCTCCCTCGCGCAAAGTGTTTCAAGAGCCTCAACCGCCGGTACCTCTTTCGCGTTATAAGCGCATTTTACATTTTTGCCGTGCCTGCGGGCCGTACACGCCTCAGTAAACCCTTCAATAAAGTCCACCGCGTCTATGTCATATCCGCATTCACGCAGATAACCGGCAATGATCCCAAACGCTTCCTTGCACAACTCCCTTCTGAAATTTACTTCCGTGATACCAGCGCTCAGATGTTCCCTGTGCTTTTGCTCATGATGAATGACCTTTTCCGCCAGATCCGAATCATCAAGGACCGACTCCGTAATATGAATCTTCCTGTCTCCCGTGGTGATGAAACCGCCAACGTTCGCCTCCGTATCATTCGCCACGGCAATGCTTCCTCCCAAAATACGCTCCAGACTCTTGTGCACCGTTGCCCTGCGCACGTTGATTTCAAGAGCCTCCCTCTGCTCCGCTTCAAGGTCTTGTCCGTGCTCACGCAAGATCTCTTCGGATGTTTGCGCCTGTTTGCCAAATTGTTCCGACTCAATGATTCTCATATTGGCCCTATTATATATCGTTTTCCAAATTTGGAAGCCAAATTTAACACATTCAATCGATTGCGTCCAGATACTCCGTCCATTCCCCTTTCCAGTTAAGAAAACGGATAATAGGAAATCCGTTTTTGTCTTTCGCGTAAATAAAATCCGGCGTCCCCCGTTCGCACTCCGGAACGGTTTTTTTACCGCTTTTATGTGTGATTATGTATTCCGGCATCGCCGGATTTGAGATTTTTCTCTTTAAGCCGTTATAGATTTGAAGCCCTTTTTTGACCGATGTCCTCTGAAGCCGGGAGAAAGGAATATTCGGCATATTATGACTCAGATAATACGGCTTTACCCCTGCGGTATAGAGAGACATAAACAGCGTATGCAGAATGTTTTTGTCATCGTTGATTCCTTTTATCAGAGGCGTATCGCACATCAGAATCGTCTTTGACCCCGATTTTCTTACACGCTGTACCGCCTTATGGAAATCATCGGTTAATTCGCGCGGATGAACAACGTGTACACCCATCTCCGTCACTTCATATTTTTTCAGTAACGCGCAAAAGTCACCATCAATCCGGAAAGGATTGTGCGTCCAGGCGCGAGTGTGGATGCGAACCGCTTTGACATGGGGAATCGCGCGCACGTCTGACAGCATCTCTGCCAGTTTTTCATTTCCGTACACAAGAGGATCTCCCCCGCTGAAAATCACCTCCTCTATTTTTTTTCTTTTTCTTATCGCAGCGATCGTTTCCTTCCAGTATTTTATTCCTCCGTGCATCTCGCTTTTTTCGCCTGCCTGAAGCGCGCGAAAACAATACATGCAATACCCGAGGCATGAATCAATCGTATAAATTATCGCGCGGTTATCGTATTTATGATGCGCTATCGGGCTTATCATTTCCGAGGGCTCTTCCCAGTTTTCAGCCCCAGGAGAATATTCATCGGGACCGATTCGCTTAAGCTTTCCCGACTGTTTTTTTTCCTCCATGGCGTGCGGAAACCACGGAAAAACCTGCCTCCAAATGGGATCGCTTTCCAAAGGATTGCCATTCCCGTCTCTTTCAATCAAAGACAAAACATAAGGGGTGATTAAAATTCTGCGCCCCATTTTCAGCCAATCGTTAAGCCGCAGTAATTCTTCCACGCTCAAATCCGGAAAAACTTTTTTCATCTGCAAAACACTCCTGACGGCATTTTGTTCCTGCCAGATCCAGCTCTGCCAGTTCCCTATTGTACAAGACTTAAACGCCTCAGGCCGCTTCTTATATGACAGACTCATACGCAATTAATGATTCGCACAGCTATTTTAACACTTTAACGTTAGGAAGCCCGCTCATATCGGACGCCCGCTTGACACAAATTTCAATCTCAATTAGAATAAAGATGTACCCATACCTCAGGTATAGGTATAAACCACTTATCTATAGCCACCATTATGAAAGATAACAGCGTCCTTATAAGCTACAAAAAGGCGGGGAGCCTTATCAATAAGATTGTATCAATGATAGAAAACGGGGAGTACTGCATTAACATTATGCAGCAAAATCTGGCTGTAATGGGTCTGCTCAAGTCCGCGCACAACACCCTGATGCAAAATCATCTCAATTCCTGCTTCAAGAACGCGATGTCCACCAACAACGAAAGCCGCAAGAAAAAAATGATAGATGAAATCTTAAAAGTCAGCAGACTGGCCAATAAATAATTTTTGCATGAACAGGATAACCGTTAACATCAAGGGGATGCACTGCCGCTCGTGCGAATTAATGATTGAGGACGAACTGAAAAAAATCCCGCAGATAAGAAAAGCGACTGTAACGCATAATAACGGCACCGCGGAAATATATTTCAAGCACGATCCTCCGCCGCACGAAGACATTGAAAAAGCCGTAAAAGCGGCCGGATACGAAATAGGTCTGCACAACCGGCCATGGTTTTCAAAAAATCCGGCCGACTATACGGATTTCATCATCTCTGCAAGCATCCTTGTAATTCTTTATTTGATCGCCGTCTGGACGGGCCTGGGTAAACTGAGCCTCTTTTCCACGAACAATTACGGCAATCTGGGCGTGGTTTTTCTGATCAGCCTAACGGCGGGGCTTTCATCCTGCATGGCGCTTGTCGGTGGCCTGGTTTTGGGTACGGCAAGCAGGTTTGCGGAAAAACATCCATCGGCAACGACAGCGGAAAAATTCAGACCTCATCTCTTTTTTAATCTTGGAAGAATAATATCGTATTTCACTCTTGGTGGGCTGATAGGCCTGCTCGGCACAACCCTCAAATTTTCCACTTTCACTTTGGGCGGACTTACGATGATCGCGGGAGTGGTAATGCTCTTCCTCGGCCTTCAACTGATTGAAATTTTTCCCAAAATAAGCCGCTTCAGCCTAACCATGCCGAAAAGCGTCGGCAGGTTGCTGGGTATCAAATCCCACTCCGAGAAAGAATACAGCCACGCAAACTCATTTCTTCTGGGAACGCTGACTTTTTTCCTCCCCTGCGGATTCACCCAAGCCATGCAGATTTATGCAATCAGCAGTAATTCCATTATCACTGGGGCTCTGACAATGGGAATCTTCGCGCTGGGAACAACGCCTGGACTGCTTGGAATCGGTGGACTTACATCAATTTTTAAAGGCGGAACAGGCAAAAAATTCTTTAAATTCATCGGCGCGGTAGTAATCGCACTTGCCCTGCTTAATATAAACAGCGGATTTAACCTCACGGGCCTGAATATCGGTCTGCCGTCGGCTCCGCCGCAGACGCAGAATCGCGAACTGCCGCAGGTCACCGGCGGCGTTCAGGTCGTAAACATGGACCAATCGGCAAGCGGCTATTCCCCTAACAGACTGACAGTCAAAAAAGGGATACCGGTAAAATGGGTCATCAACTCCAAAGACGACTATTCCTGCGCCAGCAGTATCGTCATGCCTAAATACGGCATCAGCAAGACTCTTGAGCGCGGCGAAAACGTAATCATTTTTACCCCGACGGAAGCCGGAACGATTAAATTTACGTGCTCAATGGGCATGTATAGCGGCACATTTGAAGTCAAATAAAATTTTATTCATCCCCTATGAAAACAGGAAATAAGGAACAGAAAAAAATCAGCCTCGCAATTTTCGGCATGGACTGCACGTCCTGCGCCAACCTGATAGAAAAAAATTTGAAAAAAATCCCCGGCATAAAAGATGCTAATGTTAATTTCGCCGCGGAAAAAGCTTCCGTCGTTTACGAAAGTAAAACCATTACCGTTGATGAAATAATTGAGACCGTAAGAAAAAGCGGCTATTCAGCAACTCTGGCAGGAAACAATAACCGCGAAGACGAAGATAGGAAAAGGCTGGCCGAAGCTAACAGACAAAAAGTCAAATTTTTGGTCAGCTTGGCTTTAAGCCTGCCGATGCTTTATTTCATGCTGATGGATTTTCTGCCTTCTCTTCCCGGCAAAGCCATTCTGCCGCCGTACTTCGGAATAATATCTCTGGTTTTGACTACGCCGGTTCAATTCATAATAGGAAAAAATTTCTACAGGGGGACATGGTCGGCGCTTCGGCTTAAAACATTTAATATGGACAGCCTTATCGCAATCGGCACCTCGGTGGCTTTCATTTACAGTCTCGTCAACTTCATAATTTTTACCGCGACAAACAGCTCGCTTATCGGAATCAACGGAATGAAAATACCGGAACTCTATTTTGAAACCTCCGCTTTCCTGATCACTTTCGTAACTCTCGGAAAATGGCTGGAGGCAAAAGCTAAAAGCCGCACATCCGACGCGATCAGGAAACTGCTTGATCTTCAGCCTAAAATCGCCCATATCGTAAGGGACGGCAATATCATGGACATCCCTCTTGAAAACGTAAAGAAAGAAGACATCCTGCTGGTAAAACCGGGAGAAAAAATTCCGGCGGACGGGGTAATCGTCAAAGGTTCTTCTTCCGTTGACGAATCAATGGTAACGGGAGAAAGCATTCCCGTGGAAAAAATCGTGGGCAATAAAGTAATCGGCGGGACCCTCAATAAAAACGGAAGCTTTGAATTCAGAACGGAAAAAGTGGGCGCAGAAACCATGCTGGCGCAAATAATCAATCTGGTGGAGGAAGCGCAGGGTTCAAAAGCGCCCATCCAGAATTTTGCCGATAAAGTGTCTGCGATATTCGTGCCCGTCATTCTTGCAATCGCCGTCCTTACGTTCATCTTCTGGTATCTGATTTTGCACGCAACACTTTCGTTTTCACTTCTCGCAATGACGGCCGTAATCGTTATCGCATGTCCTTGCGCACTCGGGCTTGCCACACCCACCGCTATCATGGTCGGAACGGGTAAGGGCGCCCGGAACGGCATCCTGATAAAAGGAGGCGAGCCTCTGGAAATGACCTGCAAACTTAACACCATAGTATTTGATAAAACGGGAACTTTAACGAACGGCAAACCGGTGGTAACCGACATAATCAGCCTCAGGGCAAAAGACAAACAAACCATTATTCATATCGCCGCCACGCTTGAACAGCATTCCGAACACCCACTGGCCGAAGCGATCATCCAGTACGCAAAAAAAGAGAAAGTGGAAACAATGCACATGCATGAATTCAGGGCTATTCCCGGACACGGGATTGAAGGAGACATGCATGGCGAAAAATATTATCTCGGCAACAGAAAATTAATTACGGAAGTCGCCGGAATTTCTATGGTACACGTTGAGAAAGAACTGATGAAACTTGAAGATCAGGGAAAAACCGTTGCAATTCTTTCATCTGCAAAAGAAATTATTGGACTCATTGCAATTGCAGATACTGCCAAACAAAACGCCAAAGAAATCGTATCAACGTTGAAAAGCAGAGGCATTGAAGTTTACATGATTACCGGCGACAACCACAGAACCGCGATCGCAATTGCGGCTCAAATCGGAATAACAAACGTACTTTCCGAAGTTCTGCCGGATAATAAAAGCGCCGAAATTAAAAAACTGCAATTACTCGGCAAGAAAGTTGCAATGGTGGGCGACGGCATCAACGACGCCCCGGCTTTGGCTCAGGCTGATCTTGGCATCGCCATGGGTTCCGGCACGGACGTGGCAATGGAAACCGGAGGCATCATTCTGGTCAAAAACAACCTTGCAGATGTAATAAATGCAATAGATCTCTCAAAAGAGACAATTTCCAAAATCCGACAAAACATGTTCTTTGCGCTTTTTTATAATGTAATGGGCATTCCCATCGCATCGCGCCTGTTGACCGGAATCGGACTTATACTGAAGCCCGAACTCGCCGGACTTGCCATGGCCATAAGTTCGTTGTCGGTAGTTTCAAACTCATTGCTTCTCAAAAGATACCGCCCGGGCAAAAAAAATTATCTTTCCATGATAGCACCGGTAGTAATGATCGCCTTCTTCTCCTTTATTTTTCTGGAATTCGCAAAAATAAGCTCCTCCATGAATTGAAGAGCCATTCCAGCCGGAATGGTCAGGGCGGGTAAGAATTATCCGCTTCCCGGGGACCATTCCGCATGGAATGGTCGGGCGGTAACGAAGTTATTGCTTACCGGGCACCATTCTTGGAGAGAATGGTCGGGGTGGCGGGACTTGAACCCACGACCTCGTCGACCCGAACGACGCGCGCTAGCCAACTGCGCTACACCCCGTCTCCATAAAAGACATGCGTAGTTTACCCTTAAAAAGGGCTTACTTCAAAGTCATTTTTCACTCTTCACAGCCTCCTCCCTTGCCTGATCCTTTTTAAAGCTTTAAACTTGCGAAGCCATGAAAAAAGGTGTCAAAAAAATATTGGTCCTCATATCGGTTTTTGGCTTGCTGACGGGATGTGGGGAGCGAACAGGCGTTTCCCCGGCCCAGGAAACCGAGCAGGAAACGTCTTTTCAGGACAAGCTTGAATGGAAAGAAGTCCGCCCCGGGCTTTCTTATGCGACTTTAAGCATAGTCGCGGACAATCCCAAGGAATCCAAAAACCTGATTCTGGCATCCATCAACCCCAAAAAATACGATTTTGACATCTATCAGAACACGGAAAAAGAAACGGCCCGGACAATCAGTGAAATCCACGGCGACACCAATTCCCTCCTCACGTTTAACGGCAATTTTTTTACGGAGGACTTCAAGTCAACCGGCCTTCTTTTAAGCAAAGGTAAAATCCTTCGTGATTACGTCAAAGCGAAACTCCTGAACGGAATCTTCGCAATCAGGAACGACGGGACAGCAGAAATAATCACGAACGGCAGGATAAACAAATCCGATTACTCTTTTGCCATCCAAAGCGGTCCGCTTTTGATTAACAAAAAAGGAGGCATCGCTGTCGAAGATAAAAGTACGGATTTGGCCAGCAGAACTGCCATCGGGATTGATGAAGAAGGCAATATCACACTCATAATCCTCAAGCAAAGCCTGCTTGATATGGATAATCGTGTCACTCTTTTTCAGTTTGCGGGACTGCTTAAAGAAACCCCCGCCCTGCAGGAACTGAATCTTCATTCCGTCCTTAATCTTGACGGGGGATCATCTTCCGGTCTTATGATACAGGACAGGTACTACCCGGAAATGGAAAAAGTGCAAAACATGATAATAGTGAAAGAAAGAAAAGATGCGTGAAAAACTGTTTGTAATAAGTGACGTGGAAATGGGACGGGGCGATGTCGTTGACGATTTCACGGATGACGATAAGCTCGTGAAATTCATCAATTTCGCAAAGCAGCCGGACACGGACATTCCGGTCACCCTTGTACTGAACGGCGACATCTTCGATTTCCTGAAAATGCCTTACAAAGAGTATCATCCGCATCTGATAACGGAAAAGATTTCCCTGTGGAAACTTAACGAGGTCTTCAAAAAGCATCCTAAAGTCATTGAGGCTTGGGTAAAATTCCTGCACAAGAAAACCAACAAGATTCACTTCGTGATAGGCAACCACGATGCCGATCTTTCATGGCCGGCAGTGCAGGAAAAGATAAAGAAAAGGCTCAAATCACGGGGGCATGTGACATTCGGCTACTATTACAAGATTCCCGGGATTCACGTTGAGCACGGACATCTCTATGATCCGATTTTCCAGACCGACACAAGAAGGCAGTTCATAAGACGGAAAGGGGAAACCATTTTGAATATCCCGTTCGGCGCGAAAATCTGCTTTTCTCACTTGATAAAATTCAAGAAAGAATTCCCCTACGAGGAAAAACTTTTTCCAAAACACATGATTTTTGACATCAATCCGGAACTCAAGAAACATCAGAACAAGATGGTCCGCGACATCATCCTGAAAGAGGTGATCCTGAATCCTCTTTTGCGTTTTTACGACCGATCCCGCCGGATCCCGTACCTGAAGCTTTTGCGCCACACCGTTTCTTACGGCAGAAAAGTGATGGACACAGCCATGTTTCTGCCGCGCATCATAAAGACCATGGTCAAGAGATATCCGGGCAGTTCGCTGTATGTCTTGGGGCATTCTCATCTGATGGCGGAACACTCTTATAAGAACAGAAGGATCCTCATCACCGACACATGGCGCGATGAATACGATCTTTACCGGAATTTCGAAAAGAAAAAGAAATCCTACGCGGAAATCGATTACGAAGACGGCCGGATACTTTCGGCCAAAGTAAAGGTATTTTAAATATGGCGTTTATGCGCCGGATTGCATAAAATACGTTTTGTCGGGGTGTAGCGCAGCTGGCTAGCGCGCGTCCATGGGGTGGATGAGGTCGCAGGTTCAAGTCCTGTCACCCCGACCAGTCTCTTCGAGACTTGTACCCGGGTAGCAATCGCATCGCGACTGCCCTGACCAGTCTTTCATCAATAATACAATCAGCATGAAAAAATACATCTGCATAATGGCTATAACAACCGCATTGTTTTTCATGGCGGGATGCCAACAACAGCAACCTTCCCAAATCATCCAAAAAGACGTCCCTGGACAGCAGGAAGTAAGGACGGCGTCATCACCGACGACAGTGGAAATAACGACGAACATCGCGCCCACAAATGAAAGCGCCTCCATTCAAATCGACTACCCCGCTCCAAACTCAACCATCGTAAACCCGCTAACGATAACCGGCAAAGCGAAAGGCTCATGGTTTTTTGAAGCCACTTTCCCGGTGAAACTGGTGGACGAGAACGGAAAGGAGATTACCGCAGCTCTCGCACACGCCAGCGAAGACTGGATGACCGAGGATTTCGTTTTCTTCACGGCGGAAATGACGTTTGATGCAGTTTCTCCGGGAAGCGGAAAGCTTGTTTTCTCAAAAGACAACCCGTCCGGCCTTCCTGAAAACGACGAATCGTTTGAACTGCCGGTCATCTGGTGAACAGAGACTGCCATTTGTTCAAATCCGGTGCTAGAATATCGTCATGCGTCACTCTTTGGTAAAACCGTTCAGGCAATTTCCACTTCTGGATTTTCTCCTTGTTTTCTTTTCTTCGTTTTTCGTTTATCTGCTGACCCTTTACCCCACGGTGGGAACCGAAGATTCCGGAGAGCTCATTGTTTCCGCGGCGAATCTTGATATCGCTCATCCTCCCGGTTATCCGCTCCACACTCTTTTGGGCTGGGTTTTCTCGAAAGTGATATTCTTCGGCAATATCGGCTGGCGCGTCAACTTGATGTCGGCGTTTTTCGGTGCGCTGACAGTCACGATCCTTTATTTCATAATCAAAAGGATCACGAGAAACGATATACTGGCGTTTTGTTCAAGTCTTTTCTTTGCCTTCAGCGACATCTTCTGGTCACAGGCCATCCGCACGGAAGTCTACACGCTTGATATGTTTTTTCTTGCGGGGATCACATATCTGCTTTTGCTCTGGCACGACACTGAAAAGCGCAGATATCTCTACCTCACGGCACTGGCGTTCGGACTAAGCATGTGCAACCACCACATGATGATGCTGGCCGCCCCTCCGATTTTTCTCTTCGTCCTTGTAAGGAACTGGCGCGTCATCATAAATCCGAAAATCGTCCTGACCTGTCTGCTTCTGTTGTCCGCGGGACTTCTGCCGTACGCATATCTGCCGATTCGCACCGCAGTCGCACCATATGACAACCCGGCATACATCAAACATGAAAGCCTTCAGACCTGGGACAAGTTTTCGGCGTTCGTTAACCGAAACATCTACGGAGGCACCGTCAGCGTCAAATCTACAAGTGGCGACACCGAAGAATCGCAGCCCGAACACACATTCCTGGATGATTTAAGTTCAACGTTTCAGGGTTATTTCTGGCGATTCATAAACAATAACATCAACGGGTTCATCCCGATGATGAAAATCGTTTTCAGTCAGCTGTTTTTTCTACCGTTGATTCTTTTTCTGCCGGGAGTTTATTTTATGGCGAAAAAAACCGGCAAATACTCGGTATATGTTTTTTCGCTGTTCATTTTTTACTCGATAATACAGCTGACGTTCATAACCATGGCGCCAAACCTCCACCCGCTGACCGTTTTCGGAAACAGGCCCTTCTGCATTTCCGCCATTTTCGCGCTTTTGATCATCAGCTCGGCTGGCATCGCGCTTATCATAAACCCGCTCAAGAACAGGATCCTTAGGCTCGCCGCCTCTCTTATACTTATCCTGATGGCGCTTTTCCCGCTCTTGTATAATTTTACGTCCAATAACGAAAGCAAGAACTACATTGCCCATGACTTCAGCGCGAACCTATTGAACAGCCTCCCGGAAAACGCGTACCTGCTTTCCACCGGCAAGGACAACCTGACCTTCCCGCTTTATTATCTGGAAAAGATAGAAAAACTGCGCCCCGACACGACAGTCGAGATTTATTACGGCCGCACCTGCGTTACCAAAGATCTTCTGGATCAGAAACTGGAAAAATCGGGACAGGCAGTGATGTTCATCGATCTGTTACCGTGCGGATACAATTCGCTGGACCTTGTCCCGTACAATTTTGTCTACGCTTACGGCGACATGTCCGCGCTACCACCGTCCGACATCGGCCGATACACCCTCCGCGGCCTCCGCGAAAAGATGGACTACCCCAACAGTCGTCTTAAAGGACTGTACTATCTGAAACTCGCCTACGCGGCGACCGGGGAAACGGCCGCTTTTTCCTACATTGACCTTGTGCAGAAAGAAATCCCGGAAAACGAACAGTTCAAGAATTTCATCAGCGACTACCTTCAGAGCAAGGATGACACCGGAATGTTTTAAGGGCCCTTTTTCTTATACCACTACCACCGCAGCCACGGCATCAACCTGGAATAAAAAATCAAAAAGGCATATAATTATCTGATGGCAGAAAACACACGCAAAAAACTGATTTCCCAAATCGAGGCCGTCCGCGGCTCCAAAGTGATCACTTACGTGATGAGCAACCGTCCAAACATACGTTCGGATATGGATTCGACGGACATCATCCGCTTCCGCGAACATCTGGAAGCGCTGGGAAAAGACTGCAAGAAGCTGGATCTGTTCCTGTAC
>JAEAME010001664.1_pt1 | contig 14665 bp, 13 predicted proteins | sample 8958731 | NCBI WGS metagenome assembly JAEAME01 (sample SAMN16933194, study PRJNA681113) | bioreactor sludge metagenome | isolation source: anerobic bioreactor sludge (Control) | place: India:Bengaluru | collected 2018-10-24 | reverse complement strand
AGCGAATGAAGAATTAGGGCACAAAAGCAACGTTGAGGAGATGTCTACTGAAGTAGCTTTTCCTCAAACTCATGGAGGATCGCCTTTGTTTCGGATGTTAATCTATGAACCTTACTTCTGCCGGATCCAGAAGTAAATGCTCCCTTGCTGTGTTTATTAGTGTACCGATACCTTTGCATTAATATATAATAAAGGACAGTCGCAAATAGATATCCAATCCGGTTAATATACTCTTAATATCCTATACCAAACGTATTTGACTAGTATACACATAGGTTACGACATCATTTCTGGAATGGTTTGACCATGTACAAACAGCATCCCGGTTACTAAAAAAGCCTGACTATTTGTAAAAGGAGATATTATGCCAACTGAATTAGCCAAGGGAGTTTATTGGGTCGGTTTCACAGATTGGACGTTACGTAGTTTTCACGGACACGAACTTAGTACACACCGGGGGTCAACATACAATTCATACCTCATTGTCGATGAAAAAATAGTCCTGGTTGACACTGTCTGGGGACCTTATACCGAACGACTCATCAATAATGTTCGAGAAATCATTGATCCGGCTAATATTGATATCGTAGTGGCCAACCACTCTGAAATGGACCATTCAGGGGCATTACCGGAAGTAATGAGATACGCACCTAATGCTGCGGTAGTCGTCTCAAAACGGGGGCGGGAAAGCGTCGAAGGGCATTATCATCAACCATGGCATTTCCAGGCTGTCCAGACTGGAGACAAGATTAATATCGGGACACGTGACCTGATCTTCATTGAAGCACCAATGCTTCATTGGCCGGATAGTATGTTCACATATTTAACCGGTGATAGTATTTTGATACCGAACGATGCTTTCGGCCAACATTATGCTACCGCCAGCAGGTTTAATGACGAGGTCAATCAGGAAGAGTTGTTCGAAGAGGCATTGAAATATTATGCCAACATTCTCACACCTTTCAGCGCTCAAGTCCTGAAGAAAATCGATGAAGTACTCGCCTTGAACCTGCCGGTGAATATGATTGCTCCGAGTCACGGTATTATCTGGAAAAAAGATCCTCTTCAGATAGTCAAACAATACCAGAAATGGGCCGCCCAGGTACCGGAAAAAACCGCAGTAATCATCTATGATACGATGTGGGAAGGGACACGGCGTATGGCTGAGGCTATCAGCGAAGGGCTTGCCTCGGAAAACATACCTTACAAGAGTTATCTACTACCGTCTTCTGACCGCAATGACATCGTTGCTGAGATTTTTAAGGCTAAAGCTGTTATTCTGGGATCGCCCACATTCAATGGCGGCATATTACCCACAATGACGCCAATAATGGAAGACCTGCGCGGTTTAAAATTTCAGAACAAGATCGGGGCGGCTTTTGGATGCTACGGTTGGAGCGGGGAATCCGTAAAACTACTGGAAGAAAACTTTGTCAGAAGTAAAATTACAAAAGCTGCCGAGGGGGTTCTCGCCAAATGGCAGCCGAAAACCGAGGATTTGGCTAAGTGCCGTGAATTAGGAATACAGGTAGGCCGGGCAACAAAACAAGCGCCTTAGATAAACCTGACAATAACCGGTTTGGGGGGAGGAAAGCAACGATTTATTATGTTAAATAGTAACGCACTACCCTGAGGAGGTTGTCGATGGACCTTAAAAGATACGAAATCCCGGTCGAACAGTTATGCTGGCAATGCGACCCAAAACAATTTGATTTCGAGTGTACCAAAGACCTTGCGCCGCTGCGTGAATTCATCGGCCAGGAACGGGCGATGAAAGCAGTAGAATTCGGTCTTAATATGATTAATGGCGGATACAATATATATGTTGCCGGACTGACCGGTACTGGTAAAACATCGATCGTTAAGGCTTATATCGAACGGGTAATCCGGGAGAAGAAAGCTCGTGGCGAAAAACAAGAACTAAAGGACTGGTGCTATTTTTACAATTTCAAGGAAATAGACCGGCCCTTAATTGCAGCATTTCCTCAAGGCAAGGGAAAACTTTTTCAGGCAAAAGTCACCGAATTACTTTCAGCTTTAAAACAAGAACTCGGGCGTACTTTCTCCAGTGATGAATACAAAAACGAAAGGCAAAAAACCATCGAGGAAGGCCAGCTACAACAACAAAAATTATTTGAGGGAATTGCCAATGAAGCACGGTTGCAGGGATTTGTCCTGCAAATGACAGCGGCGGGGCCGTTGCTTATTCCCATGACCGAAAACCGGACAATGACCGAACAAGAATATCTTGCTCTTGATGATGCAACCAAGAAAAATCTCGAGGAACGGCAAATTGAACTTCGAAAGAAACTGCGGGAAAACCTGGAATTGGTAAGTGATATCCAGCAGGAGACCGGAGAAAAACTGGCAAAAGCCGATAAAGATATCGGCGAATATACAGTATCGCGGCTTTTCAGTAGTATCTTACGGGAATATAAAGATATATCGAATGCACTTCAGTATATTAATGATTTAAAAACCTACGCGCTTGACAATCTGGGAATTTTTAAGGTTGCTGAAGAACCGGTAAATCCGATGCTGGGAATAACGATGAACCAGGCCATGGCGGGTCGAAACCCGTTTCTACCTTTCGAAGTAAATGTATTCGTGGACAACAGCGAGACTAAAGATACTCCGGTGATCGTTGAAACTAATCCGATCTTCGGTAATGTCTTCGGCAAAATAGAAAGAAGATTTCTCTTTGGAGGTTATTTAAGCGACCATACCATGCTAAAACCCGGGGCAATAAGCCTGGCGAACGGGGGTTATTTACTGTTAAGTGCCCGGGATGTGCTGGCAAATCAAGGTGTCTGGCCTGCCTTAAAGCGTACAATCAGGAATCGAGAAGTACGGATCGAAGATCCTTTCGAGCAGTTCGGTTTAATCGCCCCCCAGGCGATGCGGCCCGAACCTATGCCCACAAATGTCAAGATAATCCTGTTGGGTGACGCTCTTATCTATCAACTTCTGGCTACACAGGACGAAGATTTCTGGGAAATTTTTAAGGTCAAAGCTGAATTCGATTATGAAATCGACCGGACGGAACAGAACCTCCAGGAATATGCTGCTTTCCTTTCCGGGTGTTGTGAAGATTGTGAGGCCAGGCATTTTGATCCCACAGGTGTGGCAAAAATCATCGAATATTCAACCCGTATGGTAGCCGACCAGGAAAAGCTTTCAACCAGGTTCGCATCAATCAAGGAATGGGTAGAAGAAGCAAATTACTGGGCACAAAAAGACAATGCCAAATACATTTCCGCCAAACATGTCCGTAAAGCGATGGACGAAAAAATATTCCGCCATAATTTACCCGAAGAAAAAATTCGCGAGATGATCAACCAGGGATCGATCATGATTGATAATTCCGGAGCACAAGTCGGCCAAATCAACGGCTTGAGTGTACACACACTAGGAGATATCTCCTTCGGCCGGCCATCACGCATCACGGCACGTACCTTTCTCGGCCGGGGGGGTATCGTCAACATCGAGAGGGAGTCACAACTCAGCGGGCCAACCCATAACAAAGGCGTTCTGATCCTTAGTGGATACCTCGGTTCAAAATATGCACAAGACAGCCCGCTATCTCTCTCCGCCAGTATCTGTTTCGAACAGTCTTATGAAGGAGTAGACGGAGACAGCGCCTCGTCAGCGGAGTTATATACGATTTTATCCAGTATTTCCGGCATACCGCTTAAACAAAACATTGCCGTTACCGGTTCAGTAAATCAACGAGGCGAGATCCAACCCATCGGAGGTGTAAACCAAAAAATCGAGGGCTTCTTCCGTGTATGTACTGCCAAAGGCCTGACGGGAGACCAGGGGGTCCTGATACCGTATCAGAATATAAGAAACCTGATGTTAAAAGAAGAGGTAGTCGATGCAGTAAAAGCCGGAAAATTCCATGTTTACTCTGCCCGAACGATCGATGAAGGCATCGAGATACTGACAGGAATACCGGCCGGGGAACGCAAAGAAGACGGAACCTACGCTGAAGGGACCGTCAACTACATTGTAAAACAACAACTTAAGGAAATGGCGGAGAAGCTTAAGGGTTTTAACAGCGAAGAAAAGAAGGAAAACAAGTAATTCGACAAGCGATAAGACAAGCTGTCAGCTTCGAATAAAGCCGAAGTAAAAAGGGACTTATTATGATAAGTCCCTTTTTTTCAGTATCTGCCAGAATATTTAACAATAAAGAACGGCCGCACGAAGATGGTTTGAAGGATGTTCTACCATATAAGAACCACATGGGTTATATTGAATAGTAATTGAGTGATATGTTATACTTCTTTGATGCTTACCTTAATATAAGAAACCAGTTCAGGCTTCTAGATAGGGGGTTAAAACTTGCCAGATACAACGATTAAAGAACTTCTTGAAGCAGGAGCCCATTTTGGCCATCCAACCAGTAGATGGGATCCTCGTATGAAGAAGTATATCTTCACAAAAAGGAACGGGATACATATCATCGACCTCGAAAGGACCAGCCTTATGCTCAGTAAGGCTAGGGAGTTTATCCGTGAGGTAGTATCTGATGGGAGTACGATTCTCTTCGTGGGAACCAAGAAACAAGCTCAGGAAGCGGTAGAATCGGAAGCCAAACGATGTGGTATGCCATATATCAACCAGCGATGGATCGGCGGCATACTCACTAATTTTTCCACGATCCAATCAAGAATTGATTACCTGGTTCGTTTGGAAGACCAGCACGCCCGTGGTGAGTTTTCCCGCTTGCCCAAAAAAGAAGCAATGAAACTGGAAGAGGAAATAGTCCGTTTGAACCGTCAACTTGGCGGTATCAAAGAAATGACCAGGTTACCCTCTGCTCTATTCATCGTTGATACAGTGAAAGAAAAAATAGCTCTCGCTGAAGCAAAGCGGATGGACATTCCGGTGGTCGCAGTTACCGATACCAACAGCAATCCAGATGAGATCGATCACCCGGTCCCAGCTAATGACGACGCTATCCGGGCGGTCAAACTTGTATGTGCCAAAATTGCTGATGCGGTCCTTGAAGGCAGGGCGGTGCAAGCCCCAACTGAATCTGAAGAGAATGGAAAACCAATTGAACTTCCTGAAAATGAAGTTCCAGGTGCCGATCAGGCAACCTCTGCCGTTGATGCAGCCCAGTAATCCAAGGAGGACTACTACTTGAATATTTCCACTGATACTATTAAAGAACTTAGGACGCTATCGGGCGCTGGGGTTATGGAATGCCGGAATGCCCTGGTTAAAAGCGAAGGCGATATACCCAAAGCCCTCGAGATTCTTAAAGAGCAAAGCCTGGTAAAAGTTGAGAAAAAGAAGAGCCGGATAGCTGCCCAGGGTATGATTGAAGCTTATGTACATACCGGAGGACGGGTTGCTGCCCTGGTAGAATTAAATTGTGAAACAGATTTCGTAGCCCGCACCCCCGAATTCAAACAGCTAGCACATGATATCGCCATGCAGGTAGCCGCCATGTCGCCGCAGTACCTTACTGCGGAAGAGATACCGGGTGACAGCTTGTTAGAGCCCGCATCGGCAGCCTTAATGATGCAGCCTTTTATCAAAGACCCCTCACTCACAATACATGACCTCATCAATCAATTGATTGCGAAGATAGGCGAAAATATCAAGGTCAGTCGGTTCGTAAGATACGAAGTCGGCGAATAAAGCTGTAGACCGTGAGATGGTGAAAGCTAAACTACCATACAAACGGGTACTGTTAAAGCTGAGTGGGGAAGCTTTTGGCGGAACCAAAGAATGGGGTATCGATAGTTCGGTTTTACGAACCGTAGCCCGCCAGATAAAACAGGTCATGGAGTCCGGTATTAGTGTGGGTATCGTGGTGGGCGGTGGAAATTTCCTGAGAGGATCCGAAGCTGAAAAAGACGGCATGGAAAGAGCCACCGCTGACTATGCGGGTATGGTTGCCACATTAATCAATGCCCTTGCCCTACAGGATACCCTGGAAAAAGAAGGCGTTATTACCCGCACGCAGTCTGCGATTACAATTCAGCAAGTGGCTGAACCATATATCCGACGCCGTGCCATCCGGCACCTGGAAAAAGGCCGGGCAGTGATCTTTGCTTGCGGGACCGGTAACCCTTACATGACGACAGATACCGCGGCTGCCCTGAGGGCGATTGAAATCGGTGCCGAAGTTGTACTCAAAGCAACAAATGTCGACGGTATTTACAACGTTGATCCCAAAAAGCACAAAGACGCCGAGAAATTTGTTGAAATAACCCATATCGATGCGCTGAACAAGCGATTGGCGGTCATGGATAGTACTGCAATTTCTCTATGTTTGGAAAATAATTTGCCAATCGTTGTTTTTAATCTTCAAACACCGGATGCTATCAAAAAAGCCGCACTGGGGGAGCCAATCGGGACCCTCGTGGCAAGTGGGAGAGAAAATGGCTAATGACATTATCAGAAACGTCGATGAAAAGATGCGGAAGAGTGCCGAAGGCCTGAAAAAAGAGTTGTCTACTATCAGAACCGGACGGGCTTCGGTCTCGCTGGTCGAACATGTTAAAGTGGATTATTCCGGTGTCCCGACTCCTCTACTTCAACTAGCCGGAATATCAGCTCCTGAAGTAAGCCTGCTCGTAATCCAACCCTGGGATAAAACCACCATCCGTATGATAGAAAAAGCAATCCTCGCTTCCGATCTCGGCTTAACCCCGATAAATGACGGCAATGTGATACGAATCAAGATACCACCACTTTCGGAAGAACGCCGACAGGAACTGACCAAGGTAGTCAAGAAACGCGTGGAAGAAAGAAAGGTCGCTGTCCGCAACCTGAGACATGAGGCATTAGGGGAACTGAAAGAGATCGAGAAGAAAAAGGAAATATCCCAAGACGAGCTCAAAAGACTCACTAATCAGCTTCAGAAAAGTACCGATTCCTGGATCGCAACAGCCGAGCAAATCGGGCAAGATAAAGAAGCTGAGCTGTCCCGTGTCTAGCTTCGAGTCTTGATGTGATAAAAAAATCTACGATCAACTTCGAGAAGCTGCCGGTTCATATGGCAATCGTGCCGGATGGAAATGGCCGTTGGGCGGAAAAGCGTGGGCTGCCGCGTCTGGCCGGGCATCAAGCCGGGGCTGAAAATATGCTCCGTATGGTCGAATACCTCAATGAATATCCCATAAAGTACATCACTCTTTATGCGTTCTCAACAGAGAACTGGAGCCGTCCCCAATTAGAAGTAACAGGGCTTTTTAACTTATTAAACAAATTCATCGACAAACATCTGAAATTTATCGATGAACATGAAATACAGTTACGTCATATCGGGCGACTGTATCAACTACCCTCCCAGTTACAAGAATCAATCACTCACGCGGTAGAAGCAACCGCTGCCAATTCCGGTATGGTCCTCAATGTGGCCTTTAATTACGGAGGCCGGGCAGAAATCGTTGATGCCGCACGCCGCCTGGTCTCTGAAGGCATTCCGGCCAAGGACATTGATGAACAACGGTTTGAAAGCTATTTATACACTAAGGGAATCCCACCAGTAGATCTACTCATACGCACCGGTGACGAAGTCCGGTTCAGCAATTTTCTGATATGGCAGACTGCATATAGTGAACATTATCTCACTGAAGTACTTTGGCCTGACTTCAGCAAACAAGACATCGAAAAAGCACTAGTATCATACAGCCAGCGTAAGCGCCGTTTCGGGGCACTATAATCTACCAGCTTACCGGACTAACCGTTTTCCTGTATACAGATCCAAGCTAAATTGATATGATAGCGGTGTTATGTGTCCTGATTTTAAAATCATAAAATGATAATACATACGGGAAAAATGATAGAAAAAATCAAGGCAGTCTTTTTGACATTGACGATGCATTATTCGACCGACTTCGAAATATCGAGGTTAAACCAACTAGTTTCAACTCTCAAAATACAGTGAAAAACTTATGGTATTGAAAAGAATACTTACAACCATTGTTTTATTACCGATCGTCATAGCCGCCGTCTGGTTTCATCAGCCGGTGCCATGGTTTACGATTCTGATAACAATATGGACCGCTGTTGCTACCTGGGAATTTTACCGGCTGAATCAAAAAGCAGGATATACACCTCTTTGGTTATTCGGCATCTTTATTTCCATACTATTTGTTTTATCCCGGGAACGCGAAGTTTATTCTATTTTCAACTCTTATGCCCATGAACTTTCCTGGATACTATTCTCTGTTGCCATCATACCACCACTGATCTGGATGCTGGGGCGGAACCGTATGAAGGAAGGGTTTACCAACTGGTCATGGACTCTAGCCGGCATCGGTTATGTAGGGATCCTGATGAGTCACCTGGTGGCACTCAGGAACATGGAAGAAGGGAGAAACTGGGTCTTTTTTGCCTTACTTATCACTTTCGCCTCGGATACAGCCGCCTTCTTTATCGGCCGTACCTGGGGACGTCATAAACTGGCGACTGGGATCTCTCCATCAAAGACCTGGGAAGGTTCTTTAGGGGGGTTAGGTGGAGCCGCTCTAATAAGCCTGATTTTTTTACCTGCCAGTTACTTCTCCTGGGAAAATCCTCTGCATATATCCACATTGAATACCGGTATCGCACTATGTCTGGCTTTGCTGGTCAGCATGTTCGGCCAACTGGGTGACCTGGTTGAATCGATGCTGAAACGAAATATGAGAGCGAAAGACTCCGGGATGATTATACCCGGGCATGGCGGGGCATTGGACCGCATGGACAGCGTGGCTTTTGCAGGCGTCATGGTATACTACTTTGTATGGCTGATACAGTAAAGAAGCTGGTCATTTTGGGTTCTACAGGATCCATTGGATGCCAGGTGCTTGATATCATCCGCAGTTTTCCCGACAGGTACCGTGTTCTAGGTATGGCAGCAGGTAACAATAGCGACCTTTTTTCAAGGCAGCTAGATGAATTCAAGCCAGAATATGTGTACCAGCTCAATAAAAAATCTCCATGTCAAAAATCAAACGCTAGATATATTGCCCTGGACGATATGGCTAAATTACCTGAAGCCGATCTGGTGTTTATCGCACTTTCCGGGAATGCAGGCATTTACCCGACATTTACAGCAGTAACACACGGGAAAACAATCGCCCTGGCAAATAAGGAGTCGCTGGTAGCTGCTGGAGACCTAATTAAGACTACTTCAATCCATAGTGGAGCCAGGTTACTTCCGGTGGATAGCGAACACAGTGCCATCTGGCAATGTATGGCCGGAGAAAGCGGCAGGCCGCAGCGGCTGATATTAACTGCCTCAGGCGGGCCTTTCCGTCACTATACTCAAAAACAACTGGAAAAAGTAACACCTGAGCAAGCGTTAAACCACCCTTCGTGGAAAATGGGCCGCAAAGTAACAATCGATTCAGCGACATTGATGAACAAAGGGCTGGAAATCATTGAGGCTCATTGGTTATTCGACATGCCGCTCAACCGGATATCGGTTATCATACACCCGCAAAGCATCATACATTCCATGGTGGAGTTCGCCGACGGGACCATCAAGGCACAACTCGGTTATCCGGATATGAGGCTCCCTATTCAATATGTCCTGACATATCCCGACAGATTAGCTAATAATAGTCTGCCACGGCTTGATCTCAATAATCTATATTCAATGGTTTTTGAACCGCCGGAATTCGATACTTTCCCTTGCCTGAATCTGGCCATTCAAGCTATGCAAAAAGGAGGCACATATCCCGCAGCGCTTTCTGCTGCTGATGAATTTGCGGTAAAATTATTTTTGGAGAAGCGTATTTGTTTTACCGATATTCCCGTCCTGATCGAAGGAATATTATCCAGACATAAGTCTATTAGTAAACCTACTATCGAAGATATCCTGGTGGTTGCCGATCAGGTGAAACAACAATGTAAGCAAATATACAAAGGAGATAACTGGTGACCGTTTTTATTGCGATCATTTCTTTTCTGGCCGTTATCATCGTCTTGGTACTGGCCCATGAATTTGGCCACTTTATCACGGCCAGAGCCCGCGGTGTCAGAGTAGATGAGTTCGGAATCGGTTTTCCACCACGTGTCTACGGTATTAAACGCGGTGAAACCATTTACTCGATAAATGCTATCCCCTTGGGCGGTTTTGTAAAACTCGCCGGGGAAGAAGACCCTGATGTAAAGGGTAGTTTAGCCGGTAAAAGCATTCCGACCCGGCTGCTGGTTTTAAGTGCCGGGGTAATCATGAATTTACTGCTGCCATTTCTGTTATTTGCCGTAGCTTACATGATACCACACCAGGAAATCCAGGGTACGGTGATGGTTGAAAATGTCAGCCCGGCTTCGCCGGCATACGAAGCCGGCATATTACCAGGAGATGCACTGATTTCCGTCAATGGCCAAGCTATCAACTACGCCGGAGAACTGAGCAGAGAAATACAGCTTAACCTGGGGAAATCTACTAAATTCACCGTGCGGCACGCTGATGGAACGATCGAAGTCCTGAGATTGATACCAAGGTGGCGGCCTCCGGAGGGGGAAGGGGCAGTAGGTGTATTAACCCGGACCGATAATGCTTTAATCGTTAAAAATTCCATACCTTTCTGGAAAGCAATCCCTGAGGGGGTTAAGTCATGCATCGAAACCTTTGTATTATTTAAGAACGGAATCATCAGCATGATAATCGGGACAACCCCGGCTCAATTTACCGGTCCGGTGGGAATCGCCCAATTGACCGGCCAGGTAGCCAGCGCCGGCATAAGCCCGTTGCTAGAATTTGCTGCGTTTCTAAGCATTAACCTGGCTATTTTCAATATCTTTCCACTGCCGGGGTTGGACGGCGGCCGTATTGCCTTCGTCTTTTTGGAATGGGTTCGCCGCGGGAAACGAGTACCGCCGCGTATCGAGGGTATGGTGCATCTCGCCGGATTTGCCCTCATGATCATATTTTTCATCGCCTTAACGTACCAGGATATCGCACGCATTGTCAGTGGAGGCAGCCTGATACCATGACAATACCACGCCGCAAATCAAAAGTTATCCATATCGGCAACGTTACCATTGGCGGAGGAGCACCTATCGTCGTGCAATCAATGACCAATACCGATACCCGGAACATCGAGGCAACTGTACATCAAATCAATGAATTGAAGGAAGTTGGTTGTGAGATAATCCGTGTTGCCGTACCGGATATGGAAGCAGCCAATGCCATAACCAGGATCAAAAGAAATATCCACATACCCCTGGTAGCAGACATCCATTTTGATTACCGGTTAGCTCTCGCAGTCATTAAAGCAGGAGTAGACGCGTTACGGATAAATCCCGGTAACATCGGAGAGCCAGAACGGATAAAGGCAGTAGTGATAGCCGCTAAAGAGCGGGAAATACCAATCCGCATCGGGTTGAATGCCGGCAGCCTGGCGCAGGATTTCCATCCCGAGATGAGTACCGCAGAGAGAATGGTTGCCGCAGCTATGGAGGAAGTACGTCTCCTGGAAAGCCTTGATTTCGACTTAATCAAAATATCATTGAAGGCTTTCGATGTCCCTACCACAATCACAGCGTATTGTGATATCGCCAACCGCGTTGACTATCCACTACACGTCGGTATCACCGAATCAGGAACGCCGCGCACTGGATTGATCCGAAGCAGTGTGGGGATTGGTACACTATTATATTTGGGTATTGGTGATACTATCCGGGTATCGCTGACAGCTCATCCGCGGGAAGAAGTTTTTGCTGGTTATGAGATTCTTAAAAGCCTTAACTTGAGAGAACACGGGCCCGTGCTGGTAAGTTGTCCTACCTGCGGACGAACGGAAGTAGATCTGATATCCATTGCCGAAGCGGTGGAGAAAGAACTAATAAAGATCAAAAAACCAGTTCGAGTGGCAGTGATGGGCTGTGCTGTAAACGGCCCGGGAGAAGCTCGAGATGCCGACATCGGTATCGCCTGCGGCAAAGGGAAAGGGATTCTTTTTAAAAAAGGCGAAAAAATAGCAATCATTCCCGAAGCGGATCTCGTTAATGCCCTGATGAAAGAAATCGCCAAACTGTAATCGTTTTTTCCATTCATTCCATTTTGTAGAGAGCACCAGGACATGCGCTATTCAACATTTAGAATATGTGTTGCACTATGGAATTTCCGGAAATGATAAAGCCCGGCGGGACAACCGGGCTTTATCGTGGGAGGGTCATGAAAAAGAAAGTTGTGTGTGTATTCTTAGAATATATCATACATGTTAAGACATAGTTAAGGTTATTACCTTTAGAGTTAAGAATAAGTTAAGGCAATGTAACAAATCAGTTAAATTTACCCTTTTTAAGACTGAACCAAACAATAAAGACGACCGATTTCCGGTAACAAATTGTAACCTGTCTACTAAAAACATGAACTTTTTTTCCTGTTTATCAGGTTAATCATTAATAAATGTAGATTTGGAAAAGGTTCAGGATATGATATCGATCGATCAATGTCCCTGTTGAAAGAGACGAAAATTGACGATACCTCTAGATGAAAGATATAATTTCCATACTGCCAAATTCTCGAAATATTCTTCAACTACTATTGGGGATTCGTCTAGTGGTAGGACAACGGACTTTGGATCCGTATGGGAAGGTTCGAATCCTTCATCCCCAGCCATTTTTCTTCTTTTTCGGATTACTGTAACAACCACTGGATAATACAGTAGTTTTCTGATATTCTTTTCACCAATATTCCCCAGAAGTCTTTTATAAGGAGAGTCCGGATGTATAAGAAAGTCATCGTTCCGCTGGATGGGTCCGACCTGGCAGAAACAGCGCTTCCTCATTTAGAACAAATTGCAGCATCGGGTATCGTCAAAGAAATCATGCTGATATCAGTCACGGAACCGATAAAAGGTACCATAAGTAAAACGATTGTGCCGCCGGTAGTTACTCACAGAAACCTCCTTGGCACTCCGGATACCGGGATAACTCTGTTAGGTAATGCAACGGCAGGATTATTGTGGGCAGGAAACCCCGGGAACTTAAAAGAACTCCCGGCATCTATGGGTAAAATGGCAGCCACCGCGTTTAAATACCTTAAGCAAAAAGCGGAAGATCTCGCAAAAGAAGGGATACCGATTAACGTGGCAGTTCTCATCGGCAGTCCAGCAGAGGAAATACTCCGTTATGTGAAGAATGAAAAAGCTGATTTAATCATGATGGCCAGCCGTGGGAAATCCGGTTTCAGTCAATGGGACATGGGAAATATTGCCGAAAAAGTCATTCGCGCGGCAGAGATACCGGTTTTTTTGGTAAAACCAGTAGCAGGATTTAAAGAAACTAAAGCGAAACGAAAAGGAAAATCCACCTAGACTGGATGATTAGGCTCAAGTAGATTTTACGACAAATAATTCAGGGGGCATCATTCGAGATGTCCCCTGGTATTATATTGTCAACTAATAGAAAATGTCCGACGATTATTGATGCTTAAACAAAGCACTAATGCTTCAGGTTGAATTTCTGTATCATACGGGTTGTTCGCGTCGCCAGGAAAGGTGTCCCTTGATGTATACCCATGACTTCGCACACAAAGATATTACCATGAGAATCAACGGCGATCGAGTGTAAAGCAACAAAAAGCGGGTTTTCTTTGGTCCAACCTTCGTTGCCCCAACGCGCCAGCAGTTTACCATCACCATCTAGAATACTGATGCCGGGTCGGGTTAATTCAGAGACATAGATAGTACCATGCCGGTCGATAATAATATCTGTCGGGAACTGTAGATCGCCCCATTCAGCCAGATATTTGCCATTAGCATCGAAAATCTGGATGCGGTTATTATGCCGGTCGGCGACGAGTACCCGTCCCTGTTTATCCACGGCAAGGCCATGAGGGACAACGAATTGACTAGGCCCATGACCGGGCTCACCCCATGAAGCTAATAATTTACCTTGAGAAGAGAATTTATGTATCCTGGCATTGCCATAACCGTCGGATATATACATTTCTCCAGTGGCAGAAAGGACAACGTCAGTAGGCCCGTTAAAAGGAGGCCCACCTCGTTTGGTTGTAGCAATAGCTTCTAGAATATGCATTTGTTTCCCATCAGCCCCGATAGTTGTGTAACCGGTGTCCGAAGGCTGGCCTTTTTTACCCAGCGTAAGAGTAACTTTGCCATCAGGAGTAAATTTCCTGACCGTATGATTGCCATCATCAGCGCAGTAAATCGCCCCGTCCGGGCCAATACTGGCACCGTGATTATGGTCGAAGGTTTCTTTAGGCCACGTACTCAACAGATTACCCTTCGTGTCAAAAACCGTCACCGGATATTCTCCAGTATTAAAAGCATACAATCTATCCTGAGCATCAATGGCAATGGCATTAACCTCGATCGGGGACCATCCCGTAGGGAATTTTGCCTGCCAATCAGCTAACTCATAAGTATATTTACCGGTCCCATATAACATATTTTCGTCTCCTTCTACTTTTTTAGTTATTTGAAGCAATCTGATACATATAAAACTAATGTAATACTAAGTGAATGAAGTAACTTGATTAATGCTGCATTTTACCACGATTTCCTGTTACTTAATACCAGGTAACGCAAATTATTAATCATGTCGTATAATCAGGTATAAGACATGAAAAATGTACCGCTTGTTGATAATACCAAAATAATCTCTTGTGCCGTCGTAGCTGACGAATTAAAGGCTAAATTACCAGCCGGTATCGAGTGTGAAATACTGGATTTCG
>JAEAME010001663.1_pt1 | contig 14667 bp, 12 predicted proteins | sample 8958731 | NCBI WGS metagenome assembly JAEAME01 (sample SAMN16933194, study PRJNA681113) | bioreactor sludge metagenome | isolation source: anerobic bioreactor sludge (Control) | place: India:Bengaluru | collected 2018-10-24 | reverse complement strand
CCAACCGGAAAAGCCACAGCAATAGACCCCGCCACCAGAGAAAGTGTACCTGCGATGGCAGGCAGTATGCCTCCTTCCGTCATTCCCCCGGAAGGATACCCGGTAAGAAATTCCCATGAAATGTCACCTGCTCCCTTAATGATCAGGAAACCCAATATCCAGCAAAGAACTCCCACAACACCCAGTGTCATCAGGCGTATGATCCAGAACACTACCTGTTGCTTCCTTTTTTTATTACTCATATTTCTTGTCTGCGTTTACGTGACGACATGATCTCTACGGTTATGCTTATAAGCAAAGTAATAAAGAAAAGGATGATACCCAACATGAACAATGCCTGGTAATGGGCCCCTCCGGCAGGAGCTTCGCCCAACTCCGCCGCAATAGTAGCAGGGATAGTCCTGACAGGTTTAAAAAGACTGTCAGGAATAATGGCAGCATTCCCCGTAACCATAAGTACGGCCATAGTTTCTCCGACGGCCCGCCCAATCCCCAGGACCACAGCGGCCATTATGCCGCTCGCACAATAAGGAATGGTTACACGGAAAATCGTTTGCATTTGTGAAGCCCCCAACGCCAGCGATGCCTCCCTGGCAGCTTTAGGCACGGTACGCAAGGCATCGGCTGCTACGGTAACGATGGTTGGCAATGCCATGATAGCCAGTACGACAGCCCCCGCGAAAGCAGTTTCTCCAACCGGAAGGTTCATGGATTTCTGGATGAGTGGAACCAGAACTACCAGTCCGAAAAAACCGTACACTACAGAGGGAATCCCTGCCAGCAATTCAATCACGGGTTTAAGGATGCCGTGTATGCGTTTCGGTGCGAGCTCCGCCATATAAATGGCTATGGCCAGACCAAAGGGCAGTGCAAAAAGTATGGCGGCTAACGAAACCCATAAAGTTCCCGCCAGCAGAGGCAACACACCGAACAAAGGCACAGGCTGCGAGGTAGGAAACCATTCCCTGCCTCCAAAATAGTCTCCCGGAGAAATACGCCCCATATCCACCGTCCGGACGCCGGGCAGTGACGATACATACTGCGTGGGAATAAAAGCAATGCTCTTTTCATTCATTACGGGGATTTCCTCGTTCCAGCGGTATACTTCTATGGGTTCATGCGACCCGCCCAGGAACGACCAATTGTCAACATCGCCGTCGAATATGAGTTTAACCTGTTGCGGCGTTAATTTTTTTACCGGATTCCCGGCACTCACCACAAGAGAAAATCCTTCTTCTACGGCCGGCCGGGCAAAAAGTCCGACCCCCTGCCTGAAAAGAAAGATCACAATGAGCACAATAGCCAGTGTGGTTACCGCCGCACTCACAAACAGCACGTTTCTTACACACAGTTCAACGATTTTCTTCATGTTGCACTTCTATATAACCCATTTCCCGGGCTATTTGTTGCCCGCTGTCCGACAAAACAAAATCCACAAAAGATTGTACCTCGCTTACTGCCGGTCGGAGATAATAAAGTAATAAAGGCCTTACGACAGGGTATTCTTTGCCGTTCTGTGTGATCTTAAGGGTTTTTACCTTGTCATTTACATACGGAAAACCCACATAGCCTATGGCACCGCGTGTCTGGCTGACAGACTGGATAACCGTTCCTGTAGCAGGCATGGATAAGGCTCCGGCCATATAATTCTTATGTTTCAGAACCGTTTCCTTGAAAAACTCATAAGTTCCAGAACTTGTTTCTCTTACATAAACAACGACCGGAATGTTTTCACCTCCCACCTGACTCCATCGGGTGATTTTGCCCCGGAAAATATCTTCGAGTTGCTGACGGGTCAAAGCGGTAACCCGGTTTGACGGATGGACTATCACACAAAGAGCGTCAAAAGCAATGACTGTCTCCATTACCTCCTTACCCGATTCTTTGAAACGCAGTCTTTCTTCGTATTTGAGACTGCGGCTGGACATGGCTATGTCTGTGGTTCCCTCTAGAAGCGACAAGATACCCACCCCCGATCCGCCGCCGGTAACGGTGGTTAAAATGCCCGGACTGACCTGCATATATATTTCGGCTTCTTTTTGCGCCAGGGGCAGCACTGTATCGGATCCTTTTATCTTTTGTGCATAGAGATGGGAGGCAATCACAACAAACAACAGCACAACCATTTTTTTCATGATGCAAAGCTATCTGCGTCATATTACAAAGGTATTACAGGATTGTGAAATTACTGTTTCGGGAAAAATTGCAAATAAGTAAGGAAAAACGGCCATTGCCCGCTACTGCAAAAGAAACGACCTTTGCACCATGAAAACACTATTTGCACTATTAGCCATACTGCCGGCACTTACAGTATTTGCAGGCAACGACAATGTAAGCAAAAACAAAAAAGAAAACAGCATGAAACCCATTGAATTGACAAAAGAATCGTTCGTTAAACTCGTTTACAATTATGAAGCCAGCCCCAACGTATGGAAATACGAAGGAGACAAACCCTGTATCATTGACTTTTATGCTACCTGGTGCGGCCCGTGCAAGATGCTGGCGCCTTCGCTCGAGAAGATAAGTGAAGAATACGACGGAAAGCTGATCGTATACAAAGTAGACGTAGACAAAAATCCCGAACTGGCCGGCATGTTTGGCATTCGCAGCGTTCCCACTCTTTTGTGGATACCGCTGAACGGGACGCCAAGTCTTTCCCAGGGGGTTCTTCCAAAGAACCAGCTCGACGAACTGGTAAAGAGCACTTTATTGAAAACCAAATAGGTTTTCGTATATTTGTTGAATGGAATTTGCACACATTACGCCCCTTAAAGGGAACATAATATTGACCGATGCATTCCATCTCAACGCATCTCTTCTGAATGACAAGAATTTATATAAATTCCTGTGGGTCACTGAAGGCCGTGTGAGCCTCGAGATCGATTACGTAGGGATAACCCTGGAAAAAAACGAGGTTATCCCTTTGTCATCTCTGCACCACATTGTATTTAAAGAAGTTGCCGGCAAATACCTTACACTTCTTTTCAACAGCAATTTCTACTGCATATTCAGGAGTGACGATGACGTTTCCTGTAACGGATTCCTGTTTACGGGAACTTCGAATATCATGAAACTCCGGCTTTCAGACATGTATTCCGGTCTGCTGGAAAAAATCACATCGGACCTGTACCAGGAGTATAACAACGAAGACAGTCTGCAGGAAGAGATGCTCAGACTGCACCTTAAACGGTTTATCATTACCTGTACACGCATTGCCCGGGAAAAATTCGCTATTGAGCCCCGGAACGAAAGTACGTTCTATATTATCAGACAATATTTTACACTGGTAGATAAATATTTTAAGGAAAAAAAGCAGGTAAAGGATTACGCAGCCATGCTCCACCGTTCCCCCAAGACGCTCACTAATCTTTTCCAGCTGTATAACCTTCCCTCCCCTTTGCACATTATTCACGAACGTATAGAAGCCGAAGCCAAGAGGCTGCTTCTGTACAGTTCTAAAACCATTAAGGAAATATCAGGTATCCTCGGATTCGAAGATATAGCCGCTTTCAGCCGCTTTTTCAAGCGTTCCACCGGAGAAAGCATTTCCCAATTCCGGTCCAGGATCCTTTCTAACCGTTCAATCCAATGAGAAAAATCACATTCATCCTTCTGCTTTTTGCAAGTCTGGCCGCGTCAGGATGTATAGAGAAAAGCAACATTAGCCCTATTCGTGCAGTTGACGAATTGGATATCAACAAATTAATGGGAACCTGGTACGAGCTGGCCAACACCAGAAGCGATTCAAAACCTCCCCAGGCAGGATTCACGGTAGATTTTTCCATGAACGAAAACGGCTTGATTACCGTACTCATTAAATACCACGAATTGACCCTGTACGGGCCCTACAAGGAAGCCAAGGGCAAAGCCAAATGGCTGGGACCCAAATATCCGGGCATTGTTAAAATTTCCTTTTTCCTGAGCTCCTATGGAGACTATTATATCCTTGATATAGATAAAGATTATACCCGGGCACTGGTATATAAGCAAAACTCCCGTAATTTCCGGATTATCAGCCGCGAACCCGCGTTGCCGGTAGAAGACATCAAATACCTCAAGGATAAAATCCGCTCAATAGGTTACGATCCGGACGATCTGGTCTGGATTGAACATTAAAACAGAGATTTAAGTGCCTCAATCTTGCGGTCAAGCTGCCTTTCAATCCTGTGAAGGTCTTCCGGTTTTTCCAGTATGTCGCGAACTCCAAAATAGTATTTTATTTTAGGCTCAGTACCGGAAGGACGAATGGTCACAACGGTGTTGTCCATGCAAACAAACTGTATCACATCCGATTTGGGTAACTCTATGGCATAGCGCAGATCGCTTACCATGTCTACGGTTTCGCTTTTCAGGTAATCATGTATCAGCACCACCTCGGAACCGAGCAACTGACGGGGAGGTTCAGTCCGGTAACCGTTCATGAGGATCTTCATCTGCTCCATGCCGTCTTTTCCTTTCATTGTTCTGGACATTAACGATTCTTTAAAGAATCCGTAGTGCACATAAATATCCGTAAGCAAATCAAAAAGGGTCCGGCCCTGTTCCGCTGCCCATGCCGCCACCTCGGCAATAAGCGCACAGGCCACTACGGCATCTTTATCACGTACGAATTCCCCCACATTGAACCCGTAACTTTCTTCGCCACCGCCAATGAACGTTTTCCTGCCTTCCTGCTCTCTCACTATCTGGGCAATGTATTTGAAGCCTGTGAGCACTTCGTAACATTCCACCCCGTAATCCCGGGCCATCACACGCAAAATATCCGAGGTCACGATGGTCTTGACAATATATTCGCTGCCTTTGAGCTTTCTGTTCTCTTTCCATTTCATGAGTAGATACCAGGTAAGCAGCGCTGCTGTCTGGTTCCCGTTCAGTAACTGTATCTGATTGGCATCATTCCGTACGGCTATACCAACACGGTCGGCATCGGGGTCGGTAGCCATGACCAGCTGTGCCCCCACTTCTGCTGCTTTTTCCACGGCCATCCGCAAAGCCTCGGGTTCTTCGGGATTTGGCGATATTACTGTAGGAAAATCACCATCGTTCACATCCTGCGAAGGTACGTGGTACAGGTTCTCAAAACCCATGCGCCGCAAGGCCTCGGGAACAAGATGAACTCCCGTTCCGTGAAGCGGAGTGTATACCATCTTAAGGTCTTTATGTTTTTTTATGGCCTCGGGACTCAGTTTCAAAAGGCTTAAAATGGCCGAAAGATACAGTTCGTCCATTTCCGCACCCATAGTCTCAATGCGGCCTGTTCCCCCTGTAAAGCGAACCTGCGACGGTGAAGAGATTCCCAGTACTTCTTTAATAATATTCTTATCATGAGGAGCCACCACCTGCGCTCCGTCGTTCCAGTATACCTTATAGCCGTTATACTCCTTTGGATTATGGCTGGCCGTGATCATTACCCCGATATTGCATTCCAGTTGTCTGACTGCGAAGCTGAGTTCGGGAGTCGGACGCAGGGTGTCGGATAAATAGACGGTAAAATCATTGGCAGCCAGCACCTCGGCTGTAATCCGGGCAAAATCGGGAGATGCATTCCGGCAATCATACGATATGGCTGCGCGGTAAGGAGCAGGAAATGCTTTCTTTACATAATCCGCCAGACCCTGGGTAGCCATACCCACAGTGTAACGGTTCATTCTGTTGGTGCCGGCACCCATGATGCCGCGCAACCCGCCGGTACCAAACTCCAGATTCTTGTAAAAACTGTCTTCCAGTTCCCGGGGATCACCCTTCAATAGCTGTTGGACAGCCTGTCTGGTTTCTGCATCGAAGGAAGGATCGAGCCATTCCTGAGCTCTTTTTATAACATCTTCTGTCATATCTCGTTTCTTAAGAATTTTACCAATCTGTCTTCCCAGTGAGGGATATCAAGGCCCAGCTTTTTGCTTATCAGGGCAGGACTCATTACGGTGTATAGAGGCCTTGGTGCACCGCCCGATTCCGTATCTTCCGTCAGGGGCAGAACGGGAGCAAGTGTTCCCGTATAAGAACCGACACCTGCGGTCATCAGTTCCCTTATTCGGGTAGCAAAGGTGTAACGGTCGCAACCTCCCCCCTCGCTGGTGTATTGATATAAACCCGAGGCAAGGCCATGTCCGGCCAGTTTGTAGAGGGCATCTGCCAGGTCCGGGGCGTATGTGGGAGAGTTCACCTGGATACTGTCTACATACAATGGTTCACTGCGTCCGGCAAGCAACCGGGGAATAGCCGCCAGAAAATTCCTGGAAAACTGTGAATATACCCAGCTGGTACGTACCACCACTCCTTTTTCATAGGAAAGAACTATTAGCTCCCCTTCCCTTTTTGATTTCCCGTATTCATTCACCGGAGCGGGAAGGTCATCTTCCGTATAGGGATTTCTCTTATTGCCGTCAAACACATAATCGGTGGATAAATGGACCAGTACGGCCCCACATTCCCTGCAGGCTGCCACCATCCCGGAAAGACACTCTGCGTTCAGCCTGTAAGCGGCAGCAGGGTCTTTTTCGGCCATATCCACATTTGTAAAGGCAGCTGCGTTCAACACATATTGCGGCTTCAAACGGCTGAAGCATGAAGTAAGGGCACCGGCATCGGTTATGTCCAGTTCACTTCTTGAATAAGGCACAAGCGATATGTTACCGTACCGGGGGGCCATTCGTTGCATTATACCCCCTACTCCTCCGTTGGCACCTGTCAGGATCATCTTTGTCATACTACAAAGTTAGCAACAAGTTGCTTTTATCTATCTTTGTGACATGGAAAAAATCATTGCCCGGCTGTTTGAATTGCAGGATAAGGGATATAAGGAATTCACCGCCAAAATGATCCCCAACATTGCTCCTGCTACGATCATCGGCGTCAGGAGCCCTCAAATGAAAAAGCTGTCCAAAGAATTTGCCGGGGATCCCGACAAGATGGCATTTCTTGACGAACTCCCCCACAAGTATTTAGAGGAGAATTATTTACATGCTTCATTACTGGGATCTCTGAGTAAGGACATTGACGTTATACTGTCCCGTATAGAACAATTTTTGCCATTCATTGACAACTGGGCCGTTTGCGACAGCACGGTATCGGGGCTCAAAATCATTGCCAGAAACACACAGGCGGTGGAACCATACTTGCTCGGATGGCTGGACCATCCGGCTCCTTTTACCAAACGTTTTGCCATTGTCATACTGTTGAATTACTACATGGGAGATGCATTCTGTCCTTCCATGCTTGAACGGCTGGCACAGGTCCGCAGCACAGAATATTACGTAAACATAGCCCTGGCGTGGTATTACAGTTATGCGCTCATTAAACAGTACGATGCCTCCATAGGCATGTTTGAAAAGCCTGTTCTTGACAAATGGGTTCATAACAAGTCCATTACAAAAGCACTGGAAAGTTTCCGCATTCCCGGCGACCGTAAGGAAAAACTGCGTCAACTAAGGATATCCAGATGAAAAACCAATACCGGAACAGACTCTTTATCCTGATGGCCGCAAGCCTGTTAGTCCGTGCTCTGGCAGCCGGTTTGCTCGAATTGGGAAACGACGAGGTTTATTACTGGACGTATGCCCTTTTTCCCGATTGGAGTCACTTTGATCATCCCCCCATGCTGGGATGGATCATGCGGCTGTTTACCCTTAACCTGACTTTTGACAGTGAACTGGCCCTGCGCATGCCGTCGCTTGTTTCAGGCACTCTCAACATATGGCTTATCTTTCAGCTGGGACGGCTCATCAGGAACGAACGCACCGGCTGGTATGCGGCTTTACTTTATACAGCCTCTGTTTATGCCACTATACTGACAGGCACTTTTATCCTGCCCGATACGCCTCTCGGCACTTTTTACCTGGCCGCCCTTTTTTTCTTTTTCAAAGCACTGGATTCGCCGGTACATTTTCTCACTGCGGGCCTGTTCACCGGACTTGCCATGCTCAGTAAATATTCGGGCGTTTTCCTATGGGTGGGCGTCGGACTGTATTTGCTGTTTTACAGGAGGGCGTTGTTGCGCAGCCCTTTTTTATGGGGCGGGCTGGCCGTTTCGCTCCTGCTCTTCCTCCCGGTTATATTGTGGAACATGAACCGCGACATGACCAGTTTTGCCTTCCATACGGAAAGAGTGGCTTTTTTCGGGGAAGGATTGAAATTATTCTATTTTGGACGGGAAATTTTTGGCGGGATACTCTACAATAATCCGGTGAACGTGGGCCTTGTTGTCTGGGCCGTATGGATCGCCGCCAGGTCGTTACGAACCGGCAGCACACAACCCGCAGTGCCCGTTACGGTATTCAGGATGGTGATGACACAGGCTCTCCCGCTTTTGAGTGTATTCCTGTTTTTTTCACTCTTCAGGGAAACGCTGCCGCATTGGTCCGCTCCCGCATATTATCCGCTCATGCTACTGGCTGCTTGTGCCCTGGATGCAAAATATCCCGGCACTTTCAATAAAATCCCCGCGGTTATCAGGACGGCCCTGGGCATTATCATAGTCGTACTTATTGCAGGTACGGCACTAATACGTACAGGATTCATGCCCCTTGGAAAGAACGACAGCCGGGACGAACTGGGACGTACGGATTTCACGCTCGACATGTATGGGTGGAAACAACTTTCCGGCCGCTTTGGGGAGATAAAGGAAGAGCAGGAAATCCTTTATGAAAAAACAGGCGGCACTCTTGGAATGCCCAAAAATGCCGCTATTCTTTCTTACAGGTGGTTCCCTGCCGCTCACCTGGATTATTATGTAGCCCGGCCCAACGGAACAGTGGTAAAAACGGAGGGCCCACTTTCGCTGACGCATAAATACGAATCAATTACACAGCTCAGAGGCGGGATAAATCCCCGGGAGCGTTTCTACCGGATCACTTCCAGCCGGTATGCCGATCCTCCCGGTGTCACGGATAACATGCAGGTGCTTGACACTTTTTATGTCGTCCGCAACGGGAAACCGGTCATTCGCTATATCATTAGGGCTTCAAGGTAACCCCGGCGTTCAGATTGCCGGCCATGACGGTAAAGGTTCCCGGTTCGGTCACCCACTTTCCGTCTTTTCCAAAAAATGCCAGCTGAGTTTCACTTACAGTGAATGCAACGGTCTTTGTCTCGCCGGGTTCCAGCGCTACCCGCGTAAAGCCCTTGAGTTCCCTGACGGGACGGGTCATGGAGGCATAATTGTCCCTCATGTACAACAGCACAATCTCCTCGCCGGCACGTGAACCTGTATTGGTCACATCTACGGTCACATCCAGAGAACCATTCACAAACTCACCCGCCTTGAGGTTGGCGTATTCGTAAGTAGTGTAGGAAAGGCCGTAACCGAACTCATACAAGGGCATGGGATCTTCCAGGACAATCGGATGAAAATAGTGGGAAGGCATATGGTTGTATACCGAGAGAATATTTCCTGTTGAGCGGGGAAAAGTCACGGGCAGCTTGCCGGAAGGGTTCACCACTCCGTAAAGCACCTCGGCCAGAGCCTGTCCTCCGAACATACCCGGTTCCCAGGCTTCCACGAGCGCCGAGGCTTCTTTGGCAATCCATTCCACGGCCAGAGGATGACCGTTGTTCAGGACCACAATGCAGGGCTTGCCCGAAGCCAGCACATTACGAATCAGCTCTTCCTGCAGACCGGGCAGATTCAGGTTGCCGCGTTCCACATCTTCGCCGGAGGTTTTATTCACCCAATCTTTGCGGTTAACATATTCACCGGCAAAAACAATGGTAAGATCTGCCTGACGTGCCATTTCTCCTGCTTTTCTGACTTTTTGGGGATCCATGTAGCGAATGGATTCACCCTGTTCCAGATAGGTGAACTGCGTCTTTGGCGCAATCATACGGAGTCCTTCAATGAAGGTTATCACGTTCTCGTCGGGTTGCGGGAAGGTCCAGTCACCCATCACGCCCTGTGAATTGGCATTGGGCCCGGTCACGAATACTTTTTTATAACGTGCTCCGTCGGTAAGAGGCAGAATACCATTATTCTCGAGCAATACAATACTTTTTCTTGCGGCATCGAGTGCAACAGCCTTATGTTCTTCTGCCAGCAGGGTTTCCTTTACTGCAGATTCATCAAAGAACGGATTTTCAAAAAGGCCGAGTCTGAATTTTATCTCAAGGATACGGCGGCATGATTCATCTATGCGGGCTTCGGACACTATTCCGTCTTCCACCAGCTTCATCATGGCGGGGACAAAAGCGGGCCCGTGCATGTGCATGTCCATGCCCGCATTCACCGACTGCCCAAATGCGTCTTCATTCGATTCGGCAGTACAGTGGAGGTCATAAAGATGTTCAATATCCATCCAGTCGCTTACGATAAAACCGTTAAAGCCCATCTCGCGGCGCAGCACATCCTGCATGAGCCATTCGTTGGAATGGCAGGGAACACCGTTCAATTCGTTATGTGCCATCATGAAACTCAGCGATCCCGCCTTGACACAGGCCTCGAAGGGCGGAAAGAACACTTCGCGCAGGGTGCGTTCTGAAAGGTCTGCAGGCGCTCCGTTCGTTCCGTTCAAAGGTTGCGATCCACCAACAAAGTGTTTGGCACAGGCCAGCACAAGATCTTTTTCCAGACCGTTGTCGCCCTGGAATCCTTTAACGGCAGCCTCGCCCATGAGCGATACGAGCATGGGGTCCTCTCCATACGTTTCACCTACGCGTCCCCAACGCTGGTCGCGCGCCACTTCCACGTTAGGTGCAAACGTCCAGTGCATGCCGATGGCACGCATTTCCTTTGCCGTCTGACGTGATGAAACATAAACCAGCTGCGGATCGAAGGTAGAGGCCATACTGATGGAAGTGGGATATACGGTCACCCCGCTCACCAGCGCGCAGCCGTGAACGGCATCTATGCCCATAAGAAGGGGAATGCGCAGCCGCGATTCCATGGCCAGTTTCTGCAGTTCGTTGGCTTCGCCTATTGTTACCGAATGCAGAAATGAACCGATTTTACCATCTCTGGCCATTTGGGCTATATCTTCTTTAAGGAATCCGGGATAAAAGGCCTGAGCGGTATTGCGCATAAGATCCTCTTCCGTCATGCCGGCCTGGGATTCATCAATATGGTTCAGTCCCACGCATTGGTTCATCTGGCCTATTTTCTCCTCCAGCGTCATCCGCTTCATAAGGTCGGCGACACGCTTTTCAACACTGAGGCCGGGATTAAGATAATCCGGATTTTCCTGTGAACCTCCTGTACACGATCCGGCAAATAAAACAGCAGTCATACAAACTAGTATTAGTTTTCTCATATTCTGGTATAATTTATTCTATGGATAAGCAAATGTAGGATAAATTACTCATTTTGGATAAAAAACGCAAAGAATATCTTTTCAAAACAGGTAACTTTACCAACCTAATTACAACAAGCAATTTAACCTGATACAGAAATGAAAAAACTAATCATTATCAATCTTGCCTTGTGGCTTCTTGCCTCCTGCAACCAAATGCAGGATGTCGGCGAGGTAGCCCTGCCTGCGGACTCGCGTTTCTCTCCGGGAAACGAACTTTCCTGGGCACAACCCGGTTTCGATGACAGTGGCTGGACTACCATCAAATGTTCGGACACCTGGGAAAATCAGGGATTTGAAGGTCTGGACGGTTATGGATGGTATCGCCAGACGATAACCATTCCGGAAGATTTCCGTAAACCGGTTGAAAAATACGGAGGTCTGGTTATCAGTTATGATAATGCCGACGACTCCGATGCTTTGTATTTCAACGGACAGATCATTACCAAAACAGGAGATTTTCCGCCCGAATACGTAAGCGCCTACGGGCAGAAGCGCCGCCATGTAATCCCATTTGAATACATCAATCTTGAAGGTCCCAATACTGTTGCCATTCAGGTTTTTGACGGCGGTGGCGGCGGTGGTATAGTATCTTCACAGGTGATTATGAAGCCCCTATCCCCGGCATCTAAAATTGCCATGACCTATGACATGGCCCCGCAGGACTGGGTATTCCTGGGAGACACTCCTAAAACAATAAATATTACTCTTTCCAGCCAGGAGAACTCTTCCAGCAAATGCAGTGTGATTATGGAAGTCATGACAGACAAGTACGAACCGGTACTGACTCTCCGGATGCCTTATAAGGTAAAAGCACAGGGATCAGTTACACAGGCTTTCAACCCGGATCTGACCCAACCCGGATTTTACCGTTGCCGGCTCACCCCGGTCATCAACGGATTCAAGGGCGAAACTGTACAATTCAACATTGGGATTGAACCGGAAAAAATTGAATCGCCGGTTGACGCCCAGCCCGATTTTGCAGCCTTTTGGGAAGGTACCCGTGCCGGGTTGAACAAGGTGCCCATGAATGCCAAAATGACGCTGCTTAAAGAGTTTTCCACGGGTGCCAGAAATTTATACTATGTGGAAATGAAATCGTTCGGCAACGAGACCATTGGAGGTTATTATGCAGCTCCCAAGGCTAAAGGCAAATACCCCGTTATTGTTGTATACATGGGTTACGGTTCGGTTGCCTGGATGCCTCATACAGACGGGGATCCGGGATTCGCCACTTTTGTGGTTTCTACCAGGGGTCAGGGAATTTTCATGCCGGAAAACAAATACGGGAAGTGGATCTGTTACGGTATTGAGGACAAAGATACTTACTATTACCGGGGCGCCTTCATGGACCTGGTAAGGGCCATAGACTTTGTATGCTCCCGTCCCGAAATTGACAATACCAAAATTGCTGCCGAGGGCGGAAGCCAGGGCGGTGCTTTTACAATAGCCGCCTGTGCGCTCGACCACCGGATTGCCGTGGCAGCGCCTACCATTCCGTTCCTGAGTGACTACCGGGACTATTTCGAGATTGTGCAATGGCCCGGAAGCGACGTTCACGAATACATGAACAACCATCCCGATGCCAAATGGGACGACGTATTCAAAGTACTCACTTACTTTGACATAAAGAACCTGGCCCAATGGATTGAATGTCCCGTTATCATGGCCGCCGGACTGCAGGACGAGACCTGTCCGCCGCACACCAACTTTGCCGCTTACAACCAGATAACCTCGGAAAAAGAATACCGCATTTACAAAGAATACGGTCACAACACTCCTCCCGAATGGCAACAGGTGAGGATGGATTTCTTTAAAAAACATCTGAATATCCAGTAAGCATTATGAGAAAGATTTCAATCATGGCGGCTTTTTTGGCCGCTTTGGTTTCATGCGGCATTGCCACAAGCCCCGACAATTTTGTCAAAGTGGTTGACGGTCAATTTGTAAGAAACGGAAACCCCTACAGATACATAGGTTTCAATTTCTGGTACGCTGGCATTCTGGCATCCGAAGGTGTGAACGGTGACCGTGAAAGATTGCATAAAGAGCTTGATTTTCTGCAATCCATGGGAGTAAACAACCTGCGGATTATGGTAGGTGCAGACGGTCCTGTTACACCCGCCAAGGTCAGGCCCAGTCTGCAGACCGAGCCGGGCGTATATAACGACACCCTGCTTACCGGACTGGACTACTTACTTCAGGAATTGAATAACCGCGATATGATGGCCGTTTTGTTTTTCAACAACACATGGGAGTGGACCGGCGGCTATTCGCAATACCTGGAATGGGCCGGTTACGGCAGGGCACCTGTTCCTGTAGTGGACGGATGGCCTGTCTTCCAGGAATATGTAGGCCAGTACATGAGTTGCGTGGACTGTGACAGCCTTTTCAAAGCGCATGTGACCTTTATCGTCAACCGGGTGAACAGTCTTACAGGGGTTCCTTATAAGGAAGACCCTGCCATCATGTCCTGGCAGATTGCCAACGAACCGCGTCCCATGGGAGCCCAAAACAAGCGTTTGTACGAACATTTCATAGCTTCTACAGCCGGGCTCATCAAATCGCTCGATAAAAACCACATGGTGTCGGTTGGTTCAGAAGGCATATACGGAAGCGAGAATGATCCTGATCTGTACCGCAATGTTCACGCACTTGATAATGTAGATTACCTGACCTGTCACATCTGGCCGAAAAACTGGTCGTGGCTGGACCCCGCAGACGTGCCCGGTTCGCTCCAGCAGGCCATTGCAAACACTAACGATTACATAGACACACATCTGGCAGTAGCCGGAAAGTTGAACAAACCGCTGGTAATATCTGAATTCGGTCTGCCTCGCGATAATCACAAGTATTCCAGGGAAGATCCCGTGACCTGCAGGAACGCCTACTATTCCAATATCTATGAAAGGATGCTGGAGTCTATCCGTAGCGGCGGTAATTTTGCAGGCTGCAATATGTGGGCCTGGGGCGGATTCGCCCGGCCGAACAATGTATTCTGGCAGGAAGGCGACGAGTATTGCGGCGATCCCCTTCAGGAGGAACAGGGACTCAATTCAGTTTTTGCAGAAGACGACACGGTTGATTTAATAAAGAAATACATCCAACTAATAAACGAACTATAACATGAAACATATACTGATAGCTCTGGTGACGGTTATTTGTCTTGCTTTTCCGGCCCGGATGAATGCCCAGAAATTCGAGAACCTGGCTCCCGTTCCTCCCATGGGATGGAACTCCTGGAACAAATTCGGCTGCGACGTAAACGAAAAAATGCTCATGGAAACAGCAGACATGCTGGTATCATCCGGCATGCGCGACGCCGGATACGTGTATCTGGTAATTGACGATTGCTGGCACGGAGAAAGGGATTCACTGGGCTTCATCCATG
>JAEAME010001662.1_pt1 | contig 14672 bp, 8 predicted proteins | sample 8958731 | NCBI WGS metagenome assembly JAEAME01 (sample SAMN16933194, study PRJNA681113) | bioreactor sludge metagenome | isolation source: anerobic bioreactor sludge (Control) | place: India:Bengaluru | collected 2018-10-24 | reverse complement strand
CGGCGGCAGCTTCGTGATCAACAAGGCTGCTGCGACGGTGACCTTGAGCAACCTGGCGCAGACCTATACGGGGAGCGCGTTAACGCCGACGGCGACGACTGTACCTGCAGGTCTGACGATTGACTGGACGAACGCGCCGCAGACGGCCGCGGGTTCATACGCGGTGACGGCGACGATCAACGATCCAAACTACCAGGGCAGCGCCGGCGGCAGCTTCGTGATCAACAAGGCTGCTGCGACGGTGACCTTGAGCAACCTGACGCAGAATTGGGATGGTAATCCCAAAACAGCTGCCGTTACGACCGCTCCACTTGGCCTGGCGACATCGGTGACCTACGACGGCTCTCCGACTGCACCGACCGACCTCGGAAGCTACGCCGTGTTGGCAACCATTACGGATCCCAACTATACGGGAGACGCCAGCGGTACGCTGTCGATCCTGGATGGCGGAGTTCCGGAGGTTGCCATAAGCAATGGTCCGGTTTCTCCGACCAAGGCGACAAGCGCGGAGTTTGTATTCTCTGCGACCGACGATCTTACTCCTCCGGCAGGCATAATCCTCGAGTGCCGCCTTGACGGCGCAGGCTTTGCTCCATGTGCGAGTCCCGTAAGCTACACGGGGCTGGCCGAAGGCAACCATATCTTCGCAGTCAAAGCTACGGACGACGTGGGCAATGTCAGCGAGATCGAGACCTGGTCGTGGGCTGTCGACCAGACAGCGCCACTTCTGACGATGACGAGTCTGCCGTTTGACCCGAGCAACACGGCCGATCCGCTCTTCAAATTTACGAGCAGCGAACCGAGCGTATTCACCTGCCAGATTGATGGCGGAACACCGGAAGCGTGCGATCCTGATCCAGGCGATCCGGGGAACCTCATGAAAGGCTTAAAGCAATACACGGGCCTCGCAGCAGGCTTCCATAATTTTGTCCTCTCGGCGGCCGATGGGGCGGGCAACACACATTCGATTGGCTTTGAATGGGAAATTGATCTGTCCCAGCCCGGCATGACCATCGATACGTCGCCGCTTGACCCGAGCGATACCAACTCGGCGCCATTTACTTTCCATAGCGTTGAATCCAGCACCTTTAGCTGTAAGTTGGAGAAAAATGGTGCTGTGATAGACGCAACTGCTTGCGTACCCGATCCGGCGTATCCTGATACCAAGGGTTCCAAGGAATACAACGGTTTGAGCGAAGGCAACTATAAGTTCACTGTCACCGCTACCGATTGGGCGGGCAATGTGAGCACAGACAGCTTCGAATGGGAAATTGATTTGATGCCGCCGGCAGTTACAATCGAATCGATGGTTCCCAATCCTACCTCCGGAGGCACCACGGTGAATTGGAGCTCCACTGAAAGCGGCGCTTACAGTGTCACCGTGGAGGGGACCGGGGTTGCGAGCGGTAACTACACAACTCCTGCTCAAGTGAACACAAACATACTCGGCGGGAGCTTTGTTGAAGGGGACAACCAGATCATGGTCTGCGTGACCGACCAGGTCGGCCACCAGGGCTGCGATACGGATAACCTGGTGAAAGATACGATCGCACCGGTGTTAAGCCTTCCGAGCAGCTTCTCGGCAGAGGCCACCTCAGGTTCCGGGGCCGTTGTGACATTCACCGCGACGGCGGATGACGTTGTGGATGGCCCTGTCGCGGTCACATGCACGCCAGCCTCCGGATCTACGTTCCCTCTCGGGGAAACCACCGTGAACTGCTCTGCGACTGACTCTCTGGGGCACGCGGCGAATGGCAGCTTCAAAATAACCGTCGTCGATACCACCGCTCCGGCGGTGACCGTGCCTTCAAACATCACGCGCGAAGCGACGGGTCCGGGCGGCGCGGCTGTGATATTTACGGTGACGGCTTCGGACATCGTGGATGGCGCACGAACGCCGGTTTGTGCCCCGCCATCGGGCTCCACTTTCCCGATAGGGACTACGACGGTGAATTGTTCTGCTGTGGATACACGCGGCAACACGGGCGAGGGAAGCTTCACCGTGACCGTGCAGGATACTACCGCGCCGGATGTAACCGCACCCTCCAATATCATGACGGAGGCGACCGGGCCCGGCGGTGCAGTGGTGACGTTCACGGCGTCGGCTTCGGACATCGTGGCCGGCATACTATCGCCTTCCTGCAGCCCGGCGTCGGGTTCCATCTTTGCACTGGGGGCAACGCAGGTGAATTGTTCGGCTACGGATGGATACGGCAACACGGGCAGCGACAGCTTCACGGTGACCGTTGTGGATACTACGCAGCCTGTTGTAACCGTCCCGGCCAACATCATAGATGAGGCTACTGGTTCTACCGGCGCGGTAGTGACTTTCTCAGTGACGGCTGCAGATATTGTGGATGGAGCCTTGATCCCGACCTGTGTCCCGGCATCAGGTTCCACCTTTGCAATAGGGACTACGACGGTGAATTGCTCGGCTACGGACGGGCATGGCAACACGGGCAACGGAAGCTTCACCGTGACGGTTGAGGATCATACCGCACCGGTCTTGACCGTGCCGGAAAACATTGTCAGAGAGGCGACTGGACCTTCCGGCGCCGTGGTGACCTTCACGGTGACGGCATCCGATCTCTTTGACGGCACGCTGCCGGTGACTTGTGTCCCGCCGTCAGGTTCCACTTTTGCGTTAGGGACCACGGCGGTGAATTGTTCATCGACGGACGGACACGGCAACACAGGCAACGGAAGCTTCGATGTGACGGTACAGGATACGACTCCGCCCACCGTGACGTCATCCAACATGACGGTTGAAGCGACCGGGCCGGCGGGCGCCGTGGTGACCTTCACGGTGACGGCATCAGACATCGTAGACGGCGCAAGAACGCCGAGCTGTACGCCGGCGTCCGGTTCTACCTTCACCATAGGGACTACGACGGTGAATTGTTCGGCATCAGACACACACAGCAATACGGGCTACGGAAGCTTCACGGTTACTGTCGAGGACACGTTGTCTCCTTCCTCAACAATCACATTCCCGGTAGATGGCTATTGGTACAACGAGAGTCTCTGGAATGCCGGTTGCGGCGGCGGAAGTGGTGATGTGTGCGGCAACGCCAATGATACGGGTGCGGGCCTCGAGGAGGTGCGGATAAGCATCCGGCAGGTGAGTTCGGGCCTGTATTGGGGCGGCAGCGCATTTGACAGTGCAGCCGAATTCCTCTTCAGTGCCACCGGTCTCGGCAGTTGGGTGTCGGCATTTGGTGTCGGCAACTTCCCGGCGGATGGCGACTATACTATCCATTCGGTGGCAAAGGACCTGGAAGGAAATACAGAGTCTGGACATACCGCCACATTTACAATAGACAGGAACGGTCCTGAGGTCAGCCTCTTGACGCCTCAGGACGGGAGTTCGACCAACGACTCTACGCCAACGTTCAGCGGCGTGGGAGGATTGGCCGAGGAAGATCTGGCGAGCATCACGGTCAACATCTATAATTCGGAGTTGGCACTGATCCAAACAAGATCGACCACGCGAAACGGCTCAACAGGGGAATACTCTATTGACGCCTCTCCTGCCCTGGCGGATGGCACGTATGTAGTTCTGGCGGAACAGCAGGATGGAGTTGGGAACACAGGCTATAGCTCTGCCAACACTTTCACTATCGATACGGTTGCTCCGACTGCGGCCATAACATTCCCTGCCAACGGTGTTTCCTATAGCCAGAGCGCCTGGAATGCCGGCTGCGGCACGTCAGGAGTGGGCGATCTTTGCGGGACCGCAAGCCAGACCGGCGCCCCCATCCAGAAGGTGGAACTCAGTATCTGCCAGGCGGGCGGGCTCTGCTGGAATAGCTCCACGGGTCTCTTTGACAGTGCGAGCGAGATATTCTATCAGGCGAGCGGCACATCAAGCTGGACATACGGTTTTGCATTCGGTCAGTTTGCCAACGGTTCCTATACTGTTCACGTAAAGGCAACCGATACTCTCGGCAACGTCGAGGCGGAGGGGACAACTCGAACCTTCGTCATCGATGGAACGGCGCCGGAGACATCATTTACCGGAACTCTCCCTTACAGTCCAACGACCAGCAAGAGAGCAACCTTCTACTTCATCAGTTCGGAAACGGGATCGACCTTTGAGTGCCGCTTGGATGGCGGCGCCTGGGATTCCTGTGTTTCACCAAAATCGTATGGCTACGCCCCGGATCCGCTCTTGAGTACGGGCAGCCATACCTTCGATGTACGTGCTACGGATACGGCCGGCAATGTGGATCCGACGCCGGCTACCTTCACCTGGATCATACAATAGCGATTCGTATGATGTTCTCTTCGGGATTCCGTCTCCGGAATCCCGAAGAACGGATCCTGATAATTCTCGCGGAGCTTGCCGGGGCGATGTAATCCCCTTGAATGCAAAGCATCTTACAGCTCATCCCGGTAACCCGCGATATTTAACCGATGGATCAGGCGAGACGCTTTGCCTGACGGAGTGCGTGAATGAGCCATAACCGACAGATTCTCAGCCAATTCCCCAAAACGCGGCCGGAACTGCCGGACGGCATAAAAAAAATTTACGAAGCCCATTATAAAAGCAACCGCCAGGGCGGCAGCAAAGCCAGCAGCATCAGCCAAAAGATGGAAAGGTGGATGCACCGGCAGGTTGCTTCCGATACTTTAAGGGATTTTAACGGCGACACATTGGAGATTGGCGCCGGCACTCTCAACCAACTGGATTATGAAAGGAATTTTACGAATTACGATGTGGTCGAGCCCATGCCATATCTTTATGAAGATTCTCCGCATAAAGACCGCATTCGGCATTTTTACAGGGACCTCCAAGACATTCCTGAAACCGTCCGGTACGACCGCATCACATCGATTGCTGTTTTTGAACATATCTGCGAACTTCCCGACGTTGTCGCGCGAGCCGCTTTCCTGCTAAAGCCCGAAGGGCACATGCTCGTGGCGATCCCGGCCGAAGGTTCCTTGCCCTGGTACCTGGGTTGGCGTTGTACTACCGGGCTGGAGTTTTATTTGAAGTACAGGATTAATTATAGGCACCTGATGTGCTTCGAACACGTCAACGGCTGGCGCGATATTCTGTCGGTCCTTCATTGCTTCTTTCTTAAAATCAAAGCCAAACATTTCGGATTCGGACCTCATCTGTCCTTTTATCATTTTTATGATTGCAGCACACCGGATCTGAAAGCAGCTGCCTTCCACATTGCCGAACAATCGGTTCATAAGAACTGATATATGTTTGGCGACGGCGGCCTTCCTCAATCCCCAGGGGATCTCCCTCCTTTTCAATTCAGCCCATTTGAAAAATGGTCTGTCCCGTAAACAATACAGGCACAACAATATCCTGCTGCGTCAAATTCAGGTTCAGAAATTGGTGTGCCTATCGTTTCGACAAATCCCCATAAACAAAGGCAGGGGCTGGGATAATGGTAGCCCGGCCTTTCAAAGCCGGGTTTGGAGTTTCTACATTTTATGTCCTGAAGGGACATCGTCTCAAAGCCCAGGGTTGAGCGTGCTTTTTGCGCTCAACCCTGGGAAGGATATAGATGTGCGGTCAACCCTGTAAGGGTTGCGTATGGACGCAACCCCTATAGGGTTGATTCATCATGCGTTTGGTCCCCAGGGTTGGATGCAAAAGCAGCATCCAACCCTGGGCTTTGCCGCCGCTTTGCGGCTATATTCCCTGCGCGCAATACCTGATTCAGGCGTGATCCAAAATGTAGAAACTCGAGGCCCGGCCTTTCAAAGCCGGGTTTGAGCGTCAACCATTCATGCGCGTCGCGGCAGCGGCGCTTGAATCGACTTTGAACGGAAACGGACAGCATCGCTTATAGGCACGTTTGATCTAAGGCATATGACAGGTTGAAGACAAAACACGGGAGAGAGGAACTTGAGACGGCGGATTGATATTGCATTGGCGGCGACTCTGTTGGCAGGTTTCCTGGCATACCTGGTTCTGGTCGGTTTCAGGACAGGAGTAAATTTCGATGCGGCGTATAACCTGTTGTCCTACCAAAGCCTTTTCGAGGGCAAAGGTTTTCAATATACGTATAATGGAAAAAGCATCCCGTTCGATCCCACAATCAGCACGGGTCCGGAGCTGTATCTGCCCACGTTCCTTTTATGGGTGTTGACGGGGCATACCAGCTATTTTGCGGCAACCTGTGTCTTGATCCTCTATTACGGAGTGTTCCTGGCAGCACTGCTTTTCTGGGCTCTCAAGGACTCCAACTACAAAACGCCGGCGATTCTTGTCTTTCTTTTGATGTTCCTCTGCAACAAAAACCTTCTCGAAACCCAACTATTTATCATTCCCGTCGGCGAACCGGTCGCGGTGTTCCTGCTGTTTGCCGGTATATATTGTTTGCACAAAAAGGCCCTCTTCCCCGGCTTCTTATTGATGGGATTTGCACTGGATACGAAAACCAATCTCCTGGTTGGGCTTTTGCCCATGTTGGCGATATTTACATTTATAGAATATGTTTTGCCTGTACTGAAAGGGGAAAAGAAATTCGCTGCCGCATTGGTTTCATGGGTAAAAATAGCCTTAATTGGGATCGTAATGTTTGTTCCCTATCTCACCTATACAAAAATTGCTCCCGCAGTCGCTTTAGAAAAAGAGCAGAAGCTTGCTCTACAGGAATCCCAGCAATACCGGAGCGGATTTATGCTGCAAAGAGGATTTGGGCAGTTATTGGATCTCAAACAAAACCTCAACTGGGATGGAGTAAAGATCCTGGGCAGGCAGGTATCGCAGAAGTTTACGGTTTTACAGTCGTTTTTTGCGGACAGCCTTGTTCTTCTGATATTGTTTGTTTGCTCCTTTCCCTATTTGTTATATCTGTCCTTCCGGAGAAGGCACTATTCTCTCTATTTGTTTGTTTTTTCCATATTCTTTCTTTCATGGTGGGTGCTGGGGGGCATGGATGCCTGGTATCGCTATTTTCTGGTTGCGGAACTGGCATATGTGCTCGGAATCGCATCATTGGCGCCAACCTTGATGACGGATGGCAAAATCGCGGCATCTGTGGTGCTCGGATTGATAGTAGCGCTATACGTGCCGCAGTTCTCGCCGGCGGCGATCCGCGCGAATTTTGATGATACTGAGAAGATGGGTCAAATTGCGATGAGAGACGAAATGGTGGGCATCGATGAACGTAGGATTTTTGCCCTGGGCTGGTTCCAGGCTCCGCAAATGATGTTTTTGACCAATAAGCGCTTTCAGGATTATCTTGATACGGAAAAGCTCCGCAGGGCGAAAGAGGATTTCGGAAGCCTGTTCTTCATAACGAGCGGCGAAAACAACCTGATCAGGGAAGATACAGAGAAGGTGACAAGGAATTTCGAATTGCTGAAATCCCACTCAAACAACCGGCTCTATAGAATAAAATAATGGCATACAATCATCATGCGTCTGTCGATGAGTTTGCTCAGGCAGAGAGGTGAATGCCGATGAGGGCAACAGTGTTTTCAGGTAAGGAATCCCGCTCGTTCAGGCCAGAGCCCGTCAACCTGGCGATCGTTGTGCCGTGCTTCAACGAAAGCGAAGTATTGGGCATCACGATTCCAAAACTGCTGTCTTTGCTCGAAGAATTGCGGGCGGCGCACTACAGTTCTTCAGGCAGTTTTATTTTATTTGTTGACGACGGTTCACGGGACGACACCTGGCTTCAAATTGAAAAGGCCGCCGGACAGCATCATGGGTTTGTGCGGGGGTTGCGGCTTGCATGCAACGTAGGCCACCAGGGAGCGTTACTGGCGGGCCTTGATTACGTGACCGACAAATGCGACGCCGCAGTGAGCATCGATGCCGACCTTCAGGACGACCTTGCCGCCATTCCCAGAATGATCGAAGAATACAGGGCGGGAGCCGAAATCGTCCTCGGCGCCAAACAATCACGGAATATTGATCCCTGGCTCAAGCGCAGCGTTGCTCTGAGTTTTTACAAAATAGCGAAGTTTATGGGCGTGGCACTGGTCGAAAATCATGCGGATTGCCGTTTGATGTCGAGGAGCGCACTGAAGAATTTGGGAAGGTTTTCCGAAGGGAATCTATTTCTCCGCGGATTGCCTCCACTGCTTCACCGGCGCATAGCTATCGTCCGGTATGATATTACGGCCCGCCCCGCCGGTCAGTCGAAGTATCCTTTTCGGAAAAGCCTTGCTTTGGCCTGGAACGGAATCACCTCCTTTTCCGTATTCCCGCTGCGCATAGTTACTTATGTCGGAGGGCTTGTTTTTGTCGGCTCATTTGCACTGACCATCAATGCTTTCGTCCAATCCCTCCGCGGCATGAGCCTTCCCGGATGGGCTTCGATCACCGTGCCTCTGTATATGCTGGGCGGCTTGATCATGCTGTCGGTGGGTGTTGTCGGAGAATATACCGCCAAGATCTTCCTCGAGGTCAAACATCGGCCGCGGTTTCTCATAGATGCGGTAGCAGACGGATCGCATATAGACGAGCGAAAGACCGCTGAGCGCCTGAAATAGCCTCCCTGCAATAAACACGGCACCTGAAAGGTAAAAGGTTTCAAGCTGCTTTAAGCCGTTCATCTACTGTTGGTTCTTCCGGATTTTGAGTGGGTAACCACTATAGGTTGTGGTCGAAAGGCATGCACGCCGCGAAAGCTGCCGAGCCTGCCGCTCTTGTGGATCCCGCTTTGCGGGACCCACAATCGTTTGGAATTCCTGTGGAATTCCACAGTTTCTTGGAAATCGATGCGATTCCCACAGCTTCCACAGCGGCTCCTACGGTACATATCTCTGATTCCTTTAGGTAAACCGCTGCCTCTGGCGGGACGAAAAGGCTTTGCCGTCACGCAGTGCGTCCCGTTAGACGCTGCGATAATAGCCCGGCACGGCAGTGCCGGGATTGCCGTTTGCGAATAATAGGGGGAGTCCCGTAGGTACGACTGAATTTAGTCAGTCGTCCCTAACGGGACTCCGACCAAGGCATCGCCAATTTTCCCGGCACTTTGTGCCGGGCTATTTTCACCGCGTCCCTGACGGGACGCATTGCTCCGCATCCTGGGGATTTTCTGATACCACCCGCTTTGCGCTCACTGTAGGACACACTTGACACTATGGCAATGCGGGTAAATTTGCATATGTAAACCGGGAGGGGGGGGTGAACGCAACAGCCCGTTTTAGCGCTGAAAGCGCGGCGCAGCACAGCCCAGGGCGCAAGCCCTGGGAACAGGACATGCATGAATCCAGCCCTGTAGGGGCGGCGCAGGCGCTGCCTCGCCCTTACAGGGCTTAACCTTTTTCCTATTCTGATCCAGGGTTCCGGAGCCCTCTTCGCGTGCTCCTCCACCCTTCGCTGCATCGCGCCTTCGGCGCTGCAAAGCGCATAAGGCTTCCCTTTCAGCCCACAGTGTCAAGTGTGTCCTACAATGAGCGCTTTGCGGATGGAGCGCTGTAGCCACGATAAAGGTCCAAATCGGGGCGGCAATCGACCTCGATATCGCGGGGCACATCTGTCTAGGACTTGGCTAGACCGTAGGTCCATTGTGGATATCGGATCGCCACGGTAACATGACTCGCTCATAGGGATAGATGTAACTTTAATTATATCAGTTAAAAGTGCCGATTAGGCATTAGGCAAGGGCGCTGCGGCTTATGTATGGTCAGCCTGGTCGGCCTATGAGGGACTGCTATAGCCGTTAAGGGGTGTGATTGAGAGAGCGGTAGCGTATCTTTTATTACGGATTTTTGGATTTTGCGTATCCCCATGGCCGGATGCGCAATGTGGAGCTTGGAGTCCGAATGAGCAATCTATTATGGTATGCGTTGCAGGTTCGCCCCCGATTCGAAAAGGTTGTAGCCTCGACCTTGGTTTCCAAGGGATATGAAGGTTTCCTTCCGCTATACAGTCAAAGAAGCCGCTGGTCCGATCGCATAAAGGAGATCCATCTCCCGTTGTTTCCCGGATATCTGTTCTGCAGATTTAATGTAAATCAACGGCTTCCCATTGTAGTTACTCCGGGCGTAGTACGTGTCGTCGGAGTCGGAGGGACTCCATTTCCTGTTGAAGAGCAGGAGATTCAAGCGCTCCAGGCGATCGTTCTCTCCAAGCTGCAGGCGGAGCCGTGGTCTTATTTGAATATCGGCCAAAAAGTTCGAATTGAGCTCGGATCCCTTGCCGGGGTGGAGGGAATTTTGACCGGTGTCAAAGGAGCGAGCAAGCTTGTAGTGTCGGTAAGCCTGCTGAAGCGCTCGGTAGCGGTTGAGATTGATGAATCGTGGGTAGTGCCCGTGCGCACACTCACCAATCCCGCAGAGTCCGCCGGTCCCGTGCTCAAGCCCAACCTTGTTGCGGTATAGGTTCTCATATAACTTGGGAGGCACGTACTATGAGACTACTGCACAGAATCCTTTGGACCGCACTTTTGGGGATCGGCTTCCCTTCTTTTGTTGGCGGCCAGCAGGAACAGGGCATTAATATCCGGCAGGAACAGGACGAGATCGCTCCGGCCGAGGGGACCGCAATCGTCAAATCCGGCGTGCGACTTCGCTCCGACTATGTGCTGGGCGCAGACGATGAAATCGTCATTCGCGCTCTCGATGCGGAAGAGCTTTCCAATAAGCCGATGCGCGTTGACGGCAGCGGATACATCACTCTTCCCATGGTCGGGAAGATGCATATTGCAGGCTTGACTGTCCGGGAACTCGAGCTGGAAGTGGAAAAAAAGCTGAGCCGCTATGTTGTGGATCCCGACGTATCGATCCTGATCACGGCCTATCGAAGCCAACCGGTGTCGATCCTGGGTTCGGTGCGCAATCCGGGAACCCATCAGCTGGAGGGACACAAGACACTGATCGAGGTGCTGTCTCTCGCGGGTGGGTTGAGCAGTGAGGCCGGCAACCTTTTGAAGATTACGAGGCGGGCGGAATGGGGAAAGATACCACTGCCTGGCGCTGCAATGGACGAGTCAGGAGAATGCAGTGTGGCAGAGATAGGCTTAAGGAGTCTCCTGGATGCGCGCAATCCCCGGGAAAACATCGAGATCATGCCGAACGATGTCCTGCTGGTGCCTCGGGGGAAGATGATCTATGTGGTGGGTGAAGTAAAGAAGTCAGGGGGATTTGTATTCCCCGAGCGTGAATCCGTCTCTGTTCTGCAGGCGATCGCTATGGCTGAAGGAGTGTCGCCGACCGCGGCAACCAAGAATGCCCGCATCATCCGTCCTGTGGTTGGCGCCAATCGAATCGAAATCGCGATTAACCTCAGAAATATTCTGGCAGGCAAAAGCGCGGATGTGCCGCTGCAGCCGGATGACATCCTTTTTGTGCCGAACAACTATGCAAAATCCGCGTTTCGGCGAACTCTCGAAACGACCATTGCAACTGCGACGAGCATGGTTATTTATCGAGGCTGGTGAACCTAATCCGGCCATTGGAAGCGCGTATACATGTCCAAGCAAGATGATTGGCTGAGAAAACGCATATTCAGAGGTTACGAAGGTCCAATGGATCCGCCGCGAAGCCTGCCGCCGGGCAACTCGCCGGAATTCGAGCCCTCGCGCGAACCCTTGTCTGCCTCACGGACGCCCTATTATGCAGAACCTTTGGAAACGGTGGAGGTGGAGGATCCTTTCGTCAAATTGTTGGGGTACTGGAATGTCATAAAACGGCGCAAGGTGATAATAGCACTGCTAACCCTTATCGGGCTTGTCGCGGGATTGGCATACAACGTGTTCCAGGGACCCAAATACCAGGCGGTTGCCTCGATTGAAATCCAGAGCTCTCAGGATGCCCGCTCCGTTATCAATTTGGGTTCGCGGGACGATATCTCCATTCAAACACAAATGGATGTTCTCAAAAGCAACTCGCTGCTTAATAGCGTTGCTTCAAAGATGAAACTGGATCGTGATCCCGGGCCGCAGGAGTGGCAGGATCTCTTCGCCCCCTGGCGGAAGGCTTTGGGCCTGCAGCCGGATTGGGGGCCGGATGCCTGGCAGGAAGCCGTGGGTATGGCTCGAAGTACGCTAAAGGTAAAATCCACGACCGGGAGTCATATCGTTGAACTGCGTTGTCAATCGACAGATCCTCAGATTGCCGCGGAATTTGTGAACGGGGTTGCCAGGGAATATATCGAGCAGAGGCTCAAGGAAAAATGGGAAGCCTATGAGAGCACGGGCAAATGGCTAATGCAGGCGCAGGCGGAGCTCAAGGCCAAGCTCGAAGCTTCCGAGAAGGAACTGCAGCAATTTTCCCGCGCATCCGGCCTGCTGTTCACCTCGGAAACACAGAATGTGGCGGAGGAGAAATTAAGGCAGCTTCAAACAGCACTCACCAATGCCCAGGCAGCGAGGATAGTCAAACAGGCGCAATACGAGGCAAGCAAATCCGGCAAGCCCGAAGCCCTGCCCGAAGTCCTTGACAGCGGACCCATGGGCGCATACCAGATCAAGCTGACGGAGTTGCGCCAGCAGTTGGCGGAGCTAAGCTCTGCTCTCACGCCCGAGCATTACAGGATCAAGAGACTGCAGGCTCAGATCGGCGAACTGGAATCCGTCATGGATCGGGAGCGCAACAATATTCTCAAACGAATCAAAAACGAATATGAAGCGGCTTTGCAGACGGAAAGCCGGCTGCGGGCCGAATATGGCCGGCAAACCGCGCTGATTTCCGGGCAGGCTCCGGATCTCATCAAATACGGGATATTGAAGCGGGAGGCCGAAACCAACCGGCAGCTCTATGAGCTGACTCTCCAAAAAGGCAAGGAAGCCAGCATAGCTTCTGCGTTGCGCGCGAGTGACGCACGTGTTGTTGATGCGGCCAATCCGGCTCCCGCCCCTTTCAAACCCATCCTCCCAATCAATCTGGCCGCGGGATTGATCGGCGGGCTGGTGGCGGGGGCGGCATTTGTGCTGATGCGCGAGCGGCTGCATGCAACCATTCACATGACGGGCGCACTGTCCCTGCCGTTGAGTGTCCGGGAACTGGGAGTAATTCCTTCGGCGGAAGCCAATCGGTTGCTTTTAGCGAGGACCCGGAAGCGGGCAATGCTGCCGGCAGGCCGGTCGCTTTTTCAGAACCCGCAGCTCGGGAAATCGCGCGGCAAACAGCCCGAGCGGTCCCTCGCATTGACGACAAAGAATGAAGTCAATTCCCCTATGGCGGAGGCGTTCAGGGCCACGATGGCTTCCATTCTGTTTTCGCACGATAGCAATCCCGGCGCAGCTCAGATAATTGTAATCACCAGCCCCTCCCCCAAAGAGGGGAAAACCACGATTACATGCAATCTTGGCATAGCTTTGGCCGAGATCAACCACCGTGTTTTGCTCCTGGATGCCGACATGCGTATACCCAAGCTTCATGGCGTCTTTGGGGTGGACAACGGTTGGGGGCTCAGCAACGTGCTGCAGGATAAAGTGCCCATTCAGGATTACAGGTCCGAGCAACTGGCATGCGAGACGGGAATCCCGAACCTTTTCGTCCTGCCCAGCGGCAGTGCCCGAGCCAACCTTTCAAGCCTGCTTTACTCCCAACGACTGCCGGAGCTTCTTGCGCGCTGCCGCTGTGATTTTTCGACAATTCTGATTGATGCGCCTCCGGTTCTGAATGTGCCGGACGCGCGCGTGTTGGGCCGCATCGCAGATTCGGCAGTACTCGTCTTCCGGGCTTCCAGCACCACACGCGATGACGCGGCGGCGGCCGTCAAATTTCTCGAAGAGGACGGGACTCCGATCCTGGGAACAATTTTGAACGACTGGAATCCACAGAGTGCGGGATACGGGCATTATCAATCATCCTATCCCTATCGCTATTATGGCTCATACTAACTCGTGCAATCGCCGTGACTTCTGCGGCTTTGATATTCACGCTTTCCTGATGCCGGGATTTGGCCTATGAACAGCCACGATTCGCAAGCCCTTTTCCCAACCGGTGCGGCTGCCGGATTGCGAACGGTTATCCTGGCGGGGGGAAAAGGAACGAGACTGGCGCCTTACACCGCAAGCTTCCCCAAGCCTCTTGTGCCGCTGGGCGACGTCCCCATTCTGGAAATTCTCATTCGCCGGCTTCTGCAATATGGAATCACGGACATCACTCTCACTCTCGGGCACCTGGCCGAACTGATAATCGCCTATATGCAGCATCGCCGTTGCCTGTCCGACCAGTGTTCCCTGACCTATATTGAAGAGAATGAACCCACAGGAACGGCGGGTTCACTCGCACTTGTGCCCTCTCTGGACCGGACGTTCCTTGCGATGAACGGAGATCTGCTTACCAACATCGATTTTAATGCTCTTGTGGAGTTTCATCGCGCGCAAAAAGCGTTGTTGACCATTGCCGTCCACAAGCGCGAGGTGAAAATAGATTTGGGCGTGATCGAACTGGATGGCGGCTTTACGGTGGCGCGCTACCTGGAAAAACCGAGGACCACTCACAATGTGAGTATGGGCATTTATGTCTATGAACCGAGGGTTCTGCAGTATATCGAGTCCGGAAGATATCTTGATTTTCCCGATTTGGTATTGAGGCTGCTGCAGGCCCGGGAACGCGTGTGCGCCTTTATCAGCGATTGCATGTGGCTGGATATCGGCCGTCCGGACGATTATGCGCGGGCTCAGGAGCTTTTTGCGGCCAAGAAGGAAGATTTCATAAAGGAAGACCTGGTAAGCGTCTGAGCGGATCTGTTTCAGTCGCAAGATTATATGCCCCCAATGAGGGGAGTGAAGACTGTC